>Ga0181535_10002991_pt1 | contig 19993 bp, 14 predicted proteins | sample PEATcosm2014_Bin_44_FD_119774 | JGI IMG/M metagenome (GOLD analysis project Ga0181535, IMG submission 119774) | Peatland microbial communities from MTU Mesocosm Facility, Houghton, MI, USA - PEATcosm2014_Bin17_30_metaG | ecosystem: Environmental > Terrestrial > Soil > Wetlands > Peat | place... | reverse complement strand
TGAATGCCCGCGACAAGATGCCGTTTGAAGTGACGCCGATCTTCTACAAGCTGCAGCGCTATGAGACCGCGCACACGGAAACACCGGCGGCTCCGGCGGCGGCGGCAAGCGCTCCGTCCGCGGGACAGGAAAATGCTCCCCCCTCGGGAAACTCCACGCCTCCGGCGGATCAGGTTCTACAGCCCACCGCCACCGGACAGAACTAGGTTTCTGACCGCTTGTTGTCATACCAACTGCGGGTGCCCAAGGTCCCGCTTTTGGGACCTGGGAAAGGTGCAAGCTCCAGCTTGCGGCTACCCGCAATCAAGCGTGTGTTCATTAGTGAAGTGCGCTTCCTTCAAGTCTTCCCGGCTTTCATGCCGTAATTATTCCAACGGTCCTGCGTCGCACGCGGCAGAAGCATGAACAGGGTTGCAGCGAGCGGCGGCATCACCCGGCAGGGCAACAACATAGTGTCCTGGCCACCGCGCAGGCTCATTGACTGGGTAGTCGGTACTCAATATCTGTGCTCCGCTCGACATCATGGCGTCGCGGCGGGCAGTCGAGTTCGTTCGAGCTTCGTTGGTGTCGGCGTCGGTGCGGGTGCGAACCAGGTAGCCTTTACGGACGAGGTCGGCAATATCTGGCTCCGGGCCGTCATTGCGTTCGATGAAGGCGGCGTCGGGCTCGCCGGGTGTAGCGTTGGTGAACAGAACCCGGCCGCGAAGCGAGGGATGTCCGGCCAGATAAGTGGGACCGACGGGGCGCTGGTCCATCAGGAAGATTACCTTGCCACGGGCGCTCTCGAGCGTAGGCCAGTTACCGGCAAGGACAGCCTCGTTAAGCGTGTCGTAGTGGCCGCGAACGTCGTCGGGAGTAATGATTTCATTGGGCGGAAAGACGAAGCGAATCTCGGCATCGAGTGCGTCGAAGGTGCTGGATGTGAATGGCTCGGGCTCGATTACTTGAGCCGGCCGGCGAGGCTTGCCTTCTTTGGTCTCCACGAGAATGAAGATGGGGATATGGTTTGGATGCGCATGCGACCACTGTCGCACTTGTTCAAGGCAGGCTATGAAAGGTTGGCAGGTGCTGCGGTAATCGACATCCTGCATATGCATCACCTTGAAGCCGGGCTTGGCCATTACGCCGTCTGAATCGAAGTCGGGATCGGGCGGTAGTTGAGCGGCGGCAACCATCGCCGTGCCGGACGGATGTGCGTACCGGCCGCCCTTGCTGTCAGCGAAGACATCGAGTTCGATCTGGCGAACGCCGCTGTCGAATTGCTGGGCAAGCGGCTGGTGTTGGTAGTCCAGGCCGTTGAATGCATGAGGGTTCTTTTCCTGCCACAGCTTGGCCGCGCTTGGGGCAAAGCCGGCGTGATAGCTGTTATGTGTACCGATAACCTGAATCTGATTGATGCGCAGTTGATCTCCATGCTGGGCGCACGCTGGCAAGGCATTCAATACGCAGAAGAGAGAGAAGGGAAGCAGCGCGGACTTGCTGGAAATCATCAAAACTCCTAATCATACGCACTTATAGACGGATGTACGGCTTGCTGTAATGAGTCGACCAATCGACCAGGTTTTCATTCAGAAAGCGCCAGGTGCAGTGTTCGCGGTCGACCTGAATCAGCATGTAGGCGTTGGGGTCGTAGCGCGTGGATGCGATTGTATAGTGTTGTGGCCCGTAGGTGTGCGCAAAGTCCACCCACTTGTGGTAATGGCCTGAGACAACAAGCTGAATGGTTTCCTTGTATTTGCGCAACAGCGGATGCAATCCATAATCGGAAAACTCAGTGGGAGCGACGAACCATAACGGATAGTGGATAAAAACGAAAGTCGGCTTGTGCTGCTGCAACTGCGCTTCAAGCCAGTTGAGCTGCACCTGCCCAAGCGATCCAAGAGTACGGTCGATGGCTGTGGAACTGGGGCTCCAGGTCGCGCCGAGGAAGTTATTCAACTGGATAAACTTGTATCCCTTGTGCTCGATGGCGTAGTAGGGCTTCGTCGCGAATTTGGCTTCGAAAAGCCTATGGCTCATCTCACGCGATACGGTGGGTACGGCGTAATCGTGATTGCCGAAGCCTACATGTACCGGAATCTTGAAGCCGTCGGTCAAGGCCTTGGCGTTGTCGAGCCGGGTCTTATTCTTGGAATAGAAATCGTAGTCGGTGGAGGGGTAATTATGAAAATAGTCACCCACCAGGAAAACCTGCTCGATGGGCGGATCGAGGCTGTTGATCAGCGTGCGCGCCGAGGCAAGGTTAGCCGCGGAGTGTTGCAGGCTCTCCGTGTCCAACGCGTTGCTCTCCTGGCCATGATAGAAGTCATCGATAACATGCGTATCCGCGATGACGGCGAAGTAGAAGTAGCGACTGCCTATTGAGGAGGATGCCTCACGCGCCCATAATGAGCGCGTGAGGGATGAGCCAAGAACACCGGCTGAAAGTAAGCCGAACTGCCGGCGAGTGATGGACATCGTTTCAATCCTCCTGTTCATCGTGAGCTCCTTGGTTTAGAAGCTCAGCTTGAGCGCCAGTTGGATCTGGCGCGGTGGGAAGAACGACGTGATGGCGCCATATCCGCCGTCGGAACGGTTGGAGTCCGGGTTGTTGTAATTCACCGCGTTGAGAGCGTTGAATGCTTCACACCGGAAATCCAGGTTGGAGGCTTCGTTCCAGAGCGGAAATGCCTTATGCAAACCGGCATTCATCTGATAGAACGCGTTGTCGCGGAGCGAGTTTCTGCCCGCATTGCCGTAGGGTTGCGCCACGTTGGTGGGAATGGTGACAGCCGCGGAGCTGAGATAACCCGTCAGCGAGGTGGCAGTCTTTACCCAAGAACCGCGCGGCGATTTAGGGTTGCCGTTAACATTGGGCCGATAGTTGAGCAGGTCGCTCACATCCAACTGCGACGGCTCGGAGTAGATCAGATTGATGGGCGCTCCGCTGGTTGCCGTATTGATCAGGGTAAACTGCCAGCCGCCGGCCGCAGTTTGCATGGCGCGGTTGGCGCTTCCACCCCAGCGGCGGCCGCGGCCATAGGGCAGGTCCCAGATTGCGGTTAAAGTATCGTTGAGCGGTTGGTTGTAGGCTGACTGTCCGCGCTCACCCCTGAGGTTCGCCAAGTTCACCCGCGAGTTATCGCTGTTGGGTGTATCGAGATGGCCCGATGCGTTGTCGATGTCTCTGGAGTAGGAGAAGGAGTTGAGCAGGTAAAGACCGTTCGCATAACGGTGCTCGACCCTGGCCTGCAAGCCGTGGTAGATAAGCATGCCCAGATTGGCCGTTCCTTCAATTCCGGTGAATCCAACGATGGGGCGGCGATTCAGCAGCGATACGCAGCCGGTGGTTGTCCATGAACTCGTGGTTGTGTTGTAGGAGCAAGTGGGCGAGGCAACATTGGGTGGCGCTTGGTTAATATCGTCAAGCACCCAGATCTTGACTCCGTGCTCGCCAACGTAAGAGATATCGATGAGAGTGCCCTCGTTAAGCTTCCGTTGCAAGCCGAAGTGCCAGGCCTGTACATAGCCGGTAGTGACGTTCTTTGGGATGTAGCGAGTCTGGGCTAGAGCCGTACTAAAGCCGGCAGCACTGACGAAGTTCACGCCGTAGCCCTGCATTGTCGGGCTGAAGCACGAGTTTGTTTGCACATTAACCGCGCAGATCGGGCTAGCGACCGACTGCGTGATCGAGGAATTGACAATATACGGTCCGTTGTAGGCCAGCAGGTTTTCGCCGCCCTCGCGATTGAACTGAATGTAGTTGACCCCATATCCGCCGCGAATGACGGTCTTGTCGTTCCATCCGTAAGAGAAACCTACGCGCGGAGCAAAATCTTTCGTCGGCATGTTGACCATCGCGCGGTTGGATAGCGAACCGGAGCTGGCCTGCACCAGCGCACCGGTAGTAATACCGAGATAGGGAGCCTGAGATGAAGTACCGCTAGGAGGAACGAAATTCGCCAGATGGTTTCCACTTACCCACTGCGGTGTAACCAGCTCATAGCGCAGTCCGGCGTTCACCGTGAGCTTGTTGGAAACCTTCCAATCGTCCTGCACATAGAAGAAGTTCATCATCTGGTGATAGTTGACAATGACAAAATTGTTCAGCGTATAGCTGTTTCGAGCGCCTACCAGAAAATCGGTAAGGTACGCGGCTTCCTTGATGCCGGCGTCGCTGTTGCTGGTATAGGCGCCGGCGTTGGCGTTGGATGCACCGGAACTGAAGCCGCCGCCGTAATTGTCGTTTCCATAGGTCGGGTTGAAGTCGTCGATCTCGGTATTGATGGCCTGGTACTCGTAGCCAACCTTGATGCTGTTGTGGCCCTTGATGAACGTGTAGTTGACCTTGGGATCGATTGCAAAGGGGTTCTGAAACTGCGGGTTGCTGCTCTGCGAGCCAAACTGCGAGAAGGATGAGACGTTCTGGTCGTTCAGCGAGCGCGAGATCAAAGGATCGGTGGGCAGGCCCGGGATACCTGCCTGCACAATCAGGCTGGGCAGACCGAGACCATAGGGTGTTTTGCCGCCCAGGGTCCAGGTAAAGCCGACGCGCGCGTCGATGATCGAGTTCTGACTGAACAGGAAGGTGTAGCCTGCCGCGATCTGCTTGTTGTAGTCGTGAAGAGTGCCGTTTGCGTTTCCGCCCGCCGCACCGGTAAGCGGCTCGGCGTCCATGATGTTGCCATGGTGCCAGCTCCAGCGGAAGAAGGCTGTTGTGCGCGGATTCAGGAAGAAGTCGAAGCGCGCGTCGGTTTTGTTATCGGTAAAGTCAGCCTTGGGTACGTTCACCAGGTTGTTGGAGAATGCTCCCGCGACATTGGGGGTCGGCAGATCCGGAATCACCAGCTTTGCCAGCGCGTTCCAATCCGATTGAGGAACCACGCCGTTGGCGTAGACAGCGCCCGTCAGAGGATTGTGTAACGAAACAGGATTGCCCAGGGTGTCCGTGAAGATGCCCTGGCGTTGATTGGCATTGGGGACAGTCGACGCGGCGTACTGGCCCTGAACCTGGCGATTGCCTTCGAAATCGCCAAAATAGAAGATCTTACCCCTCATGAAATAAGGCACCGGGCCGCCGATGGCGCCGCCGAACTGGTTTTTAACCAATACAGGCTTCACCGATTTTCCCGTCAGGATGTTGGTCGGCGGGGTAAACGGTCCAATCGCGTTGAAGTCCGTGTTGCGGGCGTACTCCCAAAGCTTGCCGTGAATCTTGCTTGTTCCGCTATTGATGCTCACGTTAAAAACGGCGCCAGCGGAGCGTCCATACTCAGCGCTGTAGTTGTCCGTCTCCACGCGGAACTCATTGATCGCGTCTGGCGATGCCTGAATCGCCTGGTTGGAGTAGCTCTGATTGGATGTGCCGTAGGCGTTGTTGTCCAGGCCGTCGAGCAGGAAGTCGTTCTGCTCGCTGCGGTTGCCGTTTACGTTGTAGGAAGCATCGCGGCTGGTCACTGTCTGGTTTTCAAGAACGTTGGCACGTACGCCTGGCGTTAGCAGAGCCAGATCGGCGTAGGCGCGGCCATTCAAGGGAAGGTTGCCTACATCGCGCGCGGAGATAATCTGCCCGCGCTCGCTGTCTTCCGTATTCAGCAGTGCGGCTGCGCCGGTTACGGTGACCGTCTCGGTTGCCGCGCCGGGTTTCAGGGTCACGTCCACGCGCTGGCGTGCGTTCACTTCAGCCGTGAACGACTCCGTCTGGGTTTCGCTAAATCCCGTTGCCGCGGCCTTCACTTTGTATTGGCCGATGCGAACGCTGGTGAAAGTGAACTGCCCTTGTGCATCGGCCGTTACCGTCACCGCCACACCTGTGGCTACGTTGACGAGGGTAACCTTGGCGTTCGGGATTGCTGCCCCCGAGCTATCATGCACAAAACCGAGAACCGACGCGGTTTCGAACTGCGCGCTGGCAGATGGGCAGATGAATACGCCGAGCAGCAGAACTAGGGCGGCGCCGACAAGCCTCTTCAATAAACTCAAATTCGACATTTTCCTTGGATTCCTTTCTGCGTTTCGAATTGCTCTGGATTCTGATTGGACACAAGGCGCGACAAGTCCGCGGTTTGGATTCCTGCGCCGCGGAATGACGGCATGGACCTTCGCCACATTGGGTCTAGACTGGACCTGGATGATAGGAGTGCGCATCGTTTCTAGGGAGAGAACGATGCCTAGCGACCCCGGTTCGAGTTACATGGTTTCAAGATCGTTTAGCCATGACCCCCTGCTGGCTAAACACATCAACTTAAGTCCTCCAATCGACAGGGTTTGAATCTAACTCGGGAGCACCTTACGTGCAATGCGTGCGTTTGGCTAGGTGTTTCCTCGGTGTAGATGTTTTTCGCTCCGGTTCACCGGGCGTACATCGTTGACAGTATTGATACTTGGGTGATACCGTTCCCCTGATCGCTCCACCTACACTTTACACGGTGGAAAGTGTCTGCTCTCACTGCTTGTTGCTTCACAATAGTACTGCCCATTTCTCTGTTTGTTCTTACAATTCGTTGAAGATGCACACGTTTGTTTTGCAGATACTTCGCCATCCATCCGGCCCTCTGGCAAGGAATCCCGGGGGGCTTGGTTTCTGAAGGGGTTCCAGGGTGTAAAAGCGTGCCCATGATAGTTCCGAGTGTTCCTTCGATCGAGAGTGAAGATTCACCGCAACTCACCGCGACTACTTTGCCAGACGATCCGCGTTGGCAGCTTGCCCGCAGAATTGTGGCCAGCAAAAGTTTCGCTAAATCGTCATTCCTGATCAGCTTTTTGCTCTATGTGTGCGAACGGGAACTCCTTGGAAAAGCCGACGAGATCAGCGAACACCAAATCGGTGTCCAAGCCTTGGGACGCCCTGTAACCTACAATCCCGGCGAGGACAATATCGTCCGCAACTACGCGCGCTTATTGCGCAAGCGTCTGGAAGAATACTTCAAAACAGAAGGTCAGGATGAAATCCTTCGCGTCGACATTCCACGCGGGCATTATGTTCCTGTCTTCTATTCAACTGAGCCGGCCCAAGGCGCCGAACTTCCGTCCTTGTCGCCTCCCCGTACATCCACCACTGCCTCAGCGGACGAAACGACTTTCGACGCGCCGCCAAAGCCATCCTCGCTGCGTTGGCCGGTCAAGAGGGCGGCTGCCATCGTTCTTGTATTATCCACGCTGATGATTGCTGGTGTGGCTGCCTACTTCGGGGTTCGGTACTTCAAGAAGAAGTCAACATCCTTATCTCTTGCGTTTTGGACCCAGGTTCTTAGCCCGGATCGAGAGACTCTGATCGTGCCCGCGGATAGCGGTTTCGGAATTCTGCAGAACCTCACCCGGAATTCCATGCACCTCAGCGATTATGTCAATGGGAAGTATCTGCCTAAGATCGACTCGGTCCCCGGACTGGATAATCGCAACTTGAACGACCTCAGCACCCAGCGATACACCAGCATCGTCGATCTCAACATCGCCGTTAGCTTTTCCCGTTTGCCGGAGTCGGTCCCCGGTCGATTCGCAATCCGCTACGCGCGCGACCTGCGCATGGACGATCTCAAGCATTCCAATGCAATTATTATCGGCTCCCAGCACAGCAATCCCTGGGCCGAGTTGTTCCAGGAAAACATGAACTTCGTTCTGCAATATGAGCCCGAGGTGGACGATTCTCTCATCTTGAACAGGCGTCCGCTTGCAGGCGAAAACACGACCTACAAGAACTTGTGGGCCGAGGATTCCCACCGGACCTATGCCGTGCTGGCCTTCATCCCCAGCCTCGACGGAATCGGCCACGTCATCCTTCTCGAAGGGCTCAACATGGCCGGCACTCAAGCTGCCGGAGACTTCCTCCTGAACGATCAGACAATCGATCCTGTCCTGCTGAAGGCCAGGCTTCCCGACGGAACATTTCGGCCTTTCGAACTGCTGCTTGAAACCAGCAGCATTGGCGCCGATTCACCCAAGGCCCGCGTCATTGCCGAACGGTATGGATCGCCGGCAAGGCAATAAGTCCGTACGTACGATGCATGGCTGACGGCAGTCTCTCTGGAGATAGCTGGCAGCCGAATGCCCAACTTGGGCGTTTTAAGTATTTGCTACAGAAAAGAGATCGTTTGAAAGATCGGGAAACAACCCTGCGACAAATGCCTGAACTCAAGGAGGGGGGAAAGCGCCAGCATTCGCGTGCGCTTCTCTATGCAAAATCTGCCACGTTCGCACCGCCAGCTTGAGATGAGGCAGCGTGCCATTTTGATGAAACACTTCGGGGCGTCACCTTGGAAACTCGCAAGTAACCCTCGCAGTTCTTGAGTAATGCTCGCGGCGAATCAGCGACTTTTACCTGATTTTCATCGATGCCTTCAGATTTGCTACTTATACTCATGCAGATATGGCCATCGACAGTCCCCTCAAGATAGAGCGTGAGCAGGGCAATGCGCCGGGAACGATGATTATCCGACTCACTGGCCCCCTCACCCTGATCAACATCTTCGATCTGCAAGCACAGTTTCGCTCTGCCGAACCCACGCCTCTCACAATTCTCGATCTCTCCGGCGTTCCCTACATGGATTCGGCCGGAATGGGCGTTGTGGTCAATTACCACGTCCATTGCCAGAACAAGGGTGGCCGGTTTGTCGCCACGGGCGTCAGTCCCCGCATCATGGAGCTATTCAAGATCACCAGGGTAGACAAGGTGATTCGCATGGCCGTAACTCCGGCCGAAGCTGAAGCCAGGGACTAGAAACCACGCGCGTTGGCTTCGGTGCTGCGAGTGATCCTATCGAAGTTGCCTTTCTTCAGGATGCTTGCGCCCAAGCGTTCAGCGCCAGAACGGATTCGGCAACCCGTTGGGCAATCGCTGCCGGCCAGGACTGACGCGTTGCCACCTTACCGCAGTTGAGACTAGCGACGCGATGGGCACCGAGCAGCTAAAGGCGAATTCCGGCAGGCGGAACTCGCTCGGCTTGAACTGCGCAACAGCGGTTCCGGCACCAGCCCGAGTGTGATACAAGGGCTTCGGATGAATAATTCGACACTCAACTTCGCATTCATGACGCGACGGAGATTTGCCGGCGGGCTGGGAATCGCGCTGGCAGGTTTGCCGCTGCTCAAAAGTGGGCCTCTTCTGGCGGAGGGCTTCAGCGAGAAGCAGATTGCTCCTTTCCGCACGCCCTACAAATACGGCACGCTCGTGCTGTCTGCTTCTGGCGAGCCGGGCGCGTTCGATTGCAAGTTCGTGGACGATCCGTTTGTCTTCTATCACGATGGCAAGTTTCAAATGCTCTACATCGGCTTCGACGGGACGGGTTATCAGACCGGGCTGGCGAGATCCACAGACCTGGTGCATTGGCAGCGCGTGGGCTGCGTAATGCGGCGCGATCCCGCCTCGCGCTACACGCGCTACAACGTGGCGTTGAGCTGTATTGTCCGCGAGAACGGACTCACCTCGCGCGGAAGACTTAAGAAGGTGCGTGGCCGCTACCTGGGCGCATGGAACGCCTATCCCAACGCGGGGCTGGAAGAAGGCGCGGCCGTCATCGGCCTCGCCTGGAGCGACGATCTGTTGCATTGGGATCTCACCGATCCGATTCTATTTCCCGCGGACGGCGCGGCGTGGGAACATGGCGGACTCTACAGACCGAACCTGATCGAACAGGGTGGAGTCTTCTATCTCTATTACAATGCCAAGACCGATCCGCGGCCAAAGGCGCAAGGCGGAGGCTGGCGCGAACAAAGCGGCGTAGCCACATCGCGCGACCTGAAACACTGGACTCGGTATGAGGGCAATCCTGTTTTGCAAAATGGGCTGGGCGATGCATGGGATAGCCGCTTTGCGAGCAACCCGTTTGTCGTGCGCCACAAGGATCTCTGGGGAATGTACTATTTCGGCCTCGACGGACACGGCAAGGCGCGCGAGTTGCTGGCGCTGGGCAACGCCCCCAATCGCTTCAATAAAGTGAACGAGATCATGGTCGATGTAGGCGCGCCGGGCAGTGTCGACGAGACCTTCGCACACAAGACGTCTGTCATCTTCCACGATGGCGCGCTTTATCACTTTTACTGTGCGGTGTCTCACAAGTGGCCCAATGAAATTCGCGGAGTCTCGGTGGCGCGCTCCAGGCCATGGTGAGCAGTCCTCTTCGAAAGAGTGAGAGTACACAGAGGTTTGAGAGGCAGTGCGTTCGTTAGAAAGTCCCGAGCGGTAATACGGAAGCAGGCTCCAGGATGCGATGCGCAAAAGAGATTTGTTCTGATAGCTTGGATGGGATGAAAGGCTTTCCTGATCTTAACCTCCGGTGTTGTGCCCTGGTAGCCGCGCTCGTTTTTTCATTGGCTCCAATGCCGTTGTGTGCGCAACAGACTGCGCCAAAGGTGCAGCGGCAACTCGATCGCGTGCAGGCAGGGACCCGCGGCGGTTCCTTCACGGCCGATTGGAATTCGCTCGGCGCCTATCGCGTTCCCGAGTGGTTTCGCGATGCCAAGTTCGGCATCTTCATCCATTGGGGTGTCTATTCGGTTCCGGCATTCGGAAACGAGTGGTATCCGCGCAACATGTATCAGCAGGGCAATGCCGCCTTTAAACACCACGTGGAGACGTACGGCCCGCAGTCGAAGTTCGGGTACAAGGACTTCATCCCGATGTTCCGGGCTGAACACTTCGACGCCGGCGCATGGGTCGATCTGTTCTCGCGCGCCGGCGCACGCTACATTGTGCCGGTCGGCGAGCACTGCGACGGATTTGCCATGTACGACTCGGGCATCAGCGATTGGAACGCGGCGAAGATGGGTCCCAAGCGCGACGTTGTTGGCGAACTTGCCGCGGCCACGCGCAAACGCGGCCTGCACTTCGGCGTCTCGTCGCACCGCGCCGAGCACTGGTGGTGGTATGACGGTGCAATGAAGTTCGACTCCGACGTGCACGAGGGTCAAGCGCCTGGCCTTTACGGACCCGCACGGCCCATGACGCTGACCGGCGACGACGATTCGAAGGAGCCCGACCCAAATCATCTGGAAAAGTGGCTGCCGCCCGATCAAGCCTTTCAGGACGATTGGCTGGCCCGCAGCACCGAGATCGTCGACAAATACCACCCTGACCTTTTTTATTTCGATTGGTGGATTGGCCAGCCCGCGTTTCAGCCGTATCTGAAGCGCTTTGCCGCCTACTATTACAACCAGTCGTCGCGGCGGCGTCAGGGTGTCGTACTCACCTACAAGCAACATGACTTTCCAGAGAATGCCGCTGTGCTCGATATTGAACGTGGCAAGCTCGATGCTCTGCGCCTGCTGCCCTGGCAGACCGACACTTCCGTCAGCATTCATTCGTGGGGATATGCGGAGCACGATGAATACCGCGACGCAAAATCCCTCATTAGCGAGCTGGTCGACGTGGTAAGCAAGAACGGCAACCTGCTGTTGAACGTTGGCCCCAAGGCCGACGGAACAATTCCCGAAGAGGCACGCGCAATTCTGTTGCAAATGGGCGCTTGGCTCAAGACCAATGGCGAGGCCATCTATGGTTCGCGGCCTTGGCTGCTCTACGGCGAGGGGCCAACTAAGGTTGCCAGTTCGGCGCTAAACACCGATCGCCAGGAGTTCACCCCCGAAGACATCCGCTTCACCACGCGTAACGGCATCCTCTATGCCATTGCGCTGGGCTGGCCCGCAAGCGGCGAGCTGCGAGTGCATACGCTTTACCGCGGCACTCCCTACCTGAAAGGGCCAGTTTGCGCAGTGCAACTGCTCGGCTCCAACGAGCGGCTTTCATGGAAACAGGAGGCGGATGGGCTGCACATACAACTGCCACAAGTGCGGCCTGACGAGCCCATTATTACATTCCGCGTAACAGAACAGATTGGCTATCATGGCGGGTGTAAAGAGTAGTTCTATTTCACCCCGCTGTGACATTCTCTCTCGGGCGTCTGGCCCATCCGCAGGCCAGCGCCCGGTTCCCTGGTGACTGCTATGAGTATGTGTGCAATTTATGCATGCCTCGCTCAGGCTTTAATGCCAACTGTAGAGCAGGGAGTCGCCATCGCCGGCGGTAATGAGGGCGTCGTTGGGATAGTAGGAATCGACATTCTCCGGTGTAATCAACTGGTGTCGAGTGAAGGTGGCGGAGGGAATCTCCTTGCCCTCGAGCTTGTCCAAGGCGAGGGCGATGATGGCTTCGCCATAGCGTTCGGGAAAATAGGCGACGGAGCCAACCATGCGCGTGCCTGGCCGCCGCATTTCGCGCCGAGCCTCTATCGTGGCGTTTTGAGAGACGGCGAGGCAGTTTTTTGCGCGGCCAGCTTCTTCAAAGGCCTGCAATGCACCGAGGCAATTTGGATCGTTCAATGCGCCTACCAGCACGTGGCTCGACTTGTTATGCAACAGGTGACGGCGTGTCGCTTCCATGCTGGTCTCGAAGCGGCCGTTTCCGTTGACAAACCGCACTTTCTGATCTGGAATTTTCGGCAGCAGCTCGCGCAATCCGGCCAGGATACCGGTGAGCCGGGAACGTGGCAGCGGTCCAGCCTTAGCCAATTCCAGCAGAATCACCTCATCGACCTGCCCCCCCCAATGCTGTACGGCGGCCTTGGCGAGCGCGTGTCCAGCCATCACTCCAGCGCGATAATTGTTGGCGCCGAAAAAGCTAGCGCCCGGATGAGGAATTTCGATTGCGATGATCGGAATCCCAGCCTCGATCAGTTTGGCGGCGACAGTGGCCGCGCTATCCTCGTTGGTCTGGAATTCTACGACCAGATCGACTCCTTCGCGGACAAAATTTTCCGCATTGCGGATTGCGACCGTAGAACTGTATCGGTTGCTCAACTCAAGCAACTCAATGCCGGCTTCGAATGCCGCGCTTCGAATGCTCTCCGACACCAGACGCGAGAAGGAGAATTCCTCGCTCTGCGAGGCATAACCGACGCGGAACTGTTTCCGTCTCCATTGCTGGCTGGTAGGGCGATAGAGATTCTTCGCAGGTTTTACCAGCATGCCTTCCTCAACCAGGGTCGCGAGCAGACGAAAGGCTGTTGTCCGGCTCAACTCCGTTCTTGAAACGATGTCGCGGAGAGAAAGCCCAGGCTGACCTTGCTTGAAGCACTTCAAAATGTCGCAGGCCCGGCGCACCGCCTGAATGTTGTAGCTGGCTGAAGTGGTTGAAGGGCGCTTGCCCTCCGGTTTTGAGTTGTCCTCAAGTAACACAGTTTGTCTCCAGTCGGGCGTTGCAATGGACAATTGATGCCCCTGAAAATATTCCAACGGGTGAAATTAGATTTCGACGTCCTGTGCGCCAGGTAGCGTAATTCTCAACGAAAATGGGGGAATACGCCCGATTCTATATTCCACCTGATGGAACTATCGCAACTATAAGAATCTTGTGGCCCATCCCCTTTCATTGTCAATACCCTTCGTTGGAGTTCAGGCAGCAAGAGGGATCTTGTGGATCAGGCGTATCGACAACTTCGGGTAGGTTTGGTGGGACTCGGCTTGGAGGCGTATTGGCCCCAGTTCGCGGGATTGGAGGAGCGTCTTCTTGGCTACCTTCGCCTGGTCGAGGGAAAGATCGGGGGAAAGCAGCGCTCCGTAATCAACATGGGCTTGATTGATAGCCCCAGGAAGGCGATCTCAGCAGGACACGCATGCCGCCAGGAGGATATCGATATTCTCCTCGTTTACGTGACCACGTACGCCCTTTCATCCACGATCTTGCCGGTGATCCAGCGCGCTAAAGTACCGGTTATCCTGCTCAACCTTCAGCCTTCGGCCGCCATCGACTACGAGCACTTTAACAGCATGGCAAACAGAACGGCGATGACGGGCGAGTGGCTTGCCTACTGCAATGCGTGCCCCATGCCGGAGATTGCAAATGTGCTGCGGCGGCTGGACATTCCGTTCCAACAGGTCACAGGCATGCTGGAGAACGATCCGGTTTGCTGGGCCGAACTGGAGGGTTGGCTGACTGCCGCATCGGTGGCGAAGACTCTAAGCCACAGCAGAATGGGCCTGATGGGCCACTATTACAGCGGCATGCTCGACATTGCTACGGACCTGGCGCAAGTAAGCGGGCGGCTGGGCACCCACGTGGAAATGATCGAGGTCGATGAACTGAGCGCCTTGCGGCGCGGGGTTTCCGAAGTAGAAATAGCCGCGAAGGTGAGACAGTTCGAAGACTTTTTCGCCATCGATCCGGAGTGTTCGGAGCAGGAATTGGAGAGGGCGGCGGTCACCGCGGTCGCCCTGGACAAGCTGGTGGCGGCCAACACGCTCGATATGATGGCCTACTACTACATGGGTTCGGGCGTCGACGAAAACGAAGATACCGTGAGTTCCATTATTCTTGGCGCATCCGTGCTGACGGGCTCAGGCATACCGTTTGCGGGCGAGTACGAAGTGAAGAACGTGCTTGCCATGAAGATCATGGACGAACTTGGAGCAGGCGGCTCGTTTACCGAGTACTATGCGATGGACTTCAATGCTGATCTGGTGCTGATGGGGCACGATGGCCCCGGACATGTTCGAATTGCACAGGACAAGATTCGCGTGCGCCCGCTCGAAGTCTTCCACGGTAAAGTGGGCCGGGGCCTTTCCGTGGAGATGGCGGTCAAGCACGGCCCCGTTACGCTACTATCGCTGGTCGAAGACAAGGACAAGGGTTTCTCTTTATTGGTGGCCGAAGGTGAGAGTGTCCCCGGTCCGATCCTGGAGATTGGAAATACGAACAGCCGCTACCGCTTTAGTCTTGGCGCCCGTGGATTTGTAGAGGCCTGGAATGCGCGAGGCCCTGCTCATCATTGCGCCGTCGGAATTGGAAGCCGGGGAAGGGAACTGCGAAAGATTGCGGAGTTGATGGATCTTGGGTTCTTTCAAGTCTGCTGAAGAACGCCAAAGGGAATTTTTTGCATTCCGGTCCTCAAGAAGGTTGCAGAAAGACGTTTCGTGGCGAGAGTGTTTCGACAAATATGTGTAGTCGGAATTAGCATTGGACAGTCACAGGACAACAAGCTGCATCTCGAACCTATCAAAGCGGCTGTGGTCGAGGTTCGGTAGGAGAAACTTCAATGAGCGATACTGCAAAGAACATCGAATTGGCGTATGAGTTGGCCGGCAAACGGTATGCGGCCATGGGCGTGGAAACCGCGAAAGTTCTTCAACAGCTCGATGAAATTCCGATCTCGATTCAGTGCTGGCAGGGCGACGATGTCCGCGGCTTTGAAAACCCGACAGGGGATTTGACCGGGGGCATCCAGACCAGCGGCAATTATCCCGGCCGTGCACGCAATGGCGATGAGTTGCGCGCCGATCTGGACGTCGCGTTTGCGCAGATACCGGGGAAAAAACGGCTCAATCTCCATGCGATTTATCTTGAGTCGGCCACGCCGGTGGAGCGCGATGCCATTGAGCCCAAGCATTTCGAGCGTTGGGTGAAGTGGGCCAAGGCCAATGATCTGGGCTTGGATTTCAATCCGACGTGTTTTTCGCACCCGCTGAGCGAAAAGGCGACATTGAGCCATCCGGATGCCGAAGTGCGGAAGTTCTGGATTGATCACTGCATTGCCAGCCGGCGCATCAGCGAATACTTCGGCACCGAGCTTGGCACACCGGCGGTGATGAACATCTGGATTCCCGATGGCGACAAGGATCTGCCTTTCGACCGCATTGGCCCGCGGAAGAGACTGATGGAAGCGCTGGACGCGATCCTGGCTGTTCCAGTTGGCTCGCACCATAAGGTTGCTGTCGAAGGCAAACTGTTTGGCATCGGTTCGGAGAGCTACACGGCCGGTTCCAACGATTTCTACCTGGCGTATGCCGCCACGCGGAAGACATTACTTTGCCTTGACGCCGGGCACTTCCATCCGACGGAAAACGTCTCCGATAAAATCTCCACGGCCCTGTGCTTCCTGGACGAAATTCTTCTGCACGTTTCGCGCCCGGTACGCTGGGACTCGGATCACGTGGTATTGCTGGACGACGCAACTCTCGCAATCGCGCAGGAGATCGTGCGCACAAACGCGCTCTCTCGCGTAAACATTGGTCTTGACTTCTTCGATGCGAGCATCAATCGTCTGGCGGCCTGGATTGTAGGAGCCAGAAACATGCGGAAGGCGCTGTTGCTGGCGCTTCTGGAACCCACGGCAAAGTTGCTGGATGCCGAGCGGAACTGGGATGGCGCAACGCGCATGGCGCTCTTCGAGGAACAGAAATCGATGCCCTGGTCCGCGGTCTGGGATTACTACTGCATGAGCAGGAATGTTCCGGTTGGAATCGATTGGCTGGACAAGGTGAAGGCTCATGAAGAAGCAACGGCAGGCAGCCGTTAGCCGGCGCGATAAGCAGGACGATTGAAGAAGTCCCTGCTTGTCAGTTGATGGTGAATACGCAAAACGCAACTAGCGAACGGAGGAAACCCGCGGAAGATGTTGGAGACGCGGGTTTCCTCATGTGGGCTAGAAGACAAATTCCTTCAACCGCATAAACTGGCCTTCCCGTACTCGGCCATTACGATCCAACTCTCGGCCCCGCTCGACACCGCCCCCTATTGCGAACGAAACAATCTCTTCCAGCAGGTGTTCCCGGTTCGGTTTCGAGCGCGCATCGTCCAACTCCCCTTCTTGCCTATTTCCATAGTCCTGCAAATAGCGATCCGGCCCTGGGCTTAGAGGAGTTTCGTTCATCATCCGCGCAGGGCAGCAGATCGCGCTGACGCATTTTCTCACTTACAATCATGCCACCGTTTTAACCATGCGCCTTCCGTTCTGAGGCGCCAGGCAACGCCGCTCGACTCGGCTGGGAATTGCGAGCCGAGCGGAGTCTGAAAAAGTTAAGGTGGATGCAGTAAATTGTGCGAGCACGCCGGCCATAGCAGAGACTACTGTCAGGCAAGGAGAAGACGTGAGATCGAAGCCTAAAGTTGAAAGAAGCCGGTGGCTGCGTTGCCGCGGTGTTGCGCTCATTGTGTTCGCGGCCTCAATGGCCGCCAGTTGTAGCCCGGCGCAGACCACCCTGATTGTTTCGGCGGCTGCCAGTCTGAAGGATGCGCTGGTCGAAACCGAGGCTGTGTACAAGCAAAGCCGGGCGAATGTGACATTCGTCAACAACTTTGGTTCTTCCGGAATGCTGGCTGTGCAGATTGCCCAGGGAGCGCCGGCCGACATTTTCATCTCCGCCGCCGCCAAACCGATGGACGATCTGGCAGCCGGCGGGGCGATTGTTGCAGGCACGCGCCGCAACCTGCTGCGCAACTCGCTGGTGCTGATTGCTCCGCGGGATTCCAGGCTTCAGGATTTTCAGGGACTTGCCGGCAGGTCCGTCCGGCTGATCGCGCTGGGCGATCCGGCCAGCGTTCCGGCAGGCCAGTACGGGCGCCAATCGCTCCTCTCGCTTCATCTTTGGGATAAGATCAACGCCAAGCTGGTGCTGGGCGGGGATGTACGCCAAGTGCTGACGTATGTAGAAACCGGCAATGCGGATGCGGGCCTGGTGTATGCCACCGACGCATTGAATTCTGGAAATGTGCGCGTTGTCGCCACGGTTCCGGAGTCTGCTCACGACCCTATCGTCTATCCCGCCGCAGTGATCAAGGGAAGCCACAGCGAACAGGCTGGGCGCCAGTTCATCGACTATCTGGCCGGCCCGGCCGCGCAGGCCATCTTCCAGAAGCATGGATTTAGAATGGCGACACCGTGAATTTTCCCGCTGACTTCTCGCCGCTGTGGATTTCTCTGGCTACTACCTGCGCGGCCACCATAGCCACCTTCTTTCTGGGCATGATTGCGGCCAGGCTGATGTATGGCGCGCGCAGCGGTCTTCGCGTTTGGATTGACGGCATTCTAACGCTGCCCCTGGTTCTTCCTCCCACCGTCGTCGGCTTCTTTCTGCTGCTTTTGCTGGGAAGACACAGCTTGATTGGCCATGCGCTGGAACGGATCGGCGTCGTGATCGTTTTTTCGTGGCCGGCCACGGTGATTGCCGCAACCGTTGTAGCCTTTCCGCTGATGTATCGCACAACCCTGGGCGCGTTCGAGCAGGTCAACCCGAATCTTCTGGATGCGGCGCGCACGCTGGGCGCATCGGAGGGGAGGATCTTCCGCAGAGTGCTGCTGCCCATGGCAGCGCCCGGCGTGCTGGCGGGCACGGTACTGGCCTTTGCGCGCGCGCTGGGGGAATTCGGCGCCACCCTGATGCTGGCCGGCAATATTCCCGGCCGCACCCAAACCATGCCAATTGCCATCTTCTCCGCCGCCGAGGGCGGAGAGAAGCGCGTCGCACTTCTATGGGTAAGCCTCATCGTCGTTCTCTCGGTAGCCATTATTCGTCTGCTTCACTGGGAGAGGAAGACACGGAAGGCGGGGCCGAATCCAGTGGATGCAAATCCGGCTCCGGTCCCGATTCCAGACTTGTTGCCGCAGCGGGGGCCGGGGGAGAACGCGCCCGGTGCCTTGCTGGAGATAAGCGTTGAGAAGGCGCTGGAGCCCTTCCTTCTGGAGGTCAAGTTCAGCGCGGGCAGGGGCGCGGTGGGCCTGCTGGGAGCTTCGGGCGCGGGCAAGTCCATGACCTTGCGCATGATTGCGGGGATTGTCGCGCCGGATCGCGGACGCATCACGCTGAACGGGCGCGTCTTGTACGACAGCGCAACGGGCCAGAAGGCAGCCGCGGCGCGGCGGAAGATCGGTGTAGTGTTTCAGGACTACGCCTTGTTTCCGCGGATGACGGTGGCTGAAAATGTAGGCTTCGGGTTGAGCGAGCTGCCGCAGCGGGAACGGCGCGCGCGCGTCCGACTACAGCTTGAACGGATGCATATCGCGGAACTGGCCGATCGCTATCCGACAGAAATTTCAGGAGGCCAGCGGCAGCGCGTGGCCATTGCCCGCTGCATGGCCATCGAGCCCGAAGCGCTGCTATTCGACGAACCGTTTGCCGCGCTCGATCCGCATTTGCGGAGACAAATGGAAGAACAGCTTCGCGAGACTCTTGCCGGCTACAACGGTGCGGTGGTGTTTGTTACGCACGATACGGAAGAGGCTTTCCGCTTCTGCGGCGATCTGCTGGTGCTTGACCACGGCAAGGTGATTGCCAGCGGTCCCAAGCGCCAGCTCTTCGAGCGTCCGCAATGTGTCGCGGCGGCGCGGTTGACGGGTTGCAAGAACATTGTTCCGGCCCGGCGCATAGCCGCCGATCGAATCGCGGTGGAGGCATGGAACTGTGAACTGCAAACAGCAACGCCGGTTCCCGATGCGCTGACCCATGTTGGCCTGCGCTCGCATCAAATCGCGTTCCATGCCGGGGAAGGGAAAAACATCTTTTCCTGTTGGCTGGTGGGAACCAGTGAAGCGACACATGAGATGACGCTCTATTTGCGCCTGCACGCGGCGCCCGCCCCGGGCGAACTGCCTCATCTGCAGGCCGACGTGTCAAGCGATTTGTGGCGCACGCTCAGCCTGGAGCCGCAACCATGGCGTATCGATCTCGATCCGGAACGGCTCTTGCTACTGCAAGGATAGTCTTCCTCATGGCGCTGGCATCAAACGGTTTATCAGTGCTGCAGGCCGGCACCACGACGGAATCCTGCGCTTTCTTCATTGCCCCTTATAAGAACTCTGCCAAGATATGGCCACGAACCGGCATGGTTGCGACATTTGCGCCCTGCTTCCACGAGGCGGGTTCCGAGAAAACCCCTGCTCCATCGTTCCGTCAAGCCTGCGAACTCTTCCTGAATCATGAAGGCGCCGGGCGGGACCGTCGGCTTAACTCTCAGAAATTGTCCGGAATCTACTTTTAGCGCCATGTGTCCATTGGCTTATAATTCTTTACGAACCTCATCGTTGCCCAGCCGGAAGAGCAAGCAGGGGACGGAAGTGGGTTTCTGCTTCCAGATTAAGTTGTGGGAATACGCTAAGTGCCACTCATTAATCGCGGAAGCGTGTGATTCTAAAGGGCGGGAGTAGTTCAGTGGCAGAACGTCAGCTTCCCCTAGGGAATTTCTAGCAAAATCTCAATAAAACCAAGGAAACGCAGAAATCCATGTAAATGTTGGAGTTTTGCCGCCTAACTC
>Ga0181535_10002990_pt1 | contig 19998 bp, 17 predicted proteins | sample PEATcosm2014_Bin_44_FD_119774 | JGI IMG/M metagenome (GOLD analysis project Ga0181535, IMG submission 119774) | Peatland microbial communities from MTU Mesocosm Facility, Houghton, MI, USA - PEATcosm2014_Bin17_30_metaG | ecosystem: Environmental > Terrestrial > Soil > Wetlands > Peat | place... | reverse complement strand
TCTTTAAGCAATCGATTTCTCATTAATGATTGTCCTGAGGTCGTGAATGCTCCCCCGTGTTCTGCTCGCCCTCGCCGCGATTTCGTGCGCTCCCACTCTTGCCGCCCAGGCCTCCCCTCCGCTCCAGATCTATGGCGGCTACACACGCTTGTCTAACTCCTTCAACGGAATACCCGAATCGCAGAACGGACTGAACGGCTGGGACGCCGGCGTAGCACTTCCAGCGTGGCACGGCCTGCGCGCCAAAATCGACGTCCTGCGCTACACCGGGACCAATCTTGGCGCACAGCAGCATGCCCTCTCGATCATGGGAGGCGGGCAATACGAGCGCACGTTCCATCGCGAAGGGTTGTTCGTTGAAGCTCTCTTCGGCTATTTGGGAATGAATCGCGACTGGGGACCGAACGCGGTGGCGGGCGGATCAGCCTCGTTCTCTACGCTGCTTGGCGGCGGTGTCGACACCCCGCTCAACAAGCACTTTGCCCTTCGCATCCAGGGAGACTATCGCTACGAGAATCTCGCTCTTGAGCAAACCGGAAGTCTGGATCCCTTCCGAGTGCCGGGTTTGCCGCACAATTTCGGCAGCATTTCGACCGGCCTGGTCTGGACTCCCCTCCTCGGCCGGTCTTCGTTCACACAGGCAAGCGCGCATGAGCGAACCCCGGTCGAGAGCGAGCTGCAATTTGAAGATCTCAATTCCTTCGGTCACTTCCACATCTTTGCGAACAGCTGGTGGAGCTATCTGTACGTCGCAGGAGTGGAGTATGACCGACATTCATGGGGAAAGTTCATCGGTGCACGCATGGATTACGTGGCTGAGATTCTGCCGGTTGCCATTCTGAAGCAACCGAGCCAAACCGATGTGTGGGGAAATCGGCTGAGTTCGACGTTCACGACGCTCCACGGCCTCGGCATATCACCGGGCGGCCTGCGCATGATGTGGAGAGACGGCAAAGCATGGAAACCCTACTACACCATTAAGGGAGGGTTGATCGGCTTCAACCGGAAAGCGGTGTCGCAGTACGCCTCTTACATGAACTTCAGCCTTCAGCAAAGCATCGGCGTCCAACTCCGGCTGAATCATCGATGGGATTTACGCGCAGGCGCAGGCTGGCTTCATTTTTCGAATGCCTTCATCGTGCCCAGCAATCCGGGAATCGATGAGATGTTCTATAGCGGTTCTCTCTCTTTTCATCCTGGAAAACAGCCGGCGGGAGAATGATTCCCAGCAAAGCCCGGCGTATGAGCGGATGACTTATGCCATTGCTATTGCGGAAACGGAACGAACTTGTCGGCACAGGAGGCAGGGTTGCCTTCGGCCGGGGTTCCCTTGACGGTTGAGTCGTTCTTGGTCAAATCGGCGGCGGCGGGGAGCTCGAGATTGGTTGCGCCGGGGCCGAGCGTCAGGTCCGCATGATTCACTTCGTAGGTATACGTCGCCTGATCGACGATCTGAACGCCATCCAGCGTGGCGGCGATGCGATGGGTTTGGTCGTAGCCATTGAAGGTGATCTTGCCGCCGCCTGAGACGCGAACATTGTGCAGCGTGATGCCGCGCATGGTGGGCGGCGAATCGCCTTGCAGCGGGCCATTGGCCGAGTAGGCCGTGTCCAGCGTGATGGGATTGGGCGAGTTGCGAATGCAAACGTCGTCGTAAGTCGCGTCTTCAGTAAGGCCGCCGCGCGAACCGTTGGACTTGATGCGGATGCCGTTGTCGGGGCCGTCGAGCGAGAGATCGAAGACGCGAATCCTGCTGACGCCGCCGTTGGTCTCGCTGCCGATGGACATTCCGTGGCCCCAGTAGAAGTGGTCGTGGCTGATGGTGATGTTGGTTGCGCCGCCCGGCCCGCCCTTGATGGCGACATTGTCGTCGCCAGCGCGAATGTAACTGTGGGTGATGGTGATGTTCTTAGCGCCGTCGCCGGGGTCGATGCCATCGGTGTTGCGGGCCAGGCGCTGCGGCGTATCGATCTTGAGCCCCCACGCCGTGAAGCCATCGGCGTGATTGAAGACGACGTGGAAGTTGGGCGAGTTTTTCAGCGTGATCCGATAGAGCGTGAAGTTGCCGGAGTCATTGGCGACAATGAGGCGGGGAACCTGTTGCACGCCGCCTGCACGCGCCTGTTCGGCCAGATCCCACCAGGAGTACTCGGACCCGATCATCTTTTCGCCGCCGCGGCCATCGATGACGCCGTCACCCATCACGCCGGAGTTCGGCGCGTGGTCGACGGAGATGAGGGGCTTGCAGCCGCGCGGGCCGGCATCGTGACTGACGATGCCGCAACTGCCGGGCGAAACAGCGAAGAGAGCGGGATCGCGCGAGGCAAAGAGCGTGACGCCGGGGCCGAGAATCAGCGTGATATCGGGTTTGAGTTCCAGCGGACCGCTGAGATATGCATTGTCGGTCTCGTCGACGCGGAGCATCACAGCCCGCCCCCTGCCGCACTTGTCGATCGCTTTTTGAATGCGGGCGGTGTCGAGCTTTTGCTCGTCTGCCGGCACCAGGGAGCGGCCGCTGGTTTGCAGTTGAGCGTCGAGCGTGGTGCAAAGCTGCGGGAAGGACGGCTCAATGACGCTACGCGTATCCTGCGCGGGCAGGCAGGACACGGCGCAGAGGATGATGCCAAGGACGATGACGAATCGGGGAATCATGGCTGTGTTTTCTTTAGGCCGTTGCGACACAACAACACTCTCCGCGCTGCGGAAACAAGAGTGCAGGTGCGCGTGAATCAGGCTACAGAGCGTTTTCGCCGCGCTCGTCGTTGCGAATGCGGATGGCTTCGTCGAGGCGGCTGATAAAGATTTTGCCGTCGCCGATGCGGCCCGTTCGGGCGGCGCTGACAATGGCCTGGATCGCCTTCTCCTTCAAGTCGTCGTGTATGACCAGCTCGATCTTCACCTTGGGGAGGAGGTCGACGGTATATTCGCGGCCGCGATAGAACTCGGTGTGGCCCTTCTGGCGGCCGTGGCCCCGCGCTTCGAGAATGGTCATGCCTTCGATGCCCGCTTCAAGCAGCGCGTCTTTTACGGCATCCAGTTTTGAGGGTTGGAGAACAGCTTCAATCTTGAGCATACAAAAAATGCCTCGTTCGATAGCCTAACAGGCGGGGCGACTGGTTCGCCGCCGCCACCCTAAGAATTTTGCTTAGGACACCCATCAAAAACCGATCAGGTATTGAAATCGTACCCTTCTTCGCCGTGTTGCGAAAGATCGAGCCCAGCGGCCTCTTGCTCGGGAGCGACACGGAGGCCCAAGATCTTGTCCACAACGAACAGCAGGACCAGGGTGCCCACGATGGAGATTCCCCAGGCGATGCCTACGCCGGCGAGTTGATTGAGGATCTGGCTCCAATGCCCGTCGATGCCGCCGGTGGGCACGCCCTTGCCGTAGATGGGATTAATGACGCTAACCGCAAACACGCCGGTGAGGATCGCGCCCAGAGTGCCGCCTGCACCATGAACGCCGAAGGCGTCGAGAGAATCGTCGTAGCCGAAACGGGACTTGACCTGGAAGACCATGAAAGAGCAGAAGAAGCCAGCCGCGAGACCGATCAACATTGCCGACATGGGTTGCACGAAGCCGGAAGCTGGGGTGATGGCGACGAGTCCGGCGACCGCGCCGGAGATGGCACCCAGCGCCGTAGGCTTGCCGTTGTGAATCCACTCAAAGATCGTCCAGCCGAGGGCGGCGGAAGCAGTGGCGAAGTGCGTATTGACGAAGGCGCTGGTGGCCAGCGGGCTGGCGCCCAGGGCGCTGCCGGCATTGAAGCCGAACCAGCCCACCCACAACAGGCACGCGCCGATAAAGCTGAGCACCAGGGAGTGGGGCGGCATGGCGGTTTGGGGGTAACCCAGCCGCTTGCCGAGATAAAGGGCGCAGACCAGTGCCGAGACGCCGCTGGTGATGTGGACCACCGTTCCGCCGGCGAAGTCGAGCGAGGGGATGTGACCGGCAGTCGCATTCAATAGCCCGCCTACGCCCCACACCATGTGCGCCATGGGGCAGTAGACAAAGAGCGACCAGAGAGAGAGGAAAAGGGCCATGCTGCTGAACTTCATGCGCTCAGCGAATGCGCCGGTGATGAGCGCCGGCGTGATGATGGCGAACATGAGTTGGTAGATCATGTAGGTCTGCTCGGGGATTGTGGCTGCGTAGTCGGGGTTCGGGTCCAGCGAGACGCCGCGCAGGAAGAGGTGCTCGAATCCCCCAACGAACAAATTGCCGTGGCCAAAGGCCAGCGAGTACCCGACGATGGCCCAGAGAATCGTGACCAGGCCGATCATGGCGAAGCTTTGCATCATGGTGCCGAGGATGTTCTTGCGGCGCACCAGGCCGCCGTAGAAAAGGGCAAGGCCGGGGCCGGTCATGAGCAGCACGAGCGCCGCCGAGGTGAGCATCCAGGCGTTGTCGCCCGCGGATTGGGCGCTCTGGACGGCCTGTTGGAGGGCGGTGATCTGGGCTTGCGTTGCCGGAGCCTGGTCGGCTGGGGTGGATTTGATCGCCGGTGCCACTGCCAGCGCGAGGTGTCCCGAGAATAAGAGCAGGAGCAACAGCTTCAAGGAACGAGAGAGCATAGGGTCTTCCGGTTCAGAATTTGTATGCGCAAGGCGCTAAAAAAACGGTGAATGCGGAACAACTGGCGATGGAAGACCAGCCGTTCAGCACAGGTCAAATGCGTCCGGGAGCCGTTAAGGGTGGCCGCCGAACAGAATCATAGCGAAGATCACTTTGGACTTTCGTATCATTCTCATAAAGACCGAGAAATAACGCAAGCTTTTACGATAACTCGCCGGTTTTTCATGCGCCGGGTGTTGAGCAGGGTGGGGAGAAGGAATTCCGGAATCTGGACACCGCTCTCGGCGAGGCGAGTAGAAGACATGCTCGATTCCGCCCCGGGGTATACTTTCTCTATGGCGGCTACGATAGAGCGCGACCGTTATCTGTTTGGCGCACTTGATAGCAGCGCGAAAAATCGCATGAAAGTGAAAGAGGTCAACTACGGCTACGAAGAGCCGGAGGGGGTCTTTCTCACTTCGATGGATTTTGCGGTCAACTGGGTGCGCAAGAACTCGGTATGGCCCATGACGTTTGGGCTGGCTTGCTGCGCGATCGAAATGATGTCGATGGGCGCGTCGCGCTTCGATATCGCGCGCTTCGGCGCGGAAGTCTTCCGGCCGTCGCCAAGGCAATCGGACCTGATGATTGTGGCCGGGCGAGTGTCGCAAAAGATGGGCCCTGTGTTGCGCCGTCTTTACGATCAAATGCCTGAGCCAAAATGGGTTATCTCGATGGGGGCCTGTGCCACTTCGGGTGGCGTGTTCAACAACTATGCGCTGCTGCAGGGCGTCAATCAGGTGGTTCCGGTTGATGTATATGTTCCCGGGTGTCCGCCGCGGCCGGAGCAACTGATTTACGCGATCTCGCTTCTACAAGAGAAGATACAGCGCGAACCCCGGAGCCTGCTGAAGACTCTCAATGCAGAATGAGCCCCGACGAGCAGAGGGCAGAATTTCTTGACAGAACTTATGGTGAACCAACCACGGCCGGCGGGAGAGCGTATGCTTTCAAGCGTGGACAAGATGGCCCGTGGGAGATGACCTGCGGAAACACAGAATGTGCTCGACATCCGTACCGGGTTTATGACACCTTATCAACCGTCAAGAGCTGAGCGTGTTCTGCGAAACCAAAAGAGATGAAGTGCGGATTCCCTTTTACAAACCGTTTTCTCAACGATTTATCAACAGAATTGTGGAGCGAAAGAGCATGTATTCACGAACTTTGAAGTCCGTTTTGTTGGTTCCGGCCCTGGCAGTTTTCGCCCTCTTGCCCATGGGGTGCAAGAAGGCTCCGCCGATCACGTTGGCGTGCAACGCCAGTGCTCCTACTATCTACCCCGGCGATCCACTGTCCGTAACGGCTACGGCCGGGTCGGTGGACACGAACAAGAAGAACAACGTCATTTATAGCTGGAGCGGAGACGGCGTAACCGGTAGCGGTACTTCAGCCACTGTGAATACGGCCTCGCTGGCCCCCGGTTCGTACACGGCCAAAGCCGACGTGAAGGAAGGCAAGAAGGGCAAGGAAGGTTTGAAGCCCGGCCAGTCCGCAGAATGTTCCGCCAGCTACACGGTGAAACAATTCGAGCCGCCGACGATCAGTTGCTCGGCCAGCCCCACCACCATCAAGCCGGGTGATGCGGCGACCGTTACGGCGGTAGGCGTAAGTCCACAGAACCGTCCGCTGACCTATAACTACACGGCCACAGCGGGTACGGTGACTGGTACCGGGACCACAGCAGAGTACTCCTCGGCGGGTGCACCGACGGGAGCGGTGGGCATCACTTGCGGCGTTTCAGACGACAAGAATCAGACGGCGTCCGCGAGTACGACTTTGACCATTCTGGCTCCTCCGCCTCCGCCTCCAGCGCCGAAGACGCAGGCTCTGTGCACGACCAGCTTTACCAACGATCCCAGGCGCCCGCTGCGCGTGGACAACGAGGCCAAGGCGTGCCTGGATCAAGTGGCGCTGGATCTGAAACAGCAGGCTGACGCCAAAGCGGTTTTGGTCGGCGAGTCGGATGCCAAAGAGAAGGCGCTGACGGAGAAGCAGGAAAAGTACGCTGCCAAGCACAAGCATGCCAAGGTGGAAGACGCCGCCGCGCAGCGCGCCGTGAATGCCAAGGACTACCTGGTGACGGAGCAAGGGATCGACGCTTCGCGCATCAGCGTGGCCACGGGCGCAACCGATGGGCAGACGGAGGAAAACTACCTGGTGCCGGCGGGGGCGACGTTTAGCTCCGACGTACCGGGCACAACCCCGGTGGACGAAACGGCGGTGAAGCCGCAGGCGCGCAAGCCGCTGGCGGAGCGTCATCACAAGAAGGCGGCGCAGTAGGCCGGTTTTCTTTAACGCACGAAATGCGGGCCCCTGCTCCGCAGGGCGGGGGTTTGCGCAACTTAGGACTGCCTTGTAGCAGAGCGTTGAGGCTGACCGGTGCACAAACTGGTTAGCCTTTTCGCATTTTGGGCCTGGAATTGTCTATTCTTGAAAGAGATGAGTGGGAGCTTCAAGTCTGAATGAGCCTTTGGCAGTGCGTTCGAAATGATTGGCGCCGGATTGGGGTTCCGGCCCAAATTCTTCTCCTGATTGCATTTTTGCCCGGCGCGGTTTGCTTGCCGGCGCAAAGTCCGTGGACAGTCGTTGGTCCTGCGGGCGGTGACGCGCGCGCGTTTGCGTCGTTTCCGGGGCAGCCGAAGCATCTTTTGCTGGGCACCACCAACAGCTGGCTTTACGAATCCATGGACGAAGGCGGAAGCTGGCGCCGGCTGGCCAAGCTGGGCGGCGACGACGGGTTCGTTCTGGACAGCATTCAAGTGGATTCCGCGGACGCGGCGACGATTTACGTGGGGACATGGAAGAACTCCGTCGACGGCGGACTGTGGATCAGCCACGACGGTGGGCGCACGTGGAGCGAGACACCACGATTGAAAGGCCAGCCGGTACACGCGCTTGCGCAGGCGCCCTCCGATCCGCACATTTTGTACGCCGGAACATTGCAGGGGGTCTTCTGCTCGAAAGACGGCGGAGCGACATGGACCCAGATCAGTCCGCCGGGCAGCCACGAGATTCATGAGATTGAATCGCTGGCGGTCGATCCGGTCGATCCGGGCACGGTTTACGCGGGAACCTGGCACCTGCCGTGGAAGACTTCAGACGGCGGCAAGACCTGGCACAACATCAAGCAGGGACTGATTGTCGACTCGGACGTGTTTTCGATTATCGTCGACCCCGAGCATCCGCACACGGTTTACCTGAGCGCGTGCAGCGGAATCTACAAGAGCGAGAACGCGGGAACTCTCTTCCACAAGATCCAGGGCATTCCGTCTGAAGCCAGAAGGACGCGGAGCCTGATGCAGGATCCGGAAAAGCGCGACGTGGTGTACGCAGGAACGACCGAGGGGTTGTACAAGACCGCCGACGCCGGCAAAAGCTTTATGCGCATGACGGACGCCGATGTGGTGGTGAACGACGTGTACGTCGATCCCGCCGATTCGAATCGCGTGCTGCTGGCAACCGATCGCAGCGGCGTACTTGAGAGCGAGGATGGGGGCGCGACGTTTACGCCGTCAAACCAGGGAATTTCGGAGCGCAAAGTTGCGGCGGTTCTCGTCGACAGGGACAATCCGGAGCTACTGTATGCGGGCGTGGTAAACGACAAAGAGTATGGCGGCGTGTTTCGCTCGAACGACGGGGGCGCACACTGGGAGCAGCTGGGAACAGGGCTCGACGGACGCGACGTATTTGCGCTGGCGGAGACGAAGGACGGACGCGTGGTTGCGGGAACGGGGCACGGAATTTTCGTACTGGGCGATGCAGGAAATCCAGCAGGGGCGGGCGATCCGCCCGCGGCAGGCGATGCGGCAAACGGGGCGACTGCAGGAGGGGCGGCGGCTACGAGTGGGTCAATCAATGGGCCCGGAAATGGGTCCGGAAATGGGTCGGGCGATGCGCCTGCCGCAGGCGGGGCGGCGGCACCGGCTGCGAATGGGTCGGGGGCCGCTCCCGGGGCGCTCAAGTGGGAGCCCCGGAACACCATCGCCAACACCGTGACAAAGACAATCACCCAGACGCATCTGCAAACGAAGGTCAACATCGAAAAGCAGGTGCAAGCGCCGGCGATCGAGCTGGAAAGCCCGGTGAACGCGTTGGATGTATCAGGGGACGTGTGGGTCGCGGCGACAGGGTACGGCATTGTGACGAGCCGCGACCAGGGCGCGAGCTGGCAGGGCGGGCCGGTGATGGGCGAGGGGGATTACCTATCGGTGACCGTTCACGGAGACACGATGGTTGCGGCTCGCGCCGATGGGGTGGTCCTGACCAAGGACGCGGGGCAAAGCTGGTGGCCGATGGGATTGCCGACGATGCTCACGCGGATTCATCGCGTGGTGTTTTCACCGGACGGCACGTTGTGGCTTGGCGCGCGCGAGGGCGTCTACTATAGCCCCGACCTGGGCAAATCGTGGATGTGGATTCATCGCCTGCCGTTTCGCGACGTAGACGACCTGAGTTACGACGCCGAGTCGAAGAGAATTCTTGTGAGCTCCCGCGCGAGCGACGAGGTGTACGCTATCGATCCTAAAACGATGACATGGGATTGGTGGAAGACGGGCTACAACATCGTGCTGATTCGGGCGGCCGGAGACCGGCTTGTTGCTGCCTCCCTCGACGACGGAGTTCTGGTGCGGCCGAAATTGAGCGCTGGCGTTGCTGCCCCTGCCGCGAGCGCGGGCGCGACGCCATAGCAACTCACTCGCTTATTGCACGTTGAATGCTTTGTCGACGATGGCGTTGGGATCGCTGCCGGCAGGGAGCAAGGTGAAGAGCGATCGCGAGGCTGTGCGAACGACGGCCACATCGCCGGAGCGATGATCGGCGACGAACAACAGGTGTCCAGCCGCCGAGAAGGCGAGAGCCGAGGGGCCGTCGCCCACGGAGACGGAACCGATGCGCATGCCGTCGTCGATGGCATACACGGTGAGCTCCTGCGAGCGATCATTGGCCACATAGAGCAGAGAGTTGTCGCGGGAGACGATTCCGCGGACAGGAGTGTTGCCGATCATATAGGTGTCTCCGACCTCATCGGTGGAGTTGTAGATTTCGGAGACGGAGTTGGAAAGGGAGTTGGAGACGAAGATCTCGCCGCCATCGGGCTTTAGCGCAAGGTCGACGGGCGCGAGGCCCACATCCATGAGCGTTTCAAGGCGATCGGGCTCAGCGGGATGTGCGCCGGGCTGGGCGAGCGCAACGACCATTACCTGATGACCGGCCGAGCACGGCAGGAAGGCCTTTGAGGAGTCGGGAACAATGACGACCTCGGAGGCTCCGGGGCAGCCCGCGAAGGCCGCGCGCGGCTGGCCGGTTGAAGCATCGAGGATGGTCACCGAGTTTCCGCCCTGGTCTGCGACAACGAGAGTTTTTCCATCGGGCGCGAGGCGAGCAGCAACAGGCTGGACGCCGGCGGGAATTTGAGCGAGTTCGCGGCGAGCCGTGAGATCGATGACGGAGACGGAGTTCGAGCCGGAGTTGGCCACGTATGCAACGGTCCCGGCCGAATTGAGATCGATTGAGACAGGCTGGCGGTGAAGAGGGATGGTGGACACGACCGCATTGTGCTCGGCGTCAATCACGGTAAGCGAACCGTTGGCCGGCGCGGCGCCGGAGTTCACGACATAGATTTCGTTGCGCGTGGGACTGGCGGCAACGGCAACCGGATTGTGGCCGACGGGAATCTCGCGATCGACGCGGACATTGACAACGTCGAGCACCGTGACGGTGTCGCTGCCTCCGTTGGTCACGTAGACGTATTCGCGATAGTTTGGCGGGTACTGGGGAAAGTCGTGGGTGCGGCATCCGGTCAAGGAGAGAGCGAGAAGGGCGAGGAAGATTGCTGCGAGCGCATTCCGGTTCGTGAAAATCCGGATCTTAATGTGACATTCGCAATCCTGGCGTACATGAGCACCCTTTCGGTTTTCGGACACGAAAAGCAACCGCGGATCCTTCGACTTCGCTTCGCTCCGCTCAGGATGACAGTCCATTTTGTTGTTCGCTATTTCGCTACTGCGGCGGCGGGAACGGAGACGCCTCGCGCGAGATGACGGCCTACAACCGGCGCGATCTTTTCGAGCTCGGCCATCATGGTTGCGAATTGCGCAGGATATACAGATTGCGGCCCATCGGAGAGCGCGGATTCGGGGTGGTTGTGCACTTCGACCATGATTCCGTCAGCCCCCGCGGCAACGGCTGCGCGCGCCATGGGCAATACGCTGTCGCGGCGGCCGGTTCCGTGGCTGGGATCGACGAGGATGGGCAGGTGACTGACGTGGTGCAGCGCGGGGACGATGCTCAGGTCGAGCGTGTTGCGCGTGTGGTCGGTAAAGGTACGCACGCCGCGCTCGCAGAGAATCACTTCGTAGTTGCCCTCGCTCATCACATACTCGGCTGCCATCAGGAATTCTTCGAGCGTGGCGCTCATGCCGCGCTTGATGAGCACGGGCTTGCGCAGCTTGCCGGCTTTCTTGAGCAGGGAGAAGTTCTGCATGTTGCGCGCGCCGATCTGGATTACGTCGGCCCATTCGGCAACGAGGTCGAGGGTCTCCGAGTCGAGCGCCTCAGTAACGATGCGCAGTCCGAACTTTTCTCGGATCTCGGACATGATCTTCAACGCTTCGAGACCCAGACCCTGAAAGGCGTAGGGAGAAGTGCGCGGCTTGTAAGCGCCGCCGCGGAAGAACTGCGCACCGGACGCCGCAACCTCGGCGGCGATGGCAAAGGCCTGCTCGCGAGTTTCAATGGAACATGGGCCGGCGATGACGGCCAGGTTGCGGCCGCCGATGGCGGCATTTGAGCCCGGAAACCGGACGACGGTGTCTTCCTCTTTTACGTCGCGGCTGGCAAGTTTGTAGGCTTTGGAGACACGAATGACTTCGGCAACGCCGGAGAGCGATTCCAGGTTGCCCCGGTTGGCTTCACCCTGATTGCCGGTGATGCCGATGGCGGTTCGCTGGGCTCCGGGAAGGGGATGCGGACGGAAACCCAACTCGACGATGTGGTCGCAGACCGCCTGAATCTCCTCCGGCGTAGCCTGCGCTTTCATGACAACCAACATTTGTGCCCCCGGTCCATAAGTCTACCGGCTGGGAGAGCGAAGGGCAATGGAGGTGCACGTGTCAGGTTTCAGGGGTCAGAAAGACAAGGAACGTGCGACTGGGATTCAGGGCAACTGAAAGAGCAGGCCGCAGGATGTTCGCGGCGAGAAGAGGACGTTGAGATGTAACAACGCAGATCCAGGAGGAGGGTTAACAACGCAGATCGGGAGAAAGAAGTTTCGGAAAAGAGCGGTCGATATTATTTTGATTTGGATTCGTCGGTCACTTCGGTTGAACAATTCGCGGCCACGATGGCGGGAGCAATGACCATACCGATAAAGGCGAGAGCGATCAAGAAGTCATGCATACTATGTGTCCCCAGTCGGCGCTCAGCGGTGCTGGACCATTGGCCGGCAGAAGCCTTGCGGCGCGTTCGCCTCTCAGTGAAGAAGAGACACCGCAACGCGAGAGTCCAAGGCTAAAGCTGATGCCGAAGAACCGTTGTGCAACCGATCTACCACTGCATCATCGACGGTATGAGAGGAATCTTGAAATACCACGAAAAGCGAGACGGATACGCGGAAGTGGTAGAGGGCGTGACTCTTCGGAGAGTTACGAACGGTGCGGCAAAACGCTGGGCGGGGCAAGGCTCACGATGAGTCGTGACGCGGCGCACAGGGGCGTGTGACAATTTGAGGCCGCGCGAAGGCTACGGCGTCGATTTCCGCTTTTGCGATTGCCACTTGACGAAGAGCCAGGCCGCGTAGCCGAGCTGGATGGCCCATGTGACGGTGTAGGCGGCTCTCGTATAGAGGTGATTGAGCGTGGCCACGATCGCGTCGTGATCAGCAGCAGACATGTGGAGCCGCCAGTCGAACGGAGGCTCGGGCGGACCGGAGAAGACGAGGTAGCCCGCCCAGCCGAAAAGAACGACGGGGACGGCAACGATTAATGCGGTACCAAGTTTCTTCATTGGAGACCTCGATCCTCGCGGCACAATCGCGCCGCCAATCAGAAATTCAAAGCGTGCTCGGCTTCTTCGGCGGCGATCATCTGCTGCTTCCGCTCCACGCGGTAGCGAAGGGCCAGTATGAGCACACCCCAGAGAAACCAGGCGAGCATGTTCCAGAGGAGCGCGCCGACCATGGTTGGGTCCATGCCTGAATCCTGCCCGCCGCCAAAGACCGGCGCGGGGTGCTGGGTGCGCCACCAGCGGTTCGACATATAGACGATGGGCACGTCGAGGGCGCCAAAGATGCCGAGTACGGCGGCGAGAGTCTGCATCTGCGGCCCAGCGGCGAAGCGGCGCAGGAGCAGGTAGCTGACGTAGATGAGCCACAAAACCAGAGTGGTGGTGAGGCGCGCATCCCAGGTCCACCACATACCCCATGCGCGCCTGCCCCAAAGCGGTCCAGTGACGAGCACTACGGTGCAGAAGACGACTCCGACTTCCGCACCAGCGAGCGCCCAGGCGTCGAACATTTGCGCGCGCTCGGCGTGATTGTGGCGCGTGGCCAAGTAGCCTATGGAACCGATGAGGCTGATGGCGAAGAACAGGAAGGCGACCGACGCCGACGGCACATGGTAGTAGATGATGCGGAACATCTCGCCCTGCGCGGCATCGTTGGGAGCCACATAAATGGCCTGATTGTAGGCCCAGCCGAGCAAAGCGACGGTGATCAGGAGATAGACGCCGATGGCAAGTTTCTTCATGGGGAATTCCAGCTCTATTAGTTTACGACGCTGACGCAGCAGCCTATGTGCGGTCCTTGAGCAGCGTCCAGATCCAGCCGGCGAAGGTGAGCACGAGAAAGGGATATCCGAGCATCGGCAGAGGACGGGTGATGGGCGTCAGAGCTACTCCCCAGAAGATTTGCCCTGCAGTGACAGCAAAGAGAATGGCGGCGACGAAGCCGGTGAGGCGAGTCCAGAGGGCGAATTCCTTAGGCGCGCTGGTAAGCAGAAGCGCGGCGGACCAAAGCGCCGTTCCCGCGGCGAAGGCCGGAACACTGGCATCGAGACTGGCTGCCGTGCCCGAGAGCATGACTCCTTCTCCGATGGCAAAGACGAGGAAACCTGCGGCCACGGATTGTTTCTCCTGACGGAGATAGCTCAACGCGAGAATGGATGTAGCGACAACGAGGCCCACCGCATCCAAAGCCCAGAAAGCGGCGCGGAGATTGGCCGCGGCCACCATGCTGCCAGCCATGCCAAAGACTCCGCCGAGAGCAAGGCCGAGGCAGGCAATTCGATTCAGAGAACTTTTCATCGCGCAAACCATCTTATCCGAGGCACGGGGCGCCTGAACATCGTTTCTGATTGCGCCAACCTGTCACTGCTACCATGAACTATCCGGTGCCCAGATGCGCGATCACCTTGCAACGCTGATCGACGATTTTCGCCGCTTCGACGGCGAGATCGCCGTCGTACGCTACCAGGGCAATCGCCGGCGCGTGACGACGTATGGGGAGCTGGCGCGGCTTGCGGGCCGTTTTGCAGCTCTGCTTGCGGCGCGAGGAATCGCCGAGGGCGAGCGCGTTCTGATCTGGGCCGAAAACAGCGCGGAATGGATCGCCGCTTTTCACGGCTGCATGCTGCGCGGCGTTCTGGCCGTGCCACTCGATGCCTTCGGGACAGCTGAGTTTGTGGCGCGTGTGGCAAAAGATGTGAGCCCGAAGCTCGTTCTTGGAGATGCGCTGCTTCTGGCCAAGCTGGCCGTGGCCCACGACGCGCCTCCGATTCCTGCCCTCGCCTTTGAAGATTGGCTGGGCGAGCTGCCCGATGCGGAGATGGGCCCGATTTCCGGACTCTCAAACCAAACCCCGCTGCAGATTCTTTTTACTTCCGGGACCACCGGCGATCCCAAGGGAATTGTTCTTACGCATGGCAATGTGCTGGCCAGCGTGGGCCCAATCGAAGACGGAGCCAAACCTTACATGCGCTATGAGCGGATTGTTCATCCGCTGCGCATTCTGCACACGCTGCCGTTAAGTCACGTCTTCGGGCAGACGATGGGCTTATGGGTACCACCCGTGCTCACCGCCGAGTTGCATTTTGAGAGCCGTCTGGCCGCACCGCATCTCATCGAGCTTATTCACGGAGAACGCATTTCGGTGCTTGCTGCCGTGCCGCGCGTGTTGGCGCTGCTCAAGACGCATCTCGAAGCTAGCCACGACGGACTGGCTGAACGAACAGCAGACGCACAGAAGCTGGGCCCGTGGCGGCGCTGGTGGCGCTTCCGCCGAGTGCATCTCGAGTTCGGGCTGAAGTTCTGGGCGTTCGTCTCGGGCGGCGGCGCGCTGCCGGGGCCGCTGGAACAGTTCTGGAATGCGATGTGCTTCGTGCTCATTCAGGGCTACGGAATGACCGAGACCACTGCTCTGATCACGCTTAATCACCCCTTCCACGTCGCCCAGGGCACCATCGGCAAACCGGTCGCCGGGCGCGAGGTCAAGCTTGCTCCCGACGGCGAAGTTCTGGTGCGCGGCGACGTGATCTCGGGCGCCACGTGGGAGGACGGCGCGATGCGGCCGCGCAAAGAAGAGTGGCTGGCGACGGGGGACATTGCGGAGAGGCAGGAGTCTGGCGAGCTCAGATTCCTGGGCCGGAAGAGCGAGGTTATCGTCACGGCGGCAGGCGTAAACATTCACCCGGAGGACATAGAATCCGCAATCGAGGAGCAACCTGAAGTTGCAGCCTGCGCTGTCGTCGCGATGGACACTCCGACCGGGCCGGAGCCATGCGCGGTGCTGGCCTGCCGGGGGTCGGGCGACTGCGCCCTGGCCGCGATCGAGCGCGCCAACGCCACACTGCCAGAGTTTCAGCGCATTACCCGATGGGTGCTGTGGCCGGAGCCGGATCTGCCGCGGACCTCGACCGGCAAGGTAAGGCGCAAGCCGGTGGCTGCATGGCTCGCGCATCTCCAAGCCGCGGCCGCTACGCCCGGCAGCGGTAAGCCGGCAACCAGTGGCGAACCTGCGTTCGGGCCTTCTTCCGATTGGCTGCTGGCGCTGATCGCGCAGATTACCGGCGAGGCTCACCCAGGCGTGGGCGACGAACTGCGACTGACCGAAGATCTGCATCTGGACAGCCTGGGACGCGTGCAGTTGAGCGCGGCGATCGAAGAGCGGCTGGGAATTGTTTCAGGAACGGGCCTGCTCGAAGAGGTGCAGACGCTGGGAGAGCTGCGCAGGGTAGTGGCAAACGAGGGATCAGGGGTCAGGGATCAGGGGTCAAGGGACAGCGATCAGAGAACAGAGATCAGAGATCGGGAAAGTGGCGAGCCTGATTCGGTTCCAGATCTTTCTGGTTCTGTGGGAGCCGTGGGCGAAGCGCAGCAACCATTACCGAGTGCGCCGCCGCAAGAGCTGCCGCGACCGCACTTTCTCTATCCAACGTGGCCCTGGTGGAAGCCATTCCAATGGATTCGCGTTGCGTTTATCGAAGCTGTAATGCGGCCGATTACGTGGCTGCTGGCGGCGCCGCGCGTGGTGGGACCGGAAAAGCCGCTTCCCGATGGGCCGATTCTGATCGTGGCCAACCATGTGACTGCTTTTGACGGACCGCTGATCATGTACGCGCTGCCGGGGCAGTACCGGCGATGGATTGCGACGGCGATGCTGGGCGAGATGCTCGAAGACTACCGGCACTGGCGCAATCCCGATTGGCCGCCGGGGCACAAGGGATTCTACATTCTGGGGCCACCGGCCTACTGGCTGGTGACGGCAATGTTCAATGTGTTTCCGCTGCCGCGCCAGCGCGACTTCCAGCGGAGCTTCGCGCACGCGGGCAAGGCTCTGGACCACGGTTACAACGTGATGGTCTTTCCCGAGGGCACGCGCTCGGCCGAGGGACAACTGGCGCGCTTCAGGCCGGGCATCGGACTGCTGGCCAAGCAGAGTTACGTGCCGGTGCTTCCGGTGGCCATCAGGGGTCTCAGCGAACTCGTGACCGGAAAGCGGCACTGGTTCCGTTCAGGGACGATCGAAGTGCACATCGGCGAAGCGATTTGGTTCGGTCCCGAAGAGACCGAGGCGGCGATCACGGAGCGGTTGCACGCGGAGGTCGACCGGCTGATGGGAGACGGCGGATAGCTGTTTTCGGGACGGCCGCAGGTGTACACGAGCCGTCACGATGGATTAGCCTCATATCTTCCCCTTTCAAGCGGAGGCGGGGCGCATTCATCATGACGAGCGTAAGCCAGCAGGAACTTGAACAGCTGTTTGAAGCGGCGCGGAAGACCGCGGAGAACTCCTACTCTCCGTATTCGGGTTTCCGAGTGGGGGCGGCGCTGCGGCTGACGAACGGCGAGACGGTGACCGGGACCAACGTGGAGAACGTGAGCTACGGGCTGACGATCTGCGCGGAGCGGGCGGCGTTGACGCGGGCGGTTACAGAATTCGGCCCGAAGATCCGCATTGCAGCCGTGGCGGTCGCGAACCTGAATGGATCGGCGAGCCCTCCATGCGGCGCTTGCCGGCAGGTGCTGGCGGAGTTCACGGAGGCGAACGCGCAGGTGGTTTTTCCTGTCGCGGACGGAACGCGGACCATGATCTTCAGCGAATTGCTGCCGCTGGCGACGGAAATGAAATTGAAGTAGGGGATGAAGCTGAAGTGAGGGGCGAGGGGACAGGGATCAGGGAACAGGGATCAGGAAGGGCGCGCGTTGTTCCCGGAACTTGCCTTCCGCTTCAATGCCTCGGAGAGTTGCCAGGCAACCAGTTCTTTGAAGGCCTGTGCCTGCGCTTCCTCAAAGATTCCTTCTTCTTTGAGAAAATCGTCGATACTGGAGCCCATTTGCTTTCTGCTCATGGATTCAATTCTAAGCCTGACATCGTCGTGGAACAAGAAAACCGAGGACTAGTTACTATATGGCGGGCTCTGATTCGACACCGCTGCACATGATCGACATTATTCGCAGGAAGCGCGACGGCGGGGAACTGGATGCGCGCGAGATTGCGTTTGTTGCGGCGGGCGCGGCGAATGGGTCGATTCCGGAGGCGGAACTTGCGGCGTGGCTGATGGCGTCGTGGATCAAAGGGCTGTCGCTGGCGGAGACGCGCGCGCTGACGCTGGCCATGCGCGACTCAGGCGTGAAATTCTCGCCGACGGGGCTGGGCCGCCAGACGGTCGATAAACACTCGTCGGGCGGAGTGGGCGACAAGACAAGCTTTCTGGTGGCTCCGATGGCGGCGGCATGCGGCGTGGCTGTTCCGATGATCAGCGGGCGCTCGCTGGGGCATACGGGCGGCACGCTCGACAAATTGGAGTCAATTCCCGGCTATCGCACGTCGCTGACGCTGGCCGAGTTTGAGGCGGTGATCAAGAAGTGCGGCGCATCGATCATCGGGCAGACGGATCAATTGGCGCCCGCAGACCGGAAGCTTTACGCGCTGCGCGACCGGACGGGAACGGTCGAGAATCCGGGGCTGATCTGCGCATCGATTTTGAGCAAAAAGTTGGCGGCGGGGCTGGACGGGCTGGTGCTCGACGTGAAGACGGGATCGGGCGCGTTCATGCGCAAGCAAGAGGATGCGGAGTTTTTGGCGGCGCTGATGGTGGCGACGGCCGAGGCCGCAGGCACGCGGACGGTGGCCCTGCTGACGGACATGAGCCAGCCGCTTGGGCACGCGGCGGGAAACTGGATTGAGCTGGCGGAGTGCGTGGAGCTGCTGCGCGGCGAGCGGCCGGCGCGGAGCCCGGAAACGAATTTCGATTTGCGCGAGCTGTCGCTGATTCTGGCCGGATGGATGATCTATTTAGGTGGGAAAGCGGAATCGGCGACGACCGGTTACACGCTGGCTGAGGCGGCGCTGGACGATGGTGCTGCGCTGGCTGCATTTATGAAGATGGTCGACGCACAAGGCGGCGATGTGAGCGTCTTCGACGATATGAAGGGTTTTCACAAGCCCGGAGCGACGGAGATCGTTGCCGCGTGGGAGAGCGGGTTCGTCGCGGAGATGGATACAACCGCGCTGGGCTGGGCGGTGCAGCGGACAGGCGCGGGGCGCGCGAAGGCTGGTGAGCCGGTCGATCCGCACGCGGGGATTCTGTTTCATGCGCGGCGCGGGGCAAAGGTCGAGAAAGGACAGCCGTTGGCGACGGTGTACGCGACGAGGCCGGAGTTGCTGGCTGAGCCGGTGGCGATTCTGAAGAAGGCGATTCGGTTCGCGAAATCTCCGCCGGAACCAGTGCCCTTGGTTGGACGCGTGTTCACGCGCGAAAACGCTGAGACACATCTGAAAGCAGCTTCTAGCTCCTAGCTTCTAGCCGCTAGCTTCTTCGTGCCCGAGCAAGGCGAGATTCCTCTTCGGTGGCAAATGATTCTTTTGCGGTGATGAGTTTGGGCGAAGGCCTCGACCTAGGCCTGCGGAAATATCTTTTCTTCGATGAGCGGCGGGTTCTGGTCGAAGTCGCTGAAGCGAATCCAGCGGGGGCGCACGACGAAGTAGGCAATTCCGGGCCAACTCATGCGCGCTGGACCATCGGGCCAGACGGCGAAGTACGCCTGCTGGTAGCTTCGAAGCTCATCGCCCCGCGGCTCGAACGCGCTCCCCTCGAACTGCAGCGTTTGCTCCGAATCCCAACCGCCGATGACGAAGGAGCAAGAGGGCCGAGCAATGAGGTTGGAATACTTTCGCGACGATTTCACTGTGTCGAATACGATTTCGAGGTCGGGAGTTGTGGCGATGCCGACGAGGGCCGACTGTGGAGTGCCGGCTTTCGATGTGCTTGATACAACTCCGTAGCGAAAGCGTGCCATAAACGAGTGGAGAGCGGCGTTGTCCATAAATCCCTCCAGATTGTCTCCAGGAATTCCCGCGGTCGAGTCGATTCTCGCATTCTTAGCCGTCCCCATGATGATGTAAGGTTATCGAAAGCCTCTCAAAGGCCGCTTTTCCGGTCAATATCCGACCGAGGAGGTACCGCGTTGGGTCGATTCACAGGCGTGCTGGGAATTCTGGCGGTGCTCGCGGCCGCGTGGCTTTTCTCAACCGACCGCAGACACATCCGCTGGCGCACGATTGCGTGGGGACTGGGCTTGCAGATCACGTTTGCCTTCCTGGTGCTGCGATTCAGCATCGGGCAAAGCGTGATGACCTGGGCGGGCGGCGTAGTGACCAATATGCTTTCGGCCACGTTCGCGGGGACGCAAGTGTTGTTCGGACAGCTCGGGCTGCCGAACTCCGGCGCATTCGGCAATCTGCTTGGAGGAAACAAGGGCGCCATCTTTGCGTTTCAGGTGCTGCCGACGATTATTTTCATCTCGGCGTTCTTCGCGGTGCTTTATCACGTCGGATTGATGCAGATCATCATTCGCGGCATGGCGTGGATCATGCTGAAGACGATGCG
>Ga0181535_10002988_pt1 | contig 20005 bp, 17 predicted proteins | sample PEATcosm2014_Bin_44_FD_119774 | JGI IMG/M metagenome (GOLD analysis project Ga0181535, IMG submission 119774) | Peatland microbial communities from MTU Mesocosm Facility, Houghton, MI, USA - PEATcosm2014_Bin17_30_metaG | ecosystem: Environmental > Terrestrial > Soil > Wetlands > Peat | place... | reverse complement strand
TTGTTCGCATCCACAGTGTAATGACACATTGGCTGAATTTGTACCAGGCAAATTTTGCCTAGTAATACCTGGCCATCAGCACGTTACTTCGCAAATCCCTCCCCAATTCCTATACGGCATTGGTCCTAATATGACAGCATAAATCATGACCGCCGCGAAAAAGAGAAGGATGAGAAAAGTTTTAATCGTTGGTTCAATTCTTTGCTGCATCCCCGGCATGTTGGTTTTTAGCATTCTTATTATTGACGTAATTGAGAATTGGGAGCATTTTATCCGTAATCTAACTGGCTACGGCTCGGATGTGCTTTTTATAACGGCCTATACAACTTTGGCATTTGCACCAGCAATTATACTTGTTAAGGCTCGGAACACCGATTTGACTCGCTCTAGAATTGTAATCATGGGGACAATGGAGGCTATTCTAATTGTTGCACTGTGGACATTTTTGGCATTTTGGGATATTTGAATTTCAATTTAGGACGATACTGTAATTGCCCCTAATTTTCATTCGCGACTTTTTGTGTCAATAATTATGGTGACCGGCCCATCATTGAGCAGGGTCACCTTCATGTCTGCGCCGAATTCCCCGGTTTGAACCGGCTTGCCCAAATCTCTGGCCATTTGTGCGATAAATTTCTCATACATCGGAATTGCAAATTCCGGCTTTGCCGACCGGCTGAATGAAGGCCTGTTTCCTTTTCGGGTGCTGGCGAAGAGGGTGAACTGGCTGATCAGCAATATTGCCCCGCCAGTTTCCTGCACTGAACGGTTCATCAGGCCCTGTTCATCGTTGAAAATGCGGAGGCGGACGATTTTTCCGCTCAGCCACTCGATGTCCTGTGCCGAATCCGATTGCTCAATCGCAAGCAGGACGAGCAGGCCATGTTGAATTGTGGCTTTGACAACGCCGGCAATTGTCACGCCAGCCTGACTCACCCGTTGAACGACCACGCGCATAAGAACTTGATAATGGCACCGGACCGAAATGAATACTATTTGAAATAAGGGCGGTTGAACCCTAAAATCGGGCCATGGGAAATTCGTTCGGACAGTTGTTTTGCATCACCACCTGGGGCGAATCTCATGGCGGCGGAGTCGGGGTCGTCATTGACGGCTGCCCGCCGCGCCTTGGTTTGACGGAGGCGGATGTCCAGCCGGATCTGGATCGCCGCCGGCCCGGACAATCGGCCATTGTCACGCCCCGCCAGGAAACCGACCGGGTGCAGATTCTTTCCGGAACGTTCGAGGGCAAGACGCTCGGCACACCTATTTCGATGTGGGTCAAAAATGAGGATGCCCGCCCTGAAGCTTACAGCGAAATGGCGTCGAAATTCCGCCCTTCGCACGCCGATTACACTTACCAAGCCAAATATGGCATCCGCAATTGGCAGGGCGGGGGACGCGCCAGCGCCCGCGAAACCATCGGACGCGTCGCTGCCGGCGCTGTCGCCAAGAAACTTCTGCGCGAACAATTCGGGGTCGAAATCGTGGCTTACGTCAAAACGGTGCAACGCATCGAGGCCAGGGTCGATATGGATTCGGTCAGTCAAAAAGAAGTCGAGGCCAACATGGTCCGCTGCCCGGATGCGGCAGCCGCCCAAAAAATGATCCGGCTGATCGAGAAAATGCGGCGGGCGGGCGATAGCGTGGGCGGAGTGGTCGAGTGCGTGGCCCGCGGCGTTCCGGCCGGCTGGGGAGAACCGGTTTTTGACCGGCTGGAGGCGGATCTGGCCAAGGGCATGCTCAGTCTGCCCGCTTCCAAGGCCTTTGAAATCGGCTCCGGGTTCGCAGGAATTTTATTGACAGGAATGCAGCATAACGACGCCTTCCGCAACGTTGGGGGGAAGGTGCGGACGCTGACCAATCGTTCCGGAGGCATCCAGGGCGGCATATCCAACGGCGAGCCGGTTTATTTTCGGGTGGCCTTCAAACCGGTGGCGACGGTGATGCATGAGCAGCAGACGGTGGATGTGAATTTCAAGAACACCACCCTGAAGGGCAGGGGGCGGCATGATCCGTGCGTCCTGCCGCGCGCGGTGCCGGTGGTCGAAGCCATGACCGCCTTGGTGCTGGCCGATCACGCTTTGCGCCAGCGCGCCCAATGCGGTTAGGAGCCGTCAAAAAATAACATTTACAATCTGACTTGGTCTTTTGGCGGCTGGCTTCGTTGCTCGCTCGTCACAGATGCATGCGGATAGGCTCCTCGCTCGCTCCTCGCCAGCCGCCAAAATCCCGGCGTCATATTTGTAAATGTTATTTCCTGACGGCTCCTTAAGGTGAAAAGAACAGGCGCAAGGCCCACTTGTAACCGCCGAAAATCCAGAGCACGGCCGCGACCGCGATATACGGTCCGTAAGGCATGCGGCTGGACCAATGACGTTTGTTGACCGCAATCAAACCAACGCCCACCACCGACCCGATGATTGCGCTCAACATCAGGGAAAAAACCACGCCGGGCCAGCCCAGGAACGCCCCGATGGCCGCCATGAATTTCACGTCGCCCATACCCATCGCCTCGCGCGGCAGGACAATCTGGTCGGTGACCGCCTCCATGTGCGGCACGGTTTCCGGGTCAAAGATGTCTTCCCCGATTTGCAGACAAGCCGGTTGCAGGCGGACGGCGACGTTCAAGTAACAGCGGTCGATCAATTCCACCCGGCTGGCTTGCAGGCGGACGGCGTCGCCATGGCGATAGAACAGTTCCTCGTAGGCGATTTCCTGGTCGGGCAGTTTGACCGCGGTTTCGGTGAAAAAAATCCGGGCGGGCGCGGGCAGGGTGACACGGTAACGGCCAAAGAGCAGTTTGCCCATGCGCAGGATACCATAGACGACGCCCCCTCCCACCGCCATGCCGATGGCGCTGTCAACCATGGCGTCCCCGGAGCTTTGCAGCGGCCTGAAATACGGGAAATTGCGATGCGCCGCCGGGACGATGAAGGCCGCGCAAAAGCCCGCCGCCATGCCGCCGAGGGTGATTTCGTCCGGGATGATGAAATGCTCAAAATCAATGAAAGTCGCCGCGATCAACCCGGCGATCATCATGCAAAACACCAGCGCCACCAGGACGCTCAAGTGGCCGAACTCAATCCAGCAAGCGGCGAAAACCAGGCCGGTCAGCAGTTCGACCAGAAGATAACGCGGGGAAATCGGCGCATGGCAATTGGCGCAGCGGCCGCCCAGCCAGCACCAGGTGAGCAGCGGGATGTTGAGGTACCAGGGGATGGCGTATCCGCAATGCGGACAGTGCGAGGCCGGGCGGACGATGCTTTCGCCGCGCGGCATGCGATGGATGCACACGTTCAGGAAGCTGCCCACCATGCTGCCGAAGACAAAGAAGCAAAGAGTCCAGAACGGAAAAGGGACTTGCGCCCAGATTTTTGTGTCAAACATAACAATGGGCTGTCGTTTTAATCATGAATGTTTTTCTCCAGGGCGGCGCGCATGATCCCGGCGGGGGGCTGGAGTCCGCTCCACAATTTAAGCGCTTCCACGCCCTGATGAAGCAGCATGCCGGTGCCATTGGACACGCGGCATCCGGCACTCCTGGCCGCTTTCAAAAAGGCCGTTTCCATTGGCCGGTAAATCATGTCGTAAACGCGCGCCGGCCGGCGAGATTGCAGCCACGCGAGGTCAATGGGCAGGGCGTCGCCCGGCTTCAGACCAAGGGATGTCGCATTGATGACCAAGTCAACCGGATCGCGTGGATAGCCCAGGACAACATCGGCCCGCGGATGGCGGTCCTTGATGCTGTCCGACAGGGCGCGCGCATTTTTTTCCGTGCGGTTGACCAGATGAAGCCGCCCGACATCTTCCTCCGCCAGCCGCAACGCGGCCGCCCGAGCCGCCCCGCCCGCGCCGAGCAGAAGCACGGCGGCTCCGCGCAGGTCCGGCCATTGAAAATCTTCCTTAAGGGACTGCACGATGGCGTCGGCGTCAGTGTTGAAACCGTGGCTGCGCACCTCGTTTACGGCTTCCTCCGCCACCTGATAAAGAGGAACCCACTCCCCGGCCTGGTTGCGCGTCTCGAAAACAATGGTATTGACAGCGCCCCAGGATTTGGCCCGCGCGTCGATGGCATCCACCATGCTTACCGCCAGCAACTTGTGTGGCACGGTCAGGTTGAGGCCGATGAAGCCCATCACCTTCGCGCCCTCGATGGCCGCGCGCAGATTGTCCGGGTGAACTTCGCAGGCGAGATAGCGCCAATTCAAACGCATCGCGGCCATGCCGGCATTTTGCATGGCAGGCGAAGCCGAATGGCGAATGGGATGCCCATATACGGCGCAAAGGCGCGTAGCGGCATTGATTGAGACATTTGTTGCAACGGACACGCGTTGGTTATAGGGCAAGAAGGCGCGAAGTTCAAATTTAACTTCTATTAGCAATGTGTGAATAAACTGTGGATAAGTTATCCTTTGACAGGCGCTGTTTTCGGTGGTTGTGTAACGGTACAACCAACGGACGAGCGAGGCCATGCCTTACTTTGCCCACGTGGCGTGATTATGAGCGCGGAAGCGGATTTAGACCTTTTGGAGAACGGCGATCATGAGTTGATCAGGCGGTGCAGTGTTGTTTCGATTTATGAACAGTTGGGCGACCGCGACCTTTTGGTGGATTTCTGCCGCTCGCTTGCGATGAAGTTCCGGGACGAATTAGAGTTTCAATTCGATTGGTGGCGTTTCAAATACCTCACCGACCGGGACATGGCTCTGGAAGCAGCCCGGAGCGCAGCCCGGGCGGACATGGTTTTTCTCAGCACGAATTTGCCTCAATTGCCGGACTATGTTGGAGGCTGGTTCGACACTTGGGTATCGAACCGGATCAGAACCGACGGCGCTCTGGTGCTGGTGCAGAACATGCGGCATCAACCGGCGGATTTTTCCGGGCTGGAAAATCGCCTGGGCGCCATTGCCCGGCGGGGGGGGCTGGATTACCTCCGGGTCGATTCCTCAACCCTGTCCGATTTTCCGCTTCTGCAACCCGGTCTGAACGAGCCGTTGAATGAGGATCAGCCCATGCACTGGGGCATTAACGAATAGCATCCCTTCGGCGGACGGTTTTTTCTTCTTTTGCCGGGTCAATGATTGATTTTCTTTCCGCAAAAGCCCCTGTAATATTCGCGTCCTAATGAAGAATACCACGCGTCACGCCATACAGCCGGTTTTGGATTATCTGGATAAAAACAAATCCCGGTTTATCGACGATCTGTGTCAATACGTCCGTTTTCCCAGCGTTTCCGCGCAGGCCAATCATCGCGCCGACATGACGGCTTGCGCCGGGTGGCTGGTGGCCCGTTGCCGCAAGATCGGGCTGGAAGCGCGCCTGGTTCCGACGTCCGGGCATCCGGTGGTTGTGGCCGGCACACCGCGCGCGCGCGGAACAAAAAAGCCGTCCTACATGGTCTATGGCCATTACGACGTGCAGCCCGCCGAGCCGTTTAACCTCTGGAAGAGCGACCCGTTCGTCCCGCGCATCGAAGGCCGTTCGCTTTTTGCCCGGGGCGCGAGCGATAACAAAGGCCAGAACCTTGCCCACCTGAACGTGGTGGAAGCCTACCTGAAAACGGGCACTGAATTGCCCTGCGATTTGACTTTCGTGATCGAAGGCGAAGAAGAGGTGGGCAGCCGGAATCTGGAGGCGTTTCTCAAGGCAAACCGCCGGGAACTATCCTGCAAGGCGGTGATAATTTCCGACACGGGGATGCCCTCCCTGAAGTTGCCCGCGCTGACCTATGCCTTGCGCGGCATCCTCACCTGTGAAATCACCGTGCATGGCCCGTCGCGCGATCTACATTCCGGCATCTATGGCGGAACGGTTGACAATCCGGCCATGGCATTGTGTCAAATAGTGGCCCAACTGCGCGACGCGCAGGGACGGGTCAACATTCCGGGATTTTATGACGGCGTGGCGAAACTTTCCGCGCGCGAGCGAAAAGAGGCGGCGCGCCTGCCCCAAACCGCGGAGCAATACCGGAAATTTCTCGGCGTCCCAAAATTATTCGGGGAACGCGGTTTTACCTTCAACGAGCAACGGAGCGCGCGTCCCACCGTCGAGATCAACGGGCTGACCAGCGGATACCAGGGGGAGGGGAGCAAGACCATTGTGCCGGCCAAAGCCACCGCCAAGATCACTTTCCGGCTGGTCCCGAACCAGGACCCGGAACACGTTCGCAAAGTTTTGCTGAAACGCCTTGATGCGCTTTGTCCGCCAACGGTCAAAATGGAGGTCAAGGCCGGGCATGGCGGCGAAGCCTATCTGGTGTCGCCGAACAGTCCCATGGCGAAGGCGGCCATGCGCACCTTGAAGGAGGCATTCGGCTACGATCCGATTCTCATGCGGGAAGGCGGTTCCATTCCCATCGTCACGCAATTCAAGCATGTGCTCCACGCCGATTCGCTGTTGCTCGGTTTGGCGTTGCCTGACGACAATGCGCACTCGTCCAACGAAAAATTCAGCCTGGATTGTTACGAGAAGGGAATGCGCATGGGCGCATTGTTGTGGCCGGAATTGGCTCAAAGCTGACCGGTCGACTCTGCCTTACATGCCGGGCAATTTTTCCGGCATGGACGTTATTTCAGGCGCGGTTTCCGGGCCGGGATGAATGTCTTTGCGGGCGGCGGCGATTTCCTCCGGTTTCACGGGCGGGGCTTTGTTGCCCCAGGAATTGCGAATGTAGGTCAAAGTGGCGGCGAGATGCTCGTCGTCATAGACATCTTTCCACGGCACCATGGTCAGATTCCAATCTTTACCCTGGACGATTATGGGGCCGGTTAATCCGTTTAAGATGGCATGCGCAATCCGGTTCGGGCCGGGAGCGAGCACCCATTCGGAACCGGCCAGGGGCGGAGCGGTTCCGGGCTTGCCCATACCGTTGGGTTGATGACAGACGGAACAGGTCTTGGTGAAGACATCCCGGCCCATGGCAATGACCCTGTCGCCTTTATTGCGCGGATTGGCCGCAGCCACCTCGCGCAGGCTCCGGTAGGGATAATAGACCGCCCGTTCAAATCCGCCGGCGTGTCTGCCCAGATAAAATTGTCCCCAACAAAACAGGACGCCAAGGGCCGCAATCAGCCAGATTGAAATCGCGCCATCGCCGCCGACCGGCTCGGCCGGTTCGCCGGGCACCGGATTTCTTTTCGGGTTCAGGCTCATTTCGCGGGTGAAATTTTCGCGGTGGGTGGCGGTCCGTTTGTTTTTTCGACCGGCGGCGGCGCTTCGTAAAGATAGCCGTCCTGATGCAGGCTTGTCACATACGCGGCCAAAGCGCGCGCCTCGGGCAACGGAATGATTTCGCAACCAGTTGGCGGAGTAAAGCCGGCGGGCAATTGCAAAGCGTCCGGGGACGGAATCCCTGTGATCTTGTGATTTTCAAACAAATAGGGATAAGGCGGCATGATGGAGCGGGGCGTGATGGCGCGCGGTTCGTAAAGGCGCACAAGGATGGAGTTGGCATCCATGCGCCGGCCCGCATTGGCCAGATCGGGACCGATTCGTTGCGTCCCAAGCTGGAGCGGTGACTCAAAAAGATAATCGTAGGCGGTGCTGCGGCGCACGCCCCAACCGCGATTAATATCCGGCCCGAGCGCCGCCGGTTGGACTTGCTGCGTATGGCAGGCGACGCAGCCGTTGGCGCGATAGACCTCGGCGCCCTGGCGGGCCGCGCCGGGTTTGGCGTTGGGATAGATTTCGTCGGTCATGCCGGCCACAATACTGGTTGTCGGGCGGGTTGCGCCGATTTGCAATTCCGGCCCCATCACGAAAGCGAGCCATGAGCCGGCCATGGCCACAAACAGAGCGAGAAAAACCACGGGTCCGTTGTTCATGCGCGCTCCTTTCGTTGCGCAACGGCTTTTTCAGTCCGGCCATGGCGGCATTGCCTGAGGAGCAAGGCGAAGTTCAAGAGAAAAATAATCACGCCAATGATAAACAGCAGGTCGCCGGTTGTGCCGGCGCGCAATGGAATCAATGTGCCGGTCATGATTTGGGTGAAGGTATAATCCGGATTGCCCAGAAAATAACCCTGTCCGATGCCGGCCACAAGCAGCGCCAGATAGGAAATCAAGACGCCTGCCAGCATGGTCCCGAAATGCCATTGGATCAGACGGGGCGACCAGACAGGCAAATCATCCGACCCGTTCAACAGGCGCGGCACGATGAAATAAATCGCGCCGAAGATGGCAAAGGCGAAAAAGCCGCAATGGAAAAGTTCCCACTGCGCCACCGGATACCAGGTGTAATTGGTCAACCCGCTCACGTCCGGCAACACGCCGACGATGCGTTGCACGTTGGCAATCAGCCAGAAAATCAACGCCACGTAGGTGAAGCGCAGGGTGGTGTCGGTATCGAGGGCACGAGTGTCGTTGCGGGCGGTTTGATAGAGATTGAGGATCACGGCCAGAACCGGGATGGCCGTCAGAACGGTGCCAACCATGGAAAGACTGACCATCCATGCGGGAAGCGGAGCGCCGTCTGGAACGCCGCCCAGGCTGCCGAATAGCGCCAGTCCCCAAAAGGCGAAAATCGCCAGGCGGGTGCTGTGCAAAGGGCGGCCCAACAACTTTGGCACAAAGTAAAAAATGGAGGCCAAACCGGTAAAGCCAAGCACGATGTAACTGAGATTATTGGCGAACCACCATGCGATGGACGCCTGCATGACCCCGCGCGCCGGATGGCAGAGCAACAGGGCGGACGCGGTGCTGAAAATCCATGGAAACCAAAACAGCGAGCCTAAGACAAACCATTGGGAGGGGTAGAGCGTGTCCTCCCGGCGACGGTGAAAGGTCAGGACACCACAGGTTGCGATCAACAAGTAGGAGACAAATAAAGTCGCTGTCACGTAGCGCGGCATCTCAAAACTCTCGTAGCCGTCGCCGTCGCCGCACAGAATACCGGCCACGCCGACGGCCACGGAAAGATTCCAAAGGACGGCTCCGATAAAAATCACCGCCAGACCGGCCAGCCGCATGCGTCCAAGCCGGCAGAGCAGCCACAATCCGACCCCAAGCGCGGACGGCAGGGCGAAACCGTAGAGCAGGGCGGTTAAATGAGCGGCGTGGATGCGACCATAGGTCCAGTGGGCGTCATTGGCCAGGAAATGGGGGGCGTGAAATTTGAGGGAGGCGATGAGGGCGAAAATGCATCCAATCAAAAGCCAGAGAAGTCCGCCGCCCAAAAGACTGAGCAGCGGAACGGAGCACGACGCATCAATTTCGGTCCGTGGAATCGGCTGGCACCGTCTATTCATATTCATTCTTCACCGGGGCCGGCTTGGGCAGGGGGGCAAAGGCTTTGGCGGCCCGTTCAATCAAATTGGAACGACCCGCGGCCGGATTCTGCCACTCCTCCAAAACCAGATCTTTGGCGCGCGTGATCGGAATGTGGATTATGCCCCTATCCTTGTCCTGCCAATCGTATTTTTCCAGGAACGGTTCGTTGGCGGCTTTGAAGTCCGCCAGGATTTTCATGCGCTCCGCCCCGCGCGTCTGGGCGAGAGACGGCGTCGCGGTGTAGTGCCGCATCAGGGCGACCAGAAAACCCATTACCAGGAACGCCGCCAGAATGGCCGCGACATTGACGGCGGTTTGCGGATTGGCATGGCGGGATTCCAGTCTCATTTGGCGCGCTCCGATGCGGTTGAAAGGTCAGAGGAAGAGGGAACGTAAATGCCCAGAGATTCAGCCATGCGGGGGTCCCTCTGCGGATAGGGCGCGTGACGGCTGAACGAAACGACGAAAGTCCTGGCCAAAATGCCAGCCATCAACAAGACGCATCCTGCGTCGGACAAAAGTCCCGGTGTGAGAATGGATTGTTTGTGCAAGACCGGCATGATTTGGAACTCAATGTCCACAAAATGCATCAACCACGCCCAGACGGCGAGCGGGAACATGACCGACAACTTCAACTTAAAATCAATGCGCAGCAGCATCAGGAACGGAATGAAAAAATGTCCGAAAATAATCACGTATTGCCCGACGTGCTTCCATGTTCCAGTTTCGCGCGCCAGGTACCAGAAGGTTTCCTCGGGCATGTTGGCGTTCCAGATGACGAAATACTGGATGAAATTGACGTAGGCCCAGAAAACGGTGAAGGCGAAGAACAGAGAACCCATGAAGTAGTACGTCTTGCCGCTGACCACGCCTCTCAAAACCCCCGCGCGCTGCAAGACCAGCACAATCAGATAGACCGTGGGCAGCGTCGTCCAGACGGACGCGGCGAAATAACAGACTCCATACACGGTCGAATACCATTCATCCATCAAACCCTTCATCCACATGACCGAGGCCATCGTCACAGTGAAGGCAAAAAAAACGATGCCGAGGCACGAATAAAACCGCATTTTGTACGTGCATTCGGCCGCGCCGGTTTCGTCTTGTTTCACCGACCAACGGCGCAGGGCGCTGGTAAAAATCCACCACACCGCGAACAGCACCGCCGCCGTGATATAAAATCCCAGAGCAGTGAAAAGGGGATATTTGGAGGCGAGCGCATGGTTCGGATGCATTTGTTCGGACGGGCGAAGCCACGGATAGATTTTGGGCGCGAGGAAGGCCACGGGCAGGAACAAAATCAACATGGCCGGGCACAACAGGCAGGCAAGCGTTTCAGTCACGCGCCGGATGGGGACGGACCAACTGGCGTCCACCAGATGGTGAATCATGACCAGGAAAAAACCGCCCAACCCAAAACTCAAACAAAACATGAATCCCAGAAGCCAAGAAAAGGCAAATTGCCGGACAGGGTCACCGCTCAAGGCCACCCCGCCAAAAACGCCAATCGCCCCCGCGACGATCAGTATCACCGGCAAATTGCGCCATCTGGAAACATCCAGCGGCGCGGTCTGCGGCGTATATTTATCCAAACTCATAACTTATTTTTTGAATTGGGCGCGTTCCGGTTCCGGCACGTCCCCGACGGAGCCTAACTGGCTTCTTTCCAGCGCGCGCACGTAATAAATAATGGCCCAGCGCTCTTCGATGGTCAGGTGAGCGCCATAGGATCCCATCAAATTCTTGCCGTGGGTGATGGTGTCAAAAATTTCGCCGTCCGGCATGTCCACCAGCCGTTGGTCGTGAAAATTGGCCATGGAAAACATGTTGTATTTGCTCGTGATCCCCCGACCGTCGCCCAGCGGTCCATGGCAGGGCAGACAATTGATTTGATACCGCTTCTGGCCGCGATCAAGCAATTGGCGGGTCGGGGGCAGGGGGTTGATGGCGATGAAATTGGTCGTGCCTGGGATTTTGCCGGTATTGACGGGCGAATCCTCATAGGGATAAACCAACTGGCCGTTGATGACGATGGCCGGCTGGCGCGGGATCGTTCCGGCCGGGATCGGGCGCGAGGAAAGCTGGTCGGCAAAGAAATCGCCGGCTGTTTGGGGCCTGACTTTGTTTTGTCGAACCATGTCCGGGAATAATTCAATGGGGGGCCGGCGGCTGCGGCTGCCCTGAAACCCGCAAATCTCCACCACGGTGATAATGCTTAAAAGAAAAAGGAGCAGAAAGTAACGCATTATTCCTCCACCCATTCGATGTGCCGGCTGCCGAGGGATTCGAGCAGACGGCGGGTTTCGAGATCGGAGAATTTGGCGTCGCCGGTTTCAATCACGAGGAAAAAGCGGTCGTGGGTGGCGAGGGCGAACCGGGCGTTTTTGAGCAGCGGATGATGCAGGCGGGGCAGGCGGTTCAAAAAGAGCATGCCAAGCAAGGCGCCAAAGGAGCCAAACAAGATGGCCAATTCGTAAGACGGCGGGAAGGCGGCGAACGGGCTGAACATCGGTTTGCCGCCGATGATAATGCGGTAATCCACCGCGTTCATGAACCAAATCATCAACATGCCCGTCAGGTAGCCGGCGCAACCGCCAATAAAGGTAAACCATCCGACCTTGGAATTTTTAATGCCCATGGCCTGGTCCATGCCGTGAACGGGATAGGGGGTGAAAACGTCCCAGTCGCGGAAACCCGCGTCATACACTTTTTCGGCGGCGTGCAGCGTGGCTGCGGGCGTCTCGAATTCCGCCATGATTGCGTAAACCCCCGGCATCAGAGTTTCCCTCCTATTTTTGCGCCGCCGAGCGGATGATGAGGATCAGCCTGCGGGGTGACGCCCTTGACTTCGGCGATGGCGATTAACGGCACGAAACGCAGGAAGAGCAGGAACAGGGTGAAGAACAATCCGAACGTCCCAAGAAATTGCAGGACGTCCACGAATGTCGGGCTGTAATCACTCCAGTTGGACGGGAGAAAATCCCGTTGCAAGGAAGTGATGACGATGACAAAACGTTCGAACCACATGCCGACGTTAATCAGGATCGCCAACCCGAAAACGAACCACAGGCCGGACCGGATTTTTTTGAACCAGAAAAATTGCGGCACGACGACGTTGCAGAAAACCATGGTCCAGAAAGCCCACCAATAAGGAGCGGGCTGGATGCCGAGGAGCGGGCCGAAAATGAACGGGTCCGCCGCGCGATTGTGGAAGAACATGAACTTTTCGTTAGGATTGCCGCCATACCAAGCGATGAAAAATTCCATGCAGTAGGCGTAACCGACAATGGAGCCGGTGGTCAGGGCGATTTTGCACATCAAATCCACATGCCGGACGGTGATGATATCCTCGAGTTTGAGCAGCCGGCGCAAGGGAATCAGCAGTGTCAGCACCATGCCGAAGCCGGAATAGACCGCGCCGGCGACGAAGTAGGGCGGGAAAATGGTGGTGTGCCAGCCCGGAAGCTGCGAAACGGAGAAGTCCAGCGACACGATGGAATGAACCGACAGCACCAACACCGTGGAAAGGCCGGCCAGAATCAGATAGGCTTTTTCGTAATTGCTCCAATGGCGGGTGGATCCGGTCCAGCCCAACGAGAACAGTCCGTAGGCGAATTTCCGTATTTTGGTTTTGGCCCGGTCCCGCATAACCGCCAGGTCGGGGATCAATCCCATGTACCAGAAGAGCACCGACACGGTGAAATAGGTCGAGACGGCAAACACGTCCCACATCAGCGGCGAACGGAATTGCGGCCAGATATTGTTCGAGTTGGGAAAGGACAACAACCACCAACCCAGCCAAATCCGCCCGATGTGAATGAGCGGGAACAGGCCTGCGCACACCACGGCAAAAATGGTCATGGCCTCGGCCGTGCGGTTGATGGACGTGCGCCAGCGCTGGCGAAGCAGAAACAAGATGGACGAAATCAACGTCCCGGCGTGGCCGATGCCGATCCACCAGACGAAGTTGATAATCGCCCAGCCCCACATCATCGGATGTTGATTGCCCCAGAGGCCGACGCCGGTGGACATGAGCCAGAGAACCATCGCGAAGCAAAGGGTCATAAGGGTCACACTGATGCCGAAACTGATTTTCCACCAACCCGGCGTCCCGCCCTCAATGACGCTGGCAATCCGGTCGGAAATCCAGCCGGGGCTGCGAAGGTTGTTTACCAACGGCGCGCGCTCCAACGCCGGCGGCGGCGCCTGCACCCGCAATTTCGGCTCATCCACTACCAATGAACTGGCGGGGAAATGATCCATTAGAGAGGGCCTTTCCCGCTTTCAACAGAAGCGCCGCCCGCTCTCTTGAATTCTTCGGTCGTATAAGGCATGGAATGCCGTTTGTAGTCCGGCATTTCCTGGTTGGGATTGCGGACTTTTGCCAGGTAAGTGGTGCGCGGCTTGGTCAGAAGAAATTCCAGGACGGCGTAGTCGCGTTCCTGTTTCTTGGCCTTGCTCACCTGGCTCTCAGGATCGGAAATGTCGCCAAAAAGGATCGCCTCCGCCGGGCAGGCTTGCTGGCAGGCGGTCCGGGGGATGGTTCCGTCTTTTTCCGAAAGGCGGATATTGTCGCTGTCGCGCGCCTTGATTTTTTGGGCGATCCTGGCCTGCTCGATGCGCTGCAAGCAGAAGCTGCATTTTTCCATGACGCCGCGCATGCGGACGGTGACATCCGGGTTTTTCACCAGCCGGGCCAGTTGCCATTCGTCTTCCGGCAGATTGCCTTTGTCCGGGTTCTTGAGCCAGCGCCACAGTTCCCATTCGCCGTCCGTGGTCATGACGAGCGGGCTTTGGTAAAGATGATTGAGCGGGCGGCGGTTGTAATCGAAAAAATTGAAACGCCGGACCTTATACGGGCAGTTGTTTGAACAATAGCGCGTGCCGACGCACCGGTTGTAGGTCATGACGTTCAAACCCTCGTCGTCGTGCGAGGTGGCGTTGACCGGGCAAACACTTTCGCAAGGAGCCATTTCGCAGTGCTGGCAGAGCATTGGCTGCATAACGGCTTGCGGTTCCTCGTCCGGATTTTTTTCCGGTCCGGCGTAATAGCGGTCAATGCGGATCCAGTGCATTTCACGGCTTTTGCCGACCATATCCTTGCCCACAATCGGGATATTGTTTTCGCTTTGGCAGGCGATCATGCAGGCGGAGCAGCCAACGCACCGGTTTAAATCAATCGACATGCCCCATTGATGCAGGGCGTTTTTTTTCGTCTCATCCAGCGGATTGGGATAAAGCGAGCCGGAGTTGGCCGGCAATTCCGGCCGCATCCTTTTGGCAAAGGCCGGGTCCCGCCGGAACTGATCCAGATTGGCTTCGCGCACGATCGGGCGGCCCTCCATGTGCCAGTGGCTTTGGGTGTTGGCCAGTTCGTAGCTCGTGCCGCTGATTTTGACCAGTTCGGCCCCGGATGCGTAATGGAGCGCGTTGCTGCCGCGGATGGCATAAGCATTGAAACCCGTGCCGGCGCCGACCCGTCCGGTTTTTTGTCGTCCGTAGCCCAAGGCCAGTCCGACGGTGTTGTCGGCCATGCCGGGCTGTACCCAAACCGGGCCGCGAATGGAGCGGCCACCCAGTTTGATTTCGACGACGCAATTGAAAAACTGCTGGCTCTGACGAAGACGTTCCGTGAAAACACCCAGGTCCCTGGCGGTTTTCGGGCTGATCAAAACGGCGTTGTCCCAAGTCAATTTTGTCACCGGATCGGGCAATTCCTGCAACCAGCCGTTGTTGTTGTAGCGTCCGTCGTCCACCTTCGCATCCCGGTAAAAAATCACATCCAGCCTGGCGCTGGTCGCTACGGAACCATCTGATTTGATCTGATCCAATGCCTGCCCCAACGCCGCCGGATCATATTGCACCACCGCTTTTGCCGACGCGCTGCCGGCCAGAAAACCGTCATGCAGAAATTTTCGCCAACTGTTTTCGTCGTCCCCGCTCATTTTGCGATGGGTTTGACGGACGATTTCATACGGGCTGGTTGGGGAAAGGCCGCCGATGGTGGCGAGCACCTCCAATTCGGTCAAACCGCCAAACAAGGGTTCAATCAGCGGCTGAATTGGCACGACGGAGCCGTCTGCGGTGCGGGCGTCGTCCCAGGCTTCGAGATAATGGGCCGCCGGCAAATCCCATTGACGGTCGGGGTGCAAGGCGGCGTTCCATGAAGTTTCGTCTTCGTAGTTACCGAGGCGGATAACCATTCCCGCTTTGGCTTGCGCTTGCGGCCAGTTCAAGTCAACGGGCGCGTTGTAGGCGGGATTGCCGCCGAGAATGACCAGGGTTTGAACCTGTCCGGCGTTGAGCGCGCCGGCCAACTCGGCAATCGTCCCTTCCGCGGACGACTGAACCGGATGGTATTCGAGAGTATGATTGACAGATCCCAGCGCCTCGTTCATTGCCGCCACCAGCAAATGCGCGGCGGGCGGCAGACGGTAGCCGCCCATGACCAGGCTTTTGCCGGGATGGGCTTTGAGGTCCGTGGCGCAGGGAATAATCCAGTCGTCATGGGCCTGGGCCGGGGCGGCCAGCTCATTCAATTGCGAATCCATGTCGGACGGATCCAGAATGTTGAGCGCCAGACGGGCCAGCAGCGGGACGAGCAGGCTGGGAGCGACGCGCAAACGATGGTCGGCGTTGGCGCCGGTCAGGGTGAAAAGACTTTCCACCGCGTACAACCGGCTCATCGGGCTTTTCCTGCCGTCCAAATGACGGCCTTGGGCGAAGCGGCGGATGTTATTGACAGAATTTTCCTCGCTGCCGATAAAATCGCAGTCCAGGGCAAGAATCACCGACGCCTCGTCCAGCTTGTAAAAAGGCCCGACCGGGCTGTTGTGACTGAGCGACGCGGCTCGACGCGGCAAATCGAGATCGACCGGCTCATAGATATGCCAGCTTGCCTTGGGAAATTTTTCAGAAATGGCCTGTTGCAGTCGCGAGCGGGAAGGGGAGCTGCTTTGTTCGAGCAGAAAAGCCAGCCCGGCGCCATCCCCCAGGTTTTTTGAAATGAAGGTCAGGGCGTCCAAGGCAGCCTGGCGGCTTTCGCCCGAACCATTGCGGGCGAAACGCATGGCGCGATCCGGATCGTAAAGACCGAGAATGGAAGCTTGCGCCAGAGCATCGGTGCCGCCGTTGCTGTCGGGATGATCGGGATTGCCCTCGACTTTCACGGGCCGGCCCTCGTGGGACTTTGCCAGCAGGGGGATGGCCGTGCGGCGCGTTGGCATGGCGGTCGCAAAATACTGCGGGACGCCGTGAACGTAATTCTCCGGCATTTTGGCAAAGGGATAAATCTTCTCAACCGGGCGGCGGCAGCCGGTCGCGCCCAAGCCGGCCAGCAGAAAAGAAGCCGACATGATTTTGACGAAACTGCGGCGGGAAAGCGGGTCCCTCAAGTCATCCGCGCCGGCCGGAAATTCGCGTTCCGCCCATTGGCGGAATTCCGGGGTGTTGGCCAGTTGATCCAAACTGCGCCAATACCTCGGGCCTGTTTCCGGCCCGGGACAGGATGGAGGAATCGTTTTCATCGGTGGCAGGTCGAGCAATTTTGCAGCGATTGAACATGCCAATCATGGGCGAGCTTCCGTCCGCCGGCCCGTTGCATGTCCTCGTTTGGCGCTTTCCAATCCAGATCGGTGATTTTATCCAACGCCCGCAGGTGTTGGGCGGGGTCGCGATGGCAGTCCAGACAAAAAGACATGCTCAACGGTTTGGCATGGTAAGATTCATCCATGCGGTTGATCTGGCCGTGACATTCGACGCAACTGACGCCGCGGTTCACATGGACGGCGTGGTTGAAATAGACGTAGTCCGGCAATTTATGAATCTGCACCCACGGGATCGGTTTGCCCGTGGCCGCGCTTTCCCGCACCGCCGCCAGTCGCTCGTCATCTTTTAACACCTGGTTGTGGCAATTCATGCAGACCGAGGTGGCGGGGATGTTGGAATACCACGACTTTTCGACGCCGCTGTGGCAGTAACGGCAATCGAGTCCCAATTGGGTCACATGCGCGTCGTGGGGGAAAGCGACGGATTGAATCGGCTGGTAACCGGCCCGGGTGTATTTGGGCGTGAAATAATAACCGACCCCGGCGGTGACGGCTGTGCTGGCGAGAAGGGCGCCAATGATGATATTGCGCGGCAGATTATTGGTCCACTTTGGAAATAGGTCAGACATTTCTACGCGTCAATTACAACACATCAGTACAGCCGGACAACAATGCAAAATGTTTTGGGTCCACCCGGACTCCACGACAATCCGGCCTCTGCCGGCCGGATTGTCCCCATGACTTCATCCATCCGCGCCAGGGCGCGGTTAGGTTTGCTTGGCCGGGTCCAGCAACTCATCCAGCCTGGCTTTGTCCAACCCGGAGGTTTCGAGGGCGACCTGCCGGATGGTGCGATTGGTCTGGAAGGCCACCTTGGCGATTTTCGCCGCCTTGTCGTAACCGATGACCGGCGCGAGGATGGTGCAGTTGGAAAGACTCAATTCCAGGTTGCTGTTGCATTTTTCCCGGTTGGCTTCCAGACCGCTGACGCAGCGGCGGGCGAATACCTGACTGCCTTTGGACAGCAGTTCGATGGCTTCGAGAAGGTTGTGGGTCATGACGGGCATCATGACGTTCAACTCGAAATTCCCGAAACTCCCCGCAAACGTGATTGAGGTGTCGTTGCCCAAGACCTGCGTGCAAACCTGCAAAAGCATTTCGCACATCACCGGGTTCACTTTGCCGGGCATGATGGAAGAGCCGGGCTGCGTCGCAGGCAATTGCAGCTCGCCCAGGCCGAGGCGCGGACCGGAGCCGAGGAAACGGATGTCGTTGGCGATTTTTATCAGGCTGACGGCGACGGTTTTGAGCGCCCCGGATGCTTCCACCACGGCGTCTTTGCCGCCTTGCGCCTCAAAATGGTTGGGCGCCTCGCACATGGCAAGGCCGGTTTCCTTGGACAGGCGCGCGATGGTGAGCCTGGCGAAAGTGGGGGGGGTGTTGATGCCGGTGCCGACAGCGGTGCCGCCCAACGCCAGTTCGCCCAGATTTTTTTGCGCGGCGCGCAACCGGGCGATGCCGTGTTGGACCTGGCTGGCGTAGCCGCCGAATTCCTGACCAAGCCGGATAGGGGTCGCATCCTGCAAATGAGTGCGTCCGATTTTGAGCACGTCGTGAAATTCCCTGGCTTTTGCCGCCAAAGCCGCCTGCAATTCCGTCAGGGCCGGGATGAGAGAATTTTCAATCCCGTCGAGGGCCGCCACATGCATGGCGGTGGGGATGACGTCGTTGCTGGATTGTCCGCGATTGACGTGGTCGTTGGGGTGAACCAATTTTTCGCCGATCTTGCCGCCAAGCAATTCGATGGCGCGATTGGCGATGACCTCGTTGGCGTTCATGTTCGTCGAAGTGCCCGAACCCGTTTGGAAAATATCAATGGCGAATTCGCCGTCCCACTTGCCGTCGGCCACTTCCTGGGCCGCCTTGACAATGGCGGCAGCGATTTCGGGTTTGAGTCCGCCCAGCTCCTCGTTGGTCAGCGCGGCGTTCTTTTTAATCAGACCGAGGGCGCGGATGAAAGGGCGCGGAAAGCGCAGTTTGCTGATGGGGAAATTTTCGATGGCCCGGGCCGTTTGCGCGCCGTAATAAGCGGTGGACGGAACTTGCATGGGACCCATCGAGTCGGATTCGGTACGAAACTGATTGCTCATATGCGATTAAGATGAATAATCCGGGCGCACAATGCAAGAACGACGCTTCCAAGGCTTGAGCCACAACGATTTGTCGTATCATTATTTGGTTGCAACGGTTATGTTTACGCGCGGTCTCGGAACCTGTAAAATTATTTAATAATGGACGACTCGCCAGTCCGCAATTTGTATGTGCATGTGCCGTTCTGCGCCAAAAAGTGCGGCTACTGCGCCTTTTATTCCGAGGCCGGTGACGGCGCCCTGATCAATCGTTATGTCGGCGGATTGATCCGCGAAATGGAATTGGTCGCGTCCGAGTTGCGCCCGCGCGCTGTTTTCTTCGGCGGCGGCACGCCATCGCTCCTGACCCTGCAACAATGGGAGCGCGTTTTCCGCGCCATGGAACGCCTCCATCTGCTGGGCGCGGCGGAATGGACGGTGGAGTGCAATCCGGCGACCGTTTCCGCCGACAAGGCGCGGCTGTTGCGCGATTGGGGCGTCAACCGTGTTTCCATGGGGGTGCAATCATTTGACGCGGCGTTGCTGGAGCGGCTGGGGCGGATTCACAGCCGCGAAATGATTTTCAAATCGTTCGATATTTTGCGCGCCGCCGGTTTCGACAATTTGAACATCGATTTGATGTTCGCCATTCCCGGCCAGACCATGGAGATGTGGCGCCGGACATTGGCCGAGGCGGTGGCTCTCGGCAGCGAGCATCTTTCCTCTTACGAGGTGATTTACGAGGACGACACCCCCTTGTTCAAGCAATTGCAAGCCGGGCGGATAGCCCGCGACGAGGAATTGGCCTGCGCCATGTATGACGAATTGCTCGCCGCCGCCGCCCGGGCCGGATTCCAACAATACGAAGTGGCGAACTTCGCCCGCCACCTTTCGCCCGCGCCGGCCGAGACGCCGGATCATGCCTGCCAGCATAATATCAACTACTGGCGGGGCGGCTCCTTTCACGGCCTGGGACCTTCCGCGTCGGGTTACGTGCGCGGCGCCCGGACCAAAAACTGGTCCAACACCGCGATGTATTGCGACCTTTTGGAAGAAGGCC
>Ga0181535_10002986_pt1 | contig 20009 bp, 13 predicted proteins | sample PEATcosm2014_Bin_44_FD_119774 | JGI IMG/M metagenome (GOLD analysis project Ga0181535, IMG submission 119774) | Peatland microbial communities from MTU Mesocosm Facility, Houghton, MI, USA - PEATcosm2014_Bin17_30_metaG | ecosystem: Environmental > Terrestrial > Soil > Wetlands > Peat | place... | reverse complement strand
CGGACCACTTCGACCGCCGAGCCCAAGGCAAACAGGTACTGCGACTCGTCAACCGATTACAGAACCTCGGATACAACGTGGAAATCACCCCAAAGGCGGCATAACGGTGGGTTTGTTTCTTATCAGCTACTTCGATCGCCGGCGCCCGCCCTGCCTCATCTGCAAACCGCCAGCCCGGCGGAACAACTTCCAGATGGACGGAAATCACCGACACGCACACCCGCTGACAACTATTGAGGCAATCCCGCGGCCCTGCAATCGTCCTGCCGAATGCGATCCCACTCCTCGCGGTTGGGTTCGTCCTTGGCCTGACTGTATGCCGAAGCAACAAATCCTGCCTGCACGCACCGATCCGTCTTGGAGCCCGCCTTCACGGCAAAGTTGTACTGAGTCACCTGCTCGTCAACCACCTTGATCGGCATCGCCTGTGCCTTGGGGCCGGCCGCCGCGGTGCCTAGAAAGGTCAATGTCGAATAGCCTGCCAACATCAGGCCAACCACAAGCGCAAACGTTCTGAACTTCCTCACGTTCTTCTCCTTCTCCACCAGCAGCCGACCACAATCCAGCTCAGTGGACATCCCGCCGCCCTATGCCACACACCATGCATCAGCGGTTTCTGCTCCCAATCAGGCAAGGGCTCTCGCCACTAGCTCGATAAATGTCTCGTGGACATCACACTATGGAACGTGCAACCGGTCTTCAATCCCACGACAGTGGTATATGCGCGCGTCCGGCTACCTGCCCTGCAATCCGCCTCAGGCCCGAACTCCGTCTGAACAGGCCGCCCACGTCATACCTACTCCTGCTTCTACGGCCCGAATGCTCAATTCTCTAGTAGCGTTTCATCGGCCAAACGGGAATGGTCCCTCATTAGCACTTCCACAAAAACAATAGAAAGCAGATAAGCTATTCCTCTCAAACCAATGCAATATAGCTACTTAACAGGACATCTTCCGTGACTTAAAGCCACCCACGCCCACCGCCTCCGCACAAACAACGAGGGCGGAGCGCCTGGCGCTCCGCCCTCGTAACCACACCAACCCCTAATACAGCCGGAAATTCACCTCAATGTTCACCGGCACGGCAACCGGCGTCCTGCCATCCCGCATCGCCGGCTTGAACTTGTACTTGCGCACCGCCTCCATGGCCTTCTCGTCCAGCCCCATTCCCAGCGCACGCACAATGTGCACATTCTGCGGATTCCCCTGCGCATCCACGATCAGCCCAACCAGGCATACACCCTGGTACTTGGCCCGCCGCGCTTCGTCAGAGAATTCCGCCTCGGGTTGGAACAGCGGTACTGGCCCCGAAACCCTGCCGCCCACCTGCGCCAATCCGCCGCCCGTATTCCATCCCGATCCTGGGCCGTAACCAATTCCATTTCCCGACCCCAAACCGCCGCCCGAGCCCGATCCCATGCCGCCGCCAGAACCCGTCCCGTTCGACAGAACCACGTTCACGCCGCTCTTCATGCCAATCGTCGGCAGTTCCGGGTTGTCGGGCAGTTTAATGTCCTTCTGTACGTCAATCGCCGCCGGCATCGCGATCTTGGGCTTGTCGAAGGTCTGCACCATCGGAGGCACAATCGGATCCTTCATGAGCTTCGGCAGTTTTCCCTTGCTGGCATCGATGATGCTGTGATCCCCGCCGCCGCCGCCGCCCCCATTCTTTTTCAGGGCCTTGGCCGCGTCGTAATCGCTCACTTCCACGTTCGTGGCAATCAGCGGGGGCTTGTTCACCGTATCGATGATCTTCTTGCCCACGAAGAACAGCACGATCAGCAGAATTGCCCCATTGACTGCGGTCGAGATCCCGATCGCCCACGGGTTCGGCTTCACCGCCATCCGGTCGGGTACCGGGATCGGCGTCGAAGTCAGTACCAGAGGTGGCAGCTTGCGCGGGAAAAATACGTCCTGGAGGCTCTCCCACAGGCTTGTCCAGATCGGCTTTTCCTCAAATGTCCCGCCCATCAGGGCGTCAACAAGCGGATCGCCGTCGGTGATCACAGCGGCCGCTTCACTATTTGAGTCTGCCTGGGTATACATCTCATTTGCCATGTTTTCTGCTGGCTCTCGCGGCTTGCCCGATCCGGTTTCCGGTGTGCCTGGCGATCGTCCGTGATCAATCCCTATCAAGCTATTATGCTTGACCGGGCTCAACCTTGTCTCGGTCTCGTCCACCAATGTCTCTGGAAACTCGCGCTCCATGGTTTCATATTCCGGTCTGCGAATAGCTCCCATATTCAATAGACGAACTGGCGGTCCTGTTTGTTACCCAAAATCTCTTCCCAATCCGTTTACACTGGTAAATGAACAAGTCTGTACCACTCCATGGAGTCACGATGCCCGTAGCGCCGGAGTTAAAGGCGACCCTTACCCTGCCGCAAACCGGCTTTCCTATGAAAGCCAATCTGCCCCAGAATGAACCCCTTCGCCTGGCCCGCTGGGCCGCCCTCAACCTCTACGAAGAGCTGCGCAAAGCTGGTTACGGCCGCCCCGCCTATCTGCTCCACGACGGCCCCCCCTACGCCAACGGTCCCATCCACCTTGGCCACGCCCTCAACAAGGGCCTGAAGGACTTTGTCGTCAAGTCTAAGACTATGGCTGGCTTCGACGCCCCCTACGTCCCCGGATTCGACTGCCACGGCCTCCCCATCGAGATCAAAGTCGACGAGAAACTGGGCCGCAAAAAGCTGGAGATGCCGGTCCCCTCGGTTCTGGAAGCCTGCCGCGCCTACGCCCAGAAGTACGTCGACCTGCAAACCTCCCAGTTTGAGCGCATTGGCTGCCTCGGCCGCTGGCAAAAGCCCTACAAAACCATGTCCCGCGACTACGAGGCCCGCACCCTCGAAGCCTTCTACGGCTTCCTTGAGAAGGATTTCGTCTACCGCGGCCTCAAGCCCGTCTACTGGTGCATCCACGACCGTACCGCCCTCGCCGAAGCCGAGGTCGAGTACGATATGCACACCAGCCCCTCGGTTTACGTCCGATACCGCCTCACAAGCGACCCCGCAGTAATCCATCCAGCGCTGGCCGGCAAGCAGCTCTACACCATCATCTGGACAACGACCCCGTGGACCCTTCCCGCGTCCCTCGCCGTCGCCTTCCATCCAGACTTCGATTACGTGGCCCTGGCCACCGGAGACGCCGCCGACGCCCCGGTCTACATCGTCGCCGCCGAGCTCGCCGAGCAAACCGCCGCGGCCTGCGAACTCGGCCCCATCACCGAGATCGCCCGCTTCAAAGGCGCCGTGCTTGACCGCGTCACCTTCCAGCACCCGTTCCTCGATCGCAGCATCCTCGGCGTTCTCGCCACCTACGTCACCGCCGACACCGGCACCGGCGCTGTCCACACCGCGCCCTCCCACGGCGCCGACGATTTCTACACCGGCCAGCGCTATAATCTCGACCCCATCTGCCGCGTCGACGCATCCGGCCACATCCACGTAGACGCCGAAGCCTGGCCTCATGCCACTCCGCCCGCCTTCGACGGCCTCAAGGTCTGGGCCGCCAATCCCGTCATCGTCGCCATGCTCGACGAGTACGGAGCCTTGCTCGCCTCCGCGCCCCTCGAACACTCCTATCCCCACTGCTGGCGCTGCCATCACCCAGTAATCTTCCGCGCCACCGAGCAGTGGTTCATCGGCCTCGACACCGAGGTAAAGCGCGCCGACGGCTCAGAAACAACGTTTCGCCAGCTAGCCATCGAAGAGATCGACAAAGTCGTATGGGACCCGGCCTGGGGCAAGGAGCGCATCACCAACATGATCGCCACGCGCCCCGACTGGTGCATCAGCCGCCAGCGCATCTGGGGCGTCCCCATCGCCGTCTTCCTCTGCGAAGACTGCCAGAAGCCCATCCTCTCGCCAGAACTGAACCGCCAGATCGTCACCCTCTTTGAAAACGAGGGCGCAGAAGCCTGGCACACCACCGACGTCGCGGCCCTCTTGCCCAAGGACGCCACATGCGCCCATTGCGGCGGCAAGAAATTCCGCAAGGAAACCGACATCCTCGACGTCTGGTTCGACTCCGGCACAAGCTGGTTCGCCGTCTGCGAATCCGATCCCGACCTCAAGCCTGTCTACACATCCTTCCAAAACAATCAGGGCACGGAGTGCCTTTACCTCGAAGGCGGCGACCAGCATCGCGGCTGGTTCCACTCTTCCCTGCTCACCTCGGTAGCCCTCCGTGGCCGCGCCCCCTACTCGCACGTCACCACCGCCGGATGGACCCTCGACGAGCAAGGCCGCGCCATGTCGAAATCTCTTGGCAACGGTGTCGATCCGGTCGACATCGCCAACCGCATGGGCGGCGAAATCGTCCGCCTCTGGGTCGCCTCGGTCGACTTCCGCGAAGACATGGCCGCCAGCGAAAACCTCATGCAGCGCTGCGCCGACCTCTACCGCAAGTTGCGCAACACCTTCCGCTTCCTGCTCGGCAATCTCAACGGCTTCGAGCCCCTCCGAGATCGCGTCCCCGAGGCCGACCTTCTGCCCCTGGACCGATACATGCTGGCCCGCACCCGCGAACTGACCGAAAACATCCTCGCCTGGTACGAGGCCTTCGAGTTCCATCGCGTCTATCAGGCCGTCAATGAATTCGCCATCGTCGACCTCAGCGCCTTCTTTCTCGACGTGCTCAAAGACCGCATGTACACCTTTGCGCCCACCAGCCTCGAACGCCGCTCCGCGCAAACCGTCCTCTGGAAGATCGCCGAAACCCTCGTCCGTCTCGTCGCTCCCATCCTCAGCTTCACCGCCGACGAAGTCTGGGAGTATCTGCCCAAAGTCGAAGGCCGCGAACCCAGTGTCCACCTCGCCCTGTTTCCCAAGCCCGAAGAAGTCTTCTCCGAGAACCCCGCGCAGTTGCTTGAAGAGTGGAAGCAACTCTTCGCCGTCCGCGACCAGGCACTCCGTGTCCTTGAAGAAGCCCGCCAGAACAAGATCATCGGCAAAGGCCTTGAAGCCGAGTTGGACATCACAGCCTCCGGCGACCAGTTGACCCTTCTCCAGCGCCATGCTGCCGGCCTCAAAGAAGCTATCAACGTCTCAGCAGTCAAAGTGATCGAAGGCGCGGAATTCACCGTCAAAGTAATCCCCGCCACCGGCCACAAGTGTGCCCGCTGCTGGAACTTCATGCCCGAAGTCAGCGACTACGGCATCTGGCACAACGTCTGCACCCGCTGCCAATCCGCCCTCAAGGAAATGGGTATCGCCCCACCCCAGCCCACGGAGACCGCCGAATGAGTTTCACAGCACCCCGCCGTCTCCCCTGGCTCCTCGGCCTCTCCGCACTCATCCTCGCTGCTGACCGCCTCACCAAAGTCTGGGTCAGCAGCCACATCCCCATGGGCGGAGCCATTCCAGTCATCCCCCGCCTCCTCCGAATCACCCACTGGACCAACGACGGCGCGGCCTTCTCGCTGTTTGCCGACTCCGCGTCGCCGCATACCGTTCGCTGGACCCTGATCTCCTTCTCGCTCCTCGCCACCATCGTGGTCCTCGTCGCCATGATCCGTCTCGGCAGCCGCTTCACCCTCACCACCGTCGCCCTCGCCCTCGTCTTTGCCGGAGCCCTCGGCAACGTCCACGACCGCATCGTCTACGGCTCCGTAGTCGACTTCATCGAAGTCCACATCTACACCTACCACTGGCCCGACTTCAACATCGCCGACTCCTCCATCGTCATTGGAGCCTGTATGTTGATGCTCGATTCCCTCCTGCCCAAAAAGAGTTCCAATCTCTAGCTCCCTCTGAAAATCACGCGCAATCCCCCTGCTCCTTCGCCCGCAAATCCCGCCAAACGCGCCCTCTCCCTCCAGCCAGATATAATCCTCGCGACCAATTCATCTGCATCCGGAGTCGCACGAAATGTCTCCACAAAATCCCGCATCAACGCCCGCCCTCTCAGAACCAGCCGGCCGCATGTCCCATCAGCGCTGGGTCATCTGCGCATTTCTATTTCTCGCCACCGTCATCGCCTACGTGGACCGTGGCGTCATCGCTTATCTTGAGAAATTCCTCGAAGGCGTCATCCCCGGCCTCGACAGCGTCAAATACGGCATGATTCTTGCTGCCTTTACGGCAGCCTATGCCATCGGCATGTTGATCGCCGGCGGAGTCACAGACAAGCTCGGAACCCGCAAAGCCTTCGCCATCGCCATTGGCCTCTGGAGCATCGCAGCCGTACTGCCAGGCGTAGCCTTTTCTGTCCTCACCTTCGGAATCGCCATGTTTCTCCTCGGCCTCGGTGAAGCCGCCAACTTCCCCGCCTGCATGAAGACCGTCGCCGAGTGGTTCCCCAAGCGTGAGCGCGCTCTGGCCACCGGCATCTTCAACTCCGGAGCCAACATCGGCAACATCCTCGTGCCGCTCGTCGTTCCGTTTCTCGTAGTCCTCGTCGGTTGGCGCGGAACCTTCTTCGTCACCGGCGCCACGGGCATGGTATGGCTTGCCTTCTGGCTTTTCTACTATCGCAAGCCCGAGGAGCATCGCAGTGTCTCCCCTGCCGAACTCGCCCTCATCCTCAGCGATCCCGGCGAAACCATTGAAAGCGTGCCCTGGAGCCACGTCTTGCCGTGCAAGGAAACCTGGGCCTTCGCCATCGGAAAATTGCTTACCGATCCTATCTGGTGGTTCTATCTCTTCTGGATTCCGCGTTACCTGCAGTCAACCTTCCACCTCACCCTCGCCCAGAACCGGATGCCGGTCATGCTGGCATATGGCATCTCGATCATCGGCAGCGTTGGCGGCGGATGGCTTTCCTCCATGCTCCTCAAGCGCGGAAAAAGTGCAAACGTGGCGCGCAAGACAACCATGCTCATCTGCGCACTGTTGATTCTTCCCATCTTCACCGTGCCGTTCGTTCATCAACTCTGGTTGGTTGTGGCCTTGCTCGGCATGGCAACCGCCGGACACCAGGGATGGTCGGCGAATCTCTTCACCCTGCCTTCCGACATGTTTCCAAAATCCGCCGTTGGCAGCGTCATCGGCATCGGCGGCATGATGGGCGCCGTCGGCGGCGTATTGTTGCAACCGGCGACAGGCCTGATCGTGGGCATCACCCACAGCTACGTGCCGCTGTTCATCATCGCCTGTTTGGCCTATCCAATAGCTTTAATCGTCATCCACAGCATCTCGCCCAAGCTCGCCCCCGCCCGCATGGACTAAAAGCTGTCCGCTTGCTGTTGCAACAAACCTGGGTGCCCCAGGTCCCGATTCTGGGACCTGGGATACGACCGCACTCCATCGCAACGCGCGAAATTATGAGGTCAATGACTTAACGCCTTGTGTAAAAATTGCATCATGCCTCCATCTACTTTCATGCGCGTCATACTAGTCGCCGCAACTGTTTCTGTCGTTCTCCTTGCAGCCCATCCCGCTTCCGCTCAGCGACTCCCCTCCACCGTTCTCCCCGAGCACTACACGCTCACGCTGACCCCCGACCTCAAGGCCGCCACCTTCACGGGCCAGGAGTCCATCGACGTCACCATAAAAGAGCCGGCCAATTCCATCACTCTTAACGCCGCAGAGATCGCCTTTCAGTCCGTTACAGTCACCGCCGCAGGCCAGCAGCAAACCGCCGCTGTGTCTCTCGACAAAGACAAGCAGCAAGCCACCTTCACCTTCTCCGCCCCCCTCCCCGCAGGCAAGGCCACGATCTCCATCGCCTACACAGGCATCCTCAACAACGAGCTCCGCGGCTTCTATCTCTCCAAAACCGCTCGCCGAAACTACGCCGTAACCCAATTCGAGTCCACCGATGCCCGCCGCGCCTTCCCCTCATTCGACGAACCCGCTCTCAAAGCCACCTACGACGTCTCTCTCATCGTCGACTCGACCGACACTGCCATCTCGAACGGCCCCATCGTCTCCGACACTCCCGGCCCCGGCACCGCCAAGCACACCCTCAAGTTCCTCACCACGCCAAAGATGTCCACCTATCTCGTCGCCTTCCTCGTCGGCGACTTTCAGTGCTCCTCTGGCTCCCAGGACGGCGTCGCCATCCGCGTCTGCTCCACGCCCGACAAGGTCGCTCTCACTCCCTACAGCGTCGACGTCGCCAAATACGTGCTTCACTACTACAACACCTACTTCGGCATTCCCTACCCCCTCAAGAAGCTCGACCTCATCGCCCTGCCCGACTTTGAAGCCGGAGCCATGGAAAACTTCGGCGCCATCACCTACCGCGAAACCCTGTTGCTCATCGACCCAAAAACCGCCTCCGACGAAGCAAAGGAAACCGTCGTCAGCGTCATCGCTCACGAGATGGCGCATCAGTGGTTTGGCGATCTCGTCACCATGCAGTGGTGGGACAATCTCTGGCTCAACGAAGGCTTCGCTACTTGGATGTCGAACAAGCCTCTGGCCGCCATGCATCCTGAATGGAACATGAACCAGGACGTAGCCCACGAATTGAACGCTACGCTCGACCTCGACACACAGCCCACCACCCGCGCCATCCGCGCCAAGGCCGACACCCCCGACGAAATCAACCAGATGTTCGACGGCATCGCCTACGGCAAAGCCAGCGACGTCCTGCTCACCGTCGAAAACTACCTCGGCCCAGAAATCTTCCGCCAGGGCGTGCACAACTACCTCGCGGCCCACCTCTACTCCAACGCCACCGCAGAAGATTTCTGGAACGCTCAGACCGCCGCGAGCCACAAGCCCGTCGACAAGATCATGGACTCGCTCGTCGCCCAGCCCGGCGCAACAATCCTCACCTTCGGCCAGCCCGCCAACGGCCAGGTCCCTGTCCAGCAGCAACGCTTCTTTCTGAGCCCCAGCATCAAGCCCGACCCCGCGCAGAAGTGGACACTCCCCGTCTGCTTCACATCCCAAAGCGGCGCTCAGGATTGCCAACTCCTCACGCCCACCACATCCACGCTCAAAGTCCCCGCCGCCTCTATCTTCTTTGCCAATGCCGGCGGCAAAGGCTACTACCGCAGCGCCTACGCGCCTGCCGATTACGCGGCTCTGGTCGCCGCCATCGAAACCAGGCTCACCCCTGCCGAGCGCATCAACCTCATTGGCAACGAGTGGGCCCAGGTCCGCAGCAACAAGGCCACCGTAGGCGACTATCTCAACCTCGCCGCCGCCGTCAAAGCCGATCCCAACTCCCCCGTCGTTTCCACCGCTCTCGGCGGCGTCGACGCCATCATGGCCCGCGTAGCGGCCACGCCCGAAGAAAAGGCCGCGCTCGCCGCCTGGATGCGCCGCACCTTCTCGCCCGAGCTCGTCAAACTCGGACCGCCCTCGCCCAGCGATTCCCCCAACACACGCCAGTTGCGTGCCCTGCTTTTCAGTGTCCTCGGCTACTACGCCAAAGACCCCGCCGTACTCACCCAGGCCGCCGAGATCGCTAAGAAGTACATCGACGAACCTGCATCGGTCGATCCAACCCTCGGCCAGACAGCCCTCTCCATCGCCGCCCGCAACGGCGACGCCGCCTTGTTCAACCAATTGCAAAAGGTCTATGAGACCTCAACCAATCCCGACTACCAGGAAAACGCCCTGCACCTGCTGGCGCAGTTTGAGAACCCCGCCCTCGTCAAGCGCTCTCTCGACTACGCCGTCTCCGGCAAAGTCCGTAACCAGGACGCCGCCATCCAGCTCTCCATCGGTCTCCAGATCGATGCCACCCGCGATCTCACATGGAGTTTCATCAAGGCCAACTGGGATAAAGTGCAGGCTCAACTCACCACCGCCATGGGCGGCAACCTGGTCGGCTCCACCTCGAGCTTCTGTTCCGCCCAGGCCCGCGACGACGTCCAGAACTTTTTCTCCACCCACAAAGTCCCCGCCGCCGGCATCGCTCTCAAGCACGCCATCGAGCGCATCAACAGCTGCATCGAGTTCCGCTCCCTCCAGGAACCCAACCTCAACCAATGGCTAGCCACCCAGCCTGCCCAATAACCAGCGCGCCATGCAGCGATGTCCGCCGTAGGCCCTGCCTTTTTTAATCTCTTGTACTGGTATCAACGATGGGTGCCCCAGGTCTCGCTTCTGAGACCTGGGAAAACATGCACTCAATCTCCACCGGGTTTTGAAAGGTACGTCCTCGTCCCTAATGCCGGCGCGCAACCCCTACTTCAAATCCCTCCAGTTCGCTCCAAACCCCAGGTCCGCCACCAGCGGCACCTTGAGTTCCCGAACCCCTTCCATCTCCGTCCGCACCAGCGTCTCCACCTCCGCCTCTTCCCCCGCCGGAACCTCGAAGATCAACTCGTCGTGCACCTGCAAAATCATCCGCGTCTCCAGCTTCCGCTCCGTCAACTGCCCATCGATCGATATCATCGCCAGCTTGATCAAATCCGCCGCCGTCCCCTGCAGCGGCGTGTTGATCGCCGTCCGCTCCGCAAAGCCGCGCTGGTTCGCATTGCGGCTCTCCATATCCGGAATCGGCCGCATCCTCCCGAACAGCGTGCGCACATACCCATCGCGCCGCACCTGCTCCAGCGTCTCGTCGATAAATTTCTTCACGCCCTGGTACCGCGCAAAGTAGCGCTCGATGTATGCCCGCGCCTCGGCCTGCGGAATCCCCAGTTGCGTCGCCAGTCCAAACGGTGAAATCCCATACACGATCCCGAAGTTCACCGCCTTCGCCCGCCCGCGCGTCTCCTTGTCCATCGTCTCAATCGGCACGCCGAACACTTCGCTCGCCGTCAGCGTATGAATGTCGATATTCTCCTCGTACGCCCGCATCAGCAGCGGATCGCCGCTGTAATGCGCCAATAGCCTCAGCTCAATCTGCGAGTAATCCGCCGACAGCAACTGCGTCCCCGGCGACGCCGTAAACGCCGCCCGAATCTCCCGCCCCAGCTCCGTCCGAATCGGAATGTTCTGCAAGTTCGGATTCACCGACGACAGCCTTCCCGTCGCCGTGCCCGCCGCCTGAAACGTCGTATGCACTCGCGAATCCGCATCGGCCAACAGCGGCAGCGCGTCAATGTAATTCGACTTCAACTTCGCCAGATGCCTGTACTCCAACACCAGCTTCGGAACCTCGTTCGTCTCCGCCAGATGTTCCAGCACATCCTGCGCGGTCGAAAGATTCTTACTCTTCCCCCGGCTCGCCGGAGCCGCCAGCCCCATGTGCGTAAACAGCACCTCGCCCAGTTGCTTCGGCGAATTGATGTTGAACCGCCGCCCTGCCAGCTCGAAAATTCTTTCGCCAACCCGTCCAATCTCCACGCTGAACTGAGACGAAAGCCCTGCCAGTACGCCCGCGTCAATGCGCACGCCCACCTGCTCCATCCGGTAAAGCACCGGCGCAAGCGGCAAATCGATCTCCTGGTAAACCTGCTCCACGCCGCACTTCTTCGCCTCTGCCAGCAGCACCGGCACCAGCGCATGAATCGCCGCCGCAGCCGCCGTCTCAGTCGAAGGCGCAGCCTGTCCATGCCGCGCCGCCACATCCGCCAACGCCTGCGTCGTGTGCGTCGGATTCAGCGCATACGACAACAGCATCGTGTCTTCTACCGCACCCCGCAACTGAACCTCGTGCGCATCCAGCACGTGCAGCGCCGTCTTCCAATCATGCGTCCGCTTTGGAACTCCACCATCCTCCAACAGCTTCCGCAACTCCGCCGTCAGCCCCAGCCGCAACGCAACACCCTGCGTGGCGCACACCCCCACCGCAAAGCTCACCGCAGGCTTCTCTTCCGCCCCGGACAAATCGAACTGCGCCTGCGCCGGAGGCAATTCATCTTCGGCCTCGACAGCCGCTGCGTGCGCCGCCGCATCCAGCGCAAACGCAAATCCCTTCGCCTCAGCCGCGCGATAAAACTCCGCCGCCTGTTCTTCCGTCGGCTCTTCAATCAACTCCGCAACAACCGCAGTCTCTGAAGGCGCAAGCTCCTTCAGCATCGACGTAAACTCAAGCTCCGTAAACAGCTCGCGGCAAGCCTCCAGATCCGGCTCCAGCGTCTCCATCGCCGTCAGGTCCAACTCCACCGGCACGTGGCAATCAATCGTCACCAGTTCCTTCGACAGCAAAACAGCATCGCGATTCTGTTCAAGCGACTCGCGATAGGTCTTCCGCTTCACGTCCGCTGCCCGCTCCAGCACCGCCTCCACGCTGCCGAACTCGCGAATCAGCTCCACGCTCCCCTTATCGCCAATCCCCGGCGCGCCCGGAATGTTGTCCACCGCATCCCCGCGCAGCGCCATCACGTCCACCACTTTTTCCGGAGGCACGCCCAGCGTCTCCGTCACCCCCGCCGGATCAAGAATCAAATTGTCCTTCTGCGGATTCAGAATCTTCACCGTCGGCGTCACCAACTGCATCATGTCCTTGTCGCCCGACACCACAAAGACCTCATGCGCCTGCTCGGCCGCCTGCCTGGCCAGCGTGCCAATTACATCGTCGGCCTCAAACCCCACCGCCTCAAGAATCGGAATCCGCAATGCCTCCAGCGCCCGCCGAATGTACGGAATCTGCCGCCGCAAATCCTCCGGCATCGTCGCCCGATTAGCCTTGTACCCCTCGTAGCTCACCTCGTCGAAGCTCTGCGTCTTCCCGTTCCACTTCCGCAGCGGCCCCATCGTCCGCGCCCGCTCGTCGCGAAACACCTCGCCGCTCACGTCGAACACGGCGGCAAAGTAATGCGGCTTGAAGTCCTGCCGCAGCTTCTTGATCATGTTCACAAAAACGTAGACAGCCGCCGTCGGCAGCCCACCCCGCGTAGACATGGGCCTGCTGCGCTGCATCGCGTGGTAAGCGCGAAAGATAAACGACATCGTGTCGAGAAGAAATACGGGCTGTTTCGTTTCGTCAGTCACGCTAGAGAGTTTAGCAGCGTAGCTCACTCCACGAACATTCCGGGTGCCCCCGGTCCCTCGCTTTTGGGGACCGGGGATACGAAGCACTCAGTTCGCAGCGCTCGAATTCACGGAAATGTTCGGGTCTCCATCCTCGGCGCGCCTTTGTTTTTGCGCCTAGGGGGGGTACGACGCACTCAAACCGCTTTGTTCATGCGTGCTGAGTCCTTAACGGATGCCATGGACTTCAGCCGAGCAGCCCTCAAGACGCGGGCTATTCCTCGTCACCCCAGAAACATGCAATCGCCATAGCTGAAAAACCGGTACTTGTTCTCCACCGCATGACGATACGCATCCAGCACCCGCTCCCGCCCCGCAAACGCGCTCACCAGCATCAGCAGACTCGACTGCGGCAGATGGAAATTCGTCAGCAGCCCGCCCACCAGCCGAAACTCAAACCCCGGCGAAATAAAAATCTCCGTCACTCCCGAATGCGCCTTGAGTTCTCCGCCCCCGGCCTCCCGCGCGCAATGTTCCAGCGTCCGCACCACCGTCGTCCCCACCGCCACAATGCGCCTGCCCTCGCGTGCCGCGCGATTCACCGCATCCGCCGTAGCCGCACTCAAGGTATACCGCTCCCGATGCAGCCGAACATCCTCCACCCTGTCCACGCGCAGCGGCGCAAACGTCCCAAGACCCACATGCAGCGTGACCCGCGCCACTTCAACGCCCTTTGCCGCCATATCTTCCAGCACCTGCGGCGTAAAGTGCAATCCAGCCGTAGGCGCGGCCACTGAACCCCGTTCGTGTGAATAGACCGTCTGGTAGCGCTCGCGATCCGCGTCCGCATCGTCGCGGTGGATATAAGGCGGCAGCGGCATGTGTCCAATCCGCTCCAGCACCGCGAAGAAATCCGCAACCGGCTCAAACCTCAACAGCCGTTCGCCAAACTGCCCTCGTTCCAGCACCTCTGCCTCAAGCACCGTCTCGCCCGTCGCCGCGGGAAACACCAGCCGCTCGCCAATCGCAACTTTTCTGCCCGGCCTCACCAGCGCGCGCCAAAGATTCTCTCCAGCCGGCTCGGTCAGCATCACCTCGATCCGCCCCGTCGGTTTTTCATGGTCGCACATCAACGTGCGCCGTGCGTAGAGCCGCGCCGGAATCACGCGGCTGTCGTTCAGCACCAGCAGATCGCCCGCCCGCAGCAGCGAAGCAAAATCCGCAAAACTCGCGTCTCGCAAAACACCGGAGTCGCGCTCCATCACCAGCATCCGGCTCGTCCCACGCTCCGCCGGAGGCTCTTGCGCAATCAGTTCCTCGGGCAACTCAAAATCGAAATCGGAAACCAGCAACTCGCTCACGGCCGCGCCTTCATCGGGTCCGCCTTACCAAAGTATTCGAGCGCCCGCACCCGCGCCCGTTCAATCGCGGCATTCAGTTCCTCGCGCTTCGGCTCAAACTCCTCCGCCGCCAAATCCTTCGGAACCCGCGTCCACTGCGCCCAACTCACCACAATCCGCGTAAACGGCTTCGGCACCAGAAACCTGTCCCACGACCCCATCGTCCACGCATGCTCAGGCTCCAGGTGAAACGCCCCAATCGGCGCGCCCGTCATCTGCGCCAGCTTGATCGGTCCCATCTTGGTGCGATAGATCGGCCCGCGCGGCCCGTCCGCCGTAAAAATCGCCGTCCGCCCACTCTCAATCACGTGCGCCAGTCCCAGCAGCCCCTCGCGCGCCCCTCGCGAGCTTGAACCCCGCACTGCACCAAAGCCAAACATCTCCAGAATGCGCGTAATCAGTTCGCCGTCAAAGCTCCTGCTGATGAGAATGATCGCTTTCGACCGCCGGAAATACACCGTGCAAGGTAGTACGCACTGGTGCCAGAAGCAGTAGATCTCCGGCCCCGGCTCCTCGCCAAAGACAACGGGCACAACACCCTCTTCGGCAATCACCTCAAAGCGCCATGTCCGCCCGATAATCGAAAACAGCGCCCAAACCACACGCGGAATCACGGCCAGCGCAATCCGCTGGCCCAGCGTAAATCTGGGGCTGGCCTCTTTAGTCACTCTTTCGATTTTAGCTGGCTCGCGTGCCCCATTCATTCTGTCGCTGAGCGAACGGGGCCCCAAGCGCTTTCCGGGGTCCCCAAAGAGCGCTTTTGCTCTTTGGGGTGGAGCGTGGGGGTGGTGAGTCGAAGGATCTGCTGTTGTTTTTCAATCAACTTCGGAGACAGGACGCTAGGTTTCAGCATCCTCTGCCCATGCAGCCCGCACGGATTGAAAAGCTGAAGGCTAAAAGCTAACAGCGGATAGCTGCTTTTAAGGCTCGATATCCACGCCGCGCCAAAAGGCCACGAACCCTTTGATCTTGCGTGCCGCGGGCTTCGGGTCGGGGTAGTACCAGGCCGCGTCTTGGTTATCCTGCCCGTCGATCAGCAGGCTCATATAGCGAGCCTGCCCCTTCCACGGGCAGGTTGAAGTCGTGCTGCTGGGGCGAAAATAGTCCCGCTTGAGGCTGGCCTCGGGAAAATACACATTTCCCTCAACAGTCTCCGTCGTGTCGCTTTCGGCAATGACTCTGCCGTTCCAGATCGCTCGCGCCATGGTCAATTCCGCATCGGTCCCTTCCGCGGCAAAAAATGCCCGCAGGAAGACTGACGGATACGACACTACCAGAGTTTGCGCGGCGTGGCGAGTCCCTTCGCGGATTCAATTGTCTCTGCGGAACCTACTTAGCCGCCTCAATCGCATCGATGTGGACACTCTTCGCCGCGTCGTCGGCGGTCGCGGTTACGGTCACATGGCCACCGTAAAAGTCCTTCACCGCTTCGGGGTTGTCGATCGTCCAGACCTCTTTTTTGGCCTCGTCCACAAACACCGGCTTCATGCCGCTCTCCATGCACTTCTTCACGCATTCCGCGCCGCTGCCGGCATGCTTGGCGCCGCACATCGAATCGGAGATCCAACCGTTGATCTTGCTTGAATCGGCAGCCTTGGCCGCAAGCACGGACAAAGCGAATACAGCTATCGCCACAAACAATTTACTCTTCACGAGAAACCTCCAGGGGAATTGGGAAGTCACGACCTGCAATCATCATGCTTCATCCACGGCCCTCTTCACAAGGGGACAAAGCATGAACTTTTCTTCATATCGAAAAATACATTTCCTGTTTTCTACCGCGCCGCAAGCCGATTGCGCCGCGCCTCAACAGCCTTCTCGACAGCCTCGTAGCGCTGCGAAGCCGCAGAGAACCGATTGATCAGCTCCGACGTCTTTACCAGGAATCCCGGATTCTTCTCCCGTATCCCCTCTAGAATGGGCGCAAACTTGGCCAGAAGAAAAAATCCCTCGGCGTTGCAATCCACAAACAGCTCCGCTGAAACCGCGCCGTGGATCACCATCGCCGCCGCCATCTCCCAGTAGCTCAATACCTGGCGCAGATACGCGTTGTGCGGATCGGCCGCATTCTCCGCCACGGCAAAGAACTCCTCGACCGTCGTAGGCCAGAACTCGCCCATCACCCAGGCGCGCGCCTGCCGCATCACCGATTCGGTGCGCAGTGAATAGAGTTTTAAAACAATTTCCGCATCCGCCGGCGTTGCAAGCATCCGTTCCATCTGGTTATCTCCGATGCCCCATACTACCGGATTCAACTGAAACCTGCCGAATGCCATGTTTTCTTGCGAGTGCCCCAGATCTCGATCAAGACATGGGACTCTTGAGAAGAGTTACACTTCCTCGGCGCAAAACAAGCTAGTGTCCTGAGTCTAAAGTTCGTTTCATAATTGTAGCCATGCGGCACTCCCCCTCCGAGAGGCTGTCATCCTGAACGGAGCGCGTATGGGGCCCCCCGTTCGCTTTTTGAACGTGGGGTAAGCGGAGTGAAGGATACTGCTTTGCCCTTACCTCTCCCTACCCAAAAACCAAAGAATTATTTCAAGAACTTCAGACTCACCAAGCTAGGGCCTGTCTCAAATATTCGCAGCAAAACTCAGGTTGTCATCCTGAGCGAACGGGGCCCCAAGCGCCGAGTGCCCCAGGTCTCGTATTTGAGACCTGGGATGGGATGATACCAACCAAAACCGGAGCCTACTGCCTTTACGCCGTCACCAATTCCTTCTTCCCGTCCTTCTTCTCCACCACCGGCCCGTGCGTCTCCACGGTCGGCGGAGGCGGCGCATCGCCGATCCGCTTCGAGTAGCTGCACACCACCTTCGCGCCCTCTTCAGCCGGAGCCGCAGCTACTTTCTTGCCCCGCTTCTTCGGCGCAACTTCCTCCTCGGCGCCCTTCTTCTTGTTCGGGCACTCCAGGAATATCCCCGACTTCAGCGTCTTCTCCACCAAGTATGGGCTCCCGCACTCGGGACACTTCTTCGCCACCGGCTTCAGATTCGACGTGAAATCGCACTTGGGATAATTTGTGCAGCCCCAGAAAACATTCCCGCGCCGCGCCTTGCGCTCGGCCAGGTCGCCGGTTCCGCACTTCGGGCACTTCATGCCTTCAATCAGGTTCTGCTTGATGTACTTGCACTTCGGATATCCCGAGCAGGAAACAAACTCTCCATACGCTCCCTGCCGCAGCACCAGCGGCTTGCCGCACAGCGGGCAGTCCTCGCCCGTCGGCTCCGGCGGTTTCTGCTGCTGCTTCTGGCTCAGCTTCCGGAACGTCTTGCACGGCGGATCGGCGTTGTAGTCCGGGCAGCTCATGAACGGCCCAAACAGTCCCCGCCGCAAAATCATCACCTTGCCGCAGTTCTCGCAATACTCCTCGGTCTCGCCTGCCTCCTGCGCCTCCGGCGTATTCAGGTCAGGCTTGGCCGCAATGTTCTCCTTGGTGAACGTGCAGCTCGCCGGATCCTTCTTGTTGTACGCCGAACACGCAAAGAACGTACCGAACTTGCCCCACTTCAGCAGCAGAGGCGATCCGCAGACCTCGCACTTTTCGCCCGTCACCTGCTCCATCCGCTTGATGTTTTCCATGTTCTTGCCGGCGTCCTTGAGCTCTTCCTCAAAGTAGCCGTAGAACCCATTCAGCAGATCGGTCCACTTCTCCTTGCCCTCTTCAATATCGTCCAGCTCCTCTTCCAGCTTGGCCGTGTATTTGGTGTCGAAGATGTAAGGGAAATTCTTCACCAGCAGGTCGCACACCACCACGCCGATCTCGGTGGGATAGAACCTGCCCCGCGAGCCACCATGCTTCACCACGTACTCGCGATCCTGAATCGTGTTGATAATCGAAGCGTACGTCGACGGCCTTCCGATCCCCCGCTCTTCAAGCTCCTTCACCAGCGAGGCTTCGTTGTAGCGCGGAGGCGGCTGCGTAAAGTGCTGCTCGTTCTCCAGCTTCTCGAGCGCGAGCGCCTTCACGCCGTCCAGAACCGGCAGCTTGTTCGCGCTCTCGTCGTCATCGTCCTTCTTGTCCTCGGAAACCTCGTAGACCTTCAGGAATCCGTCGAAGCGCATCACCGATCCGCTCGCGCGAAAATCGTACGTCTTGCTGTTCTTCGCCGACTTGGCCGCAATATTCGCCGTCGTCACATCGAACACCGCCGGCACCATCTGCGAGGCCACAAACCGCTGCCAGATCAGCCGGTACAGTTTCAGTTGCTCATCGCTCAGGTAGCGCGCAATCGACTCCGGCGTCCGCGACGCATCGGTCGGACGAATCGCTTCGTGCGCGTCCTGCGCGGCCTTCTTGCCCTTGTACGTATTCGCCGTTGCCGGAAGGTACTTCGCTCCCAGCTGCTTGGTAACCCACTCCCGCGCCCCGGCAATCGCCTCCGGCGCAATGCGCGGAGAATCGGTACGCATGTAGGTAATCAGGCCCACCGTGCCCTCGGCGCCCACATCCACGCCTTCATAGAGCCGCTGCGCCACACCCATCGTCCGGCGCACATTAAAACCCAGCTTGTTCGACGCGTCTCTCTGCAGTTGGCTCGTGATAAACGGCGGCAGCGGCCTGCGCTGTTTTTCTGTTGCCTGCACCGAGGCCAGCGTCCACTTCGCATCCTTCAGCGCCGCGACCGTCTCGTCCATCGCCACTTTACCGGCCAGCGCATTTGAAATCCAAAGCGCCTTTCCGTCCTTGTCCGTGCCATTCGAAAGCCGCGCCGCTTCTCCGTCAATGCCCACGAACCGCGCCTTGAAGCTCTTCTCCGCCTGCCTGTCAGGGTGGAGCATCGCATCCAGCGTCCAGTATTCCAGCGGCTTGAACGCGCCGATCTCCCGCTCCCGCTCCACAATCAGCCGCACCGCCACCGTCTGCACGCGTCCAGCCGACAGCCCGCGCCGCACCTTGTCCCACAACAGCGGAGAAATCTGGTAGCCCACCAGCCGGTCCAGCACGCGCCGCGTCTGCTGCGCATCCACCAGGTTCTGGTCCACGTCCCGCGCGTGATTGAACGCTTCCTGCACGGCCTTCTTCGTAATCTCGTTGAAGGTCACGCGCTTGATCTTCTTCCGTTCTTTCGCGTTGATCCCCAACTGCAGCGCAAGATGGTACGCAATCGCCTCGCCCTCGCGGTCAGGATCAGGCGCCAGGAAAATCTCGTCCGCCTTGGCGGCCAGTTTCTTCAACTGGTCCACCACTTTCTCCTTGCCCGGAGACACCACAAGCTTCGGCTCAAACGTCCGATGCTCCAACTCCACGCCAATGTCATTCTTGGGCAAGTCCATGATGTGCCCCACAGATGCGCGCACATCAAAACCCTTGCCAAGATACTTCTCGATCGTCTTCGCCTTGGCCGGCGACTCCACGATCACCAGTGATTTGCTCATTGCCATCCTTATTAACGTACCTAATCTACACTGTCAGCCTTGTTGGACTCAGCTTCTGCGATTTCGATTCATTCCCAAGTCCAGCCCCAATTCCCTTCGCGGATCAGTGCCTGCCACCTCGCCGGGCGAAAAACACGCTACAAATGTTGGACCCTACCACGGAACACCGCCGCATTTCCACTCGCCCGAACCTTTTTCTTCACCCGACCCTCCAATTTCGAGCACGCAACAGATCCTTTTTCGCGGGCCGGAAATTCCCTGCAAATCCCTTGTTTGCTGTTATCAGGATTGATTTCGGGAGCCGGCAGACTCTTCGCCCCGCGCGGCCAGAAAGAAAAAACTCGTTCTAGTCCTCCACCGGCGTTTCCGACCCGTGATCGATGAAATTGTGCCCCATCCATCGGACGTCTCTGTTTTTGTCCGATGGGTGGGAGTCCGCAGAAATCCAGGAAGGACTCTTTGTTTTG
>Ga0181535_10002985_pt1 | contig 20013 bp, 20 predicted proteins | sample PEATcosm2014_Bin_44_FD_119774 | JGI IMG/M metagenome (GOLD analysis project Ga0181535, IMG submission 119774) | Peatland microbial communities from MTU Mesocosm Facility, Houghton, MI, USA - PEATcosm2014_Bin17_30_metaG | ecosystem: Environmental > Terrestrial > Soil > Wetlands > Peat | place... | reverse complement strand
TCAGTGGAGCCTGTACCGAGGTCGTTGCATAGAGCTTGCCAGGGTTGAATGGATTAATTCAAAAAACCTTAATGAGGTAGGAATTCAAGCTGCAGAGCGAGGCTCGATAGCGATCACCGCATTGCTTCCCGATCTACAGCTGGTCGAAGATTTCGCGGAACTCCCATGTGCCGGATTTGTCGTGCACCCATTCGGCCCCTCGGACCGCTCCCAGCGCAAAGCCGCGTCGCGAATAGGCATCGTGCCGCAGTTCCAGCACGTCATACTCGCTGGTCGCGGTCACAATATGCTCGCCGTTGGCGTCGCCGACGCGGTGCGACTCGACCGGTATCTCGATGCCTGGGCGGATTCCCTCGATGATTTGTTTGAGCGTGATCGCCGTGCCGGACGGCGCGTCGACCTTCGAGGTGTGGTGTGTCTCACTGATGGCGAAACGATAGCCATCCAGCTTCGCTAACTCCGCCGTTAGCCGGAACAGCTTTTGCACGCCAATCGAAAAGTTGGTTCCGTAAAGCAGGGCGCCGCCGCGCCGCTGGGCGATGGCCTTCAATTCGCCGAGCTGACCGTACCAACCCGTTGTGCCCACGACAATGCGGCAGCCCAGCGCCAGCACGGCGCGGATGTTTTCGGCCGCCGCTTCCGGCGAGGTGAAGTCGATCACCACATCGACGCCAGCGAGATTGGGCGCCGTCAGTGCCGAGGCGTGTTGGTTCTCGTGGATGTCGTAGGCGCGCACGCCGTGGCCACGCTCGCGCGCCACCTCGGCTACGAGCGAGCCGGTCTTGCCTTTACCAAGGACGAGGAAGAGCATTGAGACAGCTCCTAGCTTCTAGCCTCTAGCTTCAAGCTAAGAGACTTCTATTTTGTACGCTCCACCCGCCTCCGGCATTGACACAAGAAGTCGTCGCTGCTTGATGCGACAGCGCAAACGCAGCGGAGTGACAATAACAAGCTAGCAGCTAGGAGCTAGAGGCTAGAAGCTGTTTCTTGTGAGCTTCCACGTCAAAAACCAACGGGTCGGGATTCTGAAAGAACGCCGCGTGCAGCGACCGCACGGCCTCGTCGGCATCTTCCTCCTCGATCATGAAGCTCATGTTGATTTCACTCGCACCCTGCGAAATCATGCGTACGTTGATGTGACGAATGGCTGCAAAGACTTGCGCCGCCATGCCGTTCTGCCCGCGGATGTCTTCGCCGACGAGACAGATCAGCGCTTTTTTCCCCTCGTATTTCACGTCGGCCAGCTTGCCCAGGTCGGCCGCGATCAAGGGCAGTTTGTCATTCGAGTCGACGGTGAGCGAGACAGAAACTTCGCTGGTCGAAACCATGTCGACCGGGCATTTGTGTTTGTCGAAGATGGCGAAGATTTCGCTCAAGTAGCCGTGGGTCATCAGCATGCGGCTGGCGACCACATCGATGATGCTCAGCCTCTTTTTCACGGCGATGGATTTGAACGGGCTCTTGCAGTGCGGCGCGAGCGAGATGATGCGCGTGCCCTCGTTGGAAGGATTCTTGCTGTTGAGCACCAGCACCGGGATGTTCTTTTTGACTGCAGGGAGAATGGTGGCGGGATGCAGCACCTTGGCGCCGAAGTAGGCCAATTCGGCTGCTTCTTCAAAGCTGATGACCTTGACGCGCAGTGCCTCAGGGCAGACGCGGGGATCGCAGGTCATGATGCCGTCGACGTCCGTCCAGATTTCGATGGCGCTGGCAGCCAGGGCTCCCCCGACAAGCGCGCCGGTGAAGTCGGAGCCGCCGCGGCCGAGTGTGGTTGTTATGCCCTCTTCATTCGACGCGATGAAACCGCCCATTACTGGGACCTTGCCCTGATCGATGAGCGGGCGCAGATTTTCGGCAGCGCGCTTCTCGATGATGCTGTCTTGAGGAATTGCCTTGCCAAATTGCGAATCGGTGACGATCACGTCGCGTGCGTCCACGTGCGCCGCGTCCATGCCGCGCTCACAGAAAGCAGCGGCGACGATGCGGCTCGAAATGCGCTCGCCATAGCTCGACACGAGGTCGGAGATACGCGGGGTGAGCTCGAGAATCGCTGCCAGCCCCCGCAGAACCTCATCGAGCGAGTCGAATTTCTGATCAATCAGCGTAACAAGCTCGGCAGATTCTTTCACCAATGCAGTAGCCGTGTCTCGATGACGGCAGCGGAGCCGTGAGCTGATGGCCAGCGCGCCGGTACGGTCGCCCGAGGCCGCGGCTGTTGCAGCGCGCAGCAACTGATCCGTCACCTTGGCAAGCGCGCTCACCACCACAACGGGCCGTTTGCCCAGTGCGAGGCGGCCAGCCACGATGCCTGCGGTGCGCGTAATGGCGGCCGGATCTTCCACCGACGTGCCGCCGAATTTCATCACAACGATGCTCATGGGGAGAATTCCATTGTGTAAGTACCGCGTCAGGCGCGCGCTGCTGCCTCGGTTACGGGCTCCAGTTTGCCGAGACTCGCCAACAGCTCCGCATTCAGAATGGCTGCGCCCGCTGCTCCGCGAATGGTGTTGTGCGAAAGCACGGTGAACTTCCAATCGAGCACGTTGCATGGACGCAGGCGGCCGACAGTAACAGCCATGCCTTTGCCGCGATTGCGGTCGAGGCGCGGCTGTGGACGATCGTTTTGCGGAGCCCATTCAATCGGTTGCTCGGGGGCCATCGGAAGATCCTGGCCGGCGAGGGGGCGGAACTCGGCCCACGCGGCCAATAGGTCCTCTCTTGTTGCGGGGCGCCCCAGCTTATCGCCGAGCTTGATCGACACACTTTCGGTGTGCCCGTCTTCGACCGCGACACGGTTGCAATGCGCGCTGACCCTTGCAGGGAGCGGAACTACGGAGTGACCTTCCAACCTGCCCAGGAGTTTCAGCGTCTCGGCTTCCAACTTTTCTTCTTCGTTGCCGATGTACGGCACCACGTTGCCAAGGATGTCCATTGAAGGCACGCCGGGATAGCCTGCGCCGGAAACCGCCTGCATGGTCGTGACCAGAATCTGCTCCAGGCCAAAGCGCTCTTCGATGGGCTTGAGGGCCAGCACGAGACCGATCGCGGAGCAGTTGGGATTGGTCACCATGTAGCCGCCACTTTCCTTGCGCGAGGGCTGCTCTTCGATCAGGTGGAGGTGCTCCGCGTTCACTTCAGGAATCACGAGAGGCACGTTGGGCGCCATGCGGAAGGCGCTGGAGTTCGAGACGACCGCGCAGCCGGCGTTGGCGAAGAGCGGCTCCAGTTCGCGAGCGATGACGGCGTCGAGCGCGGCAAAGATGATCTTCGGCGCGCGTTCTGGGTCGGCCGGCGAAACAGTCATCCGCGCAATGCGGTCGGGCAGCGGAGTATCCAGCCTCCACTTCGCGGCTTCGCCGTAGGTTTTGCCGCTGGAGCGGTCGCTTGCCGCCAGCCACGTGATCTCGAACCAGGGATGGTTTTCGAGCAACTGGATGAAGCGCTGGCCCACCATTCCGGTGGCGCCGAGTATGCCGATGGGGTGCTTGGTTTGCATGGCCGTGAACTCTCCAGTGTACAGGAGGATTGAAGCGCCTGCTTCCTCAGCTAATTACCTCCGTGTAAGGGTCCCGCTTTAGACTGAGCGATTTATCGCAGCATCACCCGGAAGTGGGAACCCAGGGATGGCGGGATGAGGGCGCGATTCGAGGAGCGCGCTGGAGTTAGATTTTTCAAAATGTCTGTTGAGCATTGATCCCCTGCCGATGGGAGAGGAGGGAGCGCCTGAGAAAGGAGGGAGTGCAGGGGATGATTTTGCGACCGGTGGTTGACCTGATAAAGGCGAATCCGATTGGCCTGGCGGGCGCGTCCGCGAGTGCCGACCGGTGCCTTACATTACTCATCGATGGGGCGGCGTTGAATATGCCCGAGATCCACACCGAGAGTTACAACGAGTTTCGCGCCAACGTGGGTAAGCTTTCACTGCAGATCCCGGATCGTCTGCCGGACCAGGAAAAGATGGCCCTCATCCGCGACGTCCTGAGGGAATTTGAGAAGTATCGCGGCGGTTCTGAATCCGAGCTGCGGGAGCGCGCGGCAGGCTGGCGCACACTGGTGGCTTCAATGTTCCGGGAACTGCTGGGGAATCTGGCCATCGATCCTTTGTCCCCGGTGGTGCTTCCCCTCAACCAGCGAATTGCGCGCATGGTTACTGCGGAGGAAATCGAGGGCGCGCGGAGCGCGCTGGAAGAATTCTTGCGTCCCGGCGGGCATGATGGAAGGAACTCCCGGACGGCGGCACTCAAGGTTGCCGACCGCACTATGGCCAACGACAATGCCGCGGGATTGCGCGGTGGCGGCGCCGCAGTAGAGCATCTGGCGCGGGTGATGGAGCAAGGCAGGCATGGATTTGTTGTGCTGTTTCAACTGGGTTGCCTCGACATGATCTGCGAACGGTTCGGGATCGAGGCGATGCAGGACTGTCTCATGGCAGTATCTGCCTACTTGACTCACACCCTGCGCAGAGACGACGCCATCTTTCACTGGAGCGACTCGACGCTTTTGGCGGTTGTCCTCGATCGGCCGAACGAGCAGATTTTGACCGCTGAGCTGGAGCGGATCGCCTCACAAAACCGCGACATCACCATCAACGTAGGAGGCCGCGTGGTGATGCTGCGCATCCCATTGGGGTTCGAGCTGATTCTCATTGACAGCCTGCAATCGGCCAACGATATCACCAGACTTTCCGGTCATCGGGCGGTGAAGTGGTGAGCGAATTATTGAAATGCATTTCGCAGAAGCCAGGATGCGGGCGGCACAAAGCGAATTGTGCCGCAATTGAAGAATTGCCGGTCGCCTACATGGAGCTGAATGCGGAGGGCGTGGTGATCTATGCAAATCCGGCGGCCCAGCAGATGCATGACCCCGCTCTTGGAGAACTAGCTGGGGAAAAAGTCTGGAATCTGATGCCGGAAGCCGAACGGGCGTCAAGCCGGCTGTCCTTCGAATCGCCCTTGCGCATCGGGGCAGAGCCGCCAGTGGTCCGGCGATCGGTGTACACGGCGTTGGGCGAGTACCGGACCTACGAATTGCATCGGAGCCTTTTGCGCGATGGAGAAGGAAAGCCCAGCGGAGTGCGCATGGTTTCGTTCGATGTGACCGAAGCCGAGCGAGCCAATGAAGAGGCGTTTCAATCGCGCCTGTGGCTCGAGAGCGTTCTCGAGTCTGTATCAGATGCGGTTATTGTTATGGATGCTCTGGGATTTGTGCGGTATCTGAATCCGGCGGCCGAGTTCTTGTCGGGGTGGACATCCGCGGAGTTGAAAGGGATGGTTATCGAAAAGGGACTTCCGTTGCTGTCGTATCATTCGGCCGATCGCAGCGAACTGAGCTTTCGCATCGCGATCGACCGGCCTTCCAAGGGCGTGGCTGTGCTGCTGGACCGGAATCGGAGCGAACTGAAGGTGGAGATCAGCACTTCTCCGATTGTGGACAAGGACAAGGGTTACACGATCGGTGTGGTCAGCGTGCTGCGGCCTGTGAAGGACTGCACCTGCTAGCCCATCGCCGCTAGAACTGCATCGGCGAACTGGCTGGTGCCTGCTGTGCCGCCCACATCGCGGGTGAGCGTCTTACGCTCGGCGTAGACGCTCTCGAGTGCCTTGTGGACTCTGTCGGCTGCGGCTTCTTCGTCTAGATAGCGGAGCATAAGAACGGCCGATTGCAGCAGCGCCGTGGGGTTGGCGAGGTCTTTGCCGGCGATGTCGGGTGCGGAGCCGTGGACTGCCTCGAAGATGGCGCATTCATGGCCGAGGTTCGCTCCGGGGACGAGGCCGAGTCCGCCGACGAAGGCTGCGCATAGATCGCTGACGATGTCGCCGTAGAGATTTTCGAGCAGCAGCGTGTCGTATTGGTATGGATTCATGACAAGCTGCATGCAGGTGTTGTCGATGATGTGCTCGCCATAATAAATCTCGGGAAATCCTTCGGCTACTTTGCGGGCGCAGCGGAGAAACAGGCCGTCGGACAACTTCATGATGTTGGCCTTGTGCACGCTGTGGATCTTTTTGCGGCCGTGCTTGCGCGCGTATTCGAAAGCAAACTTTGCAATGCGCGTCGAGCCTTTTTCCGTGATGACCTTGATGCTTTCGACGACGCCGGGAACGACTTCGTGCTCGAGACCGACGTATTCACCCTCTGTATTTTCGCGCACGATGATCAGGTCGACGCCGGGCCATTTTGTTTCCATGCCAGGAAGATTCTTGATGGGCCGGAAATTGGCGAAGAGGTCGAATTTTTTGCGCAGCGTGACGTTGATGCTCTTGAAGCCGCCTCCGATCGGTGTCGTCACTGGGCCTTTGAGAGCGACCTTGTTGCGTTCGATGCTTTCGTAGAGCGCGGCGGGAATGTATTCACCGAAGATTTCGAAGGCTTCGGCTCCAGCGGCGTGGCGCTCCCACTCCCACTTGATGCCGGTGGCTTCGAGGATGCGGACGACGGCTTGCGTGACTTCGGGGCCGATGCCGTCTCCGGGGATTAGAGTGATGCGGTGGGTCTTTGTATCTGCCATGGGTTCTGATTAGAAGATACAGCGGGTACCCCTCCCTCAGGTCTCTCGGTGCAAATCCTCATTCTGCCGAGTTTGCCGAGGGGGCATGTCGTCAAATTACTATCGGCAAAGGACTTAGGCGTAGATTCCTCGGCGGAGCGCTCCTTGCCGGAAGAAATGGATGTTTTGCCGCGGAATGCACTAACATGGTCCGTTCTCAGCGGTACATCTCAGACGGGGCACCAACGGAATCGGAAAGGTATTCGAATTCATGAGGAAACCGAAATTTAGAAAGCTCGCTGGCTGTTCGGTCGCATTCTTGTTGATCACACTTTTCACCGGCACATGGGCGATGGCTCAATTTCCTGGAATGGCTCCACCGAAGCACTATCCATGGTCCGACGCGAGCCTCTCTGCCGACGTCCGTGCGGACCTGGTGATCAAGGAATTGACCTTGGATGAAAAGATCCAACTCCTGCACGGCATGGGCTGGCAGGCGCTCTTTGCACCGGTGGAGTCCGGGCCCGCGACGCGCGCGGTTTCGGTCCTGGGTTTTATTCCCGGCGTTCCGCGGCTCGGCATTCCCGATCTGCAGATGACGGATTCGGTGGAAGGTGTTTCCGGTGCCGGCGCAAAGGGCCGTTACGCCACCGCGTTGCCTTCGGGAGAAGCGATGGCGGCAGCGTGGGATCCCGCCCTCTCCTATGAGATTGGCACGATGCTTGGACACGAGATGCGTGCGATGGGATTCAACATGTCGCTCGGCTCGGGTATCAACTTGATCCGCGAACCGCGCGATGGCCGGACATTCGAATACAAGGGCGAGGACCCGCTGCTTGCGGGCACATTGGCGGGCCAGGAATTGAAGGCGGAAAAAGCCCTGCACATCATCACGGATGTGAAGCACTATGCGGTGAACGACCAGGATGCGGGGCGCATTGTCGTCAACTCGATCATCGGCAAGCGGGCGATGCGCGAAAGCGATCTGCTGGCGTTTCAAATTGCGCTCAAGGATTCGGGGGCGGGCGCGGTGATGTGCTCGTACAACCGGATCAACGGGACCTACGCGTGCGAGAACCCGTACACGCTCACGGATGTGCTGAAGAAGGATTTTGGCTTCAAGGGATTCGTGGTCTCGGACTGGGGCGGCACGCAAAGCACGGTGAAGGCGGCGATGGCGGGGCTCGACGTGGAGATGCCGGGCAACGATTCCTTTGGCGAGCCCTTGAAGAAGGCTGTCGAAGCAGGCGAAGTGCCGTTGGAGCGGTTGAACGATATGGTGCACCGGGTGCTGCGTACGGAATTCGATGCAGGGATCGTGGACGATCCGCCGCAGCCGGAATCGCCGAACGTGATGCGTGGTTTTGAGGTCGCGCAGAAGACTGCGGAACAGGGCGCAGTGCTCCTGAAGAATGGGGGGGACCTGTTGCCGCTGAGGGCTGCGTCTATTGGGTCGATTGCGGTGATCGGTGGTCATGCCGATGTGGGTGTGATGTCGGGCGGCGGATCGTCGCAGGTTTCGCCCGCAGGTGGCAACCCTGTTCCGCCGCCGCCGGAGTTGCTGAAAAATCCGCTGGCGAGTTTCTTTGAGGTCGCGGTCTACCAGCGTTCCGCACCGCTTAAGGGAATTGAAGAGAAGGCTCCAAACGCAGTGGTGCAATTCGATCCCGGTGCCGACCCCACATCGGCAGCCGCCCTTGCGAAGAAATCGCAGGTGGCGATTGTGTTCGCAGTGCAACATGCGTCGGAGGGCATGGACCTGAAGGATCTCTCCTTGCCGGACAACCAGGACGCATTGATTGAAGCGGTGGCAGCGGCCAATCCGCACACGATCGTTGTGCTTGAAACCGGCGGTCCGGTGCTGATGCCATGGCTCGACAAGGTTGCTGCTGTTGTTGAGGCCTGGTATCCAGGAATTCGCGGTTCGCAGGCAATTGCCAATCTGCTCTTCGGCGATGTGAACCCGTCGGGAAGACTTCCGCTGACGTTCCCCAGGAGCGAAGCGGATCTGCCGCGTCCAGTTCATACCGGTCCGCCGACGCCGGATGCGGACCACCCGGTGCCCAAGCTCGCAGGCGCGCCAGGGATGATCGGAATGGCGATGGGCATTGGTCCGTTCTTCGATGTGCATTACGACGAAGGATTGAAGGTGGGTTACAAGTGGTACGACGCCGAGAAGAAATCCGTTCTCTTTCCGTTTGGTTTCGGCCTTTCGTATACGACCTATGCATATTCCGGTTTGACTGTGAAACCGGGCGATTCAACCGTCGTTTCATTCACGGTGAAGAATACCGGCCAACGTGCAGGCGCTGAGGTTGCGCAGATTTATGCCTCTCTGCCTGATTCAGCCGGTGAGCCGCCCAAGCGTCTGGTGGGTTGGACCCGCGTAGAACTAGCTCCCGGCGAGTCGAAGCAGGTTTCTGTTCCTGTGAGTCGCGATCGGCTGACTGTCTATGACGAGGCTTCGGATTCGTGGAAGCTCGTTCCTGGGAGCTACGTTCTTCGGGTTGGTGGCTCCTCGCGGGAGCTTCCATTGCAACAGGCGATTTCGTTCTGAAGGGAAAGCTTCCGGTTTCGGTTGGTTGGTCCGGATAGAGCTCGATATTTGTGTTCTGTCCGGATTGGCCACCGTACAGACAGATTCTCTACTTCGTTCGATCCGAATAACTTGCGTTCGTCGGGCCCTGGGAAGCGCTCGTTCAGGATGACACGATGCACGGAGGCTTTGGCGAGGACGGGTTGAGGTTCTTGCTTTCCCACCCCAATCAAAAAACGCGGTGAGGATGGGGTGATCGGCGGTCAAGGATGGGCACTGGCCGCCGCGGTATTTGCGGTCAATCTCGGCGTGGACTACAATGGACTGGTTGGGAGGTCCGCGATGACTCTTAGAATCAAGCCCCGCATCTAACTCGATCATCCCTTGAGCTTGCGTTGCAGGTCGATTACGACTTGTGGCCGCCTTGAAGCAAACCAGGCCAGATCCTTACCAGCTTTGCAGTCCTCTATAAACAGCGCGAGGCGTGCAGTGTCCTTCTTCTGACATACCTGCTGAAGATCCTCCTCCGCATTGTCCGCCCACTTCTTCTGCTCTTTCGGAAATAGGGCTCCGAGGTGGCTTCTGTAGCATGCGCGGTTGTACTGCACGTCGTTGGCGCGCTCTGGATTTGGGCGAATCTGCCAGTTCGGAGCTCCCAGGGCCCTCGTAGACAGCTCTTCTGCTTCCCTGATCAATCCCTTGCCAAACTCAATGATGGCGAGATCATAGTAAGCGCGTTGCTGTCTCGGTTGTAGCCGGATACTGGCGCGATAATAATTCTCTGCAGTGGGCGACTGGTCTCCTTCGATGTCCTGAGTCAAATATCCGAAGTCGTTGAACGCCAGAAAGTCATTCGGATCTTTTTGGATCGCGCTCGAGAAGAAGAAACTTGCGCGGTCTGCGAGTGTCTGGATCTGCCGATTTCGCTGGCTGACATCGATGTTGCGCGCCGGATCATTCTGCGGCAACTGGCTGGCTGCGTCGATCTCAGCGGCGAGATCCTGTTTCTCCCTCTTGTGGCGCGCGCCGTAGTACTTTCCAAGGTTGCGATAGATGCCTGAAGCGATCTCGGCCGATCCGCTGAAGTCGAGGTAATACAACCACGAAATCGCGCTCTGTTCCGCGGCTTCCAACTCTCGTTTGTCCAGAATACTCAGCCGCTCGTAATAATCGTCCCGTTCATCGCTGTCGGGCATAAGGTTCTCGAGGCGCTCTTTCATTGCGATCATGCGTCTGCCCATGTCGCGGAAAAAAGGAAAGCTCTTTTCGAGGTCCTCTCGCAGCTTCTCGATCTGCTTTGCATTGTCTTCGGACTGCTTGATGAGGCCCTGCGCGGAAAGGTACGACGAAACACCAAGGACCAAAGCGTAGAGAGATGAGAATGCAATAAGCAGAGATACCAGCCGTTGCAAGTCGTCTACCTGAACTTTGTAGCTATCGAGCTTATCTTTGACGTCGGCGGTCGTCAGCCCATAGATGTGATAGGCGTTCCACCACTGGATGAGCACGTAGGCAACTACCAGCAATGCGATGACCGCCAGGATAGTAAGAGCAATGAGGGGAAGCGTCCCCAGGCGCCTTGTGGGAGATGGGGTAGGCATAGCAGTTGGCCGGCCCAGTGTAGCACTGTTCACTTTGTGGAATTCGCGATCGTCTTTGGAGTCGGAGAGTGCGCCAACCGCCTTCGCTAACTCAATGCAATATCTCCTGGATTCGACGGCGATACGTATAATCCACGTACCGGAGACGACGAGCCATGTGCTTTTCAGCAGCCGCGAACTTTGTGGGGAGCGGAGTTCTTGGAGCCGTTGGCGTCGTCACGCTTACGAAGGTGAAGCATCGGCGGGAATTGCTTTTTGCGGCGCTGCCGACGCTCTTCGCCATTCACCAGTTCATCGAGGGATTTGTCTGGCTCGGATTGGATGGGACGCTCTCGCCCACTGTGACCCACAATATGGGTGCGGCCTACATGCTGTATGCGCAGGGGCTTTTGCCTTTTTTGTTGCCCCTGGGTGTGCTGCTGTTCGAGCCCGACGGCAGGAGCCGCCGACGCATGGTGCCCTTTCTCGTCCTCGGCGTTGCAACAGGGCTCTACATCTTATGGGGGTTGGCGGCGTACCCGACGCAGATTTATATCCGAGACCATAGCATCGTCTATGTCAACCAGGCGACAAACTATACGATCGTCGCGGCCTTCTATCTCATCGCCACTTGCGGTTCGCTCTTCTTCTCGAGGGTGAAAGCGATGGTGGTCTTCGGCACGGCAAACCTGGCGATTTTGCTGATTGTGACTGCGGTGAAGCGGTACGCATTTACCTCGGTTTGGTGTGCGTATGCGGCGGTCGCGAGTGTGATCGTGCTGGTCTACTTCTGGACGAGCAGCGAGGAAAGGCCGCTTCTCTATGCTCGATCTTCGTGGGGATAGGCTTATTCCTTGCTGCTGACGAGAGAGAACATGGCGCCCTGCGGGTCCTGGCCGTTGATGATCCAGCTTCCTCCGGGTACCTGCATCGGACCATTCAAGACTTTCCCGCCGCCGGCTTCGACGCGCTGGATGGCTGCCTTGATTGAGTCGACGTGGAAATAGAAGGTCCAGCTGGAGACGGGTATATTCGGGGCTTTGAGCATCATGCCGCCATCGCCCATTTCTTTGTGGTCGCCTTGATCGAAGATACGATAGGTGCCCATGGGGCCCATATCCATATCGTTGAGCTTGGTCCAGCCGAAGAGCTTGCTGTAGAAGGCGAATCCGGCATCGATGTCGGTGGTGTAGAGCTCATGCCAGCCGACGGTGCCGGGGGTCGGCGGGGCAGGGCGCTCTGGCGAGGGCATGTTTGGGTTGGCCATGAAGACTACGATGGCCGCGCCCTGCGGGTCGGACATCACGGCGAAGCGAAGCATTCCGGGAACGTCGGTTGCGGGCCTCAGGAGTTTGCCGCCGGCTTGGACAATCTTCTCGATGTGGGCATCGACATCGTCAACCGAGATGTAGCCAACCCACGCGACGTGTCCCGGGATGGTCAACATGCCGGCGATGCCAACCTTACCGAGGTTGAAGGTGGTGTAGGGAGGGCCGCCCGGATTGGGCATCTCCTGGGTCGTCCAGCCCACAACGTCGGAGTAAAACTTGCCGGCGGCTTTGGTATCGCTGGTCATCAGTTCGTACCAGGTGAATTTTCCTTTGGGCGTAAACATGGCGGGAGTTCTCCTTGTGGGCGGATGCGTTGAGATAACAGCATCGCGGGCTCGTAGCGTTGATATCAACTCAAGCGGCGGGTGTCAATCTCGACGAAGGTTAATTTTGATGCAGTGGATTTGGAGGGGCTGAGCCGGTTCAGTGCGGGGCTCGGGCGGAACACCGACGTGCCGGGAATTGCATTCAGCTCATGCCTTTTGCTGCGGTGGGAATCGAGCAGGCCTTCGAGTTCTTGCTTAAATTCGCGGACCGTCGTTGACGGTGGCTAAGACTGATCGCGACCTTTCAAATCCGGCGAGGTCGACGGTAAAGAGCCAGCAGACCGTTTCATCCCAATGCGAAAGAGCGAACCTACTGCATAGATGGGGGTGCTTATTGCCAGCGTGAAGACCAAAAGCCAAAGCAGAACATATAGGTTGTCCGATCCGACGAGGCGGGAAATCACTTTTGGGAACGTGAATAACATGCCAGTCGTGAGGAACAGAAGTCCCCACCCCCCAGCAAGTATCCGCCCGAAGGGTCCGATTAGACTGGCCCGTTTCGAAAGAGGAGAGGGCGTACTGACGATCGCCTGAACGAGGCCGTTGCGGAGCCTCTTCCTAAGGGCGGGTAAGTAAACGAAAAAATAGTAAGGTATTGCGCCGTAGGGAAGTCCGAATAGCAGCACGAAAAACCACAAAGTTCGAGTACGTTTCGATGAACAGTCGCATTTCAGCCAGAATGCCCACATTCCGGCAAGTAGAACGATGGTTCCGATGGCTGCAGCAGCGCCGCCGTAGGAAAGTGCCTCAAACTCCCGCGAGCTCAGTTTCCAACTGTGGAGTTCGACACGCGATAGGATGATGCCCCAGACAGACGGAACGACTGCGAATCCGAGGAGGACCGCAGCGCTCCGGGTCAAAAGGATGCGTTTGCAGGCCGATTCCAAGACGTTCATTTTCGCTTACCTCTTGCCTTCGTTCGGTCCGTGGTTGCGAAGCAGGCCTTCGAGTTCCTGCTTGAATTCGCGGACGTCTTTGAAGTCGCGGTAGACGGAGGCGAAGCGGATATACGCGACCGTGTCGAGGCCCTTGAGTTCGTTCATGATCAGCTCGCCGACTTCACTGGTGGTGCGCTCGCGTTCGGGGGCATCGATCAAGAAGCTCTCGGTGGCATCGACGATTTTTTCCAGTTGTATGGACGACACGGGGCGTTTTTCGCAGGCGCGGAGTAGGCCGCGCAGGATTTTTTCGCGGTCGAAACGCTCGCGGCGGCCGTCCTTCTTGACGACCATGTAGGGGATTTCGTCGATGCGCTCGTAGGTGGTGAAGCGGCGATTGCATTTTTCGCACTCGCGGCGGCGGCGAATGGAGTCGGCTTCCTTGCTTTCGCGGGAGTCGACCACGCGGTCTTGTGCGAAGCCGCAATAGGGGCATTTCATGCTGGGGTTGATTTTACGGCATGTGCTGGGTCGGGCAATTTAAGGGGATGGATTGTGCCGATGAGGGCCTTCATCGCGGCCCTCCGGGACGCGGGCACATCTTCTGCCTTTTGCCCCAGGGTTTCGCTGCGCTGCACCCTGGGCTATTTTCATGTCTTCCCTCCGGGAAGACGGTGGCTGCTCCTTCGATTCAGTGACGAACATAGCCAGTTGGCCACAGCAATCGCGAATCGAGCCCTGAGGAGGTCACAAATCCGTTCATGATGTTGCCCCTGGACTGAGGGACTGGAGAGTTCAGCTCAGAAAATCGGCGATGGCGGCGACTACGGTTTCCTGCTCGTCTTTGCGGAGTTCGGGAAACATCGGGAGGGCGAGCACTTCGCGTGCGGCGCGCTCGGCTTCGGGGAAACTGCCTTCGCTGTAGCCGAGACCCTTCAAAGCTTCCTGCATGTGGAGCGGAACGGGGTAGTAGATTTCGCTTCCGATTTTGCGTTCGGCGAGGAAGTCACGGAGTGCGTCGCGGCGTCTGGTGCGGATCACATATTGATGCCAGACATGCTTGCTGCCGGGAACCTCGTGGGGCAGAACGATTCCTTGGTCGGGGTAGGGGCCGGCCTCAGCGAGGCCCGCGGCGTGAAACAGCGCGTGATAGCGTCGCGCGATCGTGTGGCGCCCTTGGTTCCAATCTGCGATGTATCGGAGCTTGACGTTGAGGATCGCGCCCTGGAAGCCATCCATGCGGGCATTCCATCCAATTTCATCATGATGGTAGCGGCGGCGCATTCCGTGCTGGCGAAGCATGCGGGCGCGCTCGGCCAGTCCTGGTGAGTTGGTGGTGACCATGCCGGCGTCGCCTGCGGCGCTCAGATTCTTTGTGGGGTAGAAGCTGAACGCGGCGATGTCTCCGAGGCCGCCGGCGGCAACGCGGCCGTTCGCAGCTCCAAAGGCTTGCGCGGCGTCTTCGATCAGTTTGAGGTTGCGGGTCTTGGCGATTCCGGCAAACCGAGCCATGTCCGCGGGCTGGCCGTAGAGGTGTACCGGAAGGATGGCTTTGATCGTGTTGCCCTCTGGGCTTGCCAGGACAGTTTGGACCGCCGCAGGGTCGAGGTTGAAGGTGGCGGGGTCGATGTCGGCCAGCAAGGGACGGGCTCCGGCGCGAAGGATGGCGCTGACGGAGGCGAAGAAGCTGAACGGCGTGGTGAGGACGGCTGAACCTGGACCGATGCCTGCCGAAGCCAGAGCGAGCCACAACGCGTCGGTGCCTGACGCGCATCCAATCGCATGAGAGACGCCGAGATGATGGGCGACGGCGTCTTCGAAGGCGGCTACCGGCTCACCAAGGATAAACTGTTGCGTCTCCAGTACATGCCCGAGGGCATCGAGCAGCTCGCGGTGCAAGGGTGCGTACTGCCGCTTCAGGTCAAGCATTGGAACGGGCTGGGTTTTTGAAGCGGAATGCGCAGCGGTATGGGCAGAGTCCTGCACCCAAATAGGGTAGCAGCCGGCATGAGACCGGCGTTCCACATCGGGCAGTTCCGGTCATGTCTAGCCAGTTTCTGTGGGGGCTCGTCACAGAGGGCGCCGAGCGGGGTTGAAAAGGTTGGTGAACCCCGCTATTGTTTACACATTGCGGGATCAGGCGGAACCGGGGTTTCCGGGGCCGCGCCCGCTTCTTTGTTTTTTCACGCACGTGCAGGATGGTTGCACTCACACCCTAATTTACGAAAGCAGGAGATCGGCACATGGAAAACAAGCCGGCACAGAATATTCAGGACACCTTCCTGAATACCGTTCGCAAAGACAAGACTCCGATCACGATTTACCTGGTCAGCGGCGTCAAGTTGACCGGAAAGATCCGCTCCTTCGACAAATACTCAGTGCTGCTTGAAAACAACAGCCAGGAGCAATTGATCTTCAAACACGCCATTTCCACCGTTGTCAGCAATCGGAGCGTGCTCCACACGGCGGAGCATCGACCCGCGGTTGGGCATACGGGTCTTGGCCCGTCCGCAGTGCCGGCGCCGACGCCGACCGCGGCGACGGCGGAGCAACGTTAAGCCCGTCAGGCTGATGTTGAAGATCGTGTGATCGTCCGCTCCAGGATGACAGACATGCACGGAAGGCGTTCACAGCTGCCTGGAAATCAGGCAACGGAGCCGCAGGTCACCGGTGTGCGGCCGGAGCGCGCCGTTCTTGTTGGCGTCGAATTCACCGGACGCTCGGCGAAGAACCGCGCCGGCCTTGCGGCTGCTCGTCTGGCTGCGGCGCGTCGCGTTGCGGAGGAAAGCGACGCGGAGACGGACGCATTGGAAGAAGAGGGCGCTGAGCCGGGGCTCGCCACTGAGGCAAGTTTCGGAACCGACGAATCTCTGGCGGAGTTTCGGGAGCTTGTGGCCAGCGCCGGTGCTCAGGTGGTGGCGGAGCTGCTGCAGCGGCGTCCGCGGCCCGATCCGGCCACGCTGGTGGGCGCAGGTAAAGTGGATGAGATTGCTGGAGTCGCTGCTTCCACCGAAGCCGACCTGGTGCTCTTCGATCACGATCTTTCGCCGACGCAGTTGCGCAACCTTGAGGCAGCTTTGCCGTGCCGCGTGCTCGATCGCACACAGCTGATCCTGGACATTTTTGCGCGCCACGCGCGGACTCGTGAAGGCCAGCTGCAGGTGGAGTTGGCGCAGCTCGAATACATGCTGCCACGGCTCACGGGGCGGGGCAAAGCCATGTCGCAGCTGGGTGGCGGCATCGGCACACGCGGTCCCGGCGAAACGCAGCTTGAGACGGACCGGCGCAAGATTCAGCGGCGGATCGATCAGGTGAAGATTGATTTGGAATCGGTACGGCGTGTTCGGCGACAGCAGCGGCAGCGGCGCGAATCGACGCCCGTGCCGACCGTCGCGCTCGTCGGCTATACCAATGCCGGCAAGAGCACGCTGTTCAATTGCCTCACCGGTGCGCATGTTCTGCAATCGTCGCGCATGTTTGCCACGCTCGATCCGAAATTGCGAGCTGTCGACCTGCCGAGTCATCGGAAGGTGCTGCTGTCTGACACCGTGGGCTTCATCCGCAATCTGCCGCACACACTTGTAACCAGCTTTCGCGCAACACTCGAAGAAGTGGAACAGGCTGAGGTGCTGCTCCACGTGCGCGACGCGGCGTCCGGCTACGGTGCCGAACAAAAGGAACAAGTGGAGAAAGTGCTGGCCGAACTGGATGCGCTGAAGAAGCCGCGGATCGAAGTGCTGAATAAGATCGATCTGCTTACGGAGCACGAACGCGCTGGACTTGCCTCTCGAAACGAGGTGCTGGTCTCCGCACGGACGGGTGAGGGCATGGACGCGCTGCTCCATGCGATCGACGAGTCTTTGCAGTCCGATCCGGTGATCGAGGCGGAACTGACGGTCCCGCAACAAGAGGGCGCAGTGCTGGCTGCTATCGAGGCGGGCATGGTGATCCATAGCCGGGAATATGAGGGCAATCTTGTACGGCTCGCGGTGAGCGGGCCCGCATCGCTCATCGGCAGGCTGCGCGCCTATCGCGTCCGGCCGGCAGAAGCCGTGGGCCAAGTTGACTGAGCAGTCGCGAGGCCGAGCCCGGTGCATGGCACACTAGAACTGTGAGCGACCAATCGTCTCGAGAGCCGACGTCATCGCCTGTGACTGCGCCTTCCATTACAACCCTGTCGAGCCGCGAGGTTTATCGCAACCGGTGGCTGCGACTGCGCGAGGACAAGATCCTGCGTTCCAACGGGAAAGAGGGCATCTACAGCGTTGTCGACAAGGATGAATGCGCGATTATTCTGCCCATTGATCAGGGGCGCGTGTGGCTGGTGGAGCAGTTTCGCTACACCATTCAGGAGCGTGCCTGGGAGTTGCCGCAAGGCGGTTGGGAAGAGGCAAACGTCGATCCAGAGGAACTGGCCCGTGGGGAGTTGAAAGAGGAGACGGGGCTGCACGCCGAGCGGATGGTGCGTCTGGGGATGCTTTGGATTGCGTATGGATTCGCGCGGCAGAAGCAGCATGTTTATCTCGCGTCGGGTCTGAATCAGGCAAAGACAGACCGCGACGCGGAGGAGCACGACCTAGTCGTACGCAGCTTCGCGATAGAGGATTTCGAGCGGATGATGCGCGAGGGCACGATTGCGGACGCGAGCACGCTCGCAGCCTGGGGGCTTTATCAGCTCTGGATGTCGGGCCAAAAGTAACCGGCCTGAGCCCAATTGCACTTCAAGAAAACTCAATGCTGATCGATAGTAGAAAAGTGAGGATCGCAAACGATGCGGTCCATGGGAGCATTGCGTGGCGCGCACGCCCTCAAATCCCGGGCCTGGAGAAGCGGACGATCACTCGCGCGGGGACATGCACGAGAACCCGCGCGAGCACGAGCGCGGCGGGACCGGACTGATGGAGAGCCTGTGCGCGGCGGGTGAATTTGTGCGGGCGCTTCGGGTGAAGCTGCGCTTTGGGGAACTGACGCGTGCGCCTCTGCGCCTGCTGCGCCTGCAGATCACGGAGACGGACGTGGAATGCGATCTGCTGGCAAGGGACGCGGATCGTTGGGATGCGGGGCTTTCGGGCAAGGTGCGGCAGAGGAACGAGGCGCAGCAGGCGTTGCACGATGCGATCGAGGTGCGGGCGTTGCTTTTCCAGACCCTGCGGGGCCTGGATCGAGGCGAGTTAAGAATCTATCGCGAGACTGAGAGCGGGCGCGAGTTGATTGCGGCAGGCCGTGTGGAGCGTAGAGATCGAGTAGCCCGCAACGTGCAGTCGCTGGCGATGCGTGCCAAGCTTCTCGGTTTTCGATTCGCTTTCGAGGGTGATGTGCTGTTGCGGATGGCTCCGGAACCTTACAAGGGCGGCGGGTGGTCTCCCGCAGGGTAGACGACAGAATTGTGGCGATTGAGGAAAAGAATAAAGGCAATGCGATGTCTTCGCCGCGATGTCCCGGTATTGACCGCTCACCCACCATCGGTGACGGAGTTCATGCGGCTCTTTCGAAGAGAAAAAGCCGCATGGCTTGATGCTCGGCGGTACTCATACTACAGTTGAACTTGCCTCGAATAGCATAAATCCGGGCCTAAAGGCCCCGAGATCTGTGCTGGTTTTTAGGGGGATCAATCCCCCTGCTCCCTGCGGCGCGACTATTTGCAACTGTATTACTAAGGCGAACCGGTCCAACTTACTCCCAGTGCGCCGTACGCTCCGCGTTGTCAACGATCTGGTGCGCATGGTCAACGTGACCAATTGCCCGATCTCTCAAACCGCGCGATTCCGGCACGTCTTCCGCCCTGGACAAGTCGTTATGAGCTTTCCATAGGAGCTCATTGGCCTTGCGAAAACGATTGTGGGGACTCAGCGATGTATCAATCGGAAATGGATCGTTGAGTCCTTTACCGTCGTCAATGGCGGCTCGCTTGATCTCATTGATTGCCGCATCGATCTCGCGAATTGCTTCGTCGTCATCGTGTTTGACCGGGCCCCACGCCCAGTTATCGTGCAAGTAATGCCGTGCAGTGCGCAAATCGGTGAGTGCATGCAGGTAGGCGGGATGAGGCCCTGGGACCTGCTGTGCTTGTGTGGCGTTGGGCGTAGCCAATGCTACGACACCGAGAGCTAGAATCATCCAATGGAACTTCCCAATCATGTTCTTCTCCTTGCCTGAATCTGGGTTTGAACTATGTTCCTATATACCCACAGTATTGTAGTAAGTCGCGCCCTTTCCTTTGAAATGTCTTTGAATAGTTAGGTATGGAACTTACCGACGTAATGCTCTTTGTTAAGCGGAAGCACGTGAAGTTATTTTCAAATGGCGTCAAGATTGCCATGCTCCGCTCGCTAAAGACGAAAAAATGTCGTTGATGTTGGGTGGGCGTGACCCCGAGGGGCGACGCCTACTTGCCGATGACCAGGATCTGGAATGAGTGCGGAATCATTGGTGCGCGTGGACCACGCATCCACGGCGGAAGGGCCGATGGCCCAGCGCCGGATGGCGGAGTGGCGGAGGCGGGACTGCCGGCGGGCGGGGCAGCTCCGGCGGGTTGAGCCGGTGCCGCGGGAACTGGGCCGTACTCGGCAGTAATGGTCAGGATTTGGTTGGTCTGTGTATCGAGGGTCAGCACCTTTGCCCTGGCCGGCGTGGCAACCGTCTGCTCCACGGAAAAGCTGGTCGGCGAATCTTCTTTCACCACGGTGAGAGTGCCGTCGCCCTGGGAACTGAAGGCCTCCATCGTAGCCGGATTGAAAGTTGCGCCGTCTGAACCGTTGCCGATGGGCAGATCGGTGAGTATGTGCCCGTCCGTGGCTGAGAGAACAATCATGTTGTTCTTCTCGCGGCAGGAGGCGAAGAGGATGTTGTTCTTTGCGTCGAGCGCAAGGCCGGCG
>Ga0181535_10002984_pt1 | contig 20013 bp, 15 predicted proteins | sample PEATcosm2014_Bin_44_FD_119774 | JGI IMG/M metagenome (GOLD analysis project Ga0181535, IMG submission 119774) | Peatland microbial communities from MTU Mesocosm Facility, Houghton, MI, USA - PEATcosm2014_Bin17_30_metaG | ecosystem: Environmental > Terrestrial > Soil > Wetlands > Peat | place... | reverse complement strand
CAACCTTGCGATCGTCAACAGCTTCGTAATCCTCGCAATGGGCATTTTTGCCTATACCCATGTCATGCCTTGGAGCGAGATCGTTCCACTGCTGCTCACGTCCATTCTGGCGGCCATCCCCGTCGCATTGCCAGCGACATTTACACTGGCTGCAGCGATCGGAGCTCGCGCCTTGGCAAAGCTGGGTGCGCTGCCGACACGTCTCTCTGCCGTGGACGAGGCAGCTTCGATCGATGTCTTGTGTTCCGACAAAACAGGAACTCTGACACGCAATGAGCTAACCGTAACTAGCGTGCGCCCGATGCCGGGATTCGACGAAGCTCGCGTCTTAGGATTAGCGGCTTTGGCAAGCTCTGAAGGCGGTCAGGATCCCGTCGATGCAGCGATTCGCGCCGCTTCGCACAAGGTCGCGTCGCATTCGCCAAAGCTGGCGACGTTTGTACCGTTCGACCCAGTCAAGAAAACCTCGGAAGCCACGACCACGGACGAGAAAGGCGACACAGAACGGATCATTAAGGGCGCCTTTTCTGCGGTAGAGGCCCTGACGGCTCCATCGCCTGCTGCAGCTTCGATCGCTGACGAGTTGGAAAAGCAGGGTTTCAGGGTATTGGCAGTTGCCGAGGGCCGTCAGGCTACCCTGCAGATTATCGGTCTGATCGCGCTGAGCGACCCACCGCGTGCAGATTCGATCAATCTCATATCGGAATTGCAGACTCTCGGCGTACGAACTGTGATGGTCACAGGAGATGCTCCGGTCACAGCGGCAATCGTCGCCAAGGCGGTTGGGTTGAATGGCTCTGTCTGTCCACCCGGAAAGCTTCCCGGCGACATCAAACCGGACGACTTTGCGGTTTTCGCGGACGTTCATCCGGAAGGAAAATACGATCTCGTCAAAGCCTTCCAGAAAAATGGATACACAGTAGGGATGTGCGGCGATGGCGCCAATGACGCTCCCGCGCTTCGCCAGGCGCAGATCGGTATTGCCGTTTCGTCGGCAACCGATGTGGCGAAATCGGCTGCGGGTGTCGTATTGACCGAAGCGGGCCTGGGCGGGATTGTGGCTGCTGTAAAAGAAGGCAGAATCACGTTTCAGCGTATCCTGACCTACACGCTGAATTCAGTCATGAAGAAGATTCTGCAGGTACTCTTGCTGGCCGTCGGCCTGATCATGACAGGACATGCGGTTCTGACGCCGATGCTGATGGTGATTGTCATGATCACCGGCGACTTCCTCGCCATGTCTCTAACAACGGACAGAGTTCAGCCGTCGAAGCTGCCGAACTCGTGGCAAATCGGCAGAATTACAGGTGCAGGGGTCATTCTCGGAATCTGCTTTCTTGCTTTCTCCACTGCAATCCTGGCAGTTGGTAAATTTGAGCTGCGTCTGAGCGTCGAAGCGCTTCAAACACTCTGCGTTGTCGGCATTGTTTTTGGCAGCCAAGCGACAACATATGTCATTCGCGGGCGTCAGCATCTCTGGGGATCGCGACCCAGCGTTTGGCTTGTGCTTTCTTCAGTGGCCGACGTTCTTATCATTTCAACTCTGGCTGTATCAGGAGTAGCGATGGCGCCATTGCCCGCTGTAGTGATCGCCTGCGAGTTTGCTGCTGCAATCGGCTTCGGCGCGCTGCTGGACGTCTTCAAGACGCCGGTCTTCGCTCGTCTGCGCATCTCCTGAAGAACCCGATGTCAGTAACGACAATGTGAGGAATATGAAAATCGATTCAGAGGATTTCCGCGTGCCGCCAAGCAAAAAGATCGACCTCAGCAAGTGGCCGACGAGTGTCGATCCTTATTACAAATCAAAAGAGCAGTATAAGGAGCTTCTGCAGCGACACATGGAGAAGCTGAGCGCTCTAGGATCTTCACTACGCCACCCGTCGGCACGCATTGCTCCTGATCTTTCAGGGAATGGATGGCGCCGGAAAAGACGGAGCCATCCGGCATGTCATGTCCGGAGTCAATCCGGAAGGCTGCGAGGTCTTCAGCTTCAAGCAGCCGAGTGCCGAAGAGCTCGAACATGATTTTCTCTGGCGCATCTCGTGCCGCATTCCTGAACGGGTTTGTAACAAATACACTCTGAATCCAACAACGGTCTTAGTGGATTTGCACATGGAGACCACCGCACCGCGGCTTTAGCAACGAACCGAGACCTGGTCGTCGGTCAGTGTGAATCCTGTGAATTGACAGGCAACGCCGGATTGACGGCGCGGCGAACTGTAGAAAGAAAGTTCGTTAGACTACATGACTGATTCTGCAGACTGCAGCCCGGCACGAAAACAGGCGCTCGCTCTGGCGGAGAGCTGGGCGATAGAACTGTCAAGTCGCGCATTTGATCCAGAGTCTGAGCAGTGTAATAAACAAGTACCGAGTAGTGACCACTTGCCGCGCGCCATAACTCAAACGCCAGGGCCCCGCCGGGTGGAGTATCGTCACGCCGGCCGTCGATAATCCATGAAAGTCCGAGAGCACCGGCAACCGAAGCGATGTTGGTGTCGTGTCCGACGAGAAAGAGCACGCGGTCGCCTAGTTTACCTGGTGCCCCCTGCACTGGCCTGGCCTCAGCACTTTGCTCGATCGCTTTCGCAATAGAGTCGAGCAAATTTGAGGCGTACACACGTGCGATGACGGGCGTGCGCTCTGCAAAGTCTGCCGCAGCCGTGTGCAATTGCATCACGTTGCGGAGCATCGGCTCATCCATGCAACCCCACGCAAGCTCGGGAGGCTTCAAGCCCTCGGTGTATTCCAGGAGAAGATTCTCGGATAGCGTTGAAGCAACGCTCAATGGTCCCTTGAACTCGATCGGATGATCGCCTTTGCCGGCCGTAAAACTGACTGGAATACCAAGGAGCGAGGTGCGGTCCCCAGGCGCTGAGCGCCCGCAGCCTGCCAGAATTTGATCGAGCGCTGCCAGTTGCGGACGGTAAGCCGCTGTCAGATTGTTCGGGTCACCGCCGATGCGGCCCGCAACGGCGTCCCGGGCGAGCTCGCGACTCATATCTTCGGGAAGAGGTGGATGAAAGAGCGGGTCGTTCGCGCCTTCGGGAAGCGCATGCACGTCTACAGCGCATCCCGGAAACATCCCCTCGGCAATTGCCTTGCCGGTCTCGCGTGTCCGTTGGTCGGAGTCAGCGAGAATGGTGATGTGTCCGGCATCGGCGCAGCCGGTTGGAGCGAGCAAGCCATCTGCCGCAAGTCGGGCGCGGTCATAGCTGCCAAAGATCGTCATCAGCTTGTAGCCGTGATCTGTCAGGTGGCCCGGCGGGACACTCCATTCCGGCCATGGCGCAGCAGAATACGGATTGTATTGAGCCGGTTTGCTGGTCGGTGAGCGCACGCCGTGACGGCTCAAATAGACAACAAATTTCAGCTCGTCGCTACTTTTGACCGCGTCTCCGGCCGAGGTTTGCGCGTCACACGATGATGTGCACGCAAGCAGAACGATCAGAATGAGAATGGATTGGCGGAGCGTGGCGCAGAGCGACATGCTTATCCTCGAATGGACTTCTACGAAAGATGCAGACCGGCTGAGAGGCCCAAGGACCGATCTGCTTTGCCCGCGGGCCGTCATTTTTCGTGGTTTGACGTCCAGCGGAGACCGCCGTAATAGATCGGCTTGTAATACTCGCGCTGCGTCATATAGTCCTTGCTTCCGTTGTAAAAGCCCAGAATCGCATTGTTCGCGTTTTCTTCCGAGGCGGTAAGGGTGAATCCTTTACCGAGGTAGTAACTTGCCTGAGCGTCTACCTGGGTACGTTCGAAGTAGTAGTTATCTCCGAAGGGCCCGGTAACTGTGCCAGGGTTGCCGTCTTGCCACTGATAGGTGGCAATATTGGGTCCATCGTAGGAGATCCCGACGGACACAACCGCGCGCTTGGTCTGGTAAGACGGGGTGATGTTATAGGAAAACGGAGCCTGGCCAACCAGCGGGGGAGTGTCCGAGCGGCCGGTCAGGTCATAGTTCTTTGATTGCGTATAAGTCATGTTGGCGTCAATCCGCGCGCCTGCCAAGACTCCCGGCAGAAACGAAAGGCGTTGTTGGTAGGCGAGCTCGACACCTTGAACGTATGCATGGCCACCATTCTGCCACTGCGTCAGCAGCACAGTTGGAGTAATGGGGTTGGGGAATGGGTTGGGTGCGGTCACCTCAGTTTGAAAGAGGGGCTGAGTGAGATGTTTGTAGAAGTACCCAGCTTCAATCATGCCAACAGAGGGCAAAAACCTTTCGTAGAGAAGATCGTAGTCATAGGCATGTTCTGCAACCAGGGCCGGATTGCCGATGTTTTCTGTGTTCGGGGTCGTCGATTCGTCCAGCGTCTTGTAAGGGACCAGGTCGTATGGGTTGGGCCGGGAGATTCCCATGCCAAAGACTGCGCGGAGGTCCGAGCTGGAGTCAACATTGTAGCGAAGCTGGACACTCGCCAGGGGACTGATATACGAGCCATTGCCGTTTACGGGTTGGGTAGAGACGTAGTTGCCGTTTGTGTCGTCGATCACGAGGTAGCCGGTGTTATCCTCGTTGGTCCCTTCGATGCGCAGCCCGGTTTGCAGGCGAAACTTGCTTCCCAAGTCGATAGTGTTCATCACATAACCGGCGGTGATCCTCTCCTGCAGGTTATAGTCCGCCGGGTCAGAGTTAAGATGGGTGGCGCCCACATCGAGAGGGAGCACCCCTGGGTTTGCCGCGAGCCACTTTGCAATCAAGTCAAAAGAGGTTACCGGCCCGAGCTTGTAGCTGCCGCCGTAGTAGGTGGGGTTGGTGAAGCTGGTTGTAAACTGCGTCATTGGCGGGAAGGCGTTCGAATTGCAAGTTGCAGTAGGCGCATTACAATCGTAAGTTGGCGAAGTTGCGTCTTGCCCCTTATGCGCATTGCGGATTAGGCCGCCAAACTCAAATGTCGACGCATGCGTACCCAGATGGTAGTTGAGTCCAACCGCACCGCTTGCCTGCAGATTTAGCTGCGACGACTGTCCAGTGGTGAGATTCAAATTCTGGAGGGCGTACTGGGTAGGATCGAAAATCGGATCGCCTGCCGCGCAAGGGAACTGAGGCCGGTATATGCTTGGCCCTGGACTGAATGCGCAAGTGCTTCCCACCGACGAATCTATTGGAGCGAAGTTTGCCCCTGGATTGCCGGCCGCTCCCCCGAAGCGAGAGTGTGATACGGCCGCGACATAGTTCACGAAAGCATGAGTGAAGACCTGGTTGCCGCCGAGAATGAAGTCGGAGATCTGATAGTTCGGGCGGCGGACGCTGTCACCGTAGACAATGCTGCCCGGTTGCGCGGGGTTGCCGCCATAAGCCGGTACAGCTCCAGTAATGTCGTAGTTGTACCTTTGGCCGTAGTCCTTGAAGTTAGTGAAGATGCCGTGCACGAAGAGGTCGGAATTATCCGACACCTTGTAATCCATGCTTCCGCCGAGGCCATACCGGGTGTGGTTGTAGAAATACTCTCGCTGGGAGATATTGTCGAAGTAAGGCGCATTGCCGCCCAGCGGATTGACATCCGGCGTGGGCTCCACGTCGTCCGTGCCGAGGTCGTTCAAGTCGTAGCTGTAGCTGAGGACGACCCCAAAGCGCTGGTGAGGACCGAAGCGCTTCCCGAAAGTCGCATCGTCGCGGAACCACTGCTGACCGGTGTCGATGGGGTTCCATCCGCCGAGGCTTTCAATACTGAGAGAGGGCTGGCTGCTCGTGGCCTGTCTCATGTGCAGGTTCACTGAGCCGCCAATGGCGTCGCCATCCTGGTTGGCAGATAGTGTCTTGTTGATCTCAACCGATCCAACAAGATCCCCTGGGACCACCCACAGGTCAACCTGCCGCACTTGAGGATCAGGACCGGGAACGACCACGCCATCTACGGTAGTGTTGCTGAGACGTGGTTCAGTTCCTCGAATCTGCACATATTGCGCTTCGCCTTCGTTGATCTGAACCGTTACACCAGGCATGCGCCCCAACACGGTGGCAACGCTCTGATTGGGCAGATTCTGAATTGTCTCCGCCGTCATCACATTAAGGATGTTGGGGGAGGTACGCTGTTCATTGATGGCAACGACGTCGCCCTCGACATTTGCAGTCACAACCACCTGTTCATTTGTCGAATTCAACTTCATCGTCACGTTCGCCGGCGTGTTTTCGCCGGAATGAACAACGATCGTCGATACAGAATTCGCGAAACCCACGTCGGAGACGGTCACGGTGTAGGTGCCAGGCGCCACGTTCGGAATCAGAAAATCTCCTTGGGCATTCGATGCGCCTGTAGTTGAGCCTGGCTGCAGCACAATCTGCGCGCCAGGAAGCACCGCTCCGGACGAGTCTTTTACGGTGCCACCCACGCTGCCATTGCTCGCCGGCGAAGCCGCCGCGCTCGCCTCCATCACTGCTTCGATGACGGGGCTGTTTGTCGATTTCCCGTGTGTTTGTCCGTAGACCGTGCAGCTCGCACAGAGACTAAGAACAATGATCCTCGATAAGATGTGCGGCCAATTGCGGGCTGTCATCGCGTGCCTCCAAAGTCATCTCGGGTTTGCAATCCGTTCCAGTGTGCAGCGGATCGGCTGAATCAATGCTGAAGCGCGTGTGACAGGACTATGAATTCTCGGCGTGATTGCTTGGCTTCAGCTTGGCTTCAGCCATACAAACGCATTCTTGGGTTTCGCCGGGATGCCTTATCGAACGGCGTTATCAGGGAGATAGCAATGCAGTTTTCCATTCTGAAGGTGATCGCAAGCGTTGCGGTTGGCGCGCTCGCCGGTGCTGCCGTACACGCTCAACAGCAGACGGGATTTCACATAACGCGCTCATTTAATCTGGGCGGCGATGGGTCCTGGGACTATCTTCGCTTCGATCCGGCGGCAAATCGGCTGTTTATTGCGCGATCTACGCGGGTGATGGTGGTCGATCTCGCTTCCGGAAGGCTGGTGGCGGAGATCCCCGACACCGTCGGCGTGCATGGTGTCGCTCTCGTGCCTGAGCTCAAGCGAGGTGTAACCAGCAATGGCAAAGCCGATACAGCTTCCATCTTCAGTCTCGATACCTTGAAGGTGGTCGGCAGCGTGTCCACGGGAGAAAAGCCCGATGGCATCTTGTGGGATCCATTCAGCAAGACGGTATTGACCATGAACGGTCTTGCGAACAGCATTTCGATGCTGGACGTTGAGGCGGCAAAGCGAGTCGCGACAATCGCTCTTTCGGGACGCCCCGAGGCCGCGGTTGCCGACGCCAAGGGCAAAGTGTTTGTCAACCTCGAGGATAAGGCGCAGATTGCCGAAGTCGACATGGTGACGCTTTCGGTCCTGCATACATGGGACCTCGCGGGATGTACCGAGCCCACCGGTTTGGCCATCGATCTCCGGAGTGCGAGGCTTTTTTCCGGGTGCCACAACGGGATTCTGGTTGTCATCGATGCTATCTCCGGCCGGAATATCCAGAAGGTCCCGATTGGGCTTGGTGTGGATGCCGTAGCCTTCGATCCCGCGATACAGACAGTCTTTACTTCGAATAAGGAGGGCACGATCTCGGTCGTTCGCCAGCTGGACGCGAATACATATCGGAATCTCGAAACCGTGCAGACCCTACCCGGAGCGAAGACCATGGCCCTCGACCCAACACGTCACGTGGTCTACACTGTCGCCAACCGCGAAGGCCAATTCGTCCTGCTCGAAGTCGGGCAATGAGCGCGGGGACGGATGGGGCATTTGGGGGTGGAGGCGATGTGCGCGTTCTGGTGGTGGAAGATCACGCCGGTCTGGCGAAGAACGTTGCACGCGCACTGCGCGAATCCGCCGGTTATGCCGTCGATGTATCCTTCGATGGACAGGACGGGCTGTTCATGGGCGAGTCGAATCCCTATGACCTCATCCTGCTCGACCTGATGCTGCCCAAAATAGAAGGACTCGATGTTTTGCGGGCTCTTCGCCGCAAGGATATCCGCACACCGGTGCTCATCCTTACTTCGCGAGACGACAAGGAATCGACAGTGGCTCTTCTGGACGCGGGAGCAGATGACTACTTAACGAAGCCATTCGATGTGGATGAAATGGTGGCCCGCTGCCGGGCTCTCATTCGCCGCGCCCATGGCGTCGCCTCACCCATCGTCGAAGTAGGCGACCTCGTGATCCACCCCGAGGAGATGAAGGCTTTGCGCGGCGGACGACTGTTGACGCTCACCGCCATGGAGTACCGACTGCTTGAATACATGGCGCACCGCCCGCGGGCCGTGCTCTCAAAGAGCGAACTTCTTGAACATCTCTACGACCACAACTGGGAGAAGTTCAGCAATGTGCTCGAGGTCTACGTCTCTTCGCTACGGCGCAAACTTAACCAGGACGGTGCGGTGCAGCTGATCCACACCCTCAAGGGGCGAGGCTACGTTCTCGTGCAATAGCGCGGCTCTGTAACAACCGTTTAATAAAGCCGGAGCTGCCTGGCTCCTACAATGGCTGCACGCCGCGAGTGCAACCTATGCAGCTGCCGATCCGAATCCGGCTCTCTATCAGCTATTTCGTCATCTTTTCCCTGGCGGGGATTCTTCTTTGTTTCTCGTCTTACGTGATGGCTCGGCGAAGCCTGTATATAGCCCTGAATCATGAACTCGATGAGCATATCGACGACGTGCGGGACTTCTTCGCAGCGCATCACCTCGCGGGGGACTATGATCGCGCCCGCACAGAAACGTCCGCTGAGTTTTCGCTGAAAGACGATGGAAAATGGCTGCAGATTCAGGACCAGCAAGGCCGCTGGATCTACCGCGCCAAGCGCATGATGGTCGCCCCTCACGATCTTCCGCCGGCGTCGGCCCTTCCTCCTCAAGGCATAGTCGCCGAATTTGAGGCCGGAGCGAAGCGCGTTCACTCACTGCGGCGCTGCTTTACGCTCGATGGTCACGCGTTTGTCGTCGAGACCGGTGCGACGCTGACCAAGACCGATCAAACGCTTCATCTCTTCCGCAACGGGCTCTTGCTCATTTCTCCAGCGGTCTTTCTCGTGGCCGGGCTTGCCGGCCACTTGCTCAGCCGCCGCGCTTTGAACCCTGTTGCTGCCATCGCACGAGAAGCGCAGCGCATTCATGATACGAATCTGCAAATCCGGCTCCCGGACCTTAGAACACGAGATGAGCTTGCCCATCTTTCGGCGACGCTGAATGAAATGCTCGAGCGAATCGAGTCCGGCGTACGGAGCGTCAGGGATTTTACCGCGTATGCTTCGCACGAATTGCGGACCCCGGTTGCACTGATTCGCACGGAGGCCGATCTGGCACTCCAGTTCGAGAGAACCAACCAGGAATACCGGGAAGCGATCGAAGTGATCTCCACTGAAGCGCTGCGCATGTCATCGCTTCTCGATAGCCTTTTGTTTCTTGCGCGAGCCGATTCGGGCGCTGAACAAGTCCACTTGCGGGCTCTCGATGCGCGCGGTCTATGCGTGCAGGCCTGCGAAAAGTGGCGCCCAATCCTGGAATGCGCGCAATTGCAGCTTCGCGCTAATTTGCCTGCCGGCACCGTACCAGTCTTGGCCGATCCGCTCTACCTCCAGCGCTTGCTCGCCATCATTCTGGAGAATGCAAGCAAGTACACACCAGCACATGGTGTGGTGAAACTGACGCTCGAGATCGAAGACGATGTTGCCCGCTTCATCATCAGCGACACGGGAATCGGCATTCCCCCGAGGGACCGGAGCCATATCTTCGAGCGCTTCCGTCGGGGCAGCAACGTACAGGAAGCGAATGACCACGGCTCGGGGCTTGGATTGGCACTGGCCGCGTGGATCGCCAAGCAACATCGGACGACTATCGAGGTGGAGAGCGAGCCTGGCTGCGGCAGCTCTTTTTCATGGACTCTGTCGCTGGCGCCTGATTGTTCGACAAGGGCAAGCGCGGACCAGAATCCTGTCGCGAGCGAGTACCAGTCTCTCACGCCCCCGAGAGCATAAGAATGCGCGACATTCTATAAGAGCCCCTTCACTGGTTCGCTGCTCAGTCTCCGACGCCTGCCGTTCGGTCGGCAACGGGCACCGATACGAAATGGAGCCGGTATCAGATTGGTCCCTGAGGTCGGCATCTCGAAAGGAATTTCGAGCTGTAGTCGCTGCTCCCGGAGCATGACCCTCCACTCGCCATTTACCCGACACGCTCGTCTCATTTTTTCCAGGATTACTCCCTGCTGAAGAGGTCAGTGCTTACAATCCAGTCCACCCGGAGGTAAAACCTCAGGACTCTATCGGAGCTGTTCCCGGCAATGAGGCGTAAGGAGAGCACGATGCGGGCGCGGCTCGAACCGAGGCCAGACGCTTCCGTCGGACCTATCAAAGGTGACCAGCTGCTGAGAGTCGCGCACGGGAAGGTTGCGCAACACAACCTGATGCATCAGCGTGAAGATCGCCGTGTTGCCGCCGATGCCGAGCGCCAGAGAGAGCAGCGCCACAATGGTGAACCCAGGACCCTTTCCCAAGCTGCGAACGCTCAGCCGCAGGTCCTGCAACATGCCGTCGACGGCGGATTCCCAACGCGATGACCATACCTGATGCTTGATGGAGTTTTGGCTGCCCACCTCGACCAGGGCGGTGCGCCGCCCTATTTCCGGAGGCATGCCAGTACCTTGTTTATGGGCGACTGATTCTTCCACGTAGCTGCGCAGTTCTTCGTCGAGTTCAGTTTTCGACTCGCTGCTTTTGGGCCAGAGATCTCAGGCTATGAATGAGATTCGTGAGCCACCGCATTAACTTCCTCCCGTGATGTTTTGGCCCCGATTCAAGCTTCGAGGATGCGCGAGATCGCTGCTGTCTGTCTCTGCCATTGCCTTGTTTCCTCGGAAAGAGCACTGCGGCCCTTCTCAGTGAGGATGTAGTACTTTGCGCGGCGATTGTTTTCAGTGGCGCGCCATTCTGACCTCGCGTGGCCTGCTCTCTCCATGCGGCTGAGCGCAGGTAATAGCGAACCGGGGTTTACGCGGAAGACACCTTGACTGATCTGCTCGATGCGCAGTGCGACACCGTATCCGTGCATCGGCTCGAGGTCCAGGGTTTTGAGGATGAGCATTTCCAGCGTGCCCTGGACCATGTCTCGAGACTCAGGAACACGCTGGTTAGCTTCGTCAAGTTTGACAGGCAAGGCGCTCTCCTCTCGACAATCAAGATGAGAGTGCGTTTCCTCTCGTTTGTCAAGAGGTGTGTAGGGCCTGCGGCTCTGCAATTATTCTTGCTCGGCGAGAAGCGTCAGCTATCTGTTCGGAAACCAACATGCGATCGCGTTAACACGCTCACCGAAGCACCTTACTCCGCAAATGTCGGCCAGCGTCCGGAATTCACGGTCCGAACTGTCACCGAATGATTTCCTGTCCAATGGGCGTTTTTCAGGACTACTCTCGGCGATAAGCGTCTGCGCTCCTGCGATCAAAAAGGCTATAAGCAACGACCCGATAGCAAACCATTTTGATCTCAGGTTTAGCACCTCCTATTCCATTCGGGCCTGCAGGTATGTCCTATGCGTGACACGCGGCGGTTGTTCAGGTTCTTTCTTTGGGTGGCCGACTCTGGTGACAGCAACGCCTTAGCCGAGGCGGTAGCGAAAGGGCGCACCATCGCGCATCAATCTGCTCGACCGCAGCGACAGACAGGGGAATCAAGCGAGGTTTGTGAACATTCCTTTGGCAAAAGGCCTCGCAGGCAGTGCGCAGATCGCATCCCGGTGAGACGTGATTGGCATCACTGATCGGCAGGCATCGCCGGTTCGATACTCCGACATCTACTCAGGAGATCTGCCCGTGAATCGTTTCTGTGCGCGCATGTTCGGTCCCACCCTGTTCGTCTTTCTCGTTTTGGGTATTGCCGTCCAACCTGCCATTGCTCAGCAGGATCAAGCCAAACATGTGTACCATCGGCTGATTCCAGCCGGGGATACCTGTGCCAGCTGCCACAAGGTGATCTACGACCAATGGAAAGCCAGCCCGCATGGCGCCAACGGTGTCGAATGCACCGTGTGCCATGGCGAGACAACATCAAAGGACTTCGCGGGCACGCCGGCGTTAAGCACATGCGACACCTGTCACACCGATCAGGTGGCACAACTGAAGTCTGATGCATTCATGAAAGACAAGACGTGTGTGAGCTGTCATCAAGCACACACCTTCGTGGAGCACAAGAAGGCGGCCCCGACAGGCAATTGATAACACTTTCAAGGCGTGGCATTCTCGAACTGCTGGCCAGCGCATCCGCGCTCACCGCACTGGAAACGTGTCATCGCACGCCAAGGGAATGCACGACCGGTTGCCCTGAAAACTAGTAGGTCGTGCGCGAACATCAAGCTGTCGAAAAAGAAGCTGCGCGCCGGCGACGCTATGACCGTCGAGGCCGATGTAAGCAATACCGGACCACTTGCGGGAGATGAAGTTGCTGAGTTGTATCTGCATCCACCGCAGACCGCGATTTCACCTCGGCTGGCGCTCTCTGGATTTGAACGCACACCTGGACGCTGGGGCAACGAAGCATCTGTCGTTCCGCCTTGATCCACGCACGCTATCGCAGGTAGATGAAAAGGTGAGCGCGCAGTTGTGCCGGACCGGTACCGAATTTCACTCGGCGGATCGCAGCCCGATGGCGACGCAGCAGCAGGCGTGCAGACAAAAGACTTCACAATTGCCGGAACGCAGCCAGTTCCGCACCGAAGTGCGCTTCAGTAGATGGCGTTCTATTGGGGTGATCGGTATCGAATGTTTTCGCCGTCGAGTTTGTATTCCGCCGAGCAGACATCGCCGCCGCAGATCATCGTCTCTCCCGCACAAAGCTGGCGGCGCGTGATCAGGCCCATGGTTCCGCAACGCGGGCAGGACATGACAGCAACATAAGGGTTTTGCGCGTGGCCGAGCTTGGTCTGGTTCTCAAGTACGAATACTGTACCCGGATCCATCCTCTCCGGAATCCATTCTTCTAAATATTGCAAGTCGGTCGACATCCTGCCCTCCGAGAGTTTGACGTGACGGAGCGACTTCGATCACCTTGGCCGCTCTGTTATCCAACAACAGCAGGCTGCAATGGCTTAGAACGGATACGACAAGTTTCAGTTGGTGTTCAGTTTTGCTGGCGGTCAGGCTTCGCGTCAATTGGAAATGCGCCTGGCCCAGTATCGAACAGGGTACTCTCGATAGGTACGAACGTGGTACTCATCGACCAGCGGTTGGGCCGTTCTTTGACTCGGCGGCAGACTCGATGGCCCGATACGTTTCGACATTGCGCAGAATCGCCTCGACGTATTCACGGGTCTGCGTGAAGGGAATCGACTCGATGAATTCGTCCATCCCGTGATAGGGTCCGGCCGCTTCCCAATCGGCGACTCGTTCGTCGCCTGCGTTATACGCTGCAAGCGCGTACTCGGCCACACCACCGAAATGATCGAGACCATGGCGCAGATAGCGTGTGCCCAGTCGGATATTCGTTTCCGGATCGAGAAGCTGGTAGGTCTCGAAGTGGGTCATGCCTTCTTCGCGCGCCATCGCACGGCCGACTGAAGGTAGAAGCTGCATCAAGCCCCAGGCGTTCGCATAAGAAACCGCGGCGGGGTTGAACTCCGACTCCTGGCGGATCAACGAAGCGACAAGATAAGGATCGAGGCCATTCTTCTCCGATTCGGTTTTAATCGTGTCCCAGTAGGGCTCGGGAAAAAGAATGCGCCAATAGACCAATGGAATTGAGCTGATCGATGCAGTCGCGGCATAGGGCAACGCGCGCTTGAGGGCACGCATGGCGCGATAGGTGTCGCCGAACGAGGCGTAGATCTGGGCCTCTGCCAGCGCACTCCATGACCCCGAGTCTGGATCGGCAGCAATCTCGCGCGGAATGTATTCGTTCAGACCGGCATTGGCGAGCAGCCGCGCCTTAGCCAGATGCTCGCTGTCTTCGGGAAAACTGTCGTCGAGAGGAGGCAGATCCGGCGGCTTGATGTTGTCGACATCCGGATCGGCGACCGGCTGCAGCGTCCCCAGGGCCGCGAGTCTTTGGCGTGCCATCTGCGCGTAGAAGAAATGCTGGTAGGCGCGAACGATCGCCGCATAACTCGCTGCCGCGGCGGCAGGCTTGTGGTCCTGTGTCTCATATAGGCGAGCTCGCCAATAGAGAGCCGCGACAGTTTCAGTCGCGCTCGGATACAGATGAATCTGTTCGTCGAAGATGCGCTCGGCGTCGGCGTAGAGGCCCTGACGATAACTCAGCCAGCCAGCCCGCCAGTGCACCGCCGCTGCATTCTTGCTCTGTGGAAAATTGGCAGCCAAATAGCTGTAGTACTCAATCGCTTTGGAATAGTCCCGCGATAGCAGATACATGTTGCCGCTGGAGAACAGTGCTTCGGCCAGCCACTCACTCTGCGGAAAACGGGCCTTCATCTCCTCGACGATTCGTTGCTGGCCTTCGCTGTCGTCTCGGCTCCTCGCAAGCTCCATTAGTAGATACGAGCGTCGCGCGCCGTTCTCGTCGGGCGTGTCGGGAAGAGCCTCTGCTGCAACCGTCGTGAGCTTCTTCAATTTCAAGTCGCAGGCGGCCGCGGCCACCGCGAAACCCGCACGCGCCTGCTCCGGGAGCCCGCGCTGACGCGTCAGTGCGCGGTATTGCTCACTGGCGAGCGCATAACGGCCGGCGTCGTAGTAGGCATCACCCAGGCTCCGTAGCTCTGTCGCCGTCAAGGTCTCCTCGGCGCCGCTGGCCGTCAAGCGCGCGCGCGCGACTTCGGCCTCCGGACTCAAAGGGAACTTGAGCAGAACATCTTTAAACCCCTCGTCAGCCTCGCCGCTCTGTCCCCGTGCCAGCTCGACTTGTGCTTTGGCAAGCTGATAGCCAGGCCGATCGACGGCTGCGGTGTGCTCGCCCAAAGCCAACGCCCGCTGCGCTCCAGGAAGGTCGTGCATGGCGAGCATGACCGTCGCTTCGAGTTCCGGCGCTTCTACATCGAAGACGCTCTCCGGATATTTCTGCGCGAAACCATGCAGAAGCGACTCGGCCGCCGCTTCGTTTCCGGCCTCATGTGCCGATCGCGCGGCGAGAAAATCAGCATAGTCGTCGAGGACATCGCTGGCCTGCCCCGCTTGCCGCAGGCTGGCAGCAGCTTCGGTGAAGCGCCGGTCGGTGAGATAAGCGTGGCCGAGCGCCAGATAGGCGGCGGCGGCAGCGTCCCCGGTATGCCTCTGGGCGTAGCTGGTGACCCCGGCGTACGCTGCCGGGCTGCGCATGGTCGCTAACTGTTGCGCCATCGGGCGCAGTTCGCTCGATGCAACAAAGGCTTTCTTGATCCGGATCGCCCGCGCCGAGGGACGCCGCTTGCGGCGCGCCGTCAGCCTCGACCGCTTCCCTTTCCGCGTTGATGACACCGATCTTTTTGTGCCCGTCCGGGCAGCGCTTGTCGGATTGGATTTGGACGATGCCGGTTTACCCTGTGTGGCGCTTGAGTCCGATGTTTGAGCAGCAGCAACGAAGACCAGCAACCACGCAGCCAGCGCGATCCGAAAAACACGCGCTCGCCCGCAGGTGGCCAGGAACAACCAAAGGCACTTCATACCCTCACTGTAAGCGGATTTGAACGCGAGCAACAGTCCCGAAGGCCCGTCTGTTACCACTGAAGTCATACTTCTCGAAGAGGCTGCGCGAGGGCCAATTCGGCAGGCCGGCCGCAGTTGGTGGCTACGGCTGCCGTCCATTACACTGGAGATGGGCCGACTGGGCCCGTTTCCCAACGATTTTCCGCAACTTACTCCGATGGCGACCATCCAACCAATTGCAGAGAACGAGCAGCATCCCGACGTCGCACTGGTAGAGAGAGTGCGCGCCGGCGATATTTCGGCCTACGATACGCTCGTTCGCAAATACGACCGGCAGGTCTTTCGGATCGCGCAGCACATCACGCAGAACCGCGAGGATGCGGAAGACGTGATGCAGGACGCCTTCCTGAAGGCCTACGAGAAGCTCGACCAGTTTCAAGGGAACTCGAAGTTTTACACATGGTTAGTTCGGATCGCAGTCAACGAAAGCCTGATGCGGCTGCGCAAGCGGCGCACGGGCAAGATGGTTTCGATCGACGAAGACGTCGAGACGGAAGAGGGCAGCGTTCCCCGCGACCTTGCCGACTGGGCTCCCGATCCGGAGCAGAACTACACCCAGGCCGAACTGGCCGAGATTCTGCGCAAGACCATCCAGGGATTGCCGCAGGGCTTTCGCGTCGTCTTTGTGCTGCGCGACGTGGAAGGACTCTCCACGGAAGAAACGGCGGAGACGCTGGGTCTCAGCGTGCCTGCCGTGAAATCGCGGCTTTTGCGCGCCCGGCTGCAACTGCGCGAGCGGCTAACCCGCTACTTCCGCAGGAAAAAGGGTGGTGAGAAGTGACCTGCACTGAGTTTCTGGCCCAGCTCGACGATCTGATCGACGATGTTGTCACGACGCAAATGCGCGCCGATTTGAAGGAGCACCTGCGAGGCTGCGAGCACTGCGAGGTCACCCTCAACACCACGCGCAAGACCATCGAAATCTATCGGTCACATGAGATCTATGAGCTGCCCACCGGCCTGCGCGAGCGGCTGCACAAAGCCATCATGGAGCGCTGCAAGAAGGGCTGCTGAACGTCGTAGTAGATCGGGAACGCCAGGCGTTGAATCGGCCGTTCCGCTCCAATATCTCGGGACTCTCCCCCGCTCTTACTGCAGCAATCCAAACTCCGCCACACTGTTCGGCGTTCCCACAAACACCTTTCCGTTCACGATCATCGGCGTGATGAACTTATTCCCCCTGCCGAAGTGATCGCGGCTATTTGCCGCCTGGTTGCTGTTATACAACTCCGCCAGAGAGGTTGCGTCGTAGGCGTGCAGCACGGCCGGCGATGCGTTCTCGACTGCCCAGACAATTCCGTTTGAACTTCCATTCGCACTGATCGCGGGCGTCGTACCCGGATACTGAAAGCTGCTATTGCTCTGGGCGCTCGCCGTCGTGGCGAGCTTCGCATTCGTAATCGGAAATGCCTTCAGGTTGTCGTTCACCGCACCGTAGTAGACGGTGTTATCGAAGTACGCCGGCATCGAAAACACGCCGCCGATGGCTCCGGGGATCTCCTGATAGATCGCGCTGTCGTTTTGCGCGTTGAATTTGCCCATCGAGTCGCGGTTCACGACGTAGATATTCGAGTCCTTCCCTGCCCCAACCGCCAGATGATGAACCGTACCCGCCGAGTCCTGCAAATCGGGCAGCACCAGCGCGCCTCCGGAGCCGAGATCCTCGTCGCCTGACGACTCGGACACTGTATTCGATGTTTCAAAATAATCTGCAACGCCAAGGTTCGTTCCACTCGTCGAGACCTTGATAAACCCATTGCCGAAATCGCCTTTGACTGGGAATCCGCTCGCATTCAGAGTTGCGTCAAAGGTGCCGTTGGCATCGAGGAAATAGATGTTGCCGCTCGCGTCGGCCGCAAGCCCCGCCCCGGCCATCCAGATTGAGCCCTCGCTGCCGTTGGGCGTCAGATTCAGAACGCTCGTCTGCGCGAGCGTCGACTCGTTATACCCCATCAGCCATCCGGTGTACGCCCCGCCATCGCAGTGCGAGGTCCACCCCATATAGAGGACGCCATTCAACAAGAGCAGACCGGCACGTTCCGCATACTGGCCAGGATCGAAGACGACATTCCCGTTTGAGCTGTTGGCTCCGGTTCCGGGATAAGTCGCCGCGATCTCGGCAGGACTGCCCGAGAGCTCCGCGCCGGTGGTTATGTCGAGCGCATGCAGCCGTTGGTGGTAGTGCCCCGAGGAGTCTTGCGTCATCCCAACCACAAAGATCGTCCCATTTGCGCCGGCCTTCCGATCGATGACCGGCGTTGAGGTAATGCCGATTTCCGGCGTGATCTGCCCGCACCCGTGGTCGTCGCTGGTGGTTTCACCTGACCCAAGCACGGACGTCTTCCAGAGCTGCGCTCCCGTGTCGGCGTCGAAGGCGTAGACGCTGTCGTGTTCGGTCACTGCATAGAGCACGTTGTGTGACTGGCCGGCAATCGTCAGTCCAGACAAGTAGAGCGGCTGCGCATCGACATGGCCATCCACGGCCAGAGTTCGAATCAAACCAAACTGGGCCGAAGTCACGTTGCTCGTAGTCAGCGTCGTTTCATTCGGATTCAAGCCAGTGCGAGCGACATCCACGTGATACGTGGTGATGTCGACGCTGCCCGAAGATGGAGGAGGCGGGGTTGGAGGAGTTGGAGGCGTCGGCGTGGTCGAGGCTGCCGTGACCGTAAGAGCAACCGAGGCGGTGTGGGTGCGAAACCCGCTCGATCCTGTGAAGACCACCGTCGCTGTCGTAGCCGCGGCGCTGGACGAGGCCGTCAAGCTCACCTGTTGCGGGGTGCCCACGGTCAGCGTGAGGGATGAAGGCGAAGCCGTGACGCCTGACGGTAAGCCGCTGATTGCGACGCTGACGACGCCTGTGAAATTGGAGACCGCCGTTGCCGTGAGGGTGATGGCCTGTGCTGTCCCGCCGGCTGCGATGCTGGCGCTCGCCGGGATGGCTTGCAGGGCAAAATCCGCTGAACTGACTGTGACCGAAGCGCATCCGCCGGCCCACAGCGCCGGCAACACCGCCCAGGCGCAGCGTTTAGATACCTGCCAAGTTCTCCTCATTGGCCATTGCTCCTCGTCGTTGGGGGTACAGAACGGGGACAGAAGTTGCGATGCGCTTCCTCTCGGAAATGTTGGCAAAGCGGAGGAAAGCGGAGGATTTGAGCCGATCATACGCAGGGATACTGCAGATTTCGATGAAGTTCTGCCCAACAGGGAGTAACTTTAGGCAGCTTTCGCACCGCAACTTTCCGCGTAGAATGCGGTCATTGCCTACAGGGGTTGAGCGCAACTTCGTGCCCCCCGAGACCAATAGCTTCAGGGATGGTTATGCAGGTTCTCGAGCGATCAATGGTTGCGCTTTTGTGCCTTAGCCTGATGACTCCCCCCCTGCCAGGTTGGTCGCAGACGACCAAAGCCAAACAATCCGCGGGCGGAAAGAACCGTCCGGCCTACCAGTCCGATCAGTTGCAGGGGGATGCGCGCATTCTGCACGCTCTCAATCGGTTCACCTTCGGCGCCAGGCCCGGAGATATCGATGTCGTCCGTTCGATCGGACTCGACAAATGGTTCGAGCAGCAGCTTCATCCCGCGACGCTCGACTCGACCGACCTGAATACACGCCTTGCCGAGTTCCCCGCGATGCAATGGACCCCTGAGGACCTGCTTTTCAGAATGCCGAGCAACGCAATTATTCGTCAGGTGCTGGACGGCAAAGCCCAAGTTCCCGAGCGTGGGGCGCTGAACGCGGTCTACGAGAATGCTGTCTATCGCGTCGCAGAGAGGCGACAAGAAAAGGTACAGAAAAGCGATACGGCTCTGAACGCTCCTCCTGCCGGCACCATGAATTCCGCAGCGGCCAACGAACGCGAAGTCGAGAAGACCGAGAATCCTACTCCGATGACCAGAGACCCGTTCTCGACCCCTGAGGCCGAGTCGGGCGGGATGATGACGGCTTCATCTGCGCCTGTCCCGGCGGCGCCCGCATTCGATCAGGCACCGATCGACGCCATCCTCGACCTTCCTCCCCAGCAGCGCGTGTATCGCCTGGCCACGATGCGCCAGCCCTCGTTCGACGAGTTCTTCAAATCGCTCAAACCGCTGCAGCGCGCTCGGCTCGACGCCGGCCTCAACCCCGATCAACGCGAGGTAATTGGCGCACTTGAAAATCCCGAACGTCTGGTCACCGAAGAGCTGATGGCCCAACGCCTCACGCGCGACATTTACTCCGGCGCGCAGCTGCAGGAAGTGATGACCGATTTCTGGATGAATCACTTCAATGTCTACCTGCGCAAGAACGAAGCAACTCCTTACTATCTGGTCAGCTTCGAGCGCGACGTCATCCGGCCGCTGGCGCTGGGCAAGTTTGAAGACCTGCTTGAGGCTACCGCGCACAGTCCCGCGATGATGCTCTACCTGGACAACGCGGAGAGCATCGGACCGCAT
>Ga0181535_10002983_pt1 | contig 20019 bp, 17 predicted proteins | sample PEATcosm2014_Bin_44_FD_119774 | JGI IMG/M metagenome (GOLD analysis project Ga0181535, IMG submission 119774) | Peatland microbial communities from MTU Mesocosm Facility, Houghton, MI, USA - PEATcosm2014_Bin17_30_metaG | ecosystem: Environmental > Terrestrial > Soil > Wetlands > Peat | place... | reverse complement strand
GGCGATGGCCGCGCGCGGCTATCGCGGCGAAGTGCGCCTGATCGACGATTTTCATGCGACGCCGGTCGATTGGCTGGCGCTGGCTGGATTCGCCGCCGTCGCTTCGGCCGCGCTGTGGCTGCAAGCGTGACCCGCCGCTCTCGCCCTCGGAGGCGCTCGTGACCCCGGCGTTCGAAGTCGTCGACGTTCATTACGCCTATCAGGACGCGCCGGCGTTGCAGGGCCTCACCTTGACCATCGAGCAGGGGCAGCGCGTCGCGCTGCTCGGCGCCAACGGCTCGGGCAAATCGACGCTGTTGCAGCTCCTCGATGGGCTTCAATTCGCCGATCGCGGCGCGGTCTCGGCCTTCGGCGAGGTTCTGTCGGAGGCGCGGTTGCAGGACGACGAGACCGCCTTCGCCTTCCGCCGCCGCGTCGGCCTGGTGTTTCAGAACCCCGACGTGCAGCTCTTCTGTCCGACCGTGTTCGACGAGCTGGCGTTCGGGCCGTTGCAGCTCGGCTGGTCCAAGGACGAGATCCTCGCGCGCGTCGACGCCACGCTGGCGGAATTCTCGATCGCTCCGCTCAAGCATCGTCCGCCGCACCGCTTGTCGGGCGGCGAGAAGAAGCGGGTCGCGCTGGCGTCGGTGCTGATCTTGAACCCGGAAGTCCTGCTGCTCGATGAACCGACCGCCGGGCTCGACCCGCAGAGCGCCAGCGAGCTGATCGACTATCTCGTCAAATGCCAGGGCTCCGGCCGTACGGTGATCACCGCGACGCACGATCTCGACATCGTCGAGGACATCGCCGATCGCTGTTTCGTGCTGCAATCGGGGCGGCTTGCGGCCGCCGGCGCGGCGAGCGAAATCCTCGACGACGCGGCGCTGTGCCGAAGCGCGCACATCGCCCACGCCCACTATCATCGTCATGGCGATTCGGTCGATCACCACCATCATCATCGCCATACCGGCGAGGCGTCGCCGGTCGCCGGCAAGGCGTCGCGCGGGTCGGCGTGACGGGAGAGGCGAGGGGGCCAAGCGGCTTGTCGCCGACGGCGCGGCGTCGGAAGTCGGCGGCGGCGTCGCGAACGTCTTCATCCGCTGTGTGGGAAAGGCAGACGACATGGAGCGGGTCACCATCAGCATGTCCGACGAGTTCGCCGCCGAACTCGCCGCCTTCATGGAGGATTACCATTACGAGAACCGATCCGAGGCGCTGCGCGACCTCGCGCGCCTCGGCCTCGAGAAGGCGCGCATCGACCACAGCACGAAAGGGCAATGCGTCGCGACGCTGTCCTACGTGTTCAATCACCACACGCGCGAACTGGCGAAGCGGCTGACCGACGCGCATCACGACCATCACGACCTTCAGGTGGCGACGATGCATGTTCATCTCGACCACGACAATTGCCTCGAAGTGGCCGTCCTGCGCGGCGCCGCCGCCGCGGTCAGGGACTTCGCCAAGGCGGTGATCGCCGAGCGCAGCGTCAAATACGGCCAGGTGAGTTTCGTGCCCGTGGCGATGGACAATGAAGCGCACGCCCATACGCACGACGGCGCGCCGCACGCCCACCCGCACCCGCATCTGCACGCGCATCCGAAAGACTGAGACGCGCGGCGCCGGCGCGCCGCCGCATCCCAGTGGTCAAGAGCCAACGCTTGGCGCCCGTCGGCGAACGTCGAAATGGGCGGAGGACAGTCCGTCGCATCGGCGACCGCGGATGCCGGGATTGCGCCCGTCAGGGTCATTCCGCCGCGGTCGGTCGTTTCCCGAAAGCCGACGTCATTGGCGCAAGCCGCCGCAGCGACGCCGCCGATATTCAACCCAATGCGATTGGAGGCCAGGGACGCGGGATGAACGACGGTCAGGCGCCGCGCCGCAGCGCAACCGTTATCAAACGGTCTCGAATCGTTGATAACTCGCTTCACGGTACGCGCCCGTACTCACATTTTGCGGAAGCGATTCGATCACTCCATGGCGCTCAGCATCGGTCAAAAGCTTGGAGCCGTCGTGGGACTGCTCGTGCTTGTCGCGGTGAGCCTGTCGGCGTTCGCATTTTGGCAATCGCTCGATCAGCGGCGGCAGACCGCTGAGATCGAAGCGACTTGGAACTTCGCGTTGCAGGCGCGCGCCCTCTCGCAATCGGTCGAGCACGTCGCGGTCGTGGCGAACTTTCTGTTCGCCTCCGACACTAAGGAAGACGTAGGGGCGAAACTGATCGTCTTGAGCAAGGCCCTCGATCAATTGAAGGCCGCCACCGAATCGTTCTTGTCCCAGGCCGGCAAAGCGCTGCCGGAGGACAAGAAGACGCGTTTGGCGTTGGACATGAAGGACTACATTTCTTATCAGAACGACACAGTGCAGCTTGGGCTCACGGTGTCTCCGAAGGCGGCGCTGATCCAAGCCAACGACGATTCCGTCGTGAAGAACCGGGAACAGATGATCTCCGCGATGGGGACGCTTTCCCAACGGGCTCTCGACAGGCTGTCGATCGCGCGCGACGCCTACGCCGCCGCCAGGCAAAGAAGCGACGCCTTGATGATCGCCGGCGCCGTCGCCGGCGTATTGACCGGCGTTCTGGCCGCGATATGGATCGTCGCAACGCAAATTCGACGCCCGCTCGAGACAATCATATCGACGATGCGGCAGGTGGCGGAAGGTCGATTGGACGCGGATATCCCGTACGTCAGCAGACGCGACGAGGTCGGAGAGATGGCTCGCGCGGTTCAGGTCTTCAAGCACAACGCGGTCGAACGCGGGCGGTTGGAGGCGGAGGCGATCGCCAGCCGCAGCCAGACGGAAGCTGCGCGCAAACGGGCCGCTGCGGAACGGACTGAGGCCGCCGAGGAGCAGGCCGAAGTCGTGCGCCGTCTGGGCGACGGTCTCAAGGATCTTGCAGGCGGCGACCTGACGGTCCGCCTGGGCGAGGGCTTCTCGCCAAGCTACGCGCAGATCCGCGACGATTTCAATGAAGCGATCGATCAGCTGAAGACCACCATTCTGTTGGTCGTCGAAAGCGCCGGCGCCATCAAGACGGGCGCGCAGGAGATTTCAACCGCCTCCGACGATCTGTCCCGCCGCACTGGGCGGCAGGCCGTGAGTCTCGAGCAGACCGCCGCGACTCTCAGCGAAGTCACCGCGACGGTGAAGAAGTCCGCGGAAGGCGCCAGCCATGCGCGGCAGGTCGTGACGGCCGCCGACGCGGACGCCAGGCAGAGCGCCGTCGTGGTGGGTCAGGCGGTCGATGCGATGAGCACGATCGCCAAGTCGTCGCAGCAGATCAGCCGGATCATCGGCGTGATCGACGAGATCGCCTTTCAGACCAATCTGCTCGCCCTCAACGCCGGGGTCGAGGCGGCGCGCGCCGGCGTGGCGGGCCGCGGTTTCGCCGTCGTCGCCTCCGAAGTGCGCGCGTTGGCGCAACGTTCGGCGGAAGCGGCCAAGGAGATCAAAGCGCTGATTTCCGACTCGGCCGGCCGAGTCGACGTGGGCGTCAAGCTGGTGGCGGAGACCGGCCGCTCGCTCGAGCGCATCATGGCGCAGGTGATCGAGGTCAGCGTCGTCGTTGGCGACATCGCGGCTGGGGCGCACCAACAATCGGTCGCGTTGCAGGAAATCAACGGCGCGATCGAGCAGATGAACCTTGTGACGCAGCAGAATGTGGCGATGGTCGAGGAATCGACCGCAGCCGGCCATTCCCTCTCGGAGGAATCCTCGAGGCTGGCGCAATTGGTCGGTCGATTCCAGGTCGGGCGATTGGCGAGCGGCGAAGCGCTGCGCCGCGAATTGCAAGAAGCCGCGCCGCAGGCTTTCCGGGCCCCCGACAAGGCGCTCCGCGCCGCAGCGCCTTTGACGGCGGCGCGTCCGACGCCCGCCGCTTGCCCGGCGCCGACGCGAGCCAAAGCGGCGAGCGCCGCGTCGGCCGGCGATTAGGCGGAGGTCCGAGGCGGGCCTGGGCGCCGCGGGCCGCAGACAGGGCCGTTTCGGGTCGGGCGTCTGCGCCGTCCAACCGACGAGCGCCGCCTTGTCGACTTCGTAGGCGTCGACGGCTCGCCCAAGCGCGGCGACAGGTTCGGCCGGGAATCGCCGACCGCGAACCATCGATCTGCCTGTGAATAGGCGCCGAAGCTTGACCCCGCCAAAGCGGAGCCGATCAATTGCGTGCGACGCCGATCGGCGTTCAGACCCCGCGCTGCGTCACGCACGACGCCTTGTGGTCGAATCGTCTCGGGCGTCGTTGCGCGCAAAGCGAAGCAATTCCGACTCAGGGACTGCGGCGGCGGCTTCGTCTGGATCGCGTCGCTTTGCTTGCGACGACGACCGAAGGAGCGTCAGTCCGACGACGACGCCCGTTGGCGCGAAAGGTCATGCGCGCCCTGCGGGATAGACGGCCGGGCGAAAGGATTCCGCGCGCGAGCGCCGTCAGCACGCCGCCGCAAGTTCGTGGCGCGCGGCGCGGTGGACCATGCCGAGCAGATCACGCGGTTCGTCCGGGTCGGCGAGCAGGTCGAGATCCTCGTGGAAGTCGCCGCCCGCCAATTGCGAATGGACGTAACGCAGGGCGGAGAAGTCCTCGATGGCGAAGCCGACCGAGTCGAACAGGGTGACCTCGTCGCGCGCTCGCCGGCCGGGGACCTCGCCGGCGATCACCCGCCACAGTTCGGTCACCGGATGATCGGCGGCGAGCTGCTGGATCTCGCCCTCGATCCGCGTCTGCGGCGGGTATTCGACGAAAATCGCCGAGCGCAGCAGGATGTCGCGATGCAGCTCGGTCTTGCCGGGGCAATCGCCGCCGACCGCGTTGATGTGCTGGCCGGCCCCCACCAGATTGTCGGTCAGCACCGTCGCGTTGTGCTTGTCCGCCGTCACGGTGGTGACGATGTCGACGCCCTCGACGGCGTCCTCCGCGCTGGCGCAGATCGTCAGGTCGAAGCCGTAGCGGGCGAGATTGACGGCGCACTTCTCGCTTGCCCAGCGGTCGATGTCGTAGAGGCGCAGCCGGTCGACGCCGACGAGCGCCTTGAAGCCGAGCGCCTGGAACTCCGATTGGGCGCCGTTGCCGATGATCGCCATCGACCGCGACCCCGGCCGGGCGAGATGTTTCGCCGCGACCGCCGAGGTCGCCGCGGTTCTCAGCGCGGTGAGGATGGTCATCTCGCTGAGCAGCACGGGATAGCCGGTGCCGACGTCGGCGAGGAGGCCGAAGGCGGTGACGGTCTGGCGGCCCTCGCGCATGTTCTTGGGATGGCCGTTGACGTATTTGAAGCCGTAGGTGACGCCGTCGCTCGTCGGCATCAGCTCGATCACGCCGTCCGGCGAATGGGAGGCGACGCGCGCCGTCTTCTCGAACGTCGGCCAGCGGCGAAAGTCCTCCTCGACGAAGCCGGCGAGCTCGGCGAGAAACCGCTCGACGCCGATCGCGTTGACCAGCCGCATCATGGCGGCGACGCTGACGAACGGCACGAGGTTCAGCGCGCGGGTCATGACCACCTCCGGGTCGGCCGATCGAGGATGCGCCGGCCCATCAGGCTGGCGACGAGGTCGACGAGCAGAATGGCGGTGCGGCCGCGCTCGTCGAGGAAGGGGTTCAGCTCGACCACGTCGAGGCTGCGGACGCGGCCGGCGTCGTGCAGCATCTCCATGACGAGATGGGCCTCGCGGAAGGTGGCGCCGCCCGGCACGGTGGTGCCGACTCCCGGCGCGATCTCCGGATCGAGGAAGTCGATGTCGAAGCTGACGTGCAGGATTCCGCCGCGAGAGGCGACCTGGTCGAGGAAGGCGCCGACCAGCGAGCCGATGCCGTTCTCGTCGATCGCGCGCATGTCGTGGACGGTGATGAGGCTGCGCTCGAGCGCTTCCCGCTCGGCCGGATCGACGCTGCGCAGGCCCACCATGCAGACGTTCTCCGGCTTCACCGGCGCGACGAGCGGCGGATACCAGCCGGCAAAACTCTCGCGGCCGGTGACGTAAGCCATCGGCACGCCGTGGAGGTTGCCGCTGGTCGTCGAGTCGAGCGTGTGAAAGTCGGGATGGGCGTCGAGCCAGAGGACGAAGAGCTCTTCTCCGGTCTCCTGCGCCCGGCGGGAGACGCCGGCGATCGAGCCGGCCGACAGGCTGTGGTCGCCGCCGAGAAAGATGGGAAAGCCGTCTGCGGCGGCTTGGTAAGCGGCTTCTTCGATCGCCGCGGTCCACGCCGCGATTTCGCCGAGGTCGCGGATGGCGCGGTTGGGGTGTCGCTTGGGCTCCGTCGCGCCGACGGCGACCGGCGCGCGCTCGATCACCTCGTAGCCGAGCTCGCGCAACGTCTCGGCGACGCCGGCGGCGCGGAACGCGCGCGCGCCCATGTCGGCGCCGCGCCGGCCGGTTCCCGCCTCGATCGGGGCGGGTACCAGAATGCAGGTCCTCGATCGCGTCATGCGCCGCCTCGTTCCGCCGACCGGCGACGATGATAGGCGCTTGGTATGGCGAAATGAATGGATCATATTGGCAAAACAACTGCATCGGCCTATCATTTCGGTCAATCCGCTCGCCATTTCGGCATTACATGGACGCCGTCGACCAACGCCTGATCTCGATCCTGCGCCACGACGGCCGCCGGAGCATTTCCGACCTCGCGCACGAGCTCGGCGTGAGCCGGGGAACCGTGCGCGCTCGCCTCGCCAAGCTCGAGGCGGGGGGCGACGTCATCGGCTACACCGTGGTCCTGCGCGCCGACGCGGTGTCGCCGCCGGTGCGCGGCCTGACCATGATCGAGGTGGAAGGCCGCATGCTCGACCGGGTCATCGACGCACTGGTCGGTTTTGCCGAGGTCGGCGCGGTCCACACCACCAACGGCCGCTGGGACCTGGTGGTCGAGCTCTCGGCCCAGAGCCTCGCCGATCTCGACGCTGTTCTGAGCCGCCTGCGACAGATCCAGGGCGTCACCGCGTCGGAGACGACGCTGCTGCTCGCCACGCCGCGCAGCGCCAGGGCGCGGCTGTAGGCGGGGAATGTTTCGCGGGGCGCGCCGGAAGGGCGGATTCGGCAGGGAGCGGGATGGCAGCTTTCGCGCAATCGAAATGCCGTTTCGGACATTCGAAATTTCAAGTCTGCACCCCCTTGGGGGACGTCTTGGGTGCGACAATTTGTCAAGGGTCCACCAATAAGCCATCGTACAGCGCCGCCGTCGACGGGGAACTCTCAGGGGAAAGTCTCATGTCTTTCGCCGAGGCCGACTTTGACGAGCTGGTCGACCTCATCTACGAGGCTCCCTTCGACTTCAGCCTTTGGCCGGACGTGCTGCACCGCATTTCCCGCGCCGTGAACGCCAAGGGGGGGCTGTTGTTGCCGGGCGCAGCGCCGACGGCGCTTTTCGCGTCGGCTTCGCGAGACATCGTAGACGCTCTGGGACCCTATGCCTCCGTATGGGGTCAGCATGACTTCATGAGAGAGCCGATCGTGGAGCGGCGCGTACACGGAGCGATCACGCAGCTCGATTTCTTAAGCCAACAGGATGTTGATCGGCTCCCATACTTTCAGGAGTTTCGACGCCCTTATGGCATGGAGGGATTGATTTGCTATATCGTCGAGGCGAATCTGCCTTCGTCGGTCGCGATCTCCTTTCAACTCGACTGTGGCAAGGCGCGGTTGTTGGACGAGGAGCGTTCGCGCTGCGATTCTTTGTGCCGCCATGTCGCCAGGGCCGTCCGGATCGCGGCGCGACTGGCCGGAAGCGTTACTCTGCGATCGGGATTGGTCGAAGCGATGCAGAGCCTGACGACCGGACTGGCTGTCGTCGACGCTGGAAAAAGAATCGTGTTCGCCAACCAGCGGTTCGAAAGCCTCGGTCAGCGCGGTTTGCGGATCGTCAATCGCCGGCTCGTCACCGAACATCCCGGTCAGCAGTCAGCGCTCGAACGCATCCTTGCCCGCGCGTTCGAGCCACAGCGCGCACCCTTGCTGAGCAACAGCATCGCTCTCCGACGGTCGTCGGCTCGGCCGCTGCTCGTACAGGTTATGCCCTTGCAAGCCAAGCACAAGCAGGAGAAGGATTTCGCCGCGCTGTTCGACAGGCGGCTCGCTCTTATCGTCGCGACCGATCCCGACGAGGCGCTGCCGACAGGCGAATCTTCCTTGCGCGCGCTTGGCCTGACGAGCGCCGAGACCCGCGTCGCACGGCTGATCGGCGGCGGACTTTCGCCCGCCGAGGCCGCCGCGCAGTTGGAAAACGCTGAAGGCACCGTGCGCACGTTGCTCAAGCGCGTCTATTCGAAAATTGGGGTGCAGCGACAATCGCAATTGGCGAACCTCATCGCCCGGCTGACCCTTGTGGAGTAAAGATCCGTCGCCTCCGCCGACAATATTCGAATAGCGTACCTCACTTGGGGGCCGACAGCGGTTGGTCGCCAGGTCAATTCTGGCGAAAAAGTGTGAAGTCGCGATAAACGCGGAATTCGCCGCATGCCCGCTAACTGTAATTCGGCTCCAGGATCTGGCCCAACGATGACCAATGGATCCAATTCGTTGCGACGTCGATCGGCGTTCGGACTCCGGGCTGATTAACACTCTGTATCCGGTCGATCGGCATGTTCTGGCGTTGACTTTTCTTCATCGCTGGAAATGGTTCTAAAGTATTGATATCTGGCAATGTCCAGGACTGGAGGAATCGATGCCGTACGTATCCCGCTTTCGACTTCTGGTTTCGTTTTCACTCACCTCGACCTTGGTTCTGGTAGTTCCTGCGCACGCGGAAACGACTGGCATCGTGTTGATGCACGGATTTGGGGGTGGTCCCAACAAAGACATCGTCGGCCTTGCCGACACTCTAACAAAGGCCGGTTATCTGGTGGAGCGACCCGAATTGTGTTGGTCGCTCAAACGAGCGTACGACCGAGTCTATACCGAATGTTTAGGTGAGGTTGATAATACCATCGCCAAACTAAAGAGCCACGGGGCGGCTTCCATTGTAGTGGCAGGTTTCAGTATGGGTGGCGTTGCAGCTCTCGCGTACGGGGCGTCCCACGACGGGCTTAAAGGCGTCATTGCAATTGCGCCTGCGCACTTTCCAGACTACTTTTCAAAACACGCCGAAGTCGCCGAAAGTCTTTCTAAGGCGCAGAAAATGATTAGCTCAGGCCACGGGGACGACAAGGCGCCATTCAAGGAATTTGGCACCGGGTGGATGACTCTAAATGTGACGGCGCGAATTTACCTTAGCTTTGATGGCCCCGACTCTCCCGGCCTCGGACAGGCTAACGCGGCGAACCTCAAGGCGCCGCTGTTGTGGGTGGCAGGCGCATCTGACCCAAGTCAGAAGGATGGGCCAGATTTTGCCTTCGAGAAGGCTCCACCAAATCCGCTCAACAGGTATGTGAAAGTTAACGCTGACCATTTAGGAACAGCGGATGCATCGCGCGAAGCCGTGCTGGCTTGGCTCAAGGACTTACATTGAGGATCCGCGTCGGGCCGTCGAATATCACCCGGCTTTCTATGGCGCGGCGTTACAAGCTCTTCCTCTCATTCGCCGACACCCGTTACGCTCAGTCCGGGAGGATCGACTTCGCCAGGTCGTGACCATCTTCCGAACGGCTGAGTTGGGCGCGAAGCGGCCGTCCACCGGCGCGGAAAAATTCCACAGCCGCTCTTGACAACGATATATCGTTTCCGACATATTGCCCGTACGATATATCGCTCAGTAGATATGTCGACTTCAACGAGGTTCCGATGTCTTCCGCTTCGCCTTCCTTCGAACACGCCGGCGATTTCGCCCCCGGGGGCGACCGCGCCGGTCCCTGGCGCCATCGCCGCGACGGGTTTGGCCCGCCGCTGCCGGTCAAACTGCTCGCCGTGGCGGGCGCCTTCTGGGTCGCGCCGCCGCTCGGCTTCGCCGCGCTCGGCTTGTGGGCCTGGCGCGCCTGGAAGCACAACGGCGGCCCCGGCCGCTGCGGCGGTCCCGCCGACCATTGGCGCGAATTCGCCGCGCGCGCCCGTTCGCATTGCGACTGGCCGCGCCGCTCGACCGGCAATTCCGTTCTCGACGAGCGGCGGCGCGAGACGCTGCGCGCGATCCAGGAGGAGGCCGAGGCCTATTCCGATTTCGAGCGCCGGCAGCGCGAATCGCGCGACCGCGAAGCGTTCGACCGCTTCATGGCCGACCGCAAAACGGCGGAAGCCGCCAAGCGCGACGAGCCCAAAGCGCCCGACGCGGTTTGAACCCAAGCCAACGCCCGCCGCGCTGCGCTTTCTCCCGCGCGGCGCGGCGCGCTATCGTGCCGGCGACGCGCCGAAACCGGGCGATTCGCCGCTGATGCAATGACCAAAAGACATCCTCCCTTCGGCCCGGGCGAGGCCGGCGACGACGGCGCCGACTTCGGTCCCGCCGCGCATTGGCGCGGCCTGTTCGGCCGCCATCGCGGCGGCCCGTTCGCGCGCGGACGCGGGCCGCGCATGTTCGATTCCGGCGCCTTGCGGCTGCTGGTGCTCGGCCTGATCGCCGAGGCGCCGCGGCACGGCTACGACATCATCCGCGACCTGCACGACCGCTTCCAGGGCGCCTACCGGCCGAGCCCCGGCTCGATCTATCCGATCCTGCAGACGCTGGCCGAGGCCGGGCTGGTCACCTCCGAGATGCACGGGCGCCAGCGGCTGTTCGCGGTCAGCGACGAAGGGCGCGCCTATCTCGCCGAGCAGCGCGCCGAATTGGCGGCGATCAACGCCCAGCTCGCCGAAGCCTCGGGCCCGATCGGCGAATCGGCGATCGGCGAAGCGATCCAGGACTTGCGTGCGGCGCTGTACGAAAAGCTGCGCCGCAGCGCGCTCACCGCGGCCCAGGCGGCCAAGCTGCGCGAGGCGCTGGAGCGCGCGCGGCGCGAGATCGAAGAGATCTGAACGTCGGCGGCGGGCGTCGCCTTTGGATCGACGCTTCTGACCGTCGTCGCGAGCGGCGGCGACGCGATCCAGACGAAGCCGCCGCTCCGCGCGCCGCCTTGACCACGCCGGCGCCGCGGCGTCTAAAACCGCGCCATGGCGAACGACGAACCCGACTGGCTGACCTGGGCGCGCGAGCTGCAGGCGATCGCCCAGACCGGCCTGACCTTCTCGCGCGATCCTTACGACCGCGAGCGCTACGAGGCTTTGCGCGCGCTGGCGGCGAAAATGCTGGCGGCGCGAACCGACGCGCCGGTCGACAGAATCGCGCGCTTGTTCGCCGGCGAGTCCGGCTATGCGACGCCGAAGATCGACGTTCGCGCCGCCGTGTTCGACGCGCGCGAGCGGCTGTTGATGGTGCGCGAGACGTCGGATGGCGGGCGCTGGACCCTGCCGGGCGGCTGGGCCGACGTGAATCGCAGCGCGGCCGAAAACGCGGTCAAGGAAGCGCTGGAGGAGAGCGGCTATTCTGTGCGCGTGCTGAAGCTCGCCGCGTTGTGGGACCGCACCCGGCAGCGCCATCCCGCCGGATTGTTTTCCTGCGCCAAGGTCTTCTTCGTCTGCGAACCGACCGGCGGCGCGGCGGCGACCAGCCACGAAACGTCCGAGGTCGGCTGGTTCGCCGAAGCCGACCTGCCGCGGGAGCTGTCGCTGGCGCGCGTGCTGCCGCAGCAGATCGCCCGCATGTTCGCGCACTGGCGCGATCCGGCGCTGCCGACCGATTTCGACTGACGGCCGGCGCGGCCGGCGACGGGCGTCGTCTGCAGACTGCAGCGCCCGCCGCCTTCATTGCGAGCGACGGCGAAGCAATCCAGAATTGGCCCTCGTCGCAATCCCCGAGTCTGGATCGCGTCGCTGTGCTCGCGATGACGGCAAAGTGGATTCGACTTCAATCAGTCATGCTCTAAGTTCTCAGGATCGAAGAAAAGGGCGTCCGCCGATGAAACTGCGCCTGCTCGCCGCCGCCGCAGCGCTCGCGCTCGCCGCGCCCGTCGTCGTCGTGTCGGCGCGCGCCGACGACGCGGCCGACCATCGTGCTTATTGGGGAACGCCGTCGGTCGAAGGCGGCAAATGCTGCGCCAGCCTCGCCGACGTGCGCGCCAACATCGACCGCATCGATCGTCAGATCGTCGCGCTGATGGCCGAGCGCGGCCAATACGTCGCCGAGGCCGGCCGCTTCAAGGCCGATCCGGCGGCGGTGAGCGCGCCGGCGCGCGTCGAAGCGATCGTCGCCAAGGTCAAGGCGCTGGCGCGCCAGGACGGCCTCGCCGAGAGCGTCGTCGAACGCAGCTACCGCGCCATGATCGCCGCGTTCGAGGATTACGAGCGCGACGAATGGACGCGGCGCAATGCGGGCGCGCCGCCGGCGAAATGAGGGATGAGGCCGCGGCGGGCTTCAAGCGCGCAGGGCCGGCCGCGGATGCGCCTCGGCGCGCGTTGGAGATTTCTTAAGCCGCTCGCGCTATGTCGAAAGCGCAATCGGAAACCGCTGGGCCATGACGTCACCAGTGTTTGGGCCCAAGCGCTGGCTGGGCAGGTTCGCCCGCCTGGTCGGGAGACAAACCTCCCTCTTCGTCGCCGCCGGAGTCCTGATTGGATTCGTTCTGGCTGGGACGATTGCGCTCGACGTCTACCTCCACAACCTCCTCGTCGAGCAGGGTTCACGGAGCGCGCGCAATCTATCCTACAATCTTTCCGACCAGACGGATCGATCCCTGCAAGCCGTTTTGTCGACTGTTTCCAAAGTCGTCGAACGTTTGCAAAGTGACGGAGTCGGCTCGGTCGGCGCTTTGGAATCCGCGGCCGGCGCCAAGGATGTCCAGGCGCTGCTGCGCGATCGCCTCGCCGAGGACCGGTCGCTCGACGGCGTCTTCATCGTCGGCGCCGACGGAAAGATCGGCAATCCCGACCGCGCGCCGCTCGTCTCGATCGCCGACTTGCACGGGCAAGACCACCTGGAGTCCCTGCGCAATGCGTCTCCCGACGCTGTCTACGTGTCGACGCCGTTCCAGAGCACGGCCTCGGGGACGTGGCAATTAAGCCTGTCGAAGCGCGTCTCCGCGAGCGACGGCTCCTTTCTCGGCGTGGCGAACGGCGTCGTGAAGCTGCCCTCATTCGACGATGTGCTGGAGAACGTGGCGTTGGGAGAGCATGCGTCGGTCTCCATTTTTCGCGAGGACGGCTCGATCATCGCCTGCTTTCCGCAGCGCGAAATCGCGCTCGGCGCCACCATCGCCAATAGCGCGGTGTATACGCGCTTCATCGCGCAAAAGCTCGACGGCGTGACGCGACAGACGAGGGCCGTCGACGGCGTCGACCGGATGCTCGCCATCGCCCATTCGTCCAATTTTCCTGTCGTGTCGGTCGTCGCCGTGGCGATGAACGACATCCTGGCCGATTGGCTCCATCAAACCGAAGCGCTTGCATTCGGCGCCGCCGTCATTGTCCTGGCGATCGGCTTCGGGACGATCAGGCTCGCCGTCTACGTCGAACGGCTCGCCGACGCACAGGCGCGCGAGGCCACTCAGACCCAGCTCGCGGTCCAGTACAAGCGGTTCAACAACGCGATGGACAACATTGTCCAGGGACTGGCGATGTACGATCGGGGAAATTCCCTGATCGCCTGCAACAGACGCTACGCCGAGATCTATGGACTTCCGGCCGAACTGACCGGGCCTGGAGTCTCGCGTGCGCAAATCGTCTCCTATCGCGGCCATTACGGCTTTGGAAAGGCGTTGAGCGAACCGGTCGACGAGCCTGACGGCAGCGTCTTGACGATCAGCGAACTCGCCGACGGGCGCATTATCGCGCAGCGGAAGAAGAAACTCGTCGAAGGCGGATGGGTGTCGACCCACGAGGACATCACCGCGCGCCGTCAGGCCGAGGAGAAGGTCGAGGAGATGGCGAGAAGCGACGCCCTGACCGGGCTGTCGAACCGCACCGAGTTCAAGCGGCGCCTCGAACAATGTCTTGCCGAGGCGAAACGTCGCGCCGCCAAATACGCCGTGCTCTATCTCGACCTGGACCATTTCAAAGTGGTCAACGACACTTTGGGGCACCCCCTTGGCGACAAGCTGTTGCGGGAAGTCGCCACACAAATCAAAGCCGTCACCCGCGAAGGCGATACGATCGCGCGGCTCGGAGGCGACGAGTTCGCGATCATCCAGCGCGTCTTGTACGTTCCGCGCGACGCCGTGCGCCTCGCGGAACGGCTGATCGCCTCGATCAGGAAATCCTATTCGATCGACGGCAACGACATTGAAATTGGCGCCAGCATCGGCATTTCGCTCGCGCCGGACGACAGCGTCGATTGCGACGAACTCATCCGAAACGCCGATATGGCTCTTTACCACGCCAAGACGAATCGCGGCGGGTTCAGCTTCTTCGAGCCGTCGATGGACGAACAGGTTCGTTCTCGTCGCCAGATGGACAAGGACCTGCGGGTCGCACTCGCCGAGGAGCAATTCGAACTCCACTACCAGCCGGTCATCTCGTTAGCCGACGGGCAGGTGAAATCGTTCGAAGCGCTTCTGCGTTGGAGACATCCCGAACGCGGCAACGTTCCGCCCGCCGAGTTCATCCCTGTGGCCGAAGAGAACGGCATGATCGTGCCGATCGGGGAATGGGTTCTGCGGAGGGCGTGCCGAGAGGCCGCCAGATGGCCGGCGCACATCAACGTGGCCGTCAACGTGTCCGCGGTTCAGCTCAAGTCGCCCGGAATTCTCCAATCGATTTCCGAGGCGATCAGGGCCGCGGGCGTCGAGAGCTCGCGACTCATCGTGGAAGTCACCGAAAGCGTGATGATCACGGACGCCGAGCTGGCCATTTCGACCCTCCATTCGATCCGCGACATGGGCAGCGCGATCGCCATGGACGACTTTGGCACGGGATACTCGAGCTTGAGCTATCTGCGCCGTTTTCCATTCGACAAGATCAAGATCGACCAATCGTTCATCAGCGAGCTTGGGCAACGCGAGGACAGCGTGGCCATCGTGCGCGCGGCGACGGGTCTGGCCAAAGCGCTCGGCATGGAGGCGGTCGCCGAGGGGATCGAGACAGAGGAGCAATTGGCCCACGTTGCGGCCGAGGGCTGCTCCGAAGCTCAGGGCTATTTGATCAGCCGTCCGATGCCGGCCGCCGACGTCTTCGACTTTCTCGGCGTCGAGCCTCAAGAGACCGCTGGCCGACGGGTTGCGAAGCCGTCGTCGCTGGAGCGCAAGGGCGTGGCGGGCGAGCTTTCTCGTCTTCCCGCGCGCGTCGCGCCTCGGCCTTTCATCTGGCGCGACCGAAGCGTCGCGGCGGCGACGGCTTCGGTATCGATGGGCGTGCGTTCGCCCGAGCGGTGAATCGGCGTGGCGTTCGCTGCCGATCGGCGTTCGCTTCACGGCCGACCCGGCGGCCCTGAGCGCGCCGGCGCGCGAGGACGGCTCCGCCGCGAGCGCTCCTGATTGGCGCGGCGGACGTTGTCTCAGCCGCCGCCAATCGAACGAATGACGCTCGCCGGGTTTCCTCCGACAAGAGTGTTCGGGGGAACGTTCTTGGTGACGACTGAACCCGCCGCCACAACAGAGTTCTTGCCTACCGTCACGCCGCCGATGATCATCGCGCCGGCGGCGATCCAGACGTTTCTTTCGATCACGACGGGCTTTGCGATGACGAAGGCGCGCCGCCGAGACGGCTCGACGGGAGGGCCAGACGTGATGATGCTCACGTTCGGCCCGATCATCACGTCGTCGGCGATGTCGAGACCGCCAAGATCATAAAAAGTGCAGTTCTGATTGACGAAAACATTGCGCCCGACGTTGATATCGGTGCCGCCGGTTACGTAAAACGGCGGGATCAACAAGAAGCTGTCGTCCACTTTCTTGCCGATGAGCTCGCTGAACAAGGCGCGGATTTTGTCCGCGTCGTTGAACGTCAAACGGTTGAGATTGGCGGTGATCGCCAGCGCTCGTTTGACGTTCGCCAACAAGGCCGCCGATTCCGGCGTTCTCCTGGGCGTTATCTTGGTTCTATCATCGTTCGCCATTCGTTGTTTTCCTCCGAGCGCGGTGGAACGAACGTTCGGCGCTCGACGGCCGCGCCGAGATTCGCCGAGCATAGCCAGAAAGGGTCGAGGCCGGAATCCACCTTCAACACGCATTTCGAAGGTTTGCTTGCGAAGCCGTCGTTCGCGAGCGCCGGGAGCGCCGACGGAGGGTCCCGAGCGTCAGATTTGATCCGCTAGACCAGATGTCCGAGTGAGATCGGGGCGACCCGCTTCGCGATTTGCGGGACGACGAGGGTCACGCTGGACGAACCGGCGCCGAGCCTCATGTATAGGAGACGGGTCGTCGTGTGAAGCGGCTCCACATTCCGACCTCTCTCAACCCAAGACTGTCGGATGCTTGGAGCGCCGATCGGCGCTCGCTCCGAAGCGGCGGAGCCACTCACGCCGCTATCAGGCTTGCAGACAGGTCGGAGGTGAAAAATTCGCGAATTTTCGCCGTCGGCAGCGGCTTGCTGAAAAAGTACCCTTGAAATTGCTCGCATCCCTCCTTTGCGAGGTATTCGAGCTGCTGCGACGTTTCGACGCCTTCGGCGAGGACCGGTATGTTCAAGCTCCGGCCAAGGCCGGTGATGGCCCGGATGATGGCGGCGCAATCCGCGCTGTGGCCGATGTCGGTGACGAACGACTTGTCGATCTTTATCTTGTCGATCGGGAACGAGCGAAGATAACTGAGGCTCGAATAGCCGGTGCCGAAATCGTCCATCGAGATGCTGACGCCGAGCGCCTGAAGCTGTACGAGCGTCTCGACGTTGGCGTTGTCGTTGAGAAACAGCACCGATTCCGTGATTTCGAGCTCGAGCCGGCTCGCCGGCAAGCCCGACTGGGCGAGCGCGCCGACGACGGACGCCAGGAGACCGTTGCCGCGGAACTGAATTGCGGACAAATTCACGGCGATCTTGATGTCGCCGGGCCATGAAGACGCTTCGTCGCACGCCTGTCGCAAAACCCAATCGCCGATCGGAACAATGAGTCCCGTCTCCTCGGCGAGCGGAATAAACTCGGAGGGCAGGACAAAGCCGCGCGACGGGTGTTTCCACCGAATCAGCGCTTCGCATCCGATGACGCGTTTCTCGGTCATGCTGACCAGCGGTTGATAATAAAGTTCGAACTCGCCTCTGGAAAGCGCCGCGCGCAGGTCGTTTTCCAGCGCAATGCGGGCTCGCAAAAGGGCGTCCATTTCCGCTTCAAAAAACCGGTACATGGACTTGCCGTCGGTCTTCGCGCTGTAGAGAGCGATATCGGCGTTCTTCAGAATCTCATCCGCATTCATGCTGTCGTCTGGCGCGACGGCGATGCCGATGCTCACGCCGATCGAAAGGTCGTGACCATCGATGCGATAGGGCGCGCTCAAGACCTCGATCATCCGCTGCGCGAGCGCCACGGCGGCCTCGGGACCATCGATCTCGCACTGGATGACCGAGAATTCATCGCCGCCTAAACGCGCGACGAGGTCCACGTCGCGAACGGCCTCACGCAGCCGGCTGGCCACCGCCTGAAGCAGTCGATCGCCGGTGGGATGGCCGAAAGTGTCGTTGACCACCTTGAAGTCGTCGAGATCGAGAAAATGGACGGCGGTGCGGCAATTATTGCGGCGGATCCGGGCGAGGCTTTCTTCCAACCGCATCTTGAACTGGGCGCGGTTCGCCAGCGACGTCAGATCGTCGTGGTGCGCCATGTGGCTGATGCGCGCCACCGCCTCGCGTTGCTCGGTCACGTCGACAATCGAAACGAGCACGGAAGACCGCCCCTCGACCATCAGTTCGCGCGTGTGGGCGATCACGTCCCGCCGGCGGCCGGTCGCCGTCAGGTGAACCCAATGCCGCTGGTTGCCGTTCGGCGCGCGCGGCTTGGTCGCGAGATCTCGCACCGACGGGACGTCTTCAGGCGGATGAAGATCCGTGAGCGCCAAGCTCTCGAATAGCGGACGCGAATATCCGTAGGTTCTCGTGGCCGCCTCATTGACGCTCAGAATGCGCAAGTCTCGCGGATCGTAGATCAATTGCGGAATCGGATTGAATTCGAACAACATCCTGACCGATTCTTCGCGCTCAATGATCGTGGTGATGTTTGTGAGCGTCAATCCGACAAACTCGCCGATCGGCGCGATGGAAACCTGAAGGTGCAGCGGCCGTCCCGAAGGAGTCGAACGGCTGACCTCGAATTGATCGGGCTCTCTTGTCGCCATCATGTTGTTGATATGACGATGAAACGGCCCTATCTCCCGAGGCGGAAGAAGACTGGATATAATTCTCCAATTGATCGTTTCGTCGGTCGCGCCGAGATATTTCGACGCGGTCGGGTTGGCGCTGATGATCTGGAATTCCGTCGATTCGTCGCGCGTGACGGGGGCTGCGATCAGCATCCCTTCTGAGGTTGAGCTGTAAATGGCGTCGAGCAGCGTTTGCGACGTCTGCCGCAGGCGGCAGAACGTAAAGACGAGACGGTCGTGTTTCCAGGCGAGCGGCAAGAACAGCAGTTCGCAGTAGCCGATCATTCCGTTCGAAACAGACGGGAAGAGGTCCCAGTGAGGCTCGAGCGTCGCGCAAACCCGCTTCACGCCATATTGCAGGGCGTAGCTGCAATTGCCGTTGGCGGAGCCAAACGTCGGAGGGTCGGTCGACCAGCCGATCTGTAAAGCGAATTGCTCTCCGAAACTGAGAACTTCGGGTTCGGGACCGGCGCCAATCTTGAGAACCGCGATCTCATGCGAGATGTGACCGACGTTGCCGACGACGACATCCTCGAATCGTGGAACGGTGGAGCTGAGCCGGGCCTCCAGCCAACGTTTATGGATCTTACGAACGTCCTCGAACGCTGTCCGAGTCGGCATCAAAATCACCAAGGCAAAATTCGTCTACGATTAACAATGCGGCTCGAGCGAGACGCGGCTCACTATCGCAATCGGGGGTTTAAACTTCGATGAAGTTGTTCGTCATAAATAGTTCACCAACGTGCCGAGGGCGCGGATTCATTCGGACGGCGCGGAGTCTAGCGAGCTTTTCGAAGACCGCCGGGCCGACGCGGTCCTCTCCGTTGAGGAAGCGGATGAAGTCCTGCTGGCGATGCTTGAGCATGCAGCGCCCGGCTGCGCATCGGTCAAGGATATCGAGCGCTGCCAACAGCGTCGTCGCGCATTGCGCTCATAGTCGTGGGTCGTGGCGCCGCACTTGCCCGACTTGATCGGCAAGCCCGGTTGGGCGCGGTCGAGGCCTGGACTTGGCTCTTTTCGTCGATCGAGACGACGACGGCGTCGAGGGACCGGTCCATATGGAAGCCGACAACGTCTCCTGCCTTCTCTGCGAAGCTGGGATCGTTGGAGCGTCTGGACCAGCGCCGGCGATGCGGCCGGAGACGACGCAGGTCCCGCAGACGCCGGACGGCGCACAGCGAGACGCCGACGGCCTTTGGCGTGGCGCGGCCCGTCCAATTCCCGTCTCAGCCGGCGAGCAGGTCCGTCGCTTCGCCATCCGCTTCGCAGGCGCCGCGCCCATCGGCTGGGCGGTTGGGTTGGGCGCGACACGGTCGTGCAAACGGATCCATCGTCTCAGCCCGCCTTGCCTCGCGCGCCGGTCCCCTCTATGGCAGGGCCTCCAATTTCGAGCAGGAACCGATGGCCGAACCGTTGCGCGCCCACGCCGCCGCGCCCCGCTTGCCGGGAGCCCGTTTTCTCATCGTCGAAGCGCGGTACTACGAGTCCGTCGCCGTCCTGCTGCTCGAGGGGGCGAAGGCGGCGTTCGAGGCGGCCGGCGCGACTTACGACGTCGTGCGCGTCACCGGCGCGCTGGAGATTCCCGCCGGTCTGGCGATCGCGCTCGAACTGGCGAGCGCCGACGGGCGCCCGTACGACGGCGCGATCGCGCTGGGCTGCGTCATTCGCGGCGAGACCTATCATTTCGAGATCGTCGCCGGCGAGTCGGCGCGCGCGCTGATGGACATGGCGGTTTCGCGCCGGCTGGCGCTCGGCAACGGCGTCCTCACCGTCGAAACGCTCGAACAGGCCGAGGAGCGGGCCGATCCGAAGAGCGGCGACAAGGGCGGCGACGCGGCGCGCGCGGCGCTGACGCTCGCCGCGCTCAAGCGTGGCG
>Ga0181535_10002982_pt1 | contig 20019 bp, 17 predicted proteins | sample PEATcosm2014_Bin_44_FD_119774 | JGI IMG/M metagenome (GOLD analysis project Ga0181535, IMG submission 119774) | Peatland microbial communities from MTU Mesocosm Facility, Houghton, MI, USA - PEATcosm2014_Bin17_30_metaG | ecosystem: Environmental > Terrestrial > Soil > Wetlands > Peat | place... | reverse complement strand
CGCTCGTCGCAATGTCCCTCGACGGTGAAGCGCATGTTCGGGTGACTCTTGAGAAACGCCGCGTCGGCTTGCAAGGTCGACTGATTGGCCGACGTCAGTTGGTAGCTGTCGTAATCGAAGTAGATGTCCTTGACGCTGCGCGCAAACAACTCCTGATCGCTCAGCGTGGTGGCGGCACTTACCGGTGGAGGCGGGGGCGCGGTGACAGTTACGCGCGCGGTTGCATCCTGGCTTCCACCCTCACCCTTTGCGGTCATCCGATACGTGGTTGAAGTAGTTGGCGTTACCAACTGCGATCCCGACGGGCCCACCTTGCCGATCCCCTCCAGTGTGACCTCGGTGGCGTCCTGCGTCGTCCACGTTAACGTGCTCGATTCACCAGCCTGAATCGTCGCCGGATTTGCGGTTAACGACGCCGTGGGCGCAGCCGCCGGAGGCGGCGGTGGCGGAGGCGGAGCGGGCGCAACCTTCTTATTGCAAGCGGCGACCGTCATGATTCCTGCCAGAGCCAACACGACAAAAAACCACTTCATGCTACGTTGATTCACCACATCCTCCATGCGAGAGAACTCGCGTTGAAGCGTCCGATACCCTCGGGTAGCGCGCGCTTCAGTAAAACCAAAGCGGGCAAAGAGCGAACAATCGCCCCTTGCAAGACAACCCAACCTGCTCAAGCAAAAGCCGAGCACAAAAGGTTGGACTAACGGGCTGGGGCCATGGTTCCCGACAGACGCGGTCTTTGCGGCTGTAGCAGGTGTCCATCAGTGTGAACCCCAGTTAGGCTGAGAATTCGTTCCACTGGTTGTCAACTGCCGTTGTTGGCTTCCGTCGGCAAGCATCGTCCATATCTGTTCAGAACCGCTGCGGTTCGACTGGAACACGATATGCCTGCCATCGGGAGCCCACGACGGAAAATCATTGCGTCGACTATCATGCGTCAACTGTACCCACTTATGACTGGCGACGTCCATGATGTAAATATCATCACCACCCGGCGCGCCCGGGCCGTAATGACGAATCCATGAAAACAGCAGGAACTGTCCATTCGGCGACCATGATGGCGACACCGCATAGCCGGTGTCCGTAACCCGCTGCACATTCGATCCGTCCGAATCCATGACGTAGATTTGTGGCAGGCCGGTCCGGCCGCTCACAAACGCGATCTGAACACCGGTCTTGGGATTCCACACGGGGGAAACGTCTGGTCCCTTCACCGCCGTCAGCCGTTTCAGGCTCCCGCCATTGGCGTCACAAGTGTAGATCTCCGGAGCGCCGGCGCGCGAAGAAGAAAACGCCAGCTTGGTCCCGTCGCCCGACCACGCCGGAGACAAATTTCCCCCGCCAAAAACAGGAAATGAGACGAGCCGGTTGAGATCGTTGGAGTACATCAGGATATTCCAGTTGCCGTGAAAGATGCCCGCGAGCGCAACGCGAGAACCATCAGGCGACGCGTGAGGCGATAGCGCGATAGACCTCAGGTGCGTCAACTGCTGCTGGTTGGCTCCATCATAATCCATGGACCAGATTTCTTTGTTGCCGCTGCGAGTGCTGACAAAATAAATGCGGCTTTCAGCAATGCCCGGCAGGCCTCCGCCGAGGCGGAGAATGATTTCATCGGCGAAGCGGTGAGCGATGATGCGCGCGCTCTGTACCGACGCGGTTTCGTTGTACTGTTTACCAAGCACCTGTGGCGACTGCTGGTTCTTGACGTCGAACAGCCAGCCCTGTACGAGCACCCGGCCGCCGCTGACGCCTAGATTGCCAAACGCAACCATACCCGCATTCGGGGGCGGACTACCCCAGGCGTCAAACTTGATCGTCGCCGGCGCGCTGAATGAGCCAATCGGATAGAAGCTCTTGGAGACCATATCGAAAATGCCGGCTTGCTGGAGGTCGCCCCAGAGCGTGTCGTTGAAGGTTTTCACCAGTTCGCCGGCTTGAGGGTCCGCCGATGCGGGAACAAAGTCAGGAACAGCAAGCCGTACTTTTTCCATGCCCAGCCCAGTACCGGTGCGAATCCAGTCTTGCGCGGTTGCGGTTGCAGCCGCCATCAGCAGCAAAACGGCCACTATGGCAAATCTTCTAATCATCTTTATCGTCGGGTGCAATTTCACCTCACAGATTCAAACGATTCCGCTCGTCTACTGGCCCCGAACCGGCGGATCGAACCAGAACTCGACCGCTACACGGTTCCCGGAATATTCCGGCGGCAAAGGACCGAAGGTATCGATGCGTTGTAGAGCGCGCAGCGCGGATTGATCGAGCGATGGAATGCCGCTGGACTGTTCGATTCGGATATTGGCCGGAGCTCCGGGGCGAGTGATCTCAAAATAAATGTAGACTCGCCGCGTGGTCGACAGGCTCGGATCGATTTCATACTTCATCCAATTCTCAGAGACCTTTCGTCGAACCGCATCAACGTACCATCCGAAGCGCGTGCCGAAGTCGCCGCCAGCGCCGTTGAATCCGAATCCGCCCTTGGCGCCTGCCGCGCTGAACGTTCCATACGGGCCGCTCACCGGCCCGCCCTGCCCAAAGGGAACAACATTGGAAACCTTGGCTACCTCGCGCGGCTGTTCGTGCGTGGGCGTAACAGGTGGCTGCTTCGACGGTTTGATCTTCGTCTTGGCGTTGCGGTCGGGAATCGGAATCGCCGTCTTGTCTTTTTCTTCCGGCTTGGGCACCGACTGCGTCACGCCCTTGGACTCGTTTGCCAGCACATTCTCCGGTTTAGCCTGCGGATTAGCGGGTAACGGAACGGTGGTAACCAGCGTTGCGCTCATAGCGTTGCCGGTGTCGTCGCCTGAGTTTCCCCAACTGCCGCCCGATCTGCCCGCAAAGAACGCGGCATAGAAGAAGATTGAACCAAACAGCGCCACGTGCAGCACCGCCGAGATTGTCAGCGGTCTCCGCCAAGCTTCGCGCTCTTCGAAGATGTCAGCGTTTGCCGCCATTTTCACTCAAGGGTTGAGTCACAATGCTTACGTTGCTGATACCGGACGACTTGACAGCATCCATCACGGTTGCAAAAGCGCCGAAGGGGACATTTTCGTCCGCACGAACAAAAATCGACTGGCCTTGCGGATCGCGAATCTTCTGTCGGAGCTTGCTGCCGATTTCATTGATATTGACCGGGTCATTACCGAGATAGACGCGCTGCTGCTTATCGATGGTGATCACCAGCCGCTCTTCGGTGATTTCTTTCACTGTCCGGGTCTTGGGCACCGCAACTTCGATTCCGGATTGCAGGATGGGAGCGGTCACCATGAAAATGATCAACAGCACCAGCACGACATCGACAAACGGAGTGATGTTGATCTCAGAAAGCGACGTTTGGGTGCGTCCCTGTTGGTTGGTGAAAGCCATCTAACGCTGCTCCACGTAGCTTGTCGGCTGTGCCTGGGACGCCGCCTGCGCGCGCTCGACCGTGTTCAGCAACTCCAGACTGAAGTCGTCCATGCGCGCACCAAATTGCCGGATTTCCTGCATGAAGAAATTGTAGGCGATCACCGCGGGAATGGCCGCAAACAGCCCGGCTGCGGTGGTGATGAGCGCCTCCGAGATGCCGGGAGCGACCGCGCGCAAAGTTGCCGCGCCGGAGGTGCCGAGCCCATGGAAGGCGTCAATAATGCCCCATACGGTGCCAAAGAGTCCGATGAACGGCGTCACCGCGCCAGTCGTGGCCATCCACGGAAGACGCCGCTCCAGGCGCGTCAGCTCCTCGGAAGCCGCAATCTGCATGGCCCGTTGAACGGCGACGATGCGAGTTCCGCCTGCCTGCCGCCGCAGCTCCTCGAAAGCTGCCTCGAAAACTGGAACCAGCGGGCTGGGCTTGAACTGCTCCGAGACCGCCGCTATCTCCTGCATGCGTCCGCTCTTGCGGAAGGCACGCAGAAACCTCGAACTCTGCACGTTGGCGCGCCGGAACGTGCCCCACTTGGCGGCGATAATCGCCCAGGAGAAGAGGCTGAATACCAGAAGAATGACCAATACCAGTTTGGCGACAAATCCGGTCTGTTGAACTAGATCGGTGATCTCGCCGCCAATTGCAAATGCCGTGAAACAGATTCGGTCCATTTTTACTCGACTTTTGAGGTTTGCAACGAGCGCAAATATCATTATAGACACCCGCAGAGATGCTGAGTTTCAGAAATTCCCACAGAAGTACCTCTGGAGTAGACATCCGAGGGTACCTGCCGTATAACGTGAGCAAAGCTCGAAGGAAACCCGAGTCCCGACAAGCCCGCTGTAAGGGTTGTTGGGGTATAAGAAATTCGTGTTATGCTTCGCTCGTTCATCTCTGCGAGTGCGAGTAAGGAGTCCACGGGGACGCCGCTCGCGGTCCATCGAGTAAATTCGTGATTGTGCAGGACTGCCGGTGCTGATCGAGCTCAGAGTTGAGAATTATGCGGTGATCGATTCGGTGGTGGTTCCGTTCGGCGCGGGACTGAATTTGCTGACCGGCGAGACTGGCGCCGGCAAGTCGATTCTGATCGACGCGCTTTCGCTGCTGCTTGGTGAAAAGGCGTCTAGCGATATCGTTCGCCACGGAACCGAGAGGGCGGTCGTATCGGCGGTTTTCGAGGCCGCCTTCGAGCCGGTGGCCAAAGTGCTCGAGGCCAACGGCATCGATGGCGATGAGGCGCAGATCATCGTTCGCCGTGAAATCGCCGCCAACGGCAAAAGCCGCGTATTTATCAATAACCAGCCCGCCACGGTAGCCGTTCTCAAGCAGCTTGCTCCGCACTTGGCCATCATCCACGCGCAAAACGAATCGGTGCTCGCCTTCGATCCTCCAGCGCGACTCGCGCTTCTCGATTCCGCCGCCGGACTCGAGTCCGAGCCGGTGGGGAGCGCTTATCAGGAGTGGCTCGACGTGCAGCAGCGCATTGGCGAACTCGAGCGCGACGAGCAGGACAGGTTGCGGATGCTCGATCTGTGGAATTTCCAGGCCAAGGAAATTGAAGCTGTGCGGCCCGAGCCCGGAGAGGACCAGAAACTCGAAGCCGAGAAGCGCGTGCTGGCCAACGCAGAACGGCTATTTCAGGCGGCGATGGCAGGTTACGACGCTCTATATGAAGGTGCCACGTCCGCGATTTCCAGCCTGCACGCCGCTATGAAGCAGATAGAGGAGCTGGCCCGCTTTGATCCTAAGTTCCAGCAGTCGCTGGGCGAGCTGGATTCGGCGCGGATCACGGTGGAAGACCTCGCCGAAACGCTTCGTGGCTATGCCCAGGGGATTGACGCTTCGCCCGAGCGATTGGCCGAGGTCGAGGACCGCTTGGCGGCTTTAGACCGCCTGCGCCGAAAATATGGGAAATCGATCGACGATGTGCTCGTCTATGGCGAGGATATCCGCTCGAAGATTAATCAGATGGAAAACAAAGACCAGCTTCTGCGCGACCTGAAGCGGGAACTGGCGGCCAAAGCATCCGGTTATCTCGATTTGGCCCGAGGACTTTCCCGCAAGCGCTTCGCGGCTGCCCGCAAACTGGAGAGAACTGTCGAGGCTGAGATCAATGACCTTGCGATGAAGGCGCGTTTCCAGATCGAGGTGAGCGGCTCCGATGAGCAAGAGTACTGGACCGCCGCCGGTTTTGATCTGGTGCGATACCTGATCTCGGCAAATCCCGGCGAACCACTTGGGCCGGTCGAGGAAATCGCCTCGGGTGGCGAGCTTTCGCGCGTGATGCTGGCGCTCAAAGCCAGCGTCGAGGCCAGCGCCATCGCGCCAGCTGGAAACGGCCGCAAGGGGAAAGATCAGGTGCGGCAACGAACCCTGGTTTTCGACGAAATCGATTCCGGCATCGGCGGCCGTGCGGCGGAGGCGGTCGGCAGGAAGCTGAAGGCGCTAGCGCAAAGCAAGCAAGTGCTTTGCGTCACTCATCTGCCGCAGATTGCGTCCTTTGCCGATCAGCACTTCCTGATCGAAAAGCGGGAAAGCGCGGGCCGCGCTCAGACAAAAATTCGCCAACTGACCGCCGAGGAAAGAAAGCAGGAGATCGCCCGCATGTTGAGCGGAGCCAAAATCACCGAAGCCTCCCTGAAGAATGCTGAACAGATGCTGAAAGTGAACGCCTGATCGCTCGCAAGTGTCGTCTTTTCAATTACGTCGATTCCATTCCGGAACTCACTGGAACACTGCTACAATAATCAGAAGATACTCCGCTCTGAATCGGATACGGGCTGTCCTTGTGACGGCTTATGGCGGGCAAATCGCTGTTCGCTGTGAGAATCATACTGGAGGATGCTAATTCCATCGCTTTCTATGCGTTACGTTCGCAAAAGGGAGACGGAAACGGCTAGGCTGTAAACTAAGAGGACGCGGGGCGGAGCTGTTGGGGGTGCGCGCGTTGCGGTTGTCGGCTTGGCTCCCGAACCGGCGGTTGAGATCATCATGAGTGCAAACACCGATGCCAAAACTTTATTTTTGTTGAAGCCGCGCGGTTTCTGCGCCGGCGTCGTGCGAGCCATTGATATTGTGCGCATCGCCCTGGAGACCTTTGGTCCTCCCATTTACGTGCGTAAGGAGATCGTTCACAACCGCTACGTGGTGGAGGAGTTGCAGGCCAAAGGAGCGGTTTTCGTCGACGATGTCAGCGAAGTTCCACTGGGCGAGAGGGTGATCTACAGCGCCCATGGTGTTGCGCCGCAGGTGCGCGAAGCAAGTCGCGAACGCAAGCTTCGGGTCATCGACGCTACTTGCCCGCTGGTGACGAAGGTTCACGTCGAGGCAGTCAGGTTCGCGCGTGATGGTTATTCGCTGATTCTGATCGGTCACCTCAATCACGACGAGATCATCGGAACCCTGGGCGAAGCCCCGCAGGTGACCTCGGTGGTCAACAGCGTCGAGCAAGTCAAGGTGCTGAAGGTTCCTGATCCGGACAGGGTTGCTTACCTGACGCAGACGACGCTCAGCCTGGACGAAGCCAGGGATATCATCGTCGCCCTTAAAGAGCGTTTTCCAAACATTAAAGGGCCGCAAGCGCAGGATATTTGTTACGCCACGGAAAACCGCCAGGTCGCGGTGAAAGACGTCGCCTGTAATTCCGATCTCGTGCTGGTTGTGGGTTCGCCAAACAGCTCGAATTCAAACCGGCTGGTCGAGGTGGCAAGAAATCTGGGTACCAGCGCCCATCTGATCGATACATATCGTGACATCGATCAGGAATGGCTCGAAGGCGTGAGGACGATCGCCCTGACGGCGGGTGCCTCCGCACCCGAGGTCCTGGTGCAAGAGGCGATTGATTTTCTCATGCAGCATGGGTTCTCCAAGCTGGAAGAGATCGAATTAATGCCCGAGAACGTGCGTTTTGCGCTACCGCCGGAAATCGTTGAGGCCATTGGTGCGGCACCGGCCCTGCAGCCCAACGTGGGCGAATAAGAAAGTATGGAAATCGTTCCGCAATCGGCGAGTATGCATTTCGGCAGGATAGATGGGATAAGAGACCGTCTGCGATCAGCGATCCAGGCGGCTCGCGACTATCTGTTCTCGACGCAGGATGCTGAGGGCTACTGGTGCGGGGAACTGGAAGCCGACACTACCCTGGAATCGGATTACATCTTCCTGCATACGCTGCTTGGCACCCGCAACGAAGTGCGTTTCCAAAAGACAATTCGCGAGATCGCCCGTCACCAGAACGAGGATGGTGGTTGGCCCATCTACCAAGGCGGTCCTTCAAATATCAGTGCCTCGGTTAAGGCCTATTTCGCCTTTAAGCTCTGCGGATACGGCGTGGATGAACCTGCGCTGGTCAAGGCCCGTACTTACATCCTGAAGCACGGGGGCGTTCCGGCGGTTAACACCTTCACTAAGATTTATCTTTGCGCGCTCGGCCAGTACGACTATGACGCCGTGCCTGCAATTCCGCCCGAGATCGTGCTGTTCCCGAACTGGTTTTGGTTCAACATCTACGAGATATCGTCGTGGTCGCGTGCCATCCTCATTCCGCTCTCGATCTGCTATGCCAAAAAGCCGTTTCGCAAGATCGCACCAGAGCAGGGCATTGACGAGTTGTTCCCGAATGGCAGGCTCAAGTCGCAGCTACGGCTCAAGTGGGACGACAAGCTGATCAGTTGGCGTAACTTCTTCCTGGTTTTGGACCGCGTGACACACATGTTTGAAAGTGTCCACGTGCGCCCGTTGCGCTGGTTGGCTTTGCGGGCAGCAGAAAAATGGATGCTTGCGAGGCTCGAGATGAGCGACGGCCTGGGAGCGATCTACCCGGGAATTCTCAACTCGATCATTGCTTTGCGCTGCTTGGGGTATTCGTTAGACGATCCCCAGGTGATTCGCGCTATCGACGAGTTCGAGAAACTTGGCATCGAGGAAGAAGACACATTCCGCATGCAGCCTTGCATGTCTCCGGTTTGGGACACGGCTTACGCCCTGTTCGCCCTCGGCGAAAGCGGAGTAAGCAGCGAGGACCCACGCATGGTGGGTGCTGCCGAGTGGATCTTGAAAAAGCAGATTCGCAACAAGGGCGACTGGTCGATTAAGAATCCGAACACGCCACCGGGTGGTTGGTACTTCGAGTTTAACAATGAGTTTTACCCTGATGTCGATGATTCCGCGATGGTTATGCTTGGATTGAGTCACGTTAATACGCCCAATCAGCGCTACCAGTCGGAATCCATAAAGCGCGCCATCGACTGGGTGCTTTCCATGCAGTGCAAGAATGGCGGTTGGGCCTCTTTCGACAAGGACAACAATCGAATGGTGTTCCAATACGTGCCCTTCGCCGACCACAATGCCATGCTCGATCCGGCGACGGTGGATATTACAGGGAGGGTGCTGGAATGTCTTGCAACGTACGGCTTTACGTTGGAAGACAAACCGGTAAAGCGGGCCATCCAGTTTATTCGCGCGCAACAGGAGCCGGATGGCTCGTGGTTCGGCCGCTGGGGCGTGAACTACATTTACGGAACCATGTGCGTGCTGCGTGGCTTGGACGCACTCGGATTCGATAACCATGAAGCAATGGTGCAGCAGGCCGCTGAGTGGATCCGGATGATGCAGAACCCGGATGGCGGTTGGGGCGAACGCTGCGATTCGTACGACGACCCGAATAGTAAGGGAACCGGTCCGAGCACTTGCTCCCAAACAGCGTGGGCTGTCCTCGGTTTGATGGCTGCGGGAGACTTCCACAGTGACTCGGTCGCTCACGGCATTGCATATCTGCTTGGAGAGCAAAAGGCGAACGGTTCGTGGTTCGAAGTGCCGTACACGGGCACGGGCTTTCCGCGTGTATTTTATCTGAAGTATCATATGTATTTTCAGTACTTTCCGTTGCTGGCTCTAACGCAATACGCGAAGTTTACGGCGTCCGGGGATGGAGTTCTGGAAGAAGCTGAAGCGGACGCTTAGCAGGGTTTCCCGACCTGTCAGGCACCGTTGAAATGAGTTGGAAGGATTTTGGACAAACAATGCGTCATCCGCTAAGACTTCAATTTGACATGGCGAAATACATCATCCGGCAGAAGGCCAAGGGGGTGAAGCGTTTCCCCCTGGTGATGATGTTGGAACCGTTGCATGCGTGCAATTTAACCTGTACCGGCTGTGGGCGCATCCGTGAATACGAGGACACAATCAAGGAAGTGGTGCCCATGGAGAAGTGCCTGGCGGCGGCGGACGAGTGCGGCGCTCCCATGGTTGCCATTTGCGGCGGTGAACCGCTGCTCTACAAGGACATCGGCAACCTCACTCGTAAGCTGCTAGAGCAGAAGAAACATGTCATCGTTTGTACGAACGGCATGTTCATCTCCAAGAAGATTGGAGAATTCACGCCTGACCTTCGCTTTCTCTGGAACGTCCATCTTGACGGGCTGAAGAAATCGCATGATTTAGCGGTTGAACGCGAGGGCGTCTTCGACCAAGCCGTGGAGGGAATCAAACTGGCCAAGTCCAAAGGCTTCCGGGTGATGACCAACACTACCGTCTACGAAGAGACGGACATGAACGAGGTAGAGGCGTTGCTGGAGTACCTCAGGGGACTCGGAGTGGATTCCCACGTCGTCTCTCCCGGCTATTCGTATTCGTCGGTGCACACCAAGGAAATCTTCCTGGATCGCAGGGCGATCCGCGAAAAGTTCAAGGATATCAAGCGGTTGGCAAGGAAATATCCGATTGCCGATTCGCCTATTTACTTGGAATTCTTAGCGGGCAGCCGCGAGCTTTCGTGTACGGCATGGGGCAATCCGACCTACAACACGAAGGGCTGGAAGGGGCCGTGCTATCTGATCACCGATCAGCATCATGAGACGTTCGATGGACTGATCAACAACACGCCATGGCAGCGGTACGGGCACGGCCGCGATCCACGCTGCGAGGACTGCCTCGTGCACTCCGGTTACGAGGCCAGCGCGGCCACAGCCAGCGGATTTACCGACACCTGGAAACTGCTCGCCTGGTCACTCTTCAGCTAACCCCTGGGAGGCGAGACTGCCATGGGGCTGGCGCGCGAAGTTAAAGTTTGTATTCAGCAAATTGATCGATTTGGCTGATATGAAAGCATTTGTTACCGGAGCAACGGGCTTTGTCGGAAGTCATGTGGCACGCCTGCTGGGCGAGCAGGGCGCGGACTTGCGTTTGCTGGTCCGGCCCGGCAGTCGGCGAGATAACGTTGAAAACCTCAATGCCGAGCTCGTTACCGGTGATTTAACGGACGCCGATTCGCTGCGCAGGGGAATGCAAGGATGCGATGTGGTTTTCCACGTTGCGGCCGACTATCGGTTGTGGACGCGCGATCCGAAGCCCATGTATGCGGCCAACGTGGGCGGCACCGAGCAGGTGATTCGCAGCGCGCAAGCCGCCGGCATTCGCCGCATTGTGTATACCAGCAGCGTGGCGACCGTGGGATTCCATCATGAGCCGCAGGCGGTCGACGAGCAGTCGCTGGTCGGTGAAAGCGACATGATCGGCCACTACAAACGCTCCAAGTTTATGGCCGAACAAGTAGCTGTCAAACTGGCCAAGAAGGGCGCTCCGGTAGTTGTGGTCAATCCCAGCACGCCGATCGGAGAGCAAGACATCAAGCCGACACCGACCGGCCGCATCGTGGTCGATTTCCTGAACAAGAAGTTTCCCGCTTACGTCGAGACGGGATTGAATCTGGTGGATGTCGTCGACGTGGCGCGGGGGCACTTGTTGGCCTGCGAACTGGGCCGCATCGGCGAGCGCTACATTCTGGGCGGTGAGAATCTTACGTTGAAGCAGATTCTCGATACCTTGGGTTCGATCACAGGCTTGCCTTCGCCTTCCATCAAGTTGCCGTATGCGGTGGCGTACGTCAGCGGGGTTTTCGATACGTTTTTCACCGGCGTTCTGATGAATCGCGAACCCCGGGTCACGCTTGATTCCGTGCGCATGGGACGGAAGATGATGTGGGTCTCCTCCGCCAAGGCGGAAAGAGAACTGGGGTATAGGGCTGGTCCGGTGCGCGAGGCGCTGCGGCGGGCAGCGGAATGGTTCGCAGAACATGGTTACGCCGCTGAGTACCGGCAGGCCTGTGAGTTGGCATGAGCGAGCAGATAAAGACCGCATTCATCGTTGCAATGCAGAGAGAAGTTCAACCTTTGCTTAAAGAATGCGAGACGATGACGGTGGACGATTTTTTGAGCGTCCAGGACTCGGCGAACACGCTCCGTCATCCGCAATCGGTTTATCAGTGCGAGAACGGCATTGTGGTCTGCTCGGGGCCGGGCTATAAGAACGCTGCGAGTGCGGCCGGACAGGCCATCGACCGGTTTTCTCCCGAGATAGTGGTCTCCATCGGGTTTGCCGGTGCGCTTGCGCCAGGGATGAAAGTTGGTGACATTTTCGTACCGCGGCATATTGTTTCCGAGCGTACCGGGTCCGCGTTCACATCGCCACATGGCAAGGGTTCGCTGGTGACGGCCGATACGGTTGCGGGCGAAGATCGCAAGCGCGTTCTTTTCGCACGTTTCCATGCCCAGGCCGTGGACATGGAAGCTGCCGCCGTGGCTGCGGTTGCGGCCTCACGAAATTGCGAATTTCTGGCGCTGAAGGTCATTTCCGACGAACTGGACACCCGGATCGACTTTATCGAGCCTTTCATCAAGCCTGAGGGCTTCCGGATCGGAGCTTTTCTGGCGCACCTCTCGGTTCGTCCATGGTTGTGGCCGACGGTTTTTTGTTTGCAACGGGATAGTTGCCGCGCGGCGAAGAATCTTTGTGGCGCGATTCGGGTTTTAATTACTCAGGGGCGAGGTGCGCTGGAAATGCTCTATGGCAACCCTCCGGCGGTGGAAGCAGAATTGAAAGGGAGCAACTAAAGGGTTTCGATGCAGCTTGGTACTCACATTTCTTCATCTTCTTCCTTGCAGGCGCCAAGGAATATCCCTACAAGAATGCAGGCGGTCGTTTATCGCGGTAAAAACGACGTCAGGCTGGAAACCGTGCCGGTGCCGGAAATCGGGCCGGGCGAGCTACTGGTTCGGGTACACACCTGTGGTATCTGCGGAACGGACCTGAAAAAGATCGCCACCGGCTCTCATTCCGCTCCGCGCATTTTTGGTCACGAAACTGCCGGACAGGTGGTTGCGGCAGGAGACGGAGTAAAGGAGTTTAGGGCCGGTGACCGGGTGGTGGTCTTCCATCATATTCCCTGTGGCCAGTGCTATTACTGCCGGCATAAGGTATTTGCCCAATGCGAGATCTATAAGAAGGTGGGAGCGACCGCCGGATTCGATCCCAGCGGCGGCGGATTCTCCGAGTATGTGCGGGTCATGGACTGGATTGTACGCACGGGGGGAGTGGTCCTCATTCCGGAGGGGGTGTCCTACGAGCAGGCGTCCTTCATCGAACCGGTAAATACCTGCTGGAAGGGTGTTGATTCGATGGCGCTCCGGCCCGGGGACACCGTGCTGGTGATGGGGCAGGGACCGATTGGGATCATTCTCGCGATGTTGGCCACGCGGACCGGTGCACGTGTGATTACTTCCGATTTGTTTCCCCAGAGGCTTACAATAGCCCAGAGTTTCGGGTTGACATGTAATATTGACGCTTCCAGAGTTGACACGGTCGAACGAATCCGGGAAATGACCGAAGGGCGAGGAGCGGATGCTGTGATCCTCGCTGTTGGAGTTAACACTCTGATCGGGCCTGCGATGGATTGCGCCCGTCCAGGCGGAAAGATCATGCTGTTTGCGCAGACCCAGCATGGCACAGCCACGATTGATCCCGCGGCTGTTTGCGTCGACGAGAAGACATTGATTGGTTCCTACAGCGCCTCGGTCGATTTGCAGGAGCAGGCAGCACGTTTTGTGTTGAGCCGTGAAATGAATCTGGAGGCGCTCTATAGCCATCGCTTTCCTTTGAGTGGAGCGATTGAGGCTTTGAATTTGGCGGCCCACCCTCAGCCGGCGACGATGAAAATTGCCATTCAGCCGGGTAGCACGTGGGAAGGAATTGCAGAGTGAATGGACAGATGACAGCCGCTGTCCTCTACGGTAAAGAGGACATAAAAATTGAGCGGGTACCGATTCCGGCCGTCGGTGAAGGTGAAGTACTGATCAAGGTGCAGGTGGCGCTCACCTGCGGTACCGATCTCAAGGTCTACCAGCGCGGATATCACGCCCGGATGATCGTTCCACCCGCGCTGTTCGGGCACGAACTGGCGGGCATCGTTCAGGAGACGGGCGCGTATGTGCGCGGCTTCCGCAAGGGAATGCGGGTGGTGGCGCTGAATTCCGCGCCCTGCCAGCAGTGCTTCTACTGCTCGAAACACCAGGAAAACCTCTGCGAAGACCTGCTGTTCAACAACGGCGCGTATGCAGAATACATTCGCATCCCCAAGCGGATCGTCGAGGCGAACTTGCTGGCGATCCCGGACGACGTGACGTTCGAGGAAGCGGCGTTGACCGAACCGCTGGCCTGTGTGCTTCGTGGACTGCACGAGACGGGCGTCGAAATCGGCGACACGGTTACCGTCATCGGCGCCGGCACTATCGGGTTGATGTTCATCCATGTGGCCAAGCTGATCGGCTGCAACGTGATTGCAGTAGTCAAGCGCGATGAGCAGGTCGCGGCGGCGAAGAAGGCCGGGGCTCACGACGTGATACAGATTACGAAGGTCTCCGATCCGGTCGAGGCGGTGCGCGCGGTAACACCCACGCGCCGTGGCTCCGACGTCGCGATCGAGTGTGTTGGCCGTCCAGAGGCGTGGGAGTGGGCTATTGACATGGTTCGCAAGGGCGGGACGGTGAATCTGTTCGGTGGCTGCGCCAGCGGAACCAAGGTCCAGCTCGACACGCAACGCCTGCACTATTCGGAGATTACGCTGAAGGCGACCTTCCACCATACCCCGGAGTCTGTACGGCGAGCCTTTGCCCTGATCGCGGAACGCAAAATCAAGAGCGCTGACTACATTACTGGGGAGGCTCCGCTCTCAAGGTTGCAGCAGGTGTTGCGGCACATGTTGAACCGCAACGGGCAGATCAAGACGGCAATTATTCCCGGGCACTGAGCCAATCGCCCCAGCGAGCTAGTCTCGCCGGGGGTCCCGCGGTCGGAGTTAACAGATGGACGGTTCGGCGAGTGCGCGTTATCCGAAGAATCGATCCATGGACGATCTGCTTTCGCAAGGCTGGGAGCGTCTGCCTGCCGCTTATCGGATCCCGCCTCAGGCTCCCGAGATTGCCGAGGCACGCGCTTACTGCGCGCGGCTGGCGCGAGGACACTACGAAAACTTTTCGGTCGCGAGCTGGTTCCTGCCCAAGCGGCTGCATCAGCACTTTTTCAATGTTTACGCCTATTGCCGAATCTCTGATGATCTAGGCGACGAGGTAGGCGACACAGAGATCGCCCTGGCGCTGCTCGACCGCTGGGAAGAAGAACTGGGCGCAATGTATCGCGGGCTGGACGATCTGCCGTCGCCGGGGACCTGTGGCGGCGAGGGTGGCCCGAAGCATCCGGTTTTCATTGCGCTGGCCGAAACGGTTCGGGAGTTTGGCATCCCCCAGCATGAGTTTTCCAATCTGCTGACGGCGTTCCGCCAGGACCAGACCGTCTCCCGCTACGAGAGCTTCGCCGATCTGCTCGGGTATTGCCGAAATTCCGCCAACCCGGTGGGCCATCTGGTGCTGTATCTATGCGGCCATGCCGATCCCGACCGCCAGCAACTTTCCGATTACACGTGCACGGCATTGCAACTGGCGAACTTCTGGCAGGATGTCGCAGTAGATTTCCAGAAGGGTCGCATTTACATTCCACTGGAAGACATGCGCCGGTTCGGCGTAGCCGAAGAGGTGATAACCGAGGGCAAAGCGACGGTCGGCTTCCTGGATCTAATGCGCTATGAAGTGGCGCGGGCGCGCGAATGGTTTGCCCGTGGCCTTCCGCTGGAGGGCAAGGTGAGTGGGGAACTCGCGCTCGATATCGAGCTGTTTACGCGCGGCGGCCAGGCAATTTTGAGTGCGATTGAGAACCAGGGCTATGACGTGCTGAGGAGCCGTCCGACGATTTCGAAGTCCCGCAAGTTGGCACTGCTGGGCCGGGCGCTGCTGCGCCGCGTGGTGGGACCGCGATGAGTGCCTTACGCCAAGCCGAGCGCACTGACGCGACCCGCGTCGCACAGCATCATCCGTTGCAGCTTCACACGGCATACGGTATTTGCCGGCACGTAGCACGGACAGCGGCCAAGAACTTCTACTACGGATTCATGGTGCTGCCGCGGCGCAAGCGCAACGCCTTGTCGGCGGTGTATGCCTTCATGCGTCATGCCGACGACATCTGCGATGACCCCGGGATGACGCTTCCAGAGCGCCGGGTGAAATTGCACGATTGGCTGGAAGGCTATCATCGAGTGGCGGAAGGAGAGCCGACCGACGATCCGGTTTTTTTGGCTCTGCGTGATTCGCAGCAGCAGTTTGGCATACCTATCGAACTGCTCGACATGCTGGTGCACGGAACCGGCATGGATCTCCAGGACCTCCCTACCAAACCATCCGGGGAATCAAGCGTAGAGCCCGTGGTTGCGTACCAGAGCTTCAGCGAGTTGTACGAGTACTGCTATCACGTGGCCTCGGTTGTGGGCCTGGTTTGCATTCGCATCTTCGGATACCGCGACCGCGACGCCGAGCCGCTGGCCGAACACGTCGGCATTGCCTTCCAGTTGACAAATATCCTGCGCGACATCAAGGAAGATGCGCAGATGGGGCGGATCTATCTGCCGCAGGAGGACTTGGCGCGGTACGGAATCACCGCGGAGGAGCTGGCCAGCGGGGCGGACCTGGTGCGGCTGCGTCCGCTGCTGCAAATGGAAGCGCAGCGGGCACGCGAGTTTTACGCGGCAGCCGAGCAATTGCTTCCGTTGATCGATGACGACGCCCAACCGGCGCTTTGGGCGCTGGTGGAGATCTACCGGCGGTTGCTGGAGAGAATCGAGCAGCGCAACTATGATGTCTTCAGCGAGCGCATCCGGCTCAGCGTGGCCGAGAAGCTAGGCGTGCTGTGCAGGGGATGGGTACGCCGCCTCACGTGACCTTCAAGCCAGAACAACACGGGCAGCCCGGAAAACCTGAATTGGGACTTCCATCCCAGCGCTTCAAAAGCGGAAGCGCCGGGGACCCCGCTCGGAGCCCGCAAGCCACAAAGGCGACCGTGGGCATCATCGGTGGCGGATTGGCGGGTCTGGCGGCCGGTTGCGCCCTCTCACAAGCCGGTTACAAAGTTACGCTCTTCGAGCGCCGGCCTTATTTGGGTGGCCGGGCTTCCTCTTACGTGCATCCAGGCACAGGCGAAGTAATCGATAATTGCCAGCACGTACTGCTCGGCTGCTGCACCAACCTGCTCGACCTGTACCGGCGGCTGGGGGTGGAAGACCGCATCCGCTGGTACGATAGCCTGACGTACATAGAGCCGGGAGGCAGCCGGGGAATTCTCGAGGCCTCGGGTTTACCCGCGCCGCTGCACGCTTTGCCCGCATTCTTCAAGTTTCCGCTGCTCTCTATGCGCGACAAGCTTTCGATTGCGCTCGGAATGCTGTCGCTGATCGAGGGCATCCCCGCCGACGACGGAAGCTCTTTCCTGCAATGGCTTAAGCGGCACGGACAAACGGAACGCGCCGTCAGTCGTTTCTGGTCGCCGGTGCTGGTCAGTGCTCTGAACGAAGAGTTGGGCGATGTTTCCATTCACTATGGCGCGATGGTTTTTCGCGACGCATTCCTCAAGTCGGCGCAAGCCGGACGCTTGGGCCTTCCCTCGGTTCCGCTTTCGCAGCTCTATGGGGTTGCGGCGGATTACATTGGCGCGCGCGGCGGTGAGGTAGTGCTACGGGCATCCGTCGAGAGTCTGGGCGCGACCAATCAACGTGCCTGGGTTGCGGTTCGCGGCAACCCCTCGATCGCCTCAGATGACGGCGGCGCGAGCGCGGAGCAAGCGGTTGCGGCTTTGCCAGGTGAAAGACGCGAGTTCGATTATCTGATCTCCGCCGTACCTTTCCAGGCGCTGGCAAAACTCATGCCGCCGGCAATGCAATCCGATGCCCTGCGGGAGGACCTGGCGCAACTGCGAACGTCACCGATCACGGGAATTCATTTCTGGTTTGACCGTGAGGTGACGGAGTTGAATCATGCCGTCCTGCTCGACCGCACGATTCAATGGATGTTTCAGAAGTCGAAAATTCTTGAGGGACGAATCCCGGCGGCAGATACGCAGCCGTCTGGCAGCTACCTGGAACTGGTTGTCAGCTCGTCGAAAACGCTGGTCGAGAAGTCACGGCAAGAGGTGCTGGACTTGGCGCTGAGGGAATTAGGCGAGTTTTTTCCGGCGGTAAAGTCGGCGCGCGTGCTCAAGGCAACGGTGATCAAAGAGGTCCACGCGACGTTTACGCCGGCCCCGGGAGCCGACCGCTATCGCCCGCCGCAGCGAGGGCCGTGGCCGCGAATCCTCCTCAGCGGCGACTGGACGGCAACGGGCTGGCCCTCGACGATGGAAGGAGCGGTGCGCGCCGGTTACGCCGCAGCCGAAGCCCTGACGGCAGCACACGGCGAACCCGAACATTTCCTGATGCCCGATCTGCCGGCACAGGGATTGATGCGGCTGTTCGGATCGCGCTCCGGCGGATAAGATCCGTTTCACGAACGGGCGATCAATGGGAGATCAGCAAAACCCCGGCTGCTACAAAGAGGGCGGCAAACCAGCGCCGGCGGTCAACGTCTTCTTTGAGAAAGATTCGCGCGGCAACCGCGTTGGTGACGAACGTGAGTGAGGCTGCCGCGGGAGCTACCAGGCTCACATCAGCCCAGGACAGTCCGACAAGCAGGCTGAAAAACGCTATGGCCATGAAGAACACCGCACACATAAACGTCGTGCTGCCGAGTACCCGGGCGACCACTGCAAAGATACCTTTTTTCTGACGCAAGTGGCCGAGATCGCCGATTTGCCGCATGGCCTTGGCCAGCAGGATGTCACCCGCGGTGGAAGCGAAAACCACCATAGCGATTGCGGACCAAGTGTATAGCGTGGATAGCGGCCTCACTTGTTTGCCTCCACAAATCCCGGTTTGGTCAGTTCAGGCACCGGTTGCGCCACCTCTGCCACGTGCTCAGTGTGCGACGGACCTCGAGCAACGAATCCCACTCCGGCCACGATCAGCATGATCCCGCACCACCGTTGCACGCTGATGCGCTCATGCAGCAGGGTATAGGCCAGCAGTGTCATTACCACATAGCTGAAGGAGGTTGCCGGCAAGACGAATGTAAGGTCGGCCCACGAGAGCGATGTCATGTAAGATGCGAAAAAAATCAGCAGAAAACAAACGCCGAGCAATATCCAGAAGTTCCCGAGTGCGGAGAAGACGCTGCCCAGATTCTTTAGATGAATCTCGCCGACCTGCTTCATGCCGCGAGAGAGCATGACATCGCCGGCTGAACTGAACAGCACTACCGACAGCAACACCAAACACTTACGAAAATTCAAAGCAACCCTCTCGCCGATATCTTCAATTATTGTAGCTGAAACTGGAAGATGTTGATCCACCAAGAAGGGCCTTGATTCTTTGTTTCTTAAGCCTTGCAAACCGCTTTTGCCGCAAGCGAACAGCCGCTCGATGAGAGCGGGTTTCGCCCGCTCAATACCGCTTATACCTCAGCCGTCTTGGCATCCGATTCTGGCGTCTGCCGCTGCTGCGTGCGGGCTTCTTTTACGGCTCTGTTGCGAGCGGCGCGAAGTTTCAGGAAGTCCTTTGCTTCCTTGTAGAGTCGCCGGCGCTCGTCGCCTTTCCAGATCGCCTTGAAAACAATGGGGACCCATACCTTCGGACGGAAATAATATTCGTCGTAGAAGCGATGGATCATCTCCATGATGTAATCGGCGGGCAATCCGGGGTACTCGATATGCGCCAATTGATGTCCGCCGGAGTCGACCATCTGCTGCTGGTTGGTGATAAATCCCTTCGCCTTGGCGTAATCGTACAGTTCCGTGCCCGGATACGCGTGAGCGATCGAAACCTGAATGGTTTCGACGTTGAGTTCCTTGGCAAAATCGATGGTTTTGCGAATGGTCGCTTTCGTTTCACCGGGAAGGCCGAGGATGAAATCGCCATGAATCGCGAGCCCGAGCTTTTTGCAATCCTTGGCGAATTGGAGTGCCCGCTCGATGGTGGCGCCCTTTTTGATGTTCTTGAGGATTTGCTGATCACCCGATTCGAAGCCGACGATAAGCAACCGGCAACCTGCATCCTTCATGGCCCGCAGGGTTTCAAAGTCAGTCGTAACCCGCGAAGTGCACGACCACGTCAAATGGAGCGGCTTCAACGCGGCGCAAAGCTCGATGGTGCGAGCCTTCTGGATGTTGAACGTGTCGTCATCGAAAAAGAACTCCTTGACGTTGGGCCAGTACTCCTTGGCTTTCGCCATCTCCGCGGCGACGTTCTGCGCTGAGCGCTTGCGCCATGGATGTCCGCTTAAGGTCTGCGGCCAGAGGCAGAAGGTGCACTGTGCAGGGCATCCGCGGCTGGTGTAAAGCGCAACGTACGGGTGCATTAAAAAGGGCACATT
>Ga0181535_10002981_pt1 | contig 20028 bp, 17 predicted proteins | sample PEATcosm2014_Bin_44_FD_119774 | JGI IMG/M metagenome (GOLD analysis project Ga0181535, IMG submission 119774) | Peatland microbial communities from MTU Mesocosm Facility, Houghton, MI, USA - PEATcosm2014_Bin17_30_metaG | ecosystem: Environmental > Terrestrial > Soil > Wetlands > Peat | place... | reverse complement strand
CTGCAGCGCCCGCTCCTGCGCGCGGCGCAGCTTGGCCGCCGACACCATCTTCATGGCCTTGGTGATCTGCCGCGTGTTTTTCACGCTTCTGATCCGCCGCCGTAAATCTAAGACATTCGCCATTGGTCCGTTCTCAATTACTGCGTACTAGTCCCTGGTCCCGGCTTCTACGCCGAAACCGTGGCCAAATCAGCCTTGAAATTCGCCGAGTACTCTTTCAGTGCCGCGTGTAGCCGGCTCCGCAAATCGTCATCGATCGACTTCTTCGCGGTCAGGTCGGCGATCAGCGCGGACTGCGCGCTGTCAAGATACTTGTACAAGCCGTCCTCGAAGGCGCGAATGTCGGCGACTTTCAGGTCGTCGAGATAGCCCTGCGTGCCGGCAAAGAGGACCACCACCTGCTGCTGCCAGGTCAGCGGCTGGAACTGCGGCTGCTTCAGCAATTCGGTCAGGCGCTGTCCGCGGTTCAACTGCTTCTGCGTCAGCGGATCAAGATCGGAACCGAACTGCGCAAAGGCCGCCAGTTCACGGTACTGAGCCAGGTCCAGCTTCAGCGTCGAACCAACCTGTTTCACTGCCTTGATGGCTGCCGAAAAGCCTACGCGCGATACCGAAAGGCCCACGTTCACCGCCGGGCGCACGCCCGAGTTGAACAAGTCGGTTTCCAAAAAGATCTGTCCGTCGGTGATCGAAATAACGTTGGTCGGAATGTAGGCCGAGACGTCGCCCGCCTGGGTCTCGATGACCGGCAGAGCCGTAAGCGAACCGCCGCCCTTCTCCTTGCTCATCTTCGAAGAGCGCTCCAGAAGGCGAGAGTGCAGATAGAACACGTCGCCCGGATACGCTTCGCGTCCCGGAGGACGGCGCAACAGCAACGAGATTTCGCGGTAGGCCATGGCGTGCTTCGAGAGATCGTCGTACATCACCAGCGCATGCTTGCCCTTGTCGCGGAAATATTCGCCGATGGCCGTCGCCGCATAGGGCGCCAGGTACAACATCGGCGCGGGCTCCGAGGCAGAGGCGGCCACGATGATCGTGTGGCCCATGGCCCCGGCTTCGGTCAGCGTTTGCACAACCTGCGCAATCGACGACCGCTTCTGGCCAATGGCGCAGTAGATGCAGATCAGGTCGTTTTTGGCGTTGTTGATAATCGTGTCCAGCAGCACCGCAGTCTTGCCCGTCTGGCGGTCGCCGATAATCAGCTCGCGCTGGCCGCGGCCGATCGGAATCATGGAGTCAATAGCCTTCAGACCGGTGGCCATGGGCTCGCGCACGCCCTGACGATCGATGATGCCCGGAGCCAGGCGCTCAACAGGAAGAGTCTCTGTGGTTGCGACAGGGCCCTTGTCGTCAATGGGCATGCCCAGCGCGTTCACAACGCGGCCGATCATCGCCTCGCCTACGGGCACGGACAGAATCTTGCCGGTGCGCTTGACCTCCTGGCCTTCCTTCAGCTCGGTGTAGTCGCCCAGAATCACGGCGCCCACCTGGTCTTCTTCAAGACTCAGCGCCAGCCCCGCGATGTCGTGCGGGAAGGCCAGCAGCTCGCCGGCCATCACCTTGTCCAAACCGTGAAGGCGCGCAATGCCGTCGCCCAGCGATGTAATGGTCCCGACCTCGTCGACCTGGACCTTCGAATCGTAGTTCGCGATCTGCTCGCGAAGGAGTTGGGTAATCTCGTCTGCTTTGATCTGAGCCATTATTGTTCCTTCTTCAGAGAAGAGCGAAGTCACAGTGGACAGTGAACAGTGAACAGTGGTCAGCTAAAAACTTGCCGGGCACTCTAAAAGTCTCACTGAGATTCACTTCGACCGTTCCTCGCTGTTCACTCGCCACTGTTCACTCGCCGGCTTCAGCCGGCAATCAATGCTTCCTTCAACCGTTCCAGCCGTCCGCGCACGGAGCCGTCGTAAACCGTGGAGCCGATCCGCACCACCGTGCCGCCCAGGATGGACTTGTCCAGCGTAAAGCTGGCTTGAATCTTTGAACCCGCAAGCTTGGCAAGCTCCGTCACCAGATCTTCGCGCTCCTTCGAATCGAGCTCGCGCGCGGTCACAATCTCCGCCGGGCGAATCCCTATCTGCTCCTGCAACAGCCTGCGGTAGGCATCGGCCACATCGCTCACTTGAGCGATGCGATCGTTCGAGATCAGCACGGCGATCAGGTTGCGCAATTCCTTTTGCAGCTTCAATTTCGCATTCAGCTTGTCCAGGATCTCAACCTTCTGGACCGCGGGAATGGCCGGGTTTTCGAAAAACTCGCGAAGCTCCTGGCTGCCTTCCCAGGTGGCCAGAAAGTCGCTCAATTGGGTATCGATCGCGGCTGTATCCAGCTTGGCTGCGGTAACCACATCGGCAAATGCGCTGGCATAGCGGGCAACAAAGGCGGCCATCTAGTTCTGTCCCCCTTTGCCGGCAGCCACGCCGCCAATAAACTCGCTGATCAGCGCCTTGTCGGTCTCCGGCGTCAGAACCATCTGCATTGTGGCCTGTTCGATGGCCAGATCGGCGGCAAAATGGCGCAACCCGCGCCGCGCCTGGGCGGCGGCCACGTTCAGTTCCTGCTCAGCGGCCTGCACAATGCGCGCGCTTTCCTCAGCCAGCGAAGCCTTGATCCGCGCCTCGTCTTCCACGCTCTCCGCCTCGACCTGCGCGCGGAACCTCTTGATCTCTTCGTCCAGCCCCGCCAGCTTGGCCTCTACCGCGCTCAGGCGGGTATTGGCATCCGCCGTTGCCGCGCGCGCTGCCTTGAGGTTGCCCCCCAGGGTCTGAGAACGCTTGTGAAAAATCTTGGGCAGGATCTTCGCGATCGGAACGCCGACCAGCAGAACGACAATGACGAAGTTGATGACCTGGAAGATGCCCGCAGCTGTCTCGGCCGTGAGGCTGAAAGTCTTCGCCGTCCACTTCACCAGCCGCCCCTCGAAAAGAAAGGCTTTTTCCTGCTCCTCCTGGGTTTTGGGGGCGTCCGCCGCCGGAGCAGAGGCGCCAGACCCGGAGGCGGTTGAAGCAACTGCGGGCGCCGGTTCTAGCGCGGCGAGCTTCTGCGTTCCAACGCCAACCCCGGTTGTCAGCATCACCGCTAACAGAAATCCAAAAACGCTGAACCCAGATACGCCGAACCCAAGAACACGGGATGAAAAGCGAAACTGCGATGCACGATCTCTCAACGGGAACCCCCGGCGGCCGCGGGCAGCACCGCGCGAACGACCTGGCCAGCCAAATCGCCTGCTGAGCCCAGGATGGTCTGCTTTGCGGCTGCTGCTTCGGCCTCAATCTCCGCCCGCGCCTGGCTCACCTTCAATCCGGCCGCCTTGCGGGCGGTGTCCAACTGCGCATCGCGCTCCGCGTTCCACTGCTTTACCCGCTGCTCACGGACCTTGTAGACATCGGCCCGCGCCTGGCGCAATTTAGCCGCATACTCGGCCGCCCGAGCCTCGGCTTCCGCAATCGCTTTCTGCGCGTCTTCCATCGCCCCTTCGGTCAGCGCGCGGCGCTTCTTCAGCGTGGCCGTCAACGGGTCCTGCACCAGAAACTGGTAAGCCAATACCAGCACGATGAAAAGCAGGGCTGTCGGTATGGCGCCGACGAACATGGCTCCGAGTTGTTGAAAGATCAATTCCATGGTGATGACGATTCGGTGTTGATGAGTCGCTGAGGCTGACTAGACAGATTTTATGGGTGGAACACCACTTTTGTATCAGGGGCAGCTACCCAAGTCAACGTGGATGGGGCTGTTTGAACGGCGACCTGTGATTGCTGTCACGGAATGGGAATTTAGTGCAAAAATAGCACTTGCATTCACTCACAACGGGCCTAGACTAAAGATACCACCTAGACCCGGACCAGGGTCCAGCGGGCAGCCGGTTTCGGGAAGTCCTTCCACTCCCGACTCCGGCGGCCCGCCTCTTAGTTTCTGGGCCTTTTTTGAGAGCCAAGGCCTCCACCTCTCAGCTTCTAGCTCGATCATGAAGGGGCACCGGCAGCAGTTCCCAGGCGGAACAGAACCCAGCAGGGATTCACTCACGTGTTCGCGGACAAAAAAGCTAGCAGCTGGAGGCTTGGAGCTAGAAGCTGCTTCACCGCTTTGCCCCCACCGCATCCTGGTCCACTGTCAGCAGTCCCAACGGACGCAGCCAGTTCTCCAGCAGCCCTGACCACTGGTCCAACGCCGCATCGCCCTTGCCCAGCCCGCTCCCGTGACTCCCCTTCGCAAACACATGGAGTTCGGAAGGCACCCCGGCCTTTACCAGCGCGTCGAAGAACGTCAGCGCCTGCTGCACCGGAACCGTCTCATCCGTGAAGGTGTGGTACATGAAAGTCGGCGGCGTCTCCTTCGTGACGAACAAAGCCGGCGTGTACGCGGTACGAAGTGTCTCGCACTGGTCCATCACATTGAAGAGCTTGCAGTAGCTCAGGTGCGAGGTGTCCGGCGAGACCGCTCCCAGCCACGCATACCCCAGCACCAGGTAGTCCGGCCGGCTCGACACCCGGTCGATCGGATCATCGGCGTCCGGCTTGCCCTCGACCGGCTGCGTCGCCGCCAGCGCCGCCAGGTGTCCGCCGGCCGAGAAGCCGATCATCACAATCCGGTTGGGGTTGATCTGGTAATCCCTGGCCCGCGCTCGCACCACCTGCACCGCGCGCCGCGCATCCAGCAGCGGCACCGGCAGCAGGTAGCCATGCGACGAGAGCCGGTAGCTCAGCACGAAGGCCCGAAATCCCCGCGCCGTAAACCAGTCTGCCACCTCCCGCCCTTCAAGATCCGCAGCCAGGCCCAGGTATGCCCCGCCTGGCAGCACGATCACCGCCGAGCCATTATTGGCCCCCGGCCGCGGATTCATGACCGTAAGCGCCGGTATGTCGTTGCAGGTCTTTCCCTTGGACTCTGGAGCGTCCCCGGCCCAAAGCCTGATGGTCTGAATGTTCAAAAATGCATTGTCGTTGCCGGCTATTGCGCAACTTGGCATCTGCGCCTGAACGGTGCCGCAGGCCAGCATCCCGGCAGTCATGAATGCAATCAAATGTCTCATTGCAGCCCTCGTTTTCTTCCGCCAGGATTATACCGGCTGAGAGGCTGAACCCAGCGGCCAACCGAGCAGGCCAAGCCAACCGAGCAAAAACCGCCCGCGGCCAGCGGACTTCAAAGCAGCTCGACCGCGTGTTCGAAGCTCCGCCGCGCGCCTGGATCGGAGCGACAGCCCCGAGTTCGGATTTCTCCAGAAAGCAAAAGGGGACGAGCCAAAGCCCATCCCCTTTTGCGTTTCAGACGATCCGACCCGCTCTACTCGCCCTTTACAGTGGTGAAGGCGAAGGTGGTGGTTGAGTGCCGCGTAACGCCAGGGCGCAGAACCGTGCTCGGGAACTGCGCCTGGTTCGGCGAATCCGGAAAATGCTGCGTCTCCAGGCAGAAGCCCGAGTGCTTTCCGTACTTGATGCCGTGGCGGCCAGTGAAGGTTCCATCCAGGAAGTTGCCGGTGTAGAACTGAATGCCTGGCTCGGTGGTTTCGACCGTCAACTTGCGGCCGCTTTCCGGATCGGTGACGATCGCGGCCAGGCGCAGTGTCCCCGCGTTGCCGTTCAACACAAAGTTGTGATCGTAGCCGCCGCCAAGCTTGAGCTGCTCGTTGTCCGAGTCGATGCGCGCGCCGACAACCTCCGGCTTGCGGAAGTCGAACGGAGTGCCGGCCACGGGCGCCAGAACGCCAGTGGGAATAAGGCCCGCGTCGACCGGCGTGAAGCGGTCCGCGTTAAGTTCGAGTTTCTCGTCGAGGATGGTGCCCTGGTCGTCGCCGCGCAGGTTGAAATAGGCATGATTGGTGAGGTTGACAACCGTGGCCTTGTCGCTGGTCGCGGAGTAGTCAAGGCGCAGTGTATCGCCGGTGAGCGTGTACTTGACCTTGGCGGTCAAGGTGCCGGGGAACCCCATATCGCCGTCCGGGCTCACGTGCGTGAACTCGACGCCGTTGGGAATCTCCTTTGACTCCCACACATATTGACCGAAGCCGACAGGGCCGCCGTGCAGCGCGTTGGCGCCGTTATTGATCGGGATCTGATAGGTCTTGCCATCGATCAAAAACTTGCCGAGCGCGATGCGATTGCCGTAGCGGCCTACGATGCTGCCAAAGTGGGTGCTGTTGTCGTTGAGATAACCCTCAAGGTTGTCGTAGCCGAGTACGACGTCTGCCATTTTTCCCGAACGGTCGGGTGTGCGAACACTCACCAGTTTGGCCCCGTAGGCCGTGACTCTCACCTCGATCTGCGCGCTTTTCAGCGTGTAAATCGGCACCGCCGCGCCATCTTTCGTATGTCCCCAAATCGACATCTTTACCTCTCCTTGCGCAACAGCCGTCAGGGCCGCTGCCATTAAGATAACCACTCTAAAATTCCCGAATGCGCGCTTCACAGTGTTCGCCTTTCCCGCTCGACGGCGGACAAAGAACCTGTTGAAGATGAGGCGGACTTGCAAGCAAACCGGGCACGCAGATTTGAGCCCGCGGAAACCGGCAGTTTCCACCAAGAAGAGAGTGTACACCGGGCGGGCTGCGCCGGGCTGGGCTTGAAGGGTCCACTCATGAACGAGGCAGAGAGGCGGCGATTTCTACTCCAGGCGTATGATCTGCGATAGAGGCAGGGCTCCTGCACGAAAGCTCGCGACCTGCTCAAGTTGATTGCAAAAGATGGTTGGTACGAGGCAGCCCAGAGGGGCAGCCATCGTCAGTTCAAGCACCCGTCAAAGCCGGGACGCCAAACGGTTGCCGGTCATCCTTCATAGGAATTGGACAAGGGAACCTTGAGGAACATTCTCAAGCAGGCGGATTTGAAATGATTGAATTTGCAGTGGTGTTTGAGAAGACCTCGAATGGCTGGAGCGCCTACGCTCCTGACCTGCCGGGCTTAAGTGTCGCTGGAGCTACGATCGAAGCAACGAAGCGCTTGCTCCGCGAGGGAATTGAGATGCACATTGGGGGGATGCGCGAAGACGGAATGCCAATTCCGGAGCCATCGACCCAAGGGATGAGATTGGCGATCCCGGCCAAATTGGGAACCCTACCCGAATTCAAAGCTCGCCAAAGATCTCCCGGAACTCCCATGCCCCGGATCTGCCGGCCAGCCACTCTGCGCCGCGGACCGCGCCCACGGCAAAACCGCGGCGGCTCGAGGCGTCGTGGCGCAGCTCGAGGGTGTCGCAATCGCTGCTCGCAGTGACGATGTGCTCACCCTTGGCGTCGCCGATGCGGTGCGAGGTAACCGGAATCTCGATGCCCGGACGGACGGAGAGAATGATCTCCTTCAACGTGAGTGCAGTGCCGGAGGGTGCGTCGAGCTTGGACGTGTGGTGGGTCTCGCCAATGGCGAAGCGGTAGCCTTCGAGTTGGGCGAGCTCGGCGGTGAGCCGGAAGAGCTTTTGCACGCCGATCGAGAAGTTGGTCCCATACAAGAGCGCTCCGCCGCGCTTGATAGCCAGGGCCTTCAACTCGGGCAGTTGGCTATACCAGCCCGTGGTGCCAACCACAATGCGCGCGCCCAGGGCCAGGACGGCGCGGATATTTTCAACGGCGGCTTCCGGAGCCGTGAAGTCGATGACCACGTCGACGCCGGCGAGATTCGGCGCAGTCAGGGCCGAGGCATGCTGGTTTTCGTTGATGTCGAGCGCACGGACGCCGTGGCCGCGCTCACGCGCAACTTCGGCGACCAGGCTGCCGGTTTTTCCCTTGCCGAGTACGAGGATGAGCATGGTGTTCCTTCGGAACAGTGTGAGTGTGTAGTGCGAGCGTGAGTCGAGAGCGAGAGCGAGAGCGAGTGCGAGTGCGAGTGTGAGTGTGAGTGTGAGTGTGAGTGTGTAAAGTGAAAATCTTTGAACAAGCCTGATTGTCAGGCTAACATTCTCGTCAGGGGCTGAAGCCCAGGCCCATTGTTGCTGTGCATACGGCTCGGCTAAAGCCGTGCCCTTTCAAAACTTCACGCCATCCTGAGGCGCCTTAACGACCGCTGACATCAGCATCCTACTACACACTCACACCCACACTCACACTTCGCACTAACACTTCACACTCACACTTCACACTGTTCACTGCACACTGTTCACTGCACACTGTTCACTGTTTTCTTGCTTCCACATCGAAGATGGCGGGGTCGGGCTCTTTGAAGAAGGCGGCGTGGAGCGAGCGCACTGCCTCGTCGGCGTCGTCCTCTTCAATCATGAAGCTCATGTTGATTTCGCTTGCGCCCTGCGAGATCATGCGCACGTTGATATGGCGAACCGCGTTGAACACCTGCGCGGCGATCGAGTTCTGTCCGCGAATGTCTTCGCCGACCATGCAGACCAGGGCCTTTTTGCCTTCGTACTTGACGTCGGCCAGCTTGCCGAGGTCGGCGGCGATAGCGGGCAGCTTGTCGTTCGAGTCGACGGTGAGCGAGACCGAAACCTCGCTGGTCGAAACCATGTCGACGGGACATTGATGCTTGTCGAAGATGTTGAAGATCTGGCTCAGATAGCCGTGCGTCATCAGCATCCGGCTGGCCACCACGTCGATGATGCTGAGCTTCTTCTTGACCGAGATCGACTTGAACGGGCTCTTGCAGTGCGGCGCAAGAGAGATGATGCGCGTGCCCTCGCAGGCCGCGTTGCGGCTGTTCAGCACCAGGACTGGAATGTTCTTCTTGACGGCGGGTAGAATGGTGGCCGGGTGCAGCACCTTGGCGCCGAAATACGCCAGCTCGGCCGCTTCCTCAAAGCTGATCACTTTGACGCGAAGCGCATCGGGACAGACGCGCGGGTCGGCGGTCATGATGCCGTCCACGTCGGTCCAGATTTCAATGGCCTCTGCGGTCAGCGCGCCACCGATCAGAGCGCCGGTAAAGTCGGACCCGCCGCGGCCCAGGGTGGTGGTGAGCCCGGCCTCGTTGGAGGCGATGAAGCCGCCCATCACCGGGACCTTGCCTTCTGCGGTGAGCGGAAGCAGTTTCTCCTGGGCGCGCTTGTCGATGATCGCGTCCTGGGGAACGGCTTTTTGGAACTGCGAGTCGGTGACGATGATTTCGCGGGCATCGACGTGGGCGGCGTCAATTCCCCTCTCGCGGAAGGCCGCAGCAACAATGCGGCTGGAGATGCGCTCGCCGTAGCTGACAATCAGATCGGAGATGCGGGGCGTCAGCTCGAGAATCGCTGCCAGTCCGCGCAGCACTTCATCGAGCGCGTCGAACTTTTCGTCGATATTCCTGACCAGTACCGCGGCATCGGCGGGGTTCGAAACCAGTGCGCAGGCTGTGTCGCGGTGGCGCGAGCGCAGGCGGGAACTGATGGCCAGCGAGCCGGTGCGATCGCCCTGCGCGGCGCATGCAGCGGCACGCAGCAACTGGTCGGTTACCTTGGCCATGGCGCTGACTACGACAACAGGCTGCTTGCCCATGGCTACGCGTCCGGCAACGATGGCTGCGGTACGCCCAATGGCGGCCGGGTCTTCAACCGACGTGCCGCCAAACTTCATCACTACGAGGCTCATGCCAATCTTCCCATCGTTCTTTTGCCGGAGTTCTAGGCGCGCGCGCCAGCTGCGGTCAGTGATTCAAGTTTGCCCAAGCTGGCCAGCAACTCGGCGTTGAGGATGGTGGCTCCCGCTGCCCCGCGCACGGTGTTGTGCGACAGCAGCACAAACTTCCAGTCCAGCAGGTTGCAGGGACGCAGCCGGCCAACCGTGACCGCCATGCCGTTGCCGCGATTGCGATCCAGGCGCGGCTGCGGCCGATCGGGTTGCGACGCCCATTGCACCGGCACGGCTGGAGCGGTGGGCAACTCGCGGCCGGCAAGCGGACGAAATTCGTCCCATGCAGCGAGGATCTCTTCCCGCGTCGCCTTGTTGCGCAGCTTCAGTGAGACGCACTCCGTGTGCCCGTCGATCACGGGAACGCGGTTGCAATGAGCGGTCATGCCGGCCGCCAGAGGCTTGATTCCATGGCCATCCAGTTTGCCCAGCAGCTTCAGCGTCTCGGCCTCCATCTTCTCTTCTTCGCCGCCGATGAAGGGCACGACATTATCGAGAATGTCCATCGACGCCACACCCGGATACCCGGCGCCGCTGACCGCTTGCATCGTGGTCACAAAAATCTGTTCGATGCCGAAACGCTCCTCGAGCGGCTTCAGCGCCATCACCAGGCCGATCGTAGAACAGTTGGGATTGGTGACCAAGTAGCCGCCGGAGGCCGGGCGCGAGGCCTGCTCCTCGATCAGGTGCAGGTGGTCCGCGTTGACCTCGGGAATCACCAGCGGGACGTTCGGCGTCATGCGGAAGGCGCTCGAATTTGACAGCACCGCGCATCCGGCGTCGGCAAACCGGGGTTCCATCTCGCGCGCAAAAGCGGCGTCAATCGAGGCGAAGATCACCTTGGGCGCGCCCGCCGGATCGGCCGGCTGGACGGTCATCTTGGCGATGCGCTCCGGCAGCGGCGTGTCGAGGCGCCACTTGGCCGCTTCGCCGTAGGTTTTCCCGCTCGACCGGTCGCTGGCCGCGAGCCAGGCGACCTCGAACCACGGATGGTTTTCAAGCAGTTGGATGTAGCGCTGGCCCACCATTCCGGTGGCGCCGAGGATGCCGATTGGTTGTCTGTTTTTCATGGCAGTTAACTCTCCAGTGTACAGGAGGATGGGTGTAGGTTCACCCCCAACCCACGCGAGGCGGAATGGATTCCGCGGGCAAGGCCGCTCGTGTTGAACCGGGCGCCGCGGAGAGTTCGAGAACAAATGCAGCGAGTTAGCGGGCCCCGCTGCCACTTTTTTTTGCACTTTTCCCTGAGGGCGGGGCAGTTCTTGACGATAAGCATTCACAGGGGCCAGAACGGATGAATCTGAAGCAGATGGGCAGCTGGGGGCAGTCCCGATCCACGACCAGCGACGATTCCGTGCTTCCGGCAGCCGAAAGGTGCCTGACCCTGCTGGCGGACGGTGCGGCGGCAGGTATGCCCGAATTCGATGCCGACTGCTACCGCGGCTTTCGGGCCAAGCTCGATGGGCTGGGACGCCAGTTGCGCGACCGCCTTCCCGATGCGGACAAGCTGGCGTTGATCGGGACGATTCTGCGCGAGTTCGAAAGCTACCGGAACGACTCTGAAACGGCACTCCGCGAGCAGTTGGCCGCCTGGCGCAACGCGCTCAATTTCCTTTTGGTGGAGTTGCTGGGCAACCTCGGCGTCGACACGGCGTCGAAGGAAGCTGCCCCCTTGCTGGCCCTGATCAAACAAATCAAGACGGGCGCCCAAATTGACGACTGGCGCCAGAAGCTCGAGCTGTTTCTGCACCCGCTCGATGGCAAAGGGCCGGCCTTCGACATGGCAGCAAAGCTAAGGGCCGCCGATTGCACGACAGCGAATGACAACGCGGCAGGATTGCGCGGCGGTGGCAGCGCCGTCGAGCATCTCGGCAAAATTATGGCTGGCGGAGGGGACGGCTTCATTGTCCTGTTCCGGCTCAGTTGCCTGGACGTGATCAGCCAGCGTTTCGGACCGGAGGCCGTTGAAGATTGCCTGATGGCCGTCTCTGCTTTCCTCACCGCCGGCCTGCAAAGCAACGACGCCATCTACCATTGGAGCGATTCGGCGCTGCTTGCTATCTTGCAGGGACGCTACAGCGAATTCATGGTCTCGGCGGAGTTGGACAGAATTATCGCCCAGAATCGCGAAAGCAGCATCAACGTCGCCGGACGCGCCATCATGCTGCGCATCCCAATCTCCTTTGACCTGACTCCCATCAGCCGCTTGCGCTGTGCTGACGACCTACTCAGGATTTCTGCGCAAAAGGCCACAAAGAGGTGAATCGCGTGAGTTTCGTCCTGCCCATCAGAGCCCTTGATGCACAACTCAACCGAGAGCCCGCGCCCATCGCGCCGATCCCCAACACGTCGATTCCCGATACGTCGATTCCTGATACGTCGATTCTGGACGAGCTGCCCCTGCCCTACATCGAGATCGATTCCCATGGCGTCATTACTCGCGCCAACCGCGCCACCCTCGAACTGCATCCGCTTGACCGCGGCCAGCTGATTGGAAGAATCGCCTGGGACCTGATGGCAGCCGACGAGAAGGATCAGAGCTTCGCTGCTTATTGTTCCACTCTGGAATCAGGCCGGGAACCCGGTGTCGTGCTTCGCTCGCTTTGCGACCGCTCGGGTCAGTTCCGCACCTACGAGATGCATCGAAAACTTGTGCACGACGCCGAAGGGCGTCCGACCGGAATGCGGATGATGTGCGTCGATGTGACCGAGGCAAAGAAGGATCTGGATGAGGCCCGCGGCGCCCATCTCGTGCTCGAAAGTGTGTTCAATTCAATCGGCGAGGCGGTGATCGCGACCGACGCCGTCGGGTTCATCCGCTCGGTCAATCCAGCCGCAGAAAAGCTGCTGGGATTCAAGGCCGGCGCGTTGATCGGCATGTCGATTGAAGAGGGATTGCCGATCGTCGCCACTCTTCCAGCAGCGCGCTCCGAATCCATATTCACCGCGTGGCTCGAGCGCCGCATGAAAGGCTTTGCGACGATCCTCGATCGCGAACGCCGCGAGATTCACGTGGGAATCAGCGCCTCGCCGATTCAGGACAAGGGAAACGGCTCAACGGTTGGCGTAGTAATTCTGTTGCGCGAGGTGGAGATTTTGCGCTAGCCCATCGCCGCCAAAACCGCATCGGCAAATTGGCTGGTCCCGGCTGTTCCCCCTACGTCGCGGGTCAGCGTCTTCCTCTCCGCATACACGGTTTCCATCGCCTTCTGCACCTTGTCCGCCGCGGCCGGCTCATCAATATGGCGCAGCATCAGCACGGCCGATTGAAGCAGTGCCGTCGGGTTCGCAACGTCTTTGCCGGCGATGTCGGGCGCCGAGCCGTGTACCGCTTCAAAAATGGCGCACTCCAGGCCGAGATTGGCTCCGGGGACAAGGCCGAGTCCGCCAACCAGCCCCGCACAAAGGTCGCTCACAATATCGCCGTAGAGATTCTCCAGCAGCAGCGTGTCGTATTGGAATGGGTTCATCACCAGTTGCATGCAGGTATTGTCGATCAGGTGTTCGCCATAAAGGATATCGGGGAACCCTTCGGCCACCTTGCGTGCGCAGCGGAGAAAAAGGCCGTCGGAGAGCTTCATGATGTTGGCCTTGTGGATGGAGTGAATCTTTTTGCGGCCGTGCTTGCGGGCATACTCGAAGGCGAATTTCGCAATCCTCGTCGAGCCCTTTTCGCTGATCACCTTGATGCTCTCGACCACGCCGGGAACAACCTCATGCTCCAGGCCAACGTACTCGCCCTCAGTGTTTTCGCGAACGATGATCAGGTCGACGCCGGGCCAGTGGGTGGCCAGACCGGGAAGATTCTTGATGGGCCGGAAGTTGGCGAACAGGTCAAACTTCTTGCGCAGCGTGACATTGATGCTCTTGAAGCCGCCGCCAATCGGGGTGGTGACCGGACCCTTAAGGGCGACCCGATTGCGCTCGATGGACTCGTAGAGCGCGGCGGGAATGTATTCGCCATGGATCTCGAAGGCCTCGGCGCCGGCAGCATAGCGCTCCCACTCGAACTTGACGCCGGTGGCTTCAAGAATGCGGACGACGGCGTGCGTGACCTCCGGGCCGATGCCATCGCCGGGGATGAGGGTGATTTTGTGGTTCATTTGTCAGCTCCTGGCTGTTAGCTTCTAGCTCTTAGCTCATTGTGCGGATGCGCGCTGCCTGCGGGCTGCGTTTGCCCTGTCTGCGCCCGTAGCGATTGAGGAACGCGGGACTATTTCTTGCCTTTGGGGCCGTGGCTTTTGAGGAGGCCTTCGAGCTCTTCCTTGAATTCGCGGACGTCTTTGAAGTCGCGGTAGACGGAGGCGAAGCGGATGTAAGCCACCGTGTCCAGGCCTTTCAGTTGTTCCATGATCAGCTCGCCAACCTCGGCCGTGGTGCGTTCGCGCTCCGGCGCGTCCATCAGAAACGTTTCCGTCGCGTCCACAATCTTCTCCAACTGGCCGGAAGAGACAGGACGCTTTTCGCAGGCGCGGAGGAGGCCGCTCAAGACTTTTTGCCGGTCGAAGCGCTCGCGGCGCCCATCTTTTTTGACCACCATGTAGGGGATCTCGTCGATGCGCTCATAGGTGGTAAAACGGCGCGTACAGCTCTCGCACTCGCGGCGGCGACGGATCGAGTCCGCCTCTTTGCTCTCCCGCGAGTCAACGACGCGGTCCTGCCCGAAACCACAATAAGGACACTTCATCTTTAGCCTGATTCTACGGCATCCAGCGGGCACCTGGCGGAGTCCTGCGCGGCCATTCGTCTGGGCAAAGTTTTCTGGCGCGGCTTCAAGTTACGCAGCGGAGCCGTGGCCCGCACATTGCATCACACCAAGGAATCGCGCCCATGGACCGACCGCCTCACGGTATTGGTGCGCCATGATGCGCGAAATCTGATGGAGGTGGGTCAAGTCGTGGGCTGCCCAGGTGGCCAGCAACTGCGACAGGGTTACGGAGCCGAAGGCAGGGTGCCTGCCGCGCCGTTTGAGATCCTCGGGTGTCAGGTTGAGCGCGCGCAAGTCCGAAAGATTCTTCGCCCGCACGGCAGCGAAATCGTCCAGCAGTTGTTCCAACGTTTTGCCCTGGCGGTATGGCAGGTAGCCGTCGCGATCGAATGGACCGAATACCTGCGATTCGCCGGATTGCAGAATCATCGTTGCTCGCGGCATCCAGTCGTCATGCTCGCCGTGGATAAGGTGGGCGACCACATCGGCGACGCTCCATGTTCCTTCGTCTTCGCCGCTCTCCGTCCAAAACCCCGGAAGAGGACGCAACAGTGCGTCGAGGGCCGCGGGGGTGCAGGCAAGCATTGCGATGGATTTTTCGAGATTATGTTCCATTGTTCCTCGTGGTGTTAGCGAAGGGGAGATACAGCGCAAATGCAACAACGGCCTGAGAATTAATTCTCAGGCCGCTGCCGGTGGACTGTTGGGATTGGACTGAGGCCTTCGCGCTTTCGCGAGTGCCAGAGCCGTTGCGGAGAATCCGCCGAGGCGGATCTAGGCAGGACTTACCTGGGGGCTGGGGCGCAAGGGCCTCAGGCCTCAGTCACCTCACGTACGAAACAACTGGAACATTCACTTTTCATCAGCCGGATCAACCTCCTTTCCCGTGTAAGCAAAAGCTATCGTGACGGTGGAGGGGGCGTCAAGGGGGTGGAACAGTGGTTAGTGGACAGTGGTCAGTAGACAGTGGGCAGTGGACAGTGGGCAGTGGCCGGCGGCACTGGGCTTGTGATCCGACGCACTAAGCCCATAACCCTGCCCCCCTCTAGTGAGACTCTGTACACAGGCGGCGTTGTTTCATCGGTTTGCGGGACGTCGGCGCTCCAATATCCTGAGGGCATTGGAGTTGCTCACAAGATATTCTCAGCAAAGGAGTTAGAGCGATTTTGAGGCCCGTTTTGCGGAGATTCGAGGCAAAGTCCTCAAGATAAACGAGTTAAAGAGGCTTCAATGCCCGTTTTGGCGTCTCACGACGCGGAGCGGGGCATTGATCTGCATTGATTGTGCAGGAAGTGCGCGTAATTATCGGCAAAGTTGGGAAAGTTTTTTTAGGGGCGGGATGTACGGGCTGAGGCCGGTACCCTTCGACGCCCTGTGGCTACTTTCCCACCCATTTCACTACGAGGGAGTGGAACTTATGGGCACTCGAATTTCACGGGGACCGGGAGGTTGAGGGGCGGCGGAGGTGAGCTGCCGTTCCTCAATGGGGCGTTTACCACTGTTCGAATTGGACGCGGGGGTCGCGGGTGAGGACGGAATGGAGTTGGAAGTTCCGGTCGTCGCGCTTCGGAAAATCGTTCCGGAAATGCGCGCCGCGGCTTTCGGTGCGGGCAAGGGCCGACTGGAGAATCGCGTGGGCCACGCGGCTCAAAGCCTGCGCTTCGGCAAGACGCCGGCTCACTTTCCCTTGCCTGGCAATCCCTTCCAAAGCCGCTTCGCATTCCGCCTGGGCGGCCAATCCCTTGCGCAGAGTCGCCTCGTCCCGCAGAAGACCCGCGCAGACCCACATAGCGGCTTGAAGTTCGGCAATCAGCTTCTCGACCTGCTCCTGACCGTCGGTGGAGAGCGTTTCCGGCGTCGAATCAAGGCCATCGACGGAAAGCAGCGACAAACCGTCAGTGAGCATCGACTGCGCTGCGCGGGCGCCGAAGACCAGGCCCTCAAGCAGGGAGTTTGAGGCCAGCCGATTTGCGCCGTGAACGCCGGTGCAGGCGACTTCTCCGGCGGCGTAAAGGCCCCCAAGGCTGGCTCGGCCGGCCAGATCCGTTTTGATGCCGCCCATCAGGTAGTGCGCGGCGGGCCGCACGGGAATCAGATCGCGCGCCAAGTCCAGGTCAAGGGTCTTGAGGAAGGCGCTGATGCCGGGAAAACGCTGGTGGAGATCGAGACCGCGGATGTGGCGCAGGTCGAGATAGACCGGACGGGCGCTTCCCCGTTCGCCAAGACCCTCGCGTGCGATGGCGCGGGCCACAACGTCGCGGGGAGCAAGTTCAAGCAGCGGGTGATAGCGCTCCATGAAGCGCTCGCCTTTGTCGTTGCGGAGGTAAGCGCCTTCGCCCCGCAAGGCCTCGGAAAGCAGGAAACGCGGCACGCCGGGCAGCGACAGGGCGGTCGGATGGAACTGGTAAAACTCCATGTCCGCCAGTTCCGCGCCGGACCCCGCTGCAAGGGCGATACCGTCTCCGGTGGCCACGGCGGGGTTGGTGGTATCTGAGTACACCTGGCCTGCGCCGCCGGCGGCAATCAGCACCGCGCGGGCGCTAACCCGCTGCGGCACGGAGCCCGAGCCGCCCGGGCCCACGGGAGTCATATCGACAGCCACGACGCGGCCGCCCTCAGTCACCATGCCGGTGACCATCGTCCACTCCGCAAAGCGAATGCGCTTGTGGACGCGGGCAAATGCAACCAGGGACCGGCTGATCTCCGCGCCCGTCGCGTCGCCACTCGAGTGCAGAATGCGGGCAAGTGAATGAGCGCCTTCGCGCGTGCGCAGCAGCTCGCCTGCGTCCGAATCTCCCTCGCGGTCGAAGCGCGCGCCCCACTCGATCAGCTCGGCGACGCGGAGCGGGCCTTCGGAGACAAGGGCCTCGGCGGCCGCGCGGTAAACAATCCCATCGCCGGCACTTACGGTGTCTTCCAGGTGGAGGCTAACGTCCTCATCGCCTTCCATGGCGACGGCAATGCCGCCCTGCGCGTAGTGGGTGTTGGACTCGCCGAGGGATTCCTTCGTGACAACCAGGACATCGCCATGGCGGGCCAGCTCCACAGCCGCGCGGAGTCCGGCAACCCCCGCGCCCATGACCAGGAAATCTACTTGCGCGGCCTTTCGCATAAGTTATGAGGCTAACACCTGAGGCGTCGTCGAGTGCGCAACGCCTCTAGTCCCTCTGTCCCTCAGGCCCTGGTCCCTGCTCTCTTCCTCGCCCGATCCACGACGCGATGGCACAGACCGCGAGAATCACGCCAATTACCGCGAGAGACAGTGTGATCGGAAGCTCCAGCCAGTGGGCGGCGAGCATTTTCAGTGCGACAAAGGCCAGCAGCGCGCCCAGGCCGTAATGCAGATAGCGGAAGCGGTCGAGCATCGTGGACAAGGCGAAATAAAGAGAGCGCAGACCGAGCACTGCGGCGATGTTCGACGTATAAACCACAAACGGATTGTGGGAGACGGCGAGAACGGCGGGAATGGAATCGACGGCAAACAGCAGGTCGGTAAACTCGACCGCAAGGATGACCGGAAGCAGCGACCCTTTGGCCGGCTGCATGCGCTGGATCCACTCGGGAATGGCGTTCCTGGTTGAGCCGCCGCGCACCAGGCGAAACGCCACGTAGAGCAGGAAGAGCCCGAAGATCCAGTTGATCCAATCGAAGCGCTGGAGCAAGGCAACGCCGGTAACGATGAACAGGCCGCGGAGCAAAACCGCACCGGCAACACCCCAGAGCAGCGCCATGTGCTGGCGGCGGGGGCTGATGCGGAAGCCTTGGAACAGCACCATGAAGACAAAAAGATTGTCGATGCTGAGCGAGGTTTCAATCGTGTAGCCCGCCACAAACTCCAGTGCCGACTGGCGGCCCTGCGCTACGGCGATCCACCCGGCAAAAGCCGCGGCGGCCAAGACAAGAAGCGCCGTGCCCAGCCACGCAAAGACCTGCGCATGGCGGGTTTCGCGCCGGTGGCCTGGCAGCAGCCAATCCCCCACCAGCAACAAAACCACCACAACGTGGAACCCCACCCACCAGGTCCAGGAGACGCCCGCAATCATAGTTGGATGCTACAGCAAGAGTTCCCGCGCCTCACTTGTCTGGCGCCCCTACTCCATCCACAACGCACTCGTGATAATGCGCGGATAGTAGCGGCTTGCCTTGCCTTCGCCTGAAACAATCTGGTCGCAGCAAGCCCAGTACGAGCTGCCCTCGGTCTGCCACTTCACATGAGCCGCATCCGCATTGCGCAGCACCGCCGCCACCTGCGCATCCTCGTCCAGATGGAACACCTTCCGCGTCACATGCATGAAGATCGAAATCTTGCTCATCCATGAGTTATTGCTCGTCGACGACAGCTTGATTCCCCCATCCGCAAACAGATTGCGCCGCTCCTTGTCGAGCAGCAGCATCTTTGTATGCTCCTTCAGCGCGTCAAACATCCGCCGCTCCGCTGGATTCGAGAACACCTGCGCCAGCGTGCGCTTGTCCCACCCCGTCTTCACAAAATAGAGCGGATACGCGCACCCTTCAATCGCCGGCAAAATCCGCGACTTGTACCCTGGATTCGCCTTCTCGAAGATCGCCGGCAGCACGCCATCCACCGCCTGGTCGGCAACCACACCTGCGACCTTGATCGCCAACTCTTCCGCGCGTTTCTGGTCCTTGGCCGAGCCCAGATCGCGGAACAAGAGCGCCAATGCCTGATAACTGCCCCAGCTCTTCACCGCGATATAGACGTTGTTGCGCGTCTGCGCCAGCGAGTGGTCCAGCGAGTCATAGGTCGTAATCTCCTGCCCGCCCGCGCAGCGCGTGCTGTCGTACTGCGCAAAGCCCACGTCGCCGCTGCGGTTAATCATGCTCGCCAGGCACGCCTCAATCACGCTCTTGTTCTGCTTCAGCCATTCCACATCGCGCGTCTTCGCCACATAGCAGCCTGCCACCAGAATCCAGTTGCACAACTGCTCCTGCGTCATGTAGCTGAAGCATCCCGTCAGGTTCGCCAGCTCGTAACTGCTCCGCCCCTTGGGAGAAAAGTTGTTGTGCGCCCCCATATCGTGACAAAAGCTCAGTCCGCCCGGCTTGGTGTCGTAGGCGCGGTTCAACTGCGCCTCGTCCGGTGGTGGCGGCGCCTGCGACGGATCGATCTGGCCGGTCTCCGCCGCCAGCGCCACGTCGTCCTTGTAAACCTTCACCTCGTCCGTATAGCTGTAGCGCTTCACAAACGAGTCCAGCAGATTCTTCACCAGCCACGGATTGTGATCCAGCTCCCAGAACACGTGGTCCACTGACAAGTCCAGGGTGTTCATCATGCAGTACTCGCCCTCGTTCACCACCCAGAACGGCTCTCCCTCTACTTCAAGCAACTGCGTGCTTCCGTAGTAGCTGTGCGTCGAGTGCGCAATCATGAACCGTTGATCGTCCGACAACTGCGCCGCATCCAGCTTCTGATCCAGCCTCTCTGCCGATGAAATCAGTTGGTCCGCGCGGTCCAGCGCCGTCTTCAGCACGTCCCCCAGCCCTTTGAAGTAGCGCGTGTAGAGATACCGCCCATCCAGCCCATTGGTCTGGAACCCCTCTAGATACGAGCCCAGCGCAATCGTAAGCCCATACTTCTTTCCGGCCGGAACTTCAAACCCAAACCCAGGGCACGAGCCCAGCAGGTGAACCGGGTTATGCTTCTCCCGCACTCCATCGCTTGCCGACCAGCGCATAAATACGAACGGCTCAGCGGCCGCCTTCGCCCCATTCGATGAGGTGGTAAAGTCCTTCAGCTCCGCCGCGCCGCCGGCCT
>Ga0181535_10002980_pt1 | contig 20032 bp, 19 predicted proteins | sample PEATcosm2014_Bin_44_FD_119774 | JGI IMG/M metagenome (GOLD analysis project Ga0181535, IMG submission 119774) | Peatland microbial communities from MTU Mesocosm Facility, Houghton, MI, USA - PEATcosm2014_Bin17_30_metaG | ecosystem: Environmental > Terrestrial > Soil > Wetlands > Peat | place... | reverse complement strand
GATCTGCGGCTCGGCTCCATGTTCGAGCTGCCGTGGCCGGATGTCTCTTTCGACGCCGTGATCTCCATCAACGGCATCTGGGGCGGATGCGAGGAAGCGCTCGAAGAGGTGTTCCGCGTCCTCAAGCCCGGCGCGCTGCTGAGCATCAGCTTCTGGGGCGAGGGGCCGCCGCTCGACATCCGCAGCATCTTCCGCCCACTCGCCCGCCATTCACCCGAAGCGCACCACGGATCGATGAAGCGGCTGAACGACATCGCCACACCGGGCGTCGCCGAGGCCATGCTCGAGGCAGCCGGCTTCGTTGCCACCGAGCGGGGCGCTCGGGTTTCGGTCGTCGAGTGGCCCGACGCGAACGTTGCCTGGCGGGCAATCTCGAGCATCGGACCTTCGGTGCCGGCGCTCCGAGGTCCCGACGCCGACGTGGTTCGGCGGGAGATCATGGATGCCCTCGAGGCGTGCCGCGATGAGCGCGGCATATACCGCGTGCGCAGCGACCACCATTTCGTGATCGCCCGGAAACGTTGACGGGGGTCGGGCGGCTCTGCCCCAGCGCCCCGCGTCCCCGGGCCTAGCCGGCGACTCCATACTTGGTGGCGGGGGGAGGATTTGAACCTCCGACCTTCGGGTCATGACCTGTCACGGCCGTCTTTGATGTTCAGAGGAGCTTGCCCCAGTATTGCTGATTCAGCGTTCCACCTGGCAAAATGGAGCCGTATCCGTTCCTGCCGGACAAGAAGCTTCTGACAGCCTGAACCCGGTTCCGTTGGATCAGTCGGCCGCGCCTCTGCCGACGACAAAGGAGACGACCTGGGTCTGGCGCCGGGGATCGAAGCCGATCAGCCGCACGTGGTCGTTCGGGTTGGCCTGAATGCACGCTTCGACCTCGCGTTGGATCGCCTCGGGGTCTCGTTCGCCGAAGAGCGGGAGCTTCCACATGTACCAGTACCTCGAAGTGGCCCGCGCCGGTTCGACATGCTCGATCATCGGTGTGAGATCCTTCCCGACCAGGTATTCGATCTGCGTCTTCACGGCCGGCTTGTCGAAGCGCGGAAGGTACGAGAAGGTACCCAGCCGCTTCGACGCTGCGTCCCCGAGCCGTGACGGGTACTCGCGGATGTTCGTCTCCATCGCTGCTCGCTTTCCTTTTGTCACCTGGTCGCCTCGTCGAGTGTGTCGACGACCTCGAACTCGAATCGGATCTCCCGCCACGTCTCGAGGGCTGCCGCCAATTCCGGGCTGGACTTGGCGGCGCGGGTAAGGATCTCAGAGCCCTCGCGCTCGACGTCCCGGCCCTCGTTGCGGGCCTCCACGCAGGCCTCGAGCGCGACCCGGTTAGCCGCCGCACCGGCGGCGTTGCCCCACGGATGCCCGATCGTGCCCCCACCGAACTGGAAGACCGAGTCGTCACCGAAGATGGACACCAGCGCAGGCACGTGCCACACGTGGATGCCGCCCGAGGCGACCGGGAACAGTCCCGGCATGTGGCCGAAGTCCTGGTCGAAGAAGATGCCCCGGGCCCGCTCCTCGGGGACGAGGCGCTCCCGCATGAGGTCGATCCATCCGAGCGTCGCCTGGCGGTCCCCCTCGAGCTTGCCGACGACTGTCCCCGAGTGGAGATGGTCGCCTCCCGAGAGCCGGAGGCATTTGACCAGCACCCGGAAATGGATGCCGTGGGAGCGGTTCCGGTCGATCACGGCGTGCATGGCCCGGTGCACGTGCAGGAGCATCCCGTTGCGCCGGCACCAGTTGGCCAGGGACGTGTGTGCCGTGAATCCGGCGGTCAGGAAGTCGTGCATAATGATCGGCATGTCGAGCGCCTTGGCGAATTCAGCCCGCTCGTACATGTCCTCCACGGTCGGGGCGGTCACATTGAGGTAGTGGCCCTTACGCTCGCCCGTTTCGGCCTGGGCCAGCTTCACGGCTTCGGCCACGTTCTCGAAGCGGTCACGCCAGCGCATGAACGGCTGGGAATTGACGTTCTCGTCGTCCTTGGTGAAATCGAGGCCGCCCCGCAGGCACTCGTAGACGGCCCGGCCGTAGTTCTTCCCCGACAGGCCGAGTTTCGGCTTGATCGTGCACCCGAGCAGCGGTCGCCCGTACTTGTCCATCTTGTCGCGCTCGACGATGATGCCGTTGGGCGGCCCGCCACAGGTCATCACGTAGTGCAGCGGGAAGCGCACATCCTCAAGTCGCAGCGCCCGGATCGCCTTGAAGCCGAACACGTTGCCCACCAGCGACGTGAGCACGTTGACGACACTGCCCTCCTCGAAGAGATCGATCGGATAGGCGACGAAGGCGTAGAAGCAACTCGGGTCCCCCGGGACATCCTCAATGCTGTAGGCGCGGCCCTTGTAGTGGTCGAGGTCAGTGAGGAGATCGGTCCAGACGGTGGTCCACGTCCCGGTCGAGCTCTCGGCGGCGACCGCCGCCGCCGCCTCTTCGCGGGGCACGCCCTCCTGAGGCGTGATCTTGAAGCAGGCCAGCAGGTCGGTATCCGCAGGGGTGTACGCGGGATCCCAGTAGGTCTGGCGGTACTCCTTCACGCCGGCGTCGTAGGTGGTCATGCTCGTTTCTCCAATCGGTAGGAGGGGATGATCGACACGTCAGGCGACACGCCGCTTGCGTTCGATGAGGCGGCGGATCACAGGGGTGAGTATGAGCTGCATCGCCAGGTCGAGCTTGCCTCCCGGGATGGCGATCGAATTCGCCCTCGTCATGAAGCTGTCGTGGATCATCGACACGAGATAGGGGAAGTCGATGCCGTGCGGGTCGCGGAAGCGGATCACCACGAGCGACTCGTCGGCCGTGGGGATGTAGCGCGCCACGAAGGGGTTGGAAGTATCGACGATCGGCACCCGCTGGAAGTTGATGTCCGTCGAGGTGAACTGTGGGCAGAGATACCGGACGTAATCGGGCATACGCCGCAGAATGGTGGCGGTCACGGCCTCCGTGGAGTGGCCCCGTGTCGAGCGGTCGCGTTCGATCTTTTGGATCCATTCGAGGTTGACGACCGGGACCACGCCGATCTTGAGGTCCACGTACTGGGCGACGTCGACGGAGTCGGTGACCACGGCACCGTGCAGGCCCTCGTAGAACAGAACATCGGTGCCCGCCTCGAACTCCTCCCACGCACTGAACGTGCCCGGTGGGGAGCCGTAGCGCTCGGACTCGGCCTCATCGTGCACGTAGTGGCGGGTCCGGCCGGTCCCTCGCTCGCCGTACTCGGCGAACACGGCCGCAAGTTCGCCGAACAGGTTCGCCTCGGGGCCAAAGTGACTGAAGTGGTGATTACCCGCCGCCTCGGCGGCGGACATCGTCGCCGCCATCTCGTCACGGTCGTAGCGGTGGAAGGCGTCACCATCGATGGAGGCGCCGCGGATTCCCTCCCGACGGAAGATCTGCTCGAAGGTGTGCTTGACGGTCGTTGTCCCGGCGCCCGACGAGCCGGTGACCGAGATGATCGGGTGGAGGGCGGACATACTCGCCTATTCCCTGAACAGGCCGCGGGTCGCGAACAGGGGGGCGCGCTCGGCGTCGTAGGACTCATCGAGGTAGCGGCCGACCCGGGCCACCTTGTCGACCGAACCGAACACGAGCGGGGTGCGTTCATGGAGGTCGTCGGCCGTCCTGGTCAGGATCCGTTCCCGCCCGTCAGTGGCCGCCCCGCCCGCTTCCTCGACGAGCATGGCGACCGGGTGCGCCTCGTAGACAAGCCGGAGCGACCCCGAGCGGTGTCGTGGACGGCGGTCGGCTGGGTAGAGGTAGATGCCACCGTGGATCAGGATCCGCAACGCCTCGATGACGAGCGCCCCGTACCAACGCATGCTGAAGTCCAAGCCCCGCAGGCCCTCGGCCCCGGCCTGCAGGTCCGCCACATAGGAGCGGAAACCAGGTAGCCAGTGGCGCGCATTCGACGCATTGACCGCGTACTCGGGGGTCCCCGCCGGAACCCGAACGCCTCGGGTCGTTCGGACGAACACCTCGTCGGCGGGTGCCAGGACGTACAGGTCCGTGCCCACGCCGGTTGTCAACACGAGAATTGTCGCAGGTCCGTAGAGGATAAACCCGGCGGCGAGCTGCTCGACCCCGGGCCGCAGGAATACGCTCTCGGGTGACTCGCCGGTGTTGGGTCGGATGGAGAAGATGAGACCGACCGGACCGTTGATGGCGAGGTTCCCGCTTCCGTCGAGTGGGTCGACGGCGACGACCAGTGGCGCGCCCGGTACCAGGACGGTCGGGCGCTCCTCCTCCTCCGAGGCGAGGATGGCGACCGGTCCGTTGAGCAGCGACTCGAGGACGAGCCCGTGGGCGAACAGATCCATCCGGTTTTGTGGGTCGCCGCTCGCGTTGTTGCCGACCACGTCATCGATGCCGCCGAGTATGGGCGCAACCGCCAATTCGCGACCGATTCGCACGCCAGCGTCGGCGAGCGTGACAATGGCGGCCGCGGTGACCCGACGCAGATCGTTGCCCTCTGCCCACGCTGCGAGCACTCCGTCGAGCCGTTCGTTGCGTCCTGGGATCTCGGCCATGGGGTTCATCTGGCTCTTCTCTGGGCCCTGCGGTTCGACCAGGCCCCACGACAGATGGTGACCGGCCTCCGGGTCTGCCCGATAGGGACTTTGGTCACGTGGGTTCGGGGAGGAACCCCCCGTCGGACGTGCACGGAGATCCCACGGATTCGATTTCGGCCGTCGGGCCACCGTGCTGGCCCCTGGAAAGCGAACACATGTTCGTCTAGATTCGTCGTGTGGAGCTTTCGCCAGATGGGGCGGCGACGATCCTGCATGCCGACCTCGATGCTTTCTACGCCTCAGTTGAGCAACTGCTGGACCCGTCACTGCGGAACCGGCCCATCGCTGTCGGCGGTGGTGTCGTGCTCGCAGCATCGTATGAAGCCAGGAGTTATGGCGTACGCGGCGGTATGCCGGGCTGGCGGGCCCGCCAACTTTGTAGTGATCTCCTCTTCGTCGGTGGCCACTTCGGGCGCTACCAAAGATTTGGCGATGATGTCGTTTCTGTCTTTCACGACTTCACGCCCCGGGTTGAGCGGGTGTCGATCGATGAGGCATTCCTCGACGTTGCCGGCGCCGTCCATCTGTTCGGAACGCCGGCAGACATCGCCGTAGCAATCCGCCGACGCGTTCGCGACGAGATCGGCCTCCCCTTGTCCGTTGGCGTGGCCCGCACCAAGCACCTCGCCAAGGTTGCATCGCAGGTGGCCAAACCTGACGGAGTCGTTGCTGTGGCCCCAGAGAACGAGAGTGATTTTCTCGACCCGCTTCCGATCGGTCTGATATGGGGCGTCGGACCCACGACAGAACGTCGCCTCCACGATTCGGGCATTTACACCATCGGGCAATTGGCCAGGGTAGGCAGCCCAATCCTGGGAAGTCTGCTCGGTGAGAAAGCCGGATCGAAACTGGCGGCTCTCTCGGTCAACGTCGATGAGCGGACAGTGGCGCCACTTGCCCGTTCGAAGTCCATGGGTGCTCAGGCCGCGCTCGGACGGCGCGATGTCACTCCCGAGCTTCTCCGAGAGACGCTCGGCTATCTGGCCGACAGAGTTGCCGGACGCCTGCGAAGGGCAGGCCTGGCATGTCGGAGGGTGACCGTACGCGTTCGTTTCCCGCGCATGCGCTCCGTGACTCGCTCCGTCACGTTGTCGGCTGCGATCTCGACAACGCTGACGCTGACCGAGGTAGCCGAGGGGCTCGCCCTATCAGCCATTCTCGGCAACGAACAAGAGACTGAAATTACGCTCCTCGCAGTCTCGGTTTCCAACTTGCACGCAGAGCATTCTCTGCAGCTCGAGTTACCCCTCGATTCCCCCGCTGGGCCTCGAGATGCGGGTCTCGAACCCACAGCTGCTATCGAAGCGGCTCGATGGGGAGTTGACCGGTCTGTCGACGCGATCCGGAAAAGGTTTGGACAAACCGCCGTTGGCTATGCCGGGATCGCTCTCTCCTCGGCAGATCGGGTTCCCGAGGAGTTCCGCCAGCTGGCGGAACGGGGAGACGCTAGCGAGGATCTCCCGTCTGGTCCTACTTCAGCAAACTCACGGAACACAATGGCAAGCCAACGCAGACGACCAGAGGAGCAGGCATAGTTCGGTCATGACCGAACCCGCGGCTGCTGTCGACGCCGCCAACCTGCCGAGACCGACCGACGGCCCCGTGGTGTCGATATTCCTCACCGTCCGCAGCGTGGCCAGGTCCCGCCAGTTCTACACGGAGGTGCTCGGCGGGAGCGTGGTCCTGGCGGAGAACCCGTGCATTGTCAGGCTCGCCAACACCTGGACCATCATGAACCCGGGTGGGCCACCGACGCCCGACAAGCCTGGCGTCACTGTCGTCGACTACGAGCCGGGATCCACGACGTCTATTTTTCTGATCCTCACAGTCGCCGATATCGAAGCGAGTTACAACGATTGGCTCGCCAAAGGCGCGACCTTCTTGACGCCCCCGATAGATCGCGGCTCAGAGATCCGCTGTTACATACGCGATCCCGACGGCTACCTGATCGAGGTGGGCCAGTCGACCGGCCTTCTCACGGGTCACCTGGCGGCCAAGCGCCCCGAGGACCTTCCCGGTTAAGCCACGTCTCCAGCGTTTCTTCGGAGCGCGCTCCCGGAGGACAAGGCCAAGGTGCTCCATCGGCCACGGTTGGCGCTTCCGCAGATACGTCGGTTGCTCAAGTGTCGGCAACGCTCTGGGAACTTGATAGAGAATTCACATGGATGATCGATGACGAGTCTCTCTCAAGGCTCTGATCGTCGCCGTCGCCGGCAGGCCGGCTTGGCTCACAAACGCGAAACGAGCTCAGCTACGATCTCCGCCGCTGGTCGTGGCCGCCTGGCGAGCGCGACGCTCTGCCCGGCCCACATGGAGAGCGCTTCAATGTCACCGGTGGTCCCAACCATCGGCGGCGCTGGCTCGTAGCGGACGATCGCTTCGCCCGAAGCGAAGTGCGCGATGACATCGCCCACTCCGGGCCGACTCTCCAGAGGTGGCCGGCCCGCGGTTTCCCACATCTCGGCCGTCGAGTTGCGGAGCGCGCGGTGGGGCGAGTCCGGCCAGTCGACGTCGTAGAGGTCGGGGTACCACTCCGCGTCGGTCTCGACCGCGTTGATCGGGCGAGTGCGGTATTCCTGGTGGATGGGCATCTCCTGGGCAAGCAGAAACTGGGTACCCACCCACGCCGCCTGAGCACCCAAGGCGAGGACGGCGGCCACGCCGCGAGCGTCCCCGATCCCACCAGCCGCGATCACTGGCACCGGCGCCACCGCGTCCACGACGGCGGGCACCAAGGGGAGCGTCGCAATCTGACCCCCCACGTGCCCCCCAGCTTCCCAACCCTGCGCCACGATGACATCCACTCCGCTGGCGACCGCGCGCCGCGCCTCGTCGGCGCTTCCGACCGTACACAGCACCAGTCCGCCCGCATCGTGGACCGGCTCGATGTAGCCGGCGGGATCTCCCAGGAACAACGACACGATCCGCAATCCGGCCTCGAGGGCTTCATCGAGACGACGGTGCTGATCTGAGGTGAGAACCAGGTTGCCGCAGAAGGGACGATCGGTGAGCGCCGCCGTCTTGCGAATCACGTCTCCTGCCGGATCAGACCATGTCAGCGTCACCATGCCTAGCCCACCGGCATTCGAGACCGCCGCCGCCAGTTCGGGCACCGCCACCATCGCCGCCAAGGCAATCGGTTGTTCAATCCCGAGAAGTTCGCAGACTGGCGTTCGCACTACTGCCACCTACCCCTTCGATCCAGGCTGTCCTCCACCCAACGCGGACAGATCCTTATTCTTCTAGGACTCATACGATGTGGGCATCGACTTGGTGGCCCGTTTGTTCCAGCCGTGAAAGCTCGAATAGTCGCCTGCATCCCAGGCCTCGCGCAATCCCGGTTTACTGAGGTCCCAGTCGGGGCGGATCTTGCTCGACGCAGCGCACAGGTCGGACCACAGGTCATAAAACGACGGTCGTCCCCAGAACCAGTAGCCGTTGTAAATGCTGTGAATGAGTAGTCCAGGAGTGAGCACCAGCGTGTGGGGGATCATCGGATCGTGCTCGGGGTCGGTGTATTCCTGAATGTCGAGGTCCTTTTGGATCTTCCGAGCTGGGTCCGAGAGAAAGGTCCATTGAGCACCGACTGAGCCCCGAAACTCCTGCAGAGTGTGGTGGTCGTCGGTGGCGATGGTGACGACCTGGGTATAGGCGACGGCGATTTTCGGATAGTTCGCTGCGAGTTCCAGGTGCTGCTGGTGTTCCTTCGGACAGTAATTGCCTCGCGCCAGCGTCAGGATCATCGGGTCGCCACCTTGGAGCTCACTGAGTGTGCGAACGATGTTGGTGTGATCCGGCAACGAATAGTCGGGGAACACGCCGCCTGGTCTGATGTCGGATCGCATGGGGTGACTGCCTTTCACTCGACGGTGCCTGCGGGGATCTCAGTTTCGGTCGGACTGGGCGCCGCCGCAACAGCTGGAGATCGAGCGACTCGTAGCCGCCGGGCTAACCAACAAGAAGATTGGCGAGCGGCTGTTCCTTTCCCTCGCACTGTCGGCACGCACCTCTACCAGATGTTCCCGAAGCTAGGTATCTCCTCACGCGCCGCCCTGGGCGAGGCCATCAAGGACCCGGTCGACGAGGAGTAGCCGACGTTATATAGTGTACTCAATTAGACACAGATCCGCATTAGCCCCGTGGATCGACTCCTTCCGCAAGCTTGACGACGACACTCTCGTGGCCATGATCGACATGAAGGGCGCGCGGATGGGCATCGGCTTCTTCAAGCTGCGCGGCTGACCGAACGCTGGCACAGTTTGACCGGCAAAGCCCAGTCACCCGCTTAGAACCGTGAAGACACCGTCGTTGGGGCTTCGCTGGCTGGCGCTGTCGGGCCCCGCTTCTTCTCGGTAGCGTCCACGGCAACGCCGACGCGGAGACCCAAATGAAGATCGACACGATGCTGACCGGGCTCGCCGATGCCCCCTTCCACGCCAGCCGGCTCGAACAGTTCGGAGTCAATGGCGCGTTCACCTTCGAAGGGCCTCACGACGTGTTTACTCCGCTGATCCTTGCTGCGGGAGCCACCACTACCCTGGAGCTCGCCACCAATGTCGCGATTGCCTTTCCGCGCAATCCGGTCCAGCTGGCCCACCAGGCCTACGACCTTCAGGTCCTGACGCAAGGACGGTTCAGTCTGGGTCTGGGCTCTCAGATCAGAGCCCAGGTCGAGAAGCGATACGGCGCCTCGTTCGACCGTCCTATTGCCCGCATGCGCGAGCTGGTCGGAGCGCTGCGTGCCATCTTCGCCTCCTGGGAGACCGGCGAGCAGCTGGACTTCCGTGGTCAGTTCTGGTCGCACACACTGATGCCCCCGATGTTCAACCCGGGGCCAAACCCTTTTGGCCCTCCACCCATAGCGTTGGGCGGGTTAGGACCCCAGATGCTCCGGCTGGCTTCCGAAGTAGCCGACGGGGTGCTCGTGATGCCGTTCAACACCGCCCGCCATTTCGCCTCGCGCAGCGTTCCCGCCATTGACGAAGGACTGGTCCGCGGGGGACGGGACCGCTCGACCCTCGTCGTGACCGGCCAGGTCATCGTTTGCTGTGGTCGGACGGAGGAGGAGATGGAGACGGCTCGGACGGCGGGTCGGTGGCTGCTCTCTTTCTACGCCTCAACGCCCGCATATCGCTCCGTGCTCGAATCCGAGGGGTGGGGGGACCTCCAGCCCGAGCTCAACAGGCTCTCTAAGTCGGGACGCTGGGACGCCATGCCCAGCCTGATCGACGACCGCATGCTCGCAACCCTCGCCGCCGTGGGATCACCCAAGGAGGTGGCCCGCGACATCGCAAACCGATTCGGCGGCCAGGTCGACCGGGTGGCCTTCTACACTCCGTACCCGGTTACCGAGGAGACCCTGGGAGAAGTCGTGACGGAATTAGCTCTCAGATAACGACAAATCTTGATCGCTGCGTTCTTCCTAATCCAGAACGCGAGCTCGCACCATCCGGCGAACACGTTGACCCGTGCCCGCTCGTAATCCACGGTGCGCACTTGCTTCGCTTTCGACCCGTTCACGCGCTGTCCATCCGCTGTCATCGAAGTGCTGACAGCAGAGGGCCCCACTACGGAAGTGGGGCCTGACCTGCGTCTCTGATGGTGGCGGGGGGAGGATTTGAACCTCCGACCTTGTGTGCGTCCCTCCGAGTGGTGGGCTTTTGACTTGAGCCGGGGCATCCACCGATAGGTGGTGCCATCGGGGTGATTCTCGGTGTGTTCCTAGCCGAACGCACAAAGGAGAGCACCCCGATGGCCCTTGACCAGTCTGTCTGCACCGAACTGCTGGAGGCGTTCAAAACGTCCGATGGCGTGGATCTGATCCGCGACGCTGTGCGCTACGTCTTCCAGGAGCTGATCGAGTCCGAAGCGACCGCCCAGATCGGGGCGGAGCGCTACGAGCGCTCCGAGGGGCGGGTGACCGAGCGCAACGGGCACCGGGTCCGCCTGGTCTCGACCAAGGCCGGCGACGTGGAGCTCGCCATCCCCAAGTTGAGGAAGGGCAGCTTCTTCCCCTCCATCCTCGAGCCCCGCCGGCGCATCGACCAGGCCCTCTACGCAGTCGTCATGGAGGCCTACGTGGGCGGGATCTCCACCCGCTCGGTCGACGAGCTGGTCGCTGCCCTCGGGATCGGGACCGGCATCAAGAAGTCCGAGGTCAGCCGCATCTGTGGTGGTCTCGACGAGGTGGTGGGGGCCTTTCGGACCCGCCGGCTCGATCACCAAGAGTTCCCCTACGTCTTCTTGGACGCCACCTACCTCCATGTCCGCGACAACCACCACGTGACCTCCAAGGCCGTCGTCATCGCCACGGGGGTCCGAGCCGACGGGCACCGAGAGATCCTGGGCCTCGACGTCGGCGACTCCGAGGACGAGGTGTTCTGGCGGGGCTTCTTGCGCTCGTTGCGCACCCGGGGGCTCGCCGGCGTCAAGCTGGTCATCTCGGACCAGCACGCCGGACTGGTCAACGCCATCGGGCGCTGCTTCCAGGGGGCTGCGCACCAGAGGTGCCGGGTGCACTTCGCCCGCAACCTGCTTGCCAGCGTCCCCAAGGGCCAGCACGAGATGGTGGCCGCGGCCTTCCGGACCGTCTTCGCGCATGCCACCGAGGAGGAGATCTCCGCCCAGTGGGACCACGTGGCCTCCACCTTCGAGGGACGGTTCCCCAAGGCCGCAGCGCTGATGGTGGACGCCAAGGAAGAAGTGCTCGCCTTCAGCGCCTTCCCCAGGGCCCACTGGCGTCAGCTGTGGTCGACCAACCCCCTCGAGCGCCTCAACCGCGAACTCGAGCGGCGCTGCCGGGTCGTCGGCATCTTCCCCAACGAGGCTGCCGTCATCCGTCTGGGGGGTGCCGTGCTCATCGACATCCACGACGAGTGGGTCTCGGCCGAACGGAGGTACTTCTCCGAAGGTTCTATGGCGAAGCTCTACAGCGAACGCGATAATGACGACGCGACAGTCGGTGAGCTCGAGCCCGCTGACTGATCGCCGCCGAGAATCACCGGGTCATTTCCCACCACTCGGCGGGACGCGGCCCCGACCTTCGGGTTATGAGTGGTCGATCAGCCGCTTACAACATAAGAGTCGATGGTTTCCAATCCTCCAGAACCGGTGCTGAACAGGGTCTCTGTCGGACGCACCCTCCACACCAGGAACTTTGCCTCGACATGGAACTGGACCGTTGTAGGGATTTTCTAGGGACGCGGAGCGGGCTCTACGCCTTGCAGCCGGTGCGCTGAGACTCGCGTCGTGCGTCAGCCGGCCTTGCGGGTGCCAGTGGATCGCTTGAGAGCGCGAGCGGCCTTGAGGCTCTTCTCAAGTCCCTCCATGAGATCCTCGACGGCGCCGACGGGCGACGGCTCGTTGAGGCGTTCCATGACCCAGCGACGGACCAGCTGGGTTACGCCTAGCCCCTCGACCTCTGCCCGAACCCGGAGCTGTTCCAAATCGGCCGAGTCGAAACGGACCGCCAACGAAGACTTCGGATTCCCGCGGCGGACCGTCACCCTGGTCAACTTAGACACTTCGAGGTCATCTTCATCGAAGGCTCGGCGTCCTGTTCGTGTGTCCACTTGTTAGCCACGCTTGGCTCCCCTGGCTCGTCGATAGCTGCGTTCCTCGTTGGCGCTCATCGGTCGGACAGTCGCCGGATAGCTCCGCCCACCGACGGGTGTATCGAGGTAGGCGGCCAGTACCCGCCCGTCTTCGGTCTCTCCGAAGGCCACCAGCCGGCCTGGCCCGTCGGCGGCGTTTCCGACGTCAAAAGAACAGCGTCTCGAGCCGCAAAGACGACTTCGCTCACGTCGGCCGGAGTGACCTTGTGCCGGGCAAAGTGGGCGATGTTGTGGTCGTCCCACAGGAACTCGGTGATATCCGCCACCCAGCAAGGATAGCAGGTTCGTACTACAAATGTAGTGCGAAGCCGTCTGGGCACCGCTCGAAGCGAAAGGAGCGAGTCCAGCTGGCGTTCGCCAGCAGTTCTTGTCGAGGAGGCTCTCGGGCAGACGGGTGACCGCCCGGCATCCCGCCATGCCCAACCAAACTGTTCTCACACGCATTCAGCTGGGTGGACCCAACGAAATACGAGTGGACTGTTCCTCCAGAACGGCAGACCAATGGTGTGAACGGAACGGCGCCTGGTCGAGATCCTTTCCCTCCTCGCCGGGAGTGCTGCCCGGCCATAGCCCGGCAACCAGGCCGAGTCCGGTCGCCGGACGGTCGTTCTTTTTCGATTGCCGGGCAGTCGCATGTCGAAGGTTGTAACGTCCCGGGCGATGCCGGGGGGCTGGAACGCATGACTGCTCGGGCAACGCGCCCAGCGTGGGTTCACACCGCTTCCCGCCCCGAGTAGGTCCCTCCGGTGGGCCGGATCCTCGAGGTCTCGACCACGCCAGCAGAACACGGGAACGCGCACGAGGCCGAAATGGCCCTCCTTATGGTTGATCAGGTCAGCGTGGGCTTCGGCGGCCTGCTGGCCCTCGAGGAGGTATCGATGTCGGTCGATAAGGGCGAGGTCGTCGGCGTCATCGGGCCGAACGGCGCGGGCAAGACGACCCTGTTCAACGTGATCTGCGGCTTCGTCCATCCGAGCTCGGGCACAATTAGCTACGACGGCAAGGTCTTGCGTAGGCACCACCCCCACGACCTGGCGAAGCTTGGGATCGCCCGCACCCTCCAGGGCATTGGGCTGTGCGCCGGGCTGACGGTGCACGAGAACGTGATGCTCGGCGCTGAGCCGAGGCTTCGCAGTGACCTGGCATCGTCCTTCCTCGGTCTGTGGCGGTCGAGTCGGGAGGAACGCAGGGTGGCCGACAGGGCCATGGAGGTCCTCGACGAGCTCGGAGCGGCCGACTACGCGCGGCGGCTCCCCTCCACGCTGCCTTACGCGATACAGAAGCGGACCACACTGGCCCGTGCGCTTATGGCCGAGCCGCGCCTCCTGCTGCTCGACGAGCCGGCCAGCGGACTATCCGAGGGCGAGATGGACGCGCTCGGCTCGAGGATCCGTGACCTGACCGAGCGCATGGCCGTATGCCTCGTGGAGCACCACATGGACCTGGTCATGTCCGTCTGCGACCGTCTCGTGGTCCTTAACTTCGGGCAGGTCATCGCCAACGGCGCGCCCGAGGCGATCCGTGCCAACCCCGCCGTGGCGAGCGCCTACCTCGGAGACGAGGTACATCAGCGCGGACCGACCGACCACCCGGGGTCAGATTGTGCTTGAGGTCCGGGACCTCAGCGTCTCCTTCGGTGCGGTGCAGGCGCTCCGCTCGGTCTCCTTCGACGCCGAGCCGGGGGCAGTCACTGCCGTCCTCGGGGCCAACGGCGCCGGCAAGACCACCCTGCTGCGAACGATCTCCGGACTGGTGAAACCCCATGAAGGGTCGGTGAGCTTCGACGGGGACCCACTCGTGGGGCGCAACGTCGAGTCCGTCGCCCGCATGGGCGTGTCCCACGTGCCCGAAGGCCGCGGCGTCATCGAGGAGATGACGGTAGAGGAGAACCTGCGCCTGGCGACCCTATGGTGCCTCCGCAAGAAGGATCGCCAGGCCGCCATCGTGGAGACCCTCGACCTCTTCCCGCGCCTGCAGAACTTCCGCAGGCGGCAAGCGTCCACGCTTTCAGGCGGTGAGCGACAGATGCTCGTCCTCGGCCGAGCCCTGATCTCGCGGCCGCGGCTCCTCCTTCTCGACGAACCGAGCCTGGGGCTGGCCCCGCTGGTGACCGCACAGTTGATGGCGCTGATACGAGACCAGACCGAGGGAACGGACCTCACCGTGGTCCTGGTCGAGCAGAACGCGCGCAGTGCCTTGTCGGTGTCGCACCATGCCGTCATCCTCAATCTCGGCCAGGTCGTGGTCTCCGACCCCGCCGCCACCGTGGCCGCCGACGACGCACTTCGTCACCACTACCTCGGGTTCTGATGCCGTGAGCCTTTTCTTCGACTACAGCCTCGACGGCATCGCCAACGGGATGGTCTATGCCACCCTCGCCCTGGCCCTAGTCCTCATCTACAGGGCCACAAAGATCATCAACTTCGCGCAGGGCGCTGCCGGCATGCTGACAACGTTCATCGCGTTCAGCCTGTTGTCCCGGGGCATGGGGTACTGGTGGGCCTTCCTCCTGGTGCTGATCATTGGCTTCGCAATCGGGGCGGCATGTGAACGCATCCTCATCCGGCCACTGCACGGGAGGTCGGAGCTGAACCCCGTCATCGTCACCATCGGGCTGCTGGTCGTCTTTGAGGGCCTGGCCGGAGCGATCTACGGCAACGCCAGCCGCGGATTCCCGGCTGCCTTCTCGCAGAGCGGCCTCAGGGTCGGCGGCACGACCATCGCCTTCTCGCACTTCGACGTGTTCATCCTGATCGCGGTCCTCGCACTGATGGCGGGCACCCTGGTGCTATTCCGCTACACGGCGCTGGGTCTCCGCATGCGCGCAACAGCCTTCTCGCGCGAGATCGCCCGGCTCCTCGGGGTGCGGGTCGGTCTCCTCCTCACCCTCGGGTGGGGGCTGGCCGGCATCGCGGGGTCACTGGCCGGCCTCCTCGCCGCGCCCACCAGCTCGTTCGGCCCCTATTACATGGATCTCGTCCTCGTCTACGGCTTTACGGCGGCCGTGATCGGCGGTCTGGAGAGCCCCGTGGGCGCCCTCGTCGGCGGGCTCATCACGGGTCTCTGTATCTCGTACGTCGGCGGGTACCTCGGTTCAGGGCTCGAGCCTCTCGGCGCCCTCGCTCTCCTCATGGTCGCCCTGATGGCACGCCCAGAGGGCATCTTCGCCCGTCCGCCTGCGAGAAGGGTCTGAGGTGAACGCGACGGGGTTTGCCCGAATGATGCACCTGCCTCGTCAGCCGCTGGTGCGCCATGTCCTCTGCGCGCTGGTTGCCGCGGCTGTCCTCTATGTCGTGGTCGCGCGGCTCAGCTCCTATAACGAGTACCAAGTGGGGGAGATTGCCGCCTACGTCGTGGCGCTGGTCGGGCTGAGCCTGCTCACCGGCGCCAACGGCCAGATCTCGCTCGGCCACGGTGCGTTCATGGCCGTGGGCGCCTACACGATGGCGCTGCTGATGAACCACACCCAGACCAATTTCATCCTCGAGTTGGCCGCCGCGGCCGGAGTGGCCGCCGCGGCGGGACTCGTGCTCGGCTTGCCTGCCACTCGGCTGAAGGGCCCTTACCTGGCGGGCATGACGCTTCTCTTCGCCCTGGCGGTGCCGTCCATCGCCGACAAGTGGCCCGCCACGTTCGGGGGCGATCAGGGGTTGACGACCACAGTCCCGACGGCGCCGGGGTCGCTGAGCGCCGAGGAGTGGCTGGCACAGATCCAGATCATCGGGGCCCTGGTCGTGATGGTCCTGGTGGCCAACCTCTTGTGGAGCCGCTATGGCCGCGCCTTCAGGGCGGTGCGCGACGACGAGATCGCAGCCTCGCTCGCGGGGATCCACGTCGCGCGCACCAAGGTGACGGCGTTTGCCATCAGCGCCGGATGTGCCGGACTCGGCGGGGCGCTCCTCGCCCTGTCGACCGGCGTGGTGAACACCGGGGAGTTCCCGCTGACGCTGTCGATCCAACTGCTGGCGGCCATGGTCCTCGGCGGAACGGGAACGTTGATCGGCATGGTCTGGGGCGGGATCCTGCTGGTGTACCTGCCGCAGTGGTCGACTTCGGTGTCCTCGGACTTCAATTTGGGCAGTGGCGCTAGCGCCTACCTCGCCACGATCATTTTCGGCGTGGTTCTGATCGTGGCGATGATCGCGGCACCTAACGGGATACAGGGCGGCCTGCGCTGGTTGTGGGGCCACAAGCCGCACCCCGGCACGGGCGGGCGCAGCGCGCCGGCACCTGTGCCAGTTTCGACGGGCGACTAGAGCAAGGCAACATCCAACCAAAGGAGGAACGATGCCACGACGAGCGAGGAGACGGATCGATGGGACTCGGGTGGCCCGGGCCCTGATTGCCGGTTCCATAGGTCTCATGTTGGGGGTGACGCTCCTGCCGGCGACGGCCGGGGCGGAGAGCACGCCGGGTGTGACGTCGTCGACGATCACCATCGGCGCGACGGTCCCTCTCACGGGGCCGGCCGCACCGGGCTACGACGAGATCGCTCCGGCCATGAACGCCGTGTTCGACTATGTGAACGCGCACGGCGGTGTCGACGGCCGCAAAATCGACTACACGTACCTCGACGACGGGTACAACCCGGCGAACACGGCGACGCTCACCCGCAAGCTGGTGCTGCAGGACAACATCTTCGCGGACGTTGGGTCGCTGGGAACGCCCACCCAATCGGCGGTGCAGGGGTTCTTGAACGCACAGAAAGTCCCGCAGCTCTTCATCGAGTCCGGATGCAACTGCTGGAGCAACCCGAAGTACCCCTACAGCCTGGGGTGGCAGCCTCCCTACACCGTGGATGGAAAGATCCTTGGCGCCTACATAAAGGCAAACTTCGCTGGGAAGAAGATCGGCTACCTCTACCAGGACGACGAATTCGGACAGGACGTGGTCAAGGGCCTCGACATGGAGATCCCGTCGTCCGCGGTCGTCTCCCGCCAGACCTACGACGCGGCGACGCTCGCGGGTCCGCTGTCCAACCAGATGGCAGCGCTAAAGGCCGCGGGCGCACAGGTCGTGGTGCTCGCTACCATCCCGGCCGCCACCGCCCTGGCGATGCTCCCAGCCGCGGTCATCGGCTACTTCCCCCAGTACGTCGTCGACAGCGTGGGCGCCGACCCCCCGACGGTCGGTCCGCTGCTCTCCTCGTTCGCCCAGAAGGGTGGGGGCACCCCGGCACAGGTGGCGGCAGCCGGCGGCCTGCTGAACGGGGTGATCACGACGGCCTACTTCGCGCCCGAGTCGGACACGACCAACCCGTGGGTGCAGGCCGAGAAGAACATCCTGCAGCAGTACGCGCCCTCGCTTTACGCCAAATCGGGGCTCGACGGGAACACCCAGTACGGCGTGGCGCTGGCCTACACGTTCGTGCAGGCGCTCCAGAAGGCTGGGAAGAACCTCACCCGGCAGGGTCTGCTGAACGCCATCGCCAACGACGGCAAGAGCTTCGTGACCCCGGGCTTCGTGCCACTCTCCTACTCGAGCTCGGTGCACTACGGGTTCGAGGGTGAGGAGGTGCTCAAGCTCGAGAACTCCGCCCCGCCGGCGGTGACGCCGACGGGCAGTTGGATCGGCGGTGTGGCGGTGAGCCCGGTGGAGGTGACGAGCCCCGGGTCGGGACCGATCCACAAGTACACCGGGCCGACCTCCCTTCCCCCCAAGAGCCTGACGTCAGGGTCCTGACGCATTCGGCACGACCGGTGGCGGAGAGCTTCCTCCGCCACCGGCGCGCCGGGCCGCTACGCCAGGTCGGTCTCACTTTCGTCGCCGCTACCCTCCCCGCTCCCGGATGGCAAGCCGAGGCCGCGACGTCGCCCAACTGGTGCTCGGAGGCAAGGGGTGACGGACGAGATCGGTCCGACAGCGATGCGCTGTCGTGGATGAGGCGTTATCGCAACGTCTCCGGGCACAGCCGTGGGCGGTCCGTGCCGGGAACGAACTGCGTGCAACCGGGATCACCGTCGGCCAGACCGAACCGGTGGGCGCAGTCTCCCTCACACCGCAGCAACTCGAGATCGCACGCCTCGCGGCCGCCGGGCTAACCAACAAGGTGATCGGCGAGCGGATGTTCCTCTCCCCCCGCACTGTCGGCACGCACCTCTACCAGATGTTCCCGAAGCTAGGCATCTCCTCACGCGCAGCCCTGGGCGAGGCGATCAAGGACCTGGCCGACGAGGAGTAGCCGACCTATGGGGCACCCGCCCGCATGCGAGCGGCTCGTTCGTGAGTACGCGTGCTCTCGATGATTCAACCGTCCATCTGGCTGCCCCAGGATCGTCAGGGCCTCTCCAAAGGCGTCGCGCGAGCTCGCAACCGAGGCGATGCGTGTTCTTGGTGGCCGGATGGATGTCTTGGTCAACAACGCTGGCATCATTCCCCGTACGACTACTGCCACCACCACGAAGCTACTTTTGACGAGGTGTACAAGGTGAACGTCACATGCGCATTCTCTTCGATTCGTTCACGATGCGTCGATTTTGGGAGTACGACAAGACCCTGCTGCAGACACAAGCGCACGAGAACTTGGGCTGCGTGCGCGCCAGCCTCGATGCGATCTCGTTCAAAGTGAGCTCAGGGTTTGCCGGCGGCACCTCGAAAACCGCGTCAACCTGAGCCCGGCAAATGTAAGCCGCTCTGTGACCGATTGGTCGTCGCAGGATTGTCCCGCTCGTTCGGACTCACTAACCGATCTGACCTCGTGGCGCTAAACTTTGGTTGTTGCGACGATGAGGGACTCAGGCCCGCTCAAGGACAGGCGACTAATTGGTGGGGCCAAACCGTTCCACCCGGATCCTGTCCACGGGTTGACCGAGCCCTAAGAGCAGCCCACTGGCGAAATCGGCGAAGCCAGGAGAACCGCAAACGAAGGCCGTTGCGTCGGGCAGCACAAGAGGAAGAAGGTCCTTTTCAGAAAGTCGACCAGGGAGCACTGCGGATGACTGCGGGACCGCACGGGTGTAGGCGACTGTCGTCTCAGGTCCGGGAATCTCATGGGCGTAATACAGGTCGTCCGGTGTTCGAACTGAAACTGCCATTCGAACCAGGTCGGAGCGTCCAGACTGGCGGGCCAATCGCAGCATGGCCATGAGAGGCACGATGCCAGATCCACCACCGACGAGGAGGGCCGGAGTCTGGGCTTCCCAGACGAACCAAAGACCGATTGGTCCTCGCACCTCGAGCTCGTCACCGACAATGACCTCCCCATGGAGGAATTGTGAAACCTCTCCGCCTTCAAGTCTCTCCACAGTGAGCTCGATCTCACCAGAATCGTTCGGCGCCGACGCCACTGAATAGGACCGCGACGCCGTGTAGCCATCGGGCGCGGTGAGCCGCACCACGTAGTACTGCCCCGCCAGCCGAGGTGTGGGCTTGGCAAGGGTCATGCGAAACGTCTTGGCGGTCGGAGTCTCTGGCCGGATCTCGGTGACCGTGGCCGTCTGCCACGGATCGCCTGCTGGCCCATCAGTGGTCATTTCCTAATCGCCCTGGTAACGCTGCTCGAGCCACGGATCTCCCCGATCGTGATACCCGTTGCGCTCCCAAAACCCCGGTTCGTCGTGGTCGAGCACCGTCAACCCGGCCACCCATTTCGCACTCTTCCAAAAATAGAGATGCGGGACCAATAGGCGCGCCGGTCCACCGTGTTCGACGGGCAGCGGTGCGTGCTCGTACTCCCACACGACCCATGCTTGACCGCCGGTGACATCTGCCAAAGGCAGGTTGGTCGTGTACCCGGTGGTCGAGAAGGCCATCACGTGGCTCGCCGTCGGTTCCAATCCTGCGATGCGAAGGAGCGTGTCGACCGAGACCCCGCTGAATTGCACGCCCAGCTTGGACCAGGTGGTC
>Ga0181535_10002979_pt1 | contig 20033 bp, 16 predicted proteins | sample PEATcosm2014_Bin_44_FD_119774 | JGI IMG/M metagenome (GOLD analysis project Ga0181535, IMG submission 119774) | Peatland microbial communities from MTU Mesocosm Facility, Houghton, MI, USA - PEATcosm2014_Bin17_30_metaG | ecosystem: Environmental > Terrestrial > Soil > Wetlands > Peat | place... | reverse complement strand
TGTTGGGGGAAGTCCCCGATCAGGATCTGCCGGCCTTATATTCGGGCGCCACCGCCTTTGTCTATCCGTCGCTCTATGAAGGGTTCGGTTTACCGGTCGTGGAAGCGATGCAGTGCGGCGCCTGCGTCATCGCATCGCCGGCTCTTTGCGAGACCGGCGGCAATGCGGCGCTGTACGCGGACAACGCGCGCGAACTGGCGCAGGCCATGACCGAAGCGCTGGAGCGTCCCGAGTGGAGGGCCGAATGGAGCGCTCGCTCCCGCGCCCGCGCCGCCCAGTTTTCCTGGCAGCGCACGGCGAGCGAGACTTACGAAGTGTATAAGGAGGCTCGCAGGCGCTTTGGCAAATGACAATCGAGCCGCGGCCTTGCTGTTGGCGCCGGAGGCGCCCTATCCGCTCGCCGGCGGCGGCTCGCTGCGCACCGCCTCACTGGTTGAATACCTGGGGCGGCGCTATGCGCTGGACCTCATTGTCTTCCGCCAGCCGGGGGCGGAGGATCCCAGCCCGTTTCTCCCCGCCGGGCTGGTGCGGCAGCTGACGCAGATCGTGCTCCCCGTGACCCATCGCGGCCGCGCGGCGCGCGCGGTCCGTAACGTCGTCCGCCTGGCGCGGTGCGTGCCTCCGCTGGTGGACCGGTTCGCCGGCTTCGAGCAACAGGTGGAGCGTGCGGTAGCCGGGCAGAGCTATGAAATCGGTGTGATTGAGCACTCCTGGTGCGCCGCTTACCTGGAACAGATCGCCGCGACCTGCCGGCGCACCGTGCTCGACCTGCACAATGTGGAATCGGTACTGCACGCGCGCTGCGCCCAGGTGGAGGGTGGCGCCGTGGGGCTGGCGCATCGCATCTTTGGCGAGGCTTCAGCCCGGTTCGAAGCAACGTGGCTGCCGCGGTTCACGGAGGTGCTGGTGCCCTCCCTGGCCGACGCCGGCGCCGCCGGAGCCGTGGCGTCGCGCGCGCGCTTGCGCGTCTACCCGAATGCAATTCCCTGGACCCCGCTGCCGGCCAAAACAGAAGAGCAGGTGATTGTCTTTTCAGGAAATATGGAGTATCACCCGAATTTGTCCGCGGTTCGCTTCTTCGCGCGCGAGGTCTGGCCGCGGCTGCGGGACCGCTGGCCGCAACTCGTGTGGCGGCTGGTGGGCAAGGAACCGTCCGCGGTGGCGAAACTTGTAGCGGGCGACCCGCGTATAGAGTTACAGGGGCCAGTGAAGGACGCTATCGCTGAGCTGGCGCGGGCCCAGGTTGCCGTCGTTCCGTTGCTCGCCGGCAGCGGCACCCGGTTCAAGATCCTGGAGGCATGGGCCGCGGCTTTGCCGGTGGTTTCCACAACGGTTGGCGCAGAAGGCCTGCCGGCGCGGCACGGCGAGCACCTGCTGCTGGCCGACAGCGCCGCGGCGTTCGCTGAGGCGGTGTCACGGCTGTTAACGTGCAGGGATCTTCGTTTAACCCTGGGAAACTCTGGCAGGTTGTTGCTGGAAAAGGAATTTACTTGGGTATCAGTTTGGCCAAGTCTGGATTTTTGACACAGCCGGGTGACACAATGCTCCGTTATACTGGTACCGTTAATGCGGATTGCCGTTGATGCACACGCCATCGGCCGGCGCCTCACTGGCAATGAGGTTTACGTTCGAAGCCTTTTGAACGGATTCGCCGCGGCCAAGGATCGGGAATGCGAATTTCTGGCCTACGTCTCTTCGGAGGAGGCTTGCGGCTGGCTGCCCGCCGGCATTCAAACCAGCCCCATTTCCGCTAACCCGTTCCTGCGTCTGGGTTGCGAATTGAGCATGAAGCTGCGGCGTGACCGGCCGGATCTGCTCCATGTGCAGTACACGGCCCCGGTGGCATGCTCTGTGCCGGTGGTGGTGAGCGTGCACGATGTCAGCTTCCTGGAGCATCCCGAATATTTCACCCATGGGCGCGCGCGGCAGCTGCGCTGGACGGTGCGGCGGACGGTGGACCGCGCAGCGCGTGTACTGACGGTGAGCGAGTTTTCGCGCCGCGCCATCCTGCGCGTCTATGGCCACCTCGACGAGGCCAAAGTGGTGGTGGCGCACAATGCCGCCGGCGCCGAGTTCCGCCCCGTGTCGCGACAGGCGGCGCAAGCGGCGGTGCGCGAGGGTTTTTCCATCGACCGGCCGTTCATTCTCTCCGTCGGAGACCTGCAGCCGCGAAAAAACCAGATCGGCCTGATCCGGGCATTCGCCGAACTGGTCCGCGCCTGCCCGCAGTTGCGGCACGACCTGGTTCTGGCCGGCAAGCCCACCTGGTTTGCCAGCCATGTGGAGGAGGCGGCGCGCGAATCGGGCGTCGCCGGACGAATCCGCATGCCGGGCTTTGTGTCGGACAAGGACCTGCTGCAGCTCTACAACGCCTGTGACCTGTTCGTGTTTCCCTCGTTCTATGAGGGCTTCGGGCTGCCGGCGCTGGAAGCAATGGCGTGCGGCCGCGCCGTTGCCTGTTCGAACGCCAGCGCGCTGCCGGAGGTGGTGGATAGCGCCGCCATCCTGTTCGATCCGTACCGCACCGACGAGATGGTGCGAGCCCTCAAAGACCTATTACTGGATGCGGAACTGCGGGCGCGCATGGAGCGCCTGGGGCTGCAGCGAGCCTCCCACTTCAGCTGGCAGAAAACCGCGAACGCCATTCTGGGAGTGTTCCGCGAAGTGGCGCACCAGGGCCAGCCCGCGGCACTGGCGAGCTCCCGCAGCCTCGCCCACCGATGAACCCTTTCAACAAAGTAGGACAGACGATCGGTTTGTGTCGTCTGTCAATCTCCCGCGTCTTGGTAAAGCCCGACAGACCACGAAAGGCGATGGTCTGTCCTGCTGTCCTTCTAGCGGTTTTGGTCCCATTTTTCGCGGCTAACGCCCAGCCTGGATTTCCGTTCACTGACGAATCGCTGCGATATAACTTGAACTGGCAGGGCGGCACCAGCCTGGGCGAAGCCACGCTCAACGCGCACCGCTCCGCCGTGGGATGGAACCTGGATCTGACGCTGAACGCCGGAGTCCCCGGCTTCTCGCTGGCCGACCAGCTCCATTCGGCCGTCGACCCGGGGCTGTGCTCACAGGAATTCGAGCGCGACCTAACGCACGCCGGCAAGCGCACCGATGACAAAACCAGTTTCGACCAGAGGGCTGGCAGCGCCACGCGCACTACTTTGTTTCCGGCCGGCGGCGGCAAGACCGATTTCGGCATTGCGACCTGCGCCCGCGACGCCCTCGCGTTCGCCGGTTATGCGCGCGTCGAGCTGGGGCAAGGCAGAGTGCCCGCACCGCTGCAGGTGTATTTTGGTTCGGCCTACACGGTGAGTCTCACATACGCGGGCTCGGAGAATATTACCTCGGGTGGAAAGACTGTGATGACCGACCGCGTCCAGGCGGCGGTGAAGGGGCCGCGGGCGGACTTTCAGTGCGATATCTTCTTCGCGCGCGATGCCGCGCGTACACCGCTGAGCATCCGGGTTCCGCTCCCGCTGGGAACCTTCTCCCTGGACCTGGTGCGCTGACCATGCGCCTGGCCTTTTTTTCGCCGCTGCCGCCCGAGCGCAGCGGCATCGCCGATTACTCGGAAGCGCTGCTCGCTCCGCTGCAGCATCTCGCCCAGGTCGAGGTCTTTTCCGAGGCCGCGCGGCCGTTCGATGGCGCAAACTTTGATATCGCGCTGTACCAGATGGGCAACAATGCCTGCCACAGCTTCGTATATGAAGCCGCGCTGCGCCATCCCGGCGTGGTGGTGATGCACGAATCCAACCTGCACCACCTGATGACGGAACTCACCATCCGGCGCGGCGATTGGGACGGCTACGTTCGCGAATGCGAATATGCAGGCGGCGCGGAAGCAAGGGCCTTCGCCGAACGCGTCCGCCATTTGGAAGTGGGACCGGACTATGAGGGCCTGCCCATGACGCAGCGGCTGCTCGAATCGGCGCGCGGCGTCGTCGTGCACAGCCGGTTCATGGAATCGGAAATCCGCGCCGCAGGGTTTGCAGGACCGCTGGCGGTGATCCCGCATGGCGCCTGGATCCCACCCGGCGACCGCAACCGGTTTCGACTCCGGCTGGGCCTCGACGAGACGGTTCCGCTGGTGGGTATCTTCGGTTTTCTGAAACCGTATAAGCGCATTGCCGAATCGCTGCGCGCCTTCCGCCGCCTGCTGCGGCTCGCGCCGGAGGCGAAGATGATCCTGGTGGGCGAGCCGCATCCGGATCTGCCCCTGGAGGGAATGATCCGGTCTCTAGGGCTGTCGGCGAGCGTGCGGTTGGTGGGCTTTGCGCCGATCGACGATTTCACCGGCTATCTCTCGGCCTGCGACATTGTCCTCAACCTGCGCTACCCGACTGTGGGAGAGAGCTCGGGCACGCTGCTGCGGGCCATGGGTCTGGGCAAAGCGGCGCTGGTCTCTGAAGTGGGCTCGTTTCGCGAGTTCCCCGACGATGTGTGCCTCAAAGTGCCGGTGGGCGCCGGCGAGGAAGACACTCTGTTCGAATATCTCAACCTGCTGGTCTCGCGCCCGGAGGTGGCGCAGGCGCTGGGCGGGCACGCGCGGAATTACGTCGCGGAGCAATGCAACTGGCCGGCCGTGGCCGCGCAATACGTCCGCTTCCTGGAAGCGGTAGCCGAAGGGAGGGAGTGGAAGCCCGAGCCGGCGCAGGAGGACGATCACGATGCGCGCCCGTCTGTAAATGGCGCGGACCCCGCACCCGCTACGCTGGCCGGGGGGCTGCCCCACGATGAGATGGCGTCTTACCTGCGCGGTTGGGCGGTGGACAAGGAGTCGGCCGACTACCTCGAGAAGCACGAGACACGTCTGGAAAAAACGCTGGGCCTGATTCCGCCGGGCGGGCCGGACGATCGCATCCTGGAGATGGGCGCCTACCTGCAGATGACGCCCGCGCTACGCGACAAGCTGGGTTACGGCGAGGTCCGCGGCTGCTACTACGGCGAACCGGGCCGGGTGGACCACCGCGAAGTGACCTCCGCTTCCGGCGAGACATTCACCTGCGAGATCGACCACTTCGATGCCGAGAAAGACGCGTTTCCGTACCCCGACGGGCACTTCACTACGGTCCTGTGCTGCGAGCTGATCGAGCACCTGTTCACGGATCCGATGCACCTGATGTGCGAAGTGATCCGCATCCTCAAGCCGGGCGGGCATTTTGTGCTAACCACGCCGAACATCGCCGGGCTGCGCGGCGTCGCGGCGATTCTGCAGGGCTACCATCCCGGCTTCTTCCATTCCTACCTGCGGCCGGACACAGCCGCCCAATCCGACGCGCGGCACAATCGCGAATACACGCCGCGCGAGATTCACCAGCTGCTGGAGAACTCTGGCTTCGAAGTGGCCCGGCTCGAGACCGGCGAGTTTCGCGAATTGCCGCATCCCGAATTCCGCTGGGTGGTGCACCTTCTGGAACGCTACCGGCTGAACACGGCGCTGCGCGGCGATGGCATCTACGCGGTGGGGCGCAAGACGGGAGCCGTGCGCGAACGCTATCCGGGGTGGTTGTACACATGAAGGCGGCGTACCTGAATCCGCGGGCGCAGCTGGACCGGGCGACCGGCATGGTGCGGGCGGAGTTTGAGATTCGCAACCAGTCGGGCGAGACGTGGCGCGCCGCGGAGGGATTCTTCATCGGGGTCCATCTCTTCGATGCCGACACCGGAACGCTGATTGTGGACGGCGCGCGGGTGGCTCCCGAGCGCGACCTGGCGCCGGGCGAGAGCGCGAGGATCGCCGTAGAGCTAGCGGTGCCCGCGGAGAACGGCCGCTTCCAGGCTTTGATTTCGCCGCTGCGCGAGCACGTCTGCTGGTATTACGAGCAGGGCTGGCCCTTCCTTCTGGTGGAGGCCGTGGTGCGGGACGGCGTGACGCGCCTGGACCGGGTGAAGGTGGCAACCCGGCCGGCTCTCGCCCGCGAGCAGCTGCTGCGCGCCGTGGGGCGGGCTTTCGTTTACCCGTTCCTGACCCTGTGGCGCAATCGCGGATTGATCCGGGTGATGGTGCGGCGCGACGTGCTCGGACGCTACCGCGGCTCGTTCGGCGGATACTTCTGGACCGTGATTCACCCCCTGCTGCTGATGCTGACCTACTATTTTGTTTTCGGGGTGGTGCTCCAATCGCGGTTTCCGGGCGACCCGAGCCGCGCCGGATTTGTGCTCTACTTCCTGGCCGGCATGCTGCCCTGGCTGGCGTTGAGCGAAGCCGCCGGGCGCGCGCCGTCGATTCTGCTGGAGCACCGCAACTTCGTCAAGAAGCTGGTCTTCGCGGTGGAGACGCTGCCCGTGAACCTGGTGGCAGCCGGGCTGGTGAGCGAATTCTTTGCGGTGGCGCTGTACTGCGGATTTCTTCTCGCCTTGCGGCACAGGCTGCCCGTGACCGTGCTCTGGCTACCCGTGCTTTTGATTCCGCAAATCCTGTTGACGCTCGGACTCAGCTGGTTCCTGGCGGCGCTGGGCGCATTCGTGCGCGACCTCGGGCAGCTCATCGGCTTCCTGTTGACAATCTGGTTTTTCGTAACGCCGATCTGCTACCCTGAGGGGTCGCTGCCGAAGGGCGCTGCGGCGTTGCTCGCCAAGAACCCGCTGTACGTCCTGGTGCATGGCTATCGCGCGATCTTTCTGGAAAACCGCGCGCCGGATTTCGGCCCGTTGTGGAAGCTGGCGGTGGTAGCGCTGGCGGTGTTGATCGTGGGCCACGCGTGCTTCTATAAGCTGCGCCGCTCATTCGCCGACGTGTTGTAGACGGCGGGGAGCGGCTGAACCGCGACCGTAAGGAAGCGGCCGCCGGCATTGCAAGGGTTATCCATTTGCTGCACACTCTGTCCGAAGCCCTGGTTCGATTCGGCCCGATGGGGGTATTCCTGCTGGCGCTGCTCGATTCCTCGGGCGTCCCGCTGCCGGCGGCGATGGACTTCCTGCTGATGTTCGTTGCCTACAAGTCCCCGGATCGCGCATATCTCACCGCCGCGATGGCGACGCTGGGCTCGCTGGGCGGGAATCTTACGCTGTTCCTCCTCTCGCGCCATGGCGTGCGCCGCTTCCTCAAAGCCGCCGTGCCGGGCAAGCCGAGCAGGTTCAGCGACTGGTTCGACCGTTACGGGCTGGTGACGGTCTTCATTCCAGCCCTGCTGCCGATCCCGCTTCCACTGAAGGCGTTCGTCATCTCGGCGGGATTGTTGCGCACGCCGGTGGCGCAGTTCACGGCGGTCATTCTGGTGGCGCGCGTGGTGCGCTACTTCGGCGAGGCCTACCTGGGAATCCACCTGGGTCTGGGCGCGCAAGACTACCTGAAGCGCAACGCGTGGGCGCTGGTTGGAGTGGCGCTGGCACTCGCGCTGCTGATGGTGCTGCTGCTGCGGCTGGCCGAGCGAAAGCGCGCTGCGTCACGCGCGACGTTACAATAGGCAAGACGACCCTCGATTCCGCATGTCGAAGCGAATTGCGATCGTGGAAGACGAAGCCGAGCTTGCTTCCCTGATCGATTACAACCTGGTGCGGCACGGCTACCAGACCCAGATATTGCGCGGCGACAAGGGGACGCTGGAAGCGCTGGTGCTGGCGCGGCCGGATCTGATCGTCCTCGACGTAATGCTGCCCGACATCGACGGATTCCAGCTTTGCCGGCAGATCCGCCAGTCGGAAGTGCTGGCGCGCACGCCGGTGGTGTTTCTCACGGCTCGCGGCGATGAGGTGGACCGCGTGCTGGGCCTGGAGATCGGCGGCGACGACTACATTACCAAGCCGTTCAGCCCGCGGGAGCTGGTGGCGCGGGTGAAGGCGCATTTGCGCCGTGAGCAGATGGACGCCGAGCCAGCGGTCAGCGGCATCGGCCCGTTCCGGCTGGACCGCACCGGCAGGCGGATCTTCGTCGGCGAGCGGGCGCTGACGCTGACGTCCACCGAATTCAACCTGCTGGAATTTTTTCTCACCCATCCCGGCCGCGCTTACAGCCGCGACCAACTGCTGGACGCGGTGTGGGGCCAGCAGCGCTTCGTCACGCCGCGCACGGTGGATGTGCATGTGCGCCGGCTGCGCGAGCAAATTGAGGGGCAGCCGGAGAGCCCGCGCTATCTCACCACGGTGAGAGGCTTCGGCTATCGTTTCGAGGAAACCGCTTGACGGGCAAGATTTTCCTGAAGCTGATTGCGGGCGTGCTGGGCCTGCTGCTGCTGGCACTGGTGACGGTGGATTACTTTACCACGCGGGTGGCGAAGCAGGTGTACATCGACAACCTGGTGCGGCAGGCGACGGATAAGGCGCGCATGCTGGCGCTCTCGATCGAGGACATCGGCGCCGTCAGCCAGCCCGACGCGCGCGCCATGGCCGCCGCGGCTGGCGGGCGGCTGACGCTGGTGCGGAGCGACGGCCGCGTAACGGTGGATTCAGAAGCTGACGCAGCCCGCATGGAAAACCACGCCACGCGTCCGGAGCTGGAGAAAGCACTGGCCGGCAGTCCGGGCTGGAGCATCCGGCAGAGCGGGACGGTCGGGATTCCGTACCTTTACGTGGCGGTTCCGTGCCGCGGAGGAGCGGTGCGGGTCGCGGTGCCTTATTCGCAGGTGGAGGAGCAGGTGGCGCAGATCCGCTCCAAAATCCTGATCAGCACCGCACTGGCCTTCCTGCCGGCGATCGTAGTGGCGGCCCTGCTAGCGCGGTGGATCTCGCGCAATTTCGCCACCATCATGGCGCACGCGGGCCAATTGGCGGGCGGCAATTTCCGCGCGCGCCTGCCCATCACCGGGGGCAGCGAATTCGGCGAGCTCTCGCGCACCCTCAATGACACTGCCGCCAACCTGCAGCGGACCATGGAGCAGCTGCAGCTGGAGCATGCCGAGCTGGAGCGGCTGGAGCGCATCCGCAAGGATTTCGTCATCAACGTCTCGCATGAACTGCGCACGCCGCTGGCATCGATTCAGGGCTACACGGAAACGCTGCTCGACGGGGCGCTGAGCGATCCGCAATACAATATGCGTTTTCTCGGCATCATCCGCCACAACGCCGAGCGGCTGGCCCGCCTCACCGAGGATCTGTTGACGCTGTCGCGGATCGAACAGAAGCGGCAGAAACTGGAGTTCGAACCGCACAGCATTGCAGGGCTGGTGGAGGAAGCGATCGAACTGGTCCGGCCGATTGCCGCCAAGACGTCGATTCGCCTGGCGACCGAGCTGCAGGCCGGCACGCCCGAGGTCTGGTGCGACGGCGAAGCGGTGTCGCAGATTTTGAGCAACCTGCTGGACAACGCCATCAAATACACGCCGGAGGGCGGATCGATTGTGGCGGGCGCCCGCCCGGAAGGCCGCTTCGTGGAGGTCTTCGTGCGCGACAGCGGCGCCGGGATTCCGGCGGAGGACCTGCCACGGCTGTTTGAGCGGTTCTACCGCGTGGACAAGGCGCGTTCGCGGGAGCTGGGCGGCACCGGGCTGGGGCTCTCGATTGTGAAGCACTTGGTGGGCGCGCACAACGGCACGGTGCGCGTGGAGAGCCGGGTGCAGCAAGGCTCGACCTTCTTTTTCACTTTGCCCGCCGAGGAAGCCGCGCTGCCCAAGGAAACGCTGGTGGCGGGATAGCGCGAATGCCGGCTTTCACGGGCTGCACAAGCCGGCAAGCTAAAGCATGTCCTACCAGGCATCGGAACGAGATCAGCCGATGAAATCGACGCGCTCCTCTCAGCCGCGGGCGGCTACAGCCGTTCCGCCCGACGAAAGCCGGCAGCCGGCCGGTGGGTGGAAGCTCTATGTGCTGGCGAGTGCGGCGCTGCTGGTTCCCTGCTTTTGGCAAACGCGCCTGCAGGCGGGCGACCTGGGCAGCCACATTTACAATGCGTGGCTTGCGGAGCTGATCCGCCAGGGGCGCGCGCCCGGACTCTCCATCGTCCCGCAAACCACGAACGTGCTCTTCGACCTGCTGCTGAGCGGCTTGTTCCGGACGGTGGGCAGCGCAGCCGCGCAGCGCATTGCGGTGAGCCTGGCGGTGCTGGTGTTCGTGTGGGGCGCGTTTGCCTTTGTCGCCGCCGCCGCGCGGCGCGAGTGGGCGATGCTGCCGGTGATCGCCATGCTGGCATACGGCTGGGTGTTCCACATGGGCTTCTTCAATTTCTACCTGAGCCTCGGCCTGTGCTTTTGGGCGCTGGCGCTGGCATGGAATCCGGCGCCGCGGCGTCTGCTGGCGGCCGCGCCCATCCTGCTGGCGGCATACGTAGCTCACGGCCTGCCCGTTGCCTGGGCCTGCGCGGTGCTCGGATTCCTGTGGCTTGCACGACGGCTGCCGGCCAAACGGGGCCAGTTGATCGTCACCGCGGTGCTCGCCATCTGCGCGCTCCACGTCGCGATGTCGGCCACCATGATGACGCGCTGGACCTACTGGCAGATCCAGCGCGTGGCCGGCGTCGACCAGGCGTGGGTTTACGACGACAAGTATTGGATCGCGAGCGCAGGGCTGCTGCTGGTGTGGAGCGCGCTATGGGCCAGTGCGATCCGGCGCGGCGGCGCGCGGCGCTGGTTCGGCGGCGAACTGTTCCTGGTGTTCGCGCTCACCGCAGCTGGCGTTTTCCTGCTGCCCAGCTGGGCCTGGCTACCCGGTTACCACCACGCGCTGGTTTTCATTTCGGAGAGGATGTCGCTACCGATCGGCGTGCTGGTGGCGGCGCTGGCGGCTACGGCGAGCCCGCGCCGCTGGCAGCGGTGGGCCATAGGCGTCCTGGCAGCGGTGTTTTTCCTGTTTCTGTACGTGGATGAGGGGGCGCTCAACGCCTACGAGCACCAGATTCGCGACCGGCTGGCGCAACTTCCACCTATGGCACGCGTGGTGAGTAACACGGACGCGGACCTGCGCATCAACGCGCTCACCCACATCATCGACCGCGAGTGTATCGGGCGCTGCTACAGCTACGCCAACTACGAGCCATCGAGCGGCCAGTTCCGCATCCGCGTGACGGGGCCAACGTCGATCGTGGCGGCCACCGATATGGATTCGTCGCGTATGCAGAACGGCGGCTACGCGGTGAAGGAGGGCGATCTGCCGCTCTATCGCATTTCGGTTGCGCCGGATGGCAGCCTGGCGGTGGACAGCATGCCCGCCGGGTCGCTGATCGGCGTCAGCCGGTGGAACGGACTGTGGGGGCTGCCATGAAAGCGGCGCCCATGAAGATCGTGGTCCTGGATGGTTATTGTCTCAACCCGGGCGATCTTAGCTGGGACGCGGTGCGCGCGTTCGGCGAGACGAAAGTGTTCGGCCGGACGGCAGCGGGCGAAGTGGCGGAGCGGGCGGCGGGAGCCGAAATCGTATTCACCAACAAAACACCTCTGCCGGCGGAGGTGCTGGGGCAGCTGCCCGAGCTGCGCTACATCGGAGTGCTGGCCACCGGGTACAACATCGTGGACGTGGACGCGGCGCGGCGGCAGGGGATCGTGGTGACCAACGTTCCCACCTACGGGACGGCATCGGTGGCTCAGTTTGTCTTCGCGCTGCTACTGGAACTGTGCCAGAACGTGAAGGTGCATGCCGAGGCGGTGCGGGCCGGCGAGTGGACGCAGTCGGCGGACTGGTGTTTCACGAAAACGCCGCTGGTGGAGCTGGCCGGCATGACGATGGGTATCGTCGGCTTCGGCCGCATCGGGCGGGCGGTGGGAAGAATCGCCGACGCGATGGGAATGCAGGTGGTGGCGGCCGATGCTCTACGCGTGGATGCCCCGCCCTATGCCGGTTTCCGCTGGCTGGAAATCGACGAACTGCTGGCGCTGGCCGACGTGGTTAGCCTGCACGCACCGCTGGTGGCGGAAACGCGCGGCATGATCAATGCAGGAACGCTGGCGCGCATGAAGCCGTCGGCCTTTCTGATCAACACATCGCGCGGGCCGCTCGTGGCAGACCAGGACCTGGCGGATGCATTGAACGGCGGACGACTGGCGGGCGCGGCGCTGGACGTACTGTCCGAGGAGCCGCCGGCCGCCGGCAATCCGCTGCTGACTGCACGCAACTGCCTGGTGACGCCCCACATCGCGTGGGCTACGCAGGCGGCCCGGGCGCGGTTGATGGATGAAGCCGTACATAACCTGGCCGCCTTCCTAGCCGGGGAAACCCGCAACGTGGTAGGTTGATCGGTAGTTGCCCGGAACGGCGGTCCGTCTGTCCAGCCAGGTCGGGAGCCAAGGAGCATCCATGGATCGAAGAAACTTTCTCATCAGTTCCGCCGCTGCTCTCAGCGCCGGTTCCAGCGTGTTTGGCGCCGCCAGCGACGCCCTGCGGGTGGGAGTCGTCGGCATAGGCGGGCGCGCCCGGGACCATATCGCGAGCCTGATCAAGCAGCCGAATGTGGAGATCGTCGCCATTTGCGACCCCGACGACTCACACCTCGACAAAGGCCAGAAGCAGATTGCGGCGGCCGACCAGAAGGCTCCCCAGAACTACCGCGACATTCGCAAGCTGCTCGAAGACAAGTCCATCGATGCGATCACGATCGCTTCTCCCAACCACTGGCACACGCTGATGGCGGTGTGGGCGTGCCAGGCAGGCAAGGACGTGTACGTGGAGAAGCCGTGCTCACACAACATGTTCGAGGCCGCGCAGGTGGTGGCCGCGGCGCGTCGCTACAACCGCATCGTGCAGCAGGGCAGCCAGATCCGCTCTTCGGTGGCGGTGCAGGAAGCGGTCCAGAAGATGAATGACGGGCTGATCGGCGACGTCTACCTGGCGCGCGCGCTGTGCTACAAGTGGCGCGACACGATTGGCCGGGCGCCGGTGGAACCGGTGCCCGCCGGAGTCGACTACGACCTGTGGACCGGCCCCGCGCCATGGCACGAATTCACCAAGAACCGCTTCCACTACAACTGGCACTGGTTCTGGGATACGGGCAACGGCGACATGGGCAATCAGGGAATTCACGAGCTCGATATCGCGCGCTGGGGTTTGGGGGTGCGCTATCCGGTGAAGGTGAGCGCGGTGGGCGGCCACTTCATGTTCGATGACGACCAGGAGACACCCAACACGCTGAACGTCGCCTACGAATTCAATGTGAACGGGAAACGCCGGATGATGGAATTTGATTTGCGGCACTGGATGACCAACGGCGAGGCCTCGATCGAGGAGCGCAGCCATAACGCGATTGGCAACCTGTTCTACGGGTCCAAAGGCTACCTGGCGGTGGACAGCTACACGTCGTATAAGAGCTGGCTGGGGCGGGAACAAACGCCCGGTCCGGCGCGCTCCGAGGGCGGCGACCATTTCGCCAACTGGCTGGACGCGGTGCGCACCCGCAGACGGGAGACGCTGCACGCCGAGATCGAGGAAGGCGCGATCTCGACCACGCTGGTGCATCTGGCGAACATTTCGTATCGCTTGGGGCGCACCCTCAACTTCGACGCGGCGACTTACTCGGTGACGGGCGACGCCGAAGCCAATAAGATGTTCACGCGCAACTACCGCAAGCCGTTCGTAGTGCCGGAGAAGGTGTAAAGGCCGAATTGGCGGCGCGGCACGCACACGCGCGTGCGCGACTTAGTTTTCCCATTGCCTGGAAGCCGTGAGGGGCGAGTGCCTGGATCTTGATGACGCAGCGGGACGAGGGCGTCCCGCAGACCAGGGGGTCTGCCCCACGGTTTTCTTTCCCATTCCCGGTCTTGCGAAAACTACGCACGCGCGCGTGCGCAACGAGGCTAGGCGGGGCCGCCGACGCTGGATTCGAGGTAGCCGCGATGGGCATTTTTTTGCCCATCTCGTCGTACGACTTAGGATCGGTGGGAGCGACGGTGGCGAGGCCATCCACATAGCGGTTGTACATGCAGAATGCGGCGGCGATCAGAACTGTGTCATGAATCTCCAGGTCGGTGGCACCTTCCGCGCGCGCTTTCCCGATGTCTTCGCTGGTCACGTTCTTGCCACCCTGCTGCACCTTCGCGGCAATCGCGAGCAGTGCTTTCAGCTTCGGGCTCACCGGCGCATCTGGATAGTTGAAACGGACGGCATCGACGAGTTCGTAATTCCCGCCCAAGTGGTGGGCGGCGGCAGCGCGATGGCTGATCTGACAGAAGTAGCAGTCGTTCCTGGTCGATACGAAGGCGGCAATCATCTCGCGCTCGCCGCTGGTCAACGGACTCGGCCCGCGGAGCAACGCCTCGGCGAGAGCGCGTAGCGGCTTCGCAGTCTCGGGCCGGAACGCGAACGCGCTTGAGATTCCTGGCAAGCCTTCAGGCAGTTCGATATGCGGCATGGGTCTATCCTCCGGATGGCCGGATCAATGGGCTGAGTTTAGCCGGGAGCCAAGGCGGCCTTCAATAATGGAAACCCACTAATCGCGCCCCTGCGCTCTCGCGATGACGAGAGACCGGTCTCGGAATCGAACCGAGCAGCGCTCTTCGGGAGCGCCCAACGGGTTTGCAGCCCGCGAGGAGCCCAGCTCCCTATACCGGCCACAGCGGTCAAACGAACACCTTTCTGATTGCAGCACGCGAGCGAAAAGCGCGGCAACGTGATTACTCTGGGAATTCTCCGACAAGACACCGGCGGCAGACCGCCGGCGCTACAGCGTGGGTAATTCGGTGACAGGCTACGAAACCGCAATAGACGGCAAGCTAAAGCATGCCCCACCCGGCGCGCTACCAGAATCCGTTCTGGAACACCGGTTTCCGGCAGCGGGCGCAAAACTCGGAGGTCTTGACGTCGAGGCGTTCTACGGCGTGGCTGGAGGTCATGACGCAGCGCCAGTCCGTGCAGTGACGTAGGCCGAAGGTGTGGCCCAGCTCGTGGACGGCCTCTTTGATCAGGCGCTCGCGCAGCAGGTCGTCACGGCGCGGCAGGCCGTAGAAGGGCTCAGCCAGGCGGGCGGTGGAAACCACCGCGCAGCTGCCGTCGAGTTGCGCTTCGCCGAAGACGAAGGTTAGCACCGGCACATACAGGTCGCAGGAAGTCACACCGAGCACGCGCGCACCGGAATCGGCGCCGCGTTCCAGTTCCTGCAGGATGGCGCTGGAGTAATACTGGCCGCGGCGTCCTTCGAGCGCGAACGCTAGTTCCACGCTGCGCTGGCTGACCCGGCACGGAACACGGAACGTGCGCGCCAGCGCCGCCGCCAGGTGCTCCAGCAGATCAAGTCCAGGCTCCTGTGTCGACCCGTCCCCGTTCGAGCCGGCGAGGGGAAGGAGTTGAATCGGCTTCACCGCAGACCGTATCGGCGCAGCTTGTTGTACAGGGTGGTGCGATCAATGTCGAGGATCCGCGCCGCCCGCGACAGGTTGTGCTGGGTTTCGCGCAAGACGCGCTCGATGTGCGCCCGCCCGATGTCCTCCAGCGTCTGGCCGCCCTTAGCCGGCTCCGTCTCGAATTGGAACGAAAAATCGGCTGCGCGGATTTCCGGCCCGCGGCTCACCACCAGGGCGCGCTCGACGGCGTTTTCGAGCTCGCGTACGTTGCCCGGCCAATCATGGCGCGTCAACAGGTTGAGTGCCTCGCCGCTGATCTGCGGCGCCGGGCGGCTGGTGGCCAGGGCATACTTATTGAGAAAGTGATTCACCAGCAGCGGAATGTCTTCCTTGCGGTCGCGCAGAGCCGGCAGATCGATGCAAAAGACGTGCAACCGGTAATAGAGGTCCGGGCGGAAGGCGCCGTCTTTGACCAGCGTCTCCAGGCTCTTGTTGGTGGCGGCGATGGCGCGGAAGTCCACCTTGATCGTTTGATTGCCGCCCACCCGGGTGATTTCCTTCTCCTGCAGCACGCGCAGCAGGTCGGTCTGGGTACGGAGGCTGATGTCGCTGATCTCATCCAGGAATACGGTGCCGCCGTCCGCCACTTCGAATTTGCCCTTCTTGCGGTATTGCGCGCCCGTGAAGGAGCCCTTCTCATGGCCGAACAGCTCGCTTTCGAGCAGCGTCTCGGTGAGTGCGCCGCAATGAATGGTCACCATCGGCATGTAGCGCCGCGGGCTGGCGGCGTGAATCGCCCGCGCCACCACTTCCTTGCCTGTGCCGCTTTCCCCGGTGATCAGCACGCTGGCCTCCGTGGGCGCCACCATTTCGATCAGCTCGACCACCTTCTTCATGGCGGGGCTTTTGCCGATCATTTCCGTACCGGGCGAAACCTCCTGCAGGTTCTCACGCAGCCGCACCACCTCGCGCCGCGTGCGCTTGTGTTCGAGTGCCTTCTCCACCAGGTGCGAAAGCTCGTCGGGATCCACCGGCTTGGTGACGTAATCGTAAGCGCCGCGCTTCAGGGCCTGCACCGCGGTGTCCACCGAGGCGTAGCCGGTCATGATGACCACGGTCAGCTCCGGATCGGCCTCGTGCAGCCTGGCCTGCAGCTCCATGCCGTCCATGCCTGGCATTTTGATGTCCAGCAGAGCGATGTCGAACTCCGTTTGCTGGATGGTCTCGAGCGCCTCCCGGCCGCTGCCCACCGGCCTCGCCGTGTAGCCTTCGCTCGTAAACCACTTCCCCAGCGAGTCACGCACCACCAGCTCGTCGTCCACAATCAGGATTCTGCCCTTGGTCTTCACCGAGGCCGTGCTGTCCACTGCTGTTGCCATTGCTTCCTCCCGTCTTACTCCAGGTACTGTTCCGCCGGAACCTCCCGGCTACCTGCCCGCTGCCGAGACCGCGGCTGCGGCCAGCGGCAGGGCCACGCGAAACTCGGTTCCCTGGCCCGGCGCCGAGTTCACCTGAATCTCGCCGCCGTGCTGCTCTACGATGCTGTGCGCCACGGCCAAACCAAGGCCGGTGCGGTTCTGATCTTCTTTGGTGGTGAAGAAGGGGTCAAAAACTCGCGGCAACACATCTTCCGGAATGCCGCACCCGGTGTCCTTCACCCGCAGCGCCGCTTCGCCCGTGGCTGGATCGAGCTCTGTGCTCACTTCCAGGCGGCCGCCCGACGGCATCGCCTCCGACGCGTTCATCATCAGGACCAGGGCCACCTGCTGGATCTGGTTGGCGTCGCAGTCCACCGCCGGCAGGCCCGCGGCCAGGCGTTCTACCAGCTCGATGTTCTGCATCTCCAACTTGTGCTTCACCAGCAGCACTGTGCGGCCGACGATGGTGTTCAGATCGTTCGGCTGGCGCTCGCTGGCCTTCTGCCGCGAGAACGTCAGCAGGTTCTTCACCAGCTCGCCGCAGCGCTTGCTTTCCCGCTCGATGGTCTGCAACTGTTCGGCCACCTCGTCGCGGCCGGCAAAGTCGCAATGCAGCACCGCCCGCTCCACCAGCCGCGCGTACGTCAGGATGCCGAAGAGAGGATTGTTGATCTCATGCGCCACGGTGGCCGCCAGCTTCCCGATGGACGCCATCTTTTCGGAACTGAGCAGGGTGCGGTGAATGCGCTCCAGCTCGGCCGTTTTGCGCCGCACCTGCTCCTCGATCTTGGATTGCACCCCGGCGACTTCGGCGGTCATTTTGTTGAAGCTGGCCGCCAGGTCGCCCAGTTCGTCGTCCGAGCGGACCGGCAGCCGGTAGTCCAAGTCGCCTTCGCGAACGCGGTGCGTGCCGTCGATCAGCTCCTTGACGGGCTGGTAGACAACCCGCCAGATGAAGGCCACTGCCAGGCTCGAGCCGAGCAGGATGCCGGCCAGCAGAAACCAGGCCAGCGACGACTGGTTGTGCGCGATCTGCGCGTCCACCGGGGCAAGCGACAATTGCGCGTCCACCACGCCCAAGACCCGCTGGCCGGCGGCGTGCACGTGGCAGGCGGCGCTGGAGCATTCCGGCGCGTTGGCGATGGGGCGGATGACCGCGATCAGATGATGACCCTGCTTATCCCAAAACGGGCGCGCGCGGTCCGGCCGGTTGAGTTTGGTGAGGGGCTGCGATTGCGCATGGCAGCCGTAACAGGCCTCGGCCGATTTGTCTACCGCGGTGTTGACTTCGCGCGCTTCGGTGGAGAACATGATGCGCCCGTCGCTGTTGAAGATCCGGATGCGCTGGATGCCGGGCTCACTGCCCACTTCCTGCAGCACGTTGTACAGCGCGTCGCGGTCGTGGCGCATCATGTCGTACCGCGTGCTGCGCAGGATGATGTCCGCCACGCGGTCGGCCGACTGCACCATGAGACCCTCGGACTGCCGGCGCTCCACACGAAGATTGATGAACCCGAAAAGGGCGAAAAACGCAGCCGTGCTCACGATTACGCACGTCGCCAGCTTGGCGGCGAGTCCCAGCCGGATTGACCGGAAGAAGGTCATGCTACCGCAAGCGGGTCGGCCTCCTGATCTCCCACTTCCGCCAACGCAGGCTGCGGCGAGCGCGCTTCAAAAATGGGGAAGTATTGCCCGATCACGCGGAAAATCGCGAACCCGACCGCGACCAGCGAGAGCGTTACCGCTACTTCGCTCCACTTCGGGAAATAGTGCGTGCCACTTCCCGCTTCGATCCCGGTGATTCCCACATTGAGCCGGTTGGCGATGAAACTGAACACCACCATCACCGCGCAGGCATAGAGAGCCGCCGGGTTGCGGCGAATGCGCGACTGGTAGAGCAGGGCGGTGGGAACCACCGCCAGCGCGATCTCCAGCAGGAACAACCAGGTCTCCGTCCGGTTCCGCAGCAGCAGGCCGAACGCGTCACGGTGCAGCAGGTCGAGGAACCGGATCCACAAGTACACGCTCATCGCCACGGCCAGCACGCGGCCGATGCTGGCCAGCAGCGGCAGTTCCAGGGCGCGCCCGAAGGCGCGGCTGCTGTGCCACGATTCGAAGATCGTCATCGCCAGACCTACCGCGATCGCCGAAACATAAAACAACAGCGGCAGAATCGGCGTGTACCACAGCGGATAGAGCTTCTCCGGCACAATCAGGAACAGGGTGCCGAGCGAGCTCTGGTGCAGCGTAGAAAGCAGCACGCCCAGGATCATCATGGGCACCGAGATGCGATGAATCCAGGCCAGCGGCTTGTGCAGGCCGAAGCGTTCGAACACGATGGGAAGAAACTCGAGGAACAGCACGGTGGTGTATAGCGTGACGCACCACGCCACCTCAAACATCACGGAGTGCGGGTTCCACATCACCAGGGGATGCCACATCCGGTCGGGACGGCCGACGTCGTAAAGCAGGCCCAGCGTTACCAGCAAATAACCCAGAAACGCGGTAAGGATGGCGGGGCGCAGCACCGGGCGGTATTGCCTGATGTTGAAGATGTGGACCATGGCCACCAGGGTGAACCCGCCGGCTGCCAGGCCCACGCCGCACATCACGTCGAAACCGATCCACAGGCCCCACGGAAATTTGTCGCTCAGGTTGGTGGAACCGCCCAGGCCGTAAAAAACGCGGAGGTAGGTCGCATACAACCCGCTGAGCAGAATGGCGGCGAAAATCACGCGCCACACCGTGATCTTCGACCGCAGCCTGGACAACCGGACGCTCATTTGCGCGGTCCCTCCTTGCGTGCCACTTCGCTGCGGCGGTTGGTGATCCACCAGATGCCGCCCAGCAGAACGGAGCCGGTCGAAACCACGTCCGGCAGCAATTCCAGGACCCGCCAGGTGAGCATGGGCAGCGGCTCCTGCGGCACGTTGGTGCGCAGGCCAATTTGCTCGAACGGGACAGCCGAGAGGAACAACACCGAAGTGCCGCCAACCTCGGTGAGGCCATAGATCCTCTGATAGTACTGGTCAGGCTTGGACGCCAGGCGCTGGCGCGCTTCCGCGATCAGCTCGTCACGTTCGCCGTTGCGGGTGGCATTTACCGGGCAGGCTTCCGCGCATGCCGTCAGCTTGCCCGCTCTCTGGCGCGCGTAGCACATGTCGCATTTGCGCATGCGGGGCAGCCGGCTCGACCATTCATAGGTCGGCACCTGGAAGGGGCAGGCCTGCATGCAATACCGGCAGCCGATGCACTTGGCGGCGTCATAGGTGACGGGTCCCAGCGAGGTCTTCTGCAGGGCCCCGACCGGACACACCGAAGCGCACGCCGGCTGGAGACAATTCATGCAGAGGCGGCGGCAGAAATGCTCGCCGTGCGTCTCGATCGTCGTCAGCTTGTGCGCAGAGATCCACTCCTCGTTGGCGATCTTGTCGTTGTAAACGAGGCCCCAACGTTCCGCGCAGGCACCCTCGCAGGCCCG
>Ga0181535_10002978_pt1 | contig 20034 bp, 14 predicted proteins | sample PEATcosm2014_Bin_44_FD_119774 | JGI IMG/M metagenome (GOLD analysis project Ga0181535, IMG submission 119774) | Peatland microbial communities from MTU Mesocosm Facility, Houghton, MI, USA - PEATcosm2014_Bin17_30_metaG | ecosystem: Environmental > Terrestrial > Soil > Wetlands > Peat | place... | reverse complement strand
TCCGGCCAGCCTGAGCCTCCGCCGCTATGAGGATCAACGTTCTTACACTCGGAATTCTCCTGGCGGCTGACCTGCTCGACCAGGGCGAGGGCATGCAGCCCGAGGGATTCCCCGACATAGGAGACCCATGTTGCATCGCCGGAGGTGTTCCCAGAACGATCGAGCAGATGTTAGAACGCCGCGGCGTCCAGTTGACCGTGCAAGCCCTCGTTAACGCGCTCCTCGATCCGCGGCCGGTCGTGAGGTCGTTGGCGGCCGAGAAGCTTGCGCAAGACAAGGAGAAGGACGCCGTTCCCGCAATCGTCGAGGCGTTTTCGCGGGAGACTGCGGCGGGCACTCGTGAAATCATGGCGGACGCGCTTGCCTCGCTGGGAGAGTCGCAGGGATTCGAGACGCTGCGGAGCATCTGCAGCGCCAGCGCCAGCGCGCCGTATCTGAAGCTGGCGGCCGCGCAAAGTGCGCTGCGGCTGCACGATGAAAGCTGCGTGGACAGCCTGCTGGGCCTGATTCGGTCCGAACAAGCCTCCTCGCCATGGTCTCCCGCTCGCGACAACATCGTGCATGTGGGCCTGTCCGGACTCGGCGGTTTTGAGTTTCACCATCTCACAGGCGCCCAGGAAGATGAGATTCGCGCTATTGCCACCGGCGGTCTTGCCAGCACAGCGGCTGAAGTGAGACTGGCCGCGGCCCGAGCCATGGCCAAATTCGGAGACGCCGCCTCCGTCCCGGTGTTGCAGAAGGCAGTCGGCACGGAGCAAGATCAGTTTAATCGCCCCCGAATGCTGGAAGCCCTTAAACTGTTGGAGGACAGGCGGGCTGCCGCCAGGGACGGCACAAAGTACGATTAGTTAAGACCATGCTACTCGCCCTCGACGTCGGCAACAGCAATATCACCATCGGCGCATACGACCAGCGCCGCCTCGTCAGTCAATGGCGCCTGCGCACTGTCCACGGCCAGACCGCCGACGAATGGGGTGTGCTGCTGCGCAACCTGTTTGCCCTCGCATCGCTCGATTCGCCCGGTGTGGACGCCATCATCATCGCTAGCGTAGTCCCCTCGCTCGACGCCAACCTGGCCGCCATGGCCCAACGCTATTTCCAGATTGAGCCCATGTTCGTGACGCCCCAGACCGACATCGGCATGGCCATCCGCTATGACGATCCCAATCAAGTGGGCGCAGATCGCCTGGCTAATGCCGTAGCCGCCCTGCACAGATACGGCGGTCCGTGCGTCGTGGTGGACCTCGGCACCACAGTCAACTTCGATTGCATCTCCGCCAACGGCGAGTACCTGGGCGGCGCCATTGCCATCGGCATCGGCATCTCCATCGAAGCTCTCTTCAGCAAGACCGCGCGCTTGCCGATGGTGGACTTCCGCGAGCCGGCCAAAGTCATCGGCAGCAATACGGTGGCCAGCATGCATTCCGGGCTCTACTATGGCGCATTGGGCATGATCGACGGAATCCTGGATCGCATCGTCGCCGAGTTGGGCCCGCGGACCAAGTCGATCGCCACCGGCGGCCAGGCCGCGCTCATTGCCCGCGGCTCCCGCCACCTGAAACACATCGACGAACACCTGACGCTCGCCGGTCTGCAACTCATCTGGGAACGGAATGCCGCCAAGTGAACGACGATTGGATTTATAACTACTTCAACTATTTCACCGAGATCGAGGAGCACTTCCAGCGGGTGCGCGGCACCAGCCTGTTTCTGTTATCGCCGCTCGATTGGGCGCTGATCGAAAGTTGGAAGAACGCGGACGTGCCGCTCGAAGCGGTGCTGCGCGGCATTGATGCCGCGTTCGAAAAATGGCGTGGCCGCAAGAAGAAAACGCAGATGGTGAATTCGCTCGCGTTCTGCGCGCAGGCAGTATTGACGGAAGCGCAGGTGATGGCCGGAACCGCCCAGCGGCCCGCCGCGCACGAATCCGCGCCGCCCTTTCCGCTGGACGATTTGCGCGATTACCTGGCGCGCAATGCCGCTGCTTTGGGCCAGGCCGGCGCCGATTACCACGAGGTAGCCTCCGCGCTGGAGCGCCTCGCCGCGGAAGCCGAGACGCACTACCAGGACCTGGAAGATCTGGAGCGCCGCCTCACCGTGCTCGAAGAAAAGGCCATCGCCGCCGCCCGCAATCGCCAGTCCGAAGAGCAGTTGTTGGATGCCCGCCGCGAGCTCGATGCGCAACTCCGGCCGTATCGCTCCAAGATGACCGCCGAACATCTGGCCATGCTGGAAAAGCAGTACCTGGAGCGCAACCTGTTGGAAAGAGCGGGGTTGCCGCGGCTGAGCCTGTTCTACATGAGATGATTTGCAACTCCTGGGCAATTCTCTACGTCTTAATAGATGTAAGTGACCCCTTTCAAGTTAGGTTCCGCTCCCATGGATGCGGGACCGGCCGGCGGGCGCGCTCCTCCGAGCACCCGCCGGTTTTTCTTTTTGGAGGACCGCCATACGAATCGCTCACGGCTCATTGGGATCGGTGAGCTTCCGCAGCTTTCTGAATTCCTCGCGCTCGCGCAAAGCGTCATTCTTACGGCCCAGCTTGGAGTAGGCGGCAGCCAGATTGAAGTGCGACTCGGGACTGGCCGGCGCGAGGCGCACGGCGGTTTCGAGCTCCCGCACCGCGCCTGCGCCGTCGTCGGTGTCTAGCAGCACTTTACCCAGGATTACATGCGTGGCGAAATCGCCCGGCGCCAGCTTTACCGCCTTCTCGGCGTATTGCCGCGCGGCCGGCGCCTGATCGCGCTTGAGGTAAACACTAGCCAGGCTGACCAACGCCGGAATATGGTTCGGGTCCAGCGCGAGCGTCTTGCCCATCTCCTCTATCCCGCGTTCGCGGTCCCGCGTCACAAGGAAGGCCCCGTATCGGAAGTGGACATTTGGCTCGTCGGGGTAGTCCCGCAGCACCACATCGAATTTCGCCATAGCTTCCTTCGAATCCTGCTCCATAACGGCGGCCATCGCGTCGCCCAGCTTGAAGACCTTGTCCCGTTCCGATTCGGGCACTTCGGGCGGCGTCCAGGGCTGGCGCAGTCCGGCGATACCGGAGGCCACCACAATCGCCGGCGTCTTCCTGTCGATGCGCGTTAGTTCCATCAGCGTGGTGATAGCTTTCTCAAAGTTGTTCAGCTTGATCAGGACCAGGGCCATGTGCAGCCGCCCGGCGCGGGCCAACTCAGTGCCTTCCTTGAATCCCAACTGCTGCGCCTGGAGCAGGCTCTTCAGCGCCGCATTGTAATCCCGGAAATGGTATTCGCAGAGTCCCGCCATGGTCCACCCGGGCGGTTGGTCCGGTTTCAGGGCAGCCAGTCGCTCGAAATCGGCGGAGCACTCCTTATATTGGTCCTGGTCGTATTCGATGGAACCGGCCTCCCACAGGCCGTCAGCCCAGCCCGGCCTGAGTTTGAGCGCTTTCCTGTAAAGAGCCAGCGCCTCCCCAAACCGTTTGGCATCGCGCGCCTCATCGGCTTGCCGTGACAGAACCTCGAAGGATTGCGCAGCAGGGTGGTGGGCCGGCGCGGGGTTCCCGGGCGTGGCCTGCATCAGCAAAGCTACAGCGAGAGCGAGCATGCGTCTCTACTGATCTTATAGCAGTGGTGGGGCCTAAAGTCCTGCCCCACGATTCACTTGGTATCGTCCACAACCTCGATGGCATTGACGCAAGCGTAGTTAACAACCGGCACAAACGACAGCACGATCTTGCCTTGGGCGTTAGGGACGATTCCGTGAAAGCTTTTCTCTACGGCGCGTTGCGCACCACCCGCGGCGCGGAATATGTCGAAGTTACGCAACAGCGCGATTCCGTTGCAGTAGACATCGAAAACGCGGCTTCCCGCTCCTCCACTGCCGGGACCTCCGGGGCCGAACCAGGTTTCCGCAAATCTCAGATTCACAGTGTAGCGGCCATCCACCGCTGGAATGGTGTAAGTGAAATTGCCGAAGCGCTCGGCGGCAAACATCTCCGGATCCGGCGTGTTGGATACGGGCTCGGAGCGCGTCACCGTGGAACCGCGCTGGAAATATCGGTCGGCGCCCCATACCACGCCGCGCCGATCCGTATAGTTGTGGCTCTCCGCCACGACGCGCACCGGATGCATACGTCCCGGGATTCCGGGCACGATCTCAATGGCGTTCAGGAACGGCGTTTCCTTAAACAACGCGGCGAAATGCAAGTGCAGAATTCCATCTCTGGCCGGGGAGATGTCTTTGAAGACTTTCTCGTCTGCCGTGTTGCTGCCGCCCGCGTCGGAGGCCACGTCGAAGACCCACAGCCCCGGTCTGTCGTTGATCAAAACTCGGAAGACCCGGCTGGATTCGCCGCCTCCGGCCGTGTTGGACTCGCCGAAGAGCGTCTCGGCAAAGTACAAATGCAGCTCATAAACGCCGGGCTTCAAAGGGATGTCGTAGCTGAAATCGCCTTCGCGTCTGGAGCGGAACAACTCCGGATCGGGCGTCCCCGAGATCACATGGCCAGGCGTAGCGAAGACGGATCCGCCTCGGAAGAACTGGTCGCTGGACCAGACGTTGCCGGTCCGGTCCACGTACCGGGCGGCGGACGACCCGGACCGGATCCGGATTTCCTCAGACTCGACGCCCGCGGATGCTGGTTTTGATATGCCTGCCTTGGTGGCCGGCGAATGCGCCCGGGAGTACCAGATCGCCATCGCCAAAGCCACGACTATCAACGGCACTCCCGCATAGACGGCTAACCCGAACCGGGAGGAACGCCTGGGCCGCGCAACGGGGGACGGCACCGCCATCGGCTGGGCCGGCACTATCGCCAATGGCGCCGGCGGCGGCGCGGCCTCCAACATTAACGCTACGGCCTCTTCATTGGGGGAATCGGGCCCGGAATCGGGGTCGGCCTCAGGCGCTTCGCCGTTGTTGGCGGACCGGCCATTCTCCAGGAACTGGGGCACGTATTGCCCGGACGGGATGACGATGCGCAAATGGCGGTCGGCACCTTCGTTTTCGTAATACTGTTTCAGCCGCTTCCGCAGCCGGAAGGCCTCCACCCTAACGATCGAATCCTGTCTGGGTTCGAAGCTCGGTGGACGGCCCAACGCCTCCACCGCGATGTTGTATTCCTTGATCTGGTTGGCATGGCCTTCGAAGTACTTGGCGCAGACGTACTCCAGCAGCAGAGCCAGACTGGGGGCCTTCGCGAAGATTCCCGACGCTATTACGGCCGCCAGTTCGGCCTTGCACTGGTCCCGATCCGGGACCGTCGGCAGAGGCCCTTCCCTAAGCATTTTGAATGACTTGCGGGCATTTTCCGCAAGCCGTTAACTCCCTTGAAACCACTGTAACCTATCATCATGGTAGCAGTAACGCGCTTGAAAATAAAGCGGTTTTTCAGAGTAACCACTCCTTTCATATGAGTTAACAGCTTTAGCCTTTACGCCGTCGGCCTAGTGGATATATATTACGGTAGTCTCGTACAAATGCTTGCAGGAGTCTTGAATTGGAGCATCCTCCAGTTCCATGTGTGTCGGTAAACAGAACGAAAGGGAGCAAAGAGGTACTATGAAGAACCGCACCGTATTCCTCGTCGGATTGGCGCTGTTGATCTTGTCGGCCGTGAACTTGTCGGCGCAGTTCACCTCCGCCACGCTGACCGGAGTCGTATCGGACCCGTCTGGCGCCGTTGTGCCGCAGGCCAAGGTCAAACTGGTTAACGAAAAAACTGGCGACGCTCGCGACACCGTCACGAACAATGACGGCTACTACACCTTCGCCGGTATGGCAGTAGGCGATTTAACCTACAAATTGACGGTCGAAGCGAAGGGTTTCGTCACCTACGACGCGCCGGGCATCCAGCTTTTGGGCGGCGAGAAGCGCAACGTCAACGTAGCCTTAAAGGTCGGCAACACTTCCGAAACCGTCGAAGTGCTGGGCGTGGCCGATACGATCGTGCCCGTGGATTCCGGCGAGAAATCGGAAACTCTGACCACAAAAGAGTTGGAAAATTATGTGCAAGTCGGCAGCAACGCGGCCGAGTTTATCAAGATCATGCCCGGTTTCGGCATCCAGAACGGCACGTCGAACAAGGCCAACTACAACGGCCAAGTCATTGGAATCAATGCCAATGGCGATGCCGGCAGCCAAAGCCCGTTAAATAATGCTTACTCTTATAACGGGCTGCCCAGCAACTCGCTGGACATCACGGCGGATGGCGCGCACGTATCCGATCCAGGCTGCAACTGCGATACGCCCGTGAATCCGAACTCCGACATGGTTTCCGAATTCAAGCTGATGGCTTCGAATTTCAGCGCCGAAAACCAGAAGGGGCCTATTGTCATCAGTTCCATCGCCAAGTCGGGCGGCAGCGAGTTCCACGGCTCAGCGTTCTTCTATGCCAGGAACTATGAGATGAACGCCAACGACTGGCTGTTTAACTATAGCGGCCAGTCGCAGCCCCACAATAAGTACTACTACCCCGGTGGCACGATTGGCGGTCCGGTGCTGATCCCCGGCACCAACTTCAACAAGAACCGCAACAAGCTGTTTTTCTTCACCGGCTTTGAGTATTTCTATCAAGTGCTGGATACCGGCCTTCTGCGCGCCACGGTGCCCACGGCTAGTGAGCTGACGGGCAATTTCTCCCCAGCGTCGATCGCCGGCGAAGGTTCCGCCATCGCTACCGGCGGCGCTCCCAACCAACTCAACGCCGCGGCACAGAAGTTGTTCCCAGGCGGGCAGATTCCCCAGACCGGAGCCCCCGGAACCGCTTACGTCGATCCCAACATGAACGCCCTGCTGAAGCTGTACCCCACGCCAAACGCCAACGCGAGCGCCGACGGCGGCTACAACTACGTGCAGGCCGAAACATTTAACCAGAACAACCGGCAGTGGATGACCCGCATCGATTACAGCCTCAGCGACAACACCAAGCTGTTCGTGCGCTACAACCTGCAGAACGAGGTGCAGCAATTCCCGGTGGGTCTCTGGTGGCGCCAGAACCAACAAGTGCCCTATCCAACCCCGGTGCTGGGCAAGAACGTTTCGGACTCGATATCGGCGTCCCTGACTCACGTGTTCAGCCCGTCGATGACCAACGAGTTCGTCTTCGGCTACACCTATATCGGTTTCCCGAACGTCTTCTCCGACCCATCCAAGGTGGACCGCACCACGGTCGGGTATAGCTATACGGGCCTGTACAAGAATGGCGTCGCGCAGATCCCATCGTTCGGCGGCACGGGTTGGACAAACCAGGAAGCCGCGCTGGTCTTTAATCCGGGCGGATTCGAGGCCGGTGGCGCTACCCAAGGTCTTTATGCCGACAAGTACATGCCGAGCCTCAGCGATACGATCACCAAAGTGGTCGGCACCCACACTATCAAAGGCGGCTTCTTCTGGGAATGGATTCGCAATGCCCAGCCCGCCAATGACGACACCAACGGCGATTTTACTGTCTGGTCGGGCAGCGCACAGACCTTCGGCAACGAATATGCGGACTTGGTCACCGGCAACATCAGCCAGAATTACGAAGAATCCTCTAAGAACCGCATCAACGACATCGCCTACAACACCTACGAACCTTGGATACAGGACGACTGGAAGGTCACCCGCAGGTTGACCGTGAACTTAGGTCTTCGTATGACCCACTTCCAGCCGTGGTATGACCGCGAGGGATACGGTTATTCTATCTTTATCCCAGGCAACTACAACGCGTCCAGCTCGAGCTGTACGCTCCTTTCATACTGCGGATTCGAATGGCACGCCCAGGACCCGAGCGTCCCGAATCCCGGATTCCCGACGCGCGCCCTTTTCTACCAGCCGCGCTTCGGTATCGCCTACGACTTGACCGGACAGGGTAAAACCGTTCTCCGCGGAGGCTGGGGCCGGTACTACTTCCACTCCGGCCAGTTTACCAGTGGCTTGGATGTATCCGCGGGCGTCCAGACGGTCGGACTGAATGCACCCAATTTGGGCCTCACGCATCTGTACGCCAACCAGTTGGATACGCTCAACTTCGCGAAGCAGCCCGGATCTCCGTCGGCGGTGAGCAGCGCGGATAATACCCAGCCGCATACCGACAGCTACAACTTCACGATCTCTCAGCGGACACCTTGGTCGGGGCTGGTGGAGTTCGGCTATGTCGGCAACCAGACGCGCGCCATCGCCGGTTCCAACCAGGACATCAACCAGGTTCCGGTCGGAGCGATGCTCTCGTCGAATAATGGCGGCAAGGATCCCAACAGCCTGGCTGCACAAAACTTCCGTCCGTATTCGCTCTACAACGATTTGAACCTCGCCGACAACATCGCCTGGGCAAACTACAACGCGTTCCAGATGACTTGGGTGCGCTCCAAGGGGCGGTACAACATCAATATGAACTACACCTTTGGCAAGGCGATGGGCATCGTCAACTTCAACGATCAGTTCAACCTGAACAACGACTATGGCGTCCTGCCCACCAACCGAACCCAAATCTTCAACATCGCCTACTCCATCGAGTTGGGGAACCCGACCCATGACAAAATATTGGGCGGATTCATCAATGGCTGGCAACTCTCCGGCATCACGCAGGTGGAGAGCGGCCAGAATCTGTCGGGGAACGGTCCAAGCGGCGAGAACTTCGGCATGAACCTGAACGGGCAGACCATTCCGGGCACGACTTTCAACATCAGCAACGAATCGCTGCTGGGCACGCCCGATCTTACGCTCAACCCGGTTCAGACATGCGATCCGACGGCGAATCTCAAGCCGCACCAATACATCAATGCGGCTTGTTTCGCGGCACCGACCCAAATCGGCCAGAACGGCCCGAATATCATTAAGCCGATTTACGGACCGGCTTTCTTCAACTCCGACCTGGGAATTTTCAAGAACTTCCAGATGGGTGAATCGAAGAAGCTGCAGTTCCGGGCCAACGCTTACAACTTCCTGAACCATCCGTTGTATTCTTTCAACGGCAACAACCTGACGCTCGGCTTCACGAATGGCGTATTGAGCACGCCGAATTTCGGGTACGCTTACGAGAAGCAGGGAAATCGCGTGGTGCAACTCGCGGTCAAGTTCATGTTCTGATCGCGGTTCGCAGGCAACTTAGAAAAGCAAAAGAGCGTCCCCTTTGCAGGGGGCGCTCTTTTCGTTTGTGGGCGGACCTCCAGGTCTGCGGCCGGCGTCCACGTCAGGCCTCTGGCGGGCTTTACTTTGTGTTCCCCAAAATGGTACTCTAAGTGCTTCATAATGCGTACAGTTGACTTGATCCAGAGAAAACGCGACGGTGGCGAACTGTCCCCCGAAGAGATTTCGTACCTCGTGGACGGATACACGCGCGGAGAAATACCCGACTACCAGATGTCGGCTTTTCTCATGGCTGTCTTTTTCGCCGGCATGACAGATCGGGAAGTGAGCCGGTTGACCGAATCCATGATGCATTCGGGCGAAATGCTCGATCTTTCTGGGATTCCGGGCGTCAAGGTGGACAAGCATTCCACGGGCGGCGTGGGCGACAAGACCACGCTGATCGTTGCGCCGCTGGCGGCGGCGGCGGGCGTCATCGTGCCCACCATGGGAGGGCGCGGCCTGGGCCATACGGGCGGCACTGTCGATAAACTCGAGTCCATTCCCGGGATGCGCACCAATCTCAGCGTCGACGAGCTGAAAGAGCAACTCGCCACCGTGGGACTTTGCTTCCTGAGCCAGACTTCCGAGCTGGCCCCCGCCGATGGCCGGATCTACTCGCTGCGCGATGTGACCGCCACAGTGGAATCTATTCCGCTGATCGCGTCCTCCATCATGTCCAAGAAACTCGCCGAGGGCGTGGACGCGCTGGTGCTCGACGTCAAGGTGGGCAATGGCGCATTCATGAAGAAGCAGGTGGACGCGCGCCGTCTGGCGCAGGTGATGGTGGGTATCGGACGCCGCATGGACAAACGCGTGCAGGCGCTGATCACGGACATGAACCAACCGCTGGGCTACGCGGTGGGGAACGCCTTGGAAGTGATGGAGGCCTCGCAGACCTTGCAGAACGCCGGCCCGGCGGATCTGACGCGCCTGTGCATCGAACTGGCGGCGCGCATGATCTTCGTCGCCAAGATAGAGCCTTCGCTAGAAGAAGCCCGCCGGCTCGCGGAGAAAAACCTGGTGGATGGCTCCGGGTATCGGAAGCTGAAGCAGGCGGTCTCCGCGCAGGGCGGCAATGCGCAGGCGCTCGACCGGTTCGAGTTGCTGCCCAACGCCACTGGCATGCGCGAGGTGGTGTCGCCCCGCGGCGGTTATGTCAGCGTGATTAACGCGCAGGATATTGGCTCGGCTTCCAACATGATCGGCGCGGGCCGCGACCGCAAGGAAGACGCGGTCGATCCGGCGGTGGGCGTGATCCTGGAAGTGAAGGTGGGCGAAAAGGTGGAGGCGGGTTCCGTGCTTTGCCGCCTGTACCACACCAAGGAAGACCGTGTGGAAGAGGCGGCCGAAATGGTCGAGGACGCCTTCCGCATTTCGGCGCAGCGTCCCGACGACCGGGAGCTGATCCTGGAAGTCGTAAGCTGATCTAACGCACTGTGGTGCAAGTATCCAGCACATTGTGGGGCGGGCGTCCACGCCTGCGGCGGGTCTCCAGGCCCGCCTCTGCGCCGTCAATCCGCCGGCGGAGTTGCACTGGACAACGGGAATTCTTCAACAGATCCGGCCAATCCGGCCTTTACGGGATTGGTAAGAATGTAATTCTCAATCCGCCGGAACTCTTCCCCGTTCCGCACTAGATGATCGTGACTTTCGTTCTCCCAAAATGGCTGTCCAGTGCACCTCAGCAATTGGTTGGCCTGTCGAGCGCTATAGCCTTTCAGACGACGCAGCAGAGATGATACGTTGGTATGCGGAGTCATGAGCAGGTGAACGTGATTCGGCATAATCACCCACGCATGCAGATCGCAATCAGACACCGCGCAATGCTGGATAGAACTCCGGACCAGCCCGGCAACCTCCGGCCGCTTCAGATGAACGGGTCCGTAGCGCGCGGTATCGAGCAGGCGGTCCATTGCGACAAACGCCTGCCCGGATGTCATGCTTTCTTTGGGAAATTCGCGGCCGGCTGGCAAGCTGCCATACAAGCGAAACGTGACGAACAGCGGTTGTCCGATAGCGTAAATATGCGGCAAGCGGCGTTGTGAGAAATCCATGACAAATATACAGTGCCGATGGAGAACCTGGGATCTCAGCCAAAGCGGGTCTGGAGACCCGCTGCAGGCGTGGACGCCCGCCCCACAACGGCCGTGGATGCCCGCAGCAGAAGGAGGCCGCTAATGCAGCGGTTCACCGGGCTGCTGGGTCTCGCTGCGATTCTGGCCATCGCCTGGCTGTTCTCCGCCCACAAGCGCGCCATCAAGCTGCGTATCATCCTGTGGGGCATGGGTCTCCAAATCACCTTCGCCCTGCTGGTGTTAAAGACCGACTTCGGCAAAGTTTTCCAGTGGATTGGCGCGGGCGTCAACGCCATGTTGAACTACGCCGAGGCGGGCAGCAACTTCGTCTTCGGACCCTTGGGCATCAAGTCCGGACCGTTCGGTGTGGTGTTCGCGTTCCAGGTCTTGCCGATCGTCATCTTCATCGCCTCGTTCTTCGCTATCCTTTATTACCTGGGCGTCATGCAATTCATCGTGAAAGGCATGGCCATTGTGATGCAAACAGTCATGGGGGCGAGTGGCGCCGAATCGCTCAACGTCGCGGCCAGCATCTTCATGGGCCAGACCGAAGCGCCCCTGACCATCAAGCCTTTCATCGCCGGCATGACGCAGTCCGAGCTATTCACCATCATGACCAGCGGCATGGCGCACGTTTCCGGAGCGGTGATGGCCGCCTACGTGAAGATCGCCGGAGTTAGCATCGAGCATCTGCTCACCGCCGTGATCATGACCGCGCCCGCCACCATCATGCTCGCCAAGATCTTCTATCCGGAAGTGGATAAGCCGGCCACCGCCGGCCGCGTGGAAATCCGGATTGAAAAGACCGCGGTCAACGTGATCGACGCCGCGGCGCAAGGCGCCGGCGACGGCCTGCACCTGGCTTTGAACATCGGCGCCATGCTGATCGCGTTTCTGGCGTTGATCGCCATGCTCAACGGCATGCTCGGCTGGGTACACACGCTGCCTCACATGGCGTGGCTGCCGGGAACTATGCAGCAGATCTTCGCGGTGGTATTCGCGCCGCTGGCCTGGCTGATGGGCGTGTCGTGGAAGGATGCGCCCACCATCGGCAACCTGCTGGGCACGCGACTGGTGCTGAACGAATTCGTGGCGTTTCTGCAGCTCGGGCCGCTCAAGTCGCAGCTCGATCCGCGCTCGTTCACCATCGCCACCTATGCCCTTTGCGGCTTCGCCAACTTCAGTTCCATCGCCATACAGATCGGTGGCATCGGCGCGCTGGCTCCCAACCGGAAATCCGACCTGGCGCGGCTGGGGTTGAAGGCGGTGGCCGCGGGCAGCATGGCCAACTTCATGTCGGCCTGCATTGCGGGGATACTGTTGTGATCGCCCATGATTAACAAAGCCGTGCAGTTTCTGGAATCGCAAACGGCGCTGCGGCCGCGCGTGGCGGTGGTGCTGGGCAGCGGATTGGGCGCTTTCGCCGATGAGCTCGCGGACCGCACAGAGATCCCTTACGGCGAGATTCCCGGCTGGCCCTGTTCGACGGCTATCGGACATGCGGGTAAGCTGGTGTTCGGCAAGCTCGGTGCTCAGGACGTCGTCGTGATGGCGGGCCGCGTGCATCTATACGAAGGCTACACGTCTGCGCAGGTCACCTTCGGCGTGCGGGTGCTGGGATCGCTGGGCGTGCGGTCCATCGTATTCACCAATGCGGCGGGCGGCATCAATCTGGAGTTGGAGCGCGGCGGCCTGGTGCTGATCTCGGATCACATCAATCTGCAAGGATCGAACCCCCTGGTGGGACCCAACGACGACGAGCTCGGGCCGCGCTTTCCCGACATGTCGGAAGCGTACTCGCGCCGCCTGCGCACGCTGGCGCACGAGGTGGGCAGCGAGATCGATGTTCGCCTGGCGGAAGGCGTTTACGCGGCGGTGTTGGGACCGAGCTACGAAACCCCCGCCGAAATCCGCTACCTGCGGACCATCGGCGCCGACCTTGTGGGCATGTCTACGGTGCCCGAAGCGATCGTGGCTGATCACATGGGCATGCGCGCGTTGGGCATCTCCTGTGTGACCAACATGGCCGCCGGCATTCTGCCGCAGAAGATCAGCCATGCGGAGGTGCTGGAAACCGGCGAGATGGTGCGGGGCACGCTGGTGAAGTTTCTGCGCGCGCTGCTGCCTAGGATGGAGAGCTAATGGACCGGATTGTTTGGTGGGGCGGGACTCCAGTCCTGCGGCCGGCGTCCACGCCGGCCTCTTTGCGCCGGGATATGGCCGATGCCGTTGCGCGAAGAGCGGGTCCTGGAGGACCCGCGCAGACCTGGAGGTCCGCCCCACGGGAGCGTTGAATGGACCCGCTAATCGAAGCCGCATTGAGCGCCCGGCAAAACGCCCATGCGCCGTTCTCCCATTTCCAAGTGGGTGCGGCACTGGAGGACTCCGCGGGGCGCACCCACACCGGCTGCAATGTCGAGAACGCCTCGTACGGTCTGACGCTCTGCGCCGAGCGCGTGGCCGTGTTCAAAGCCGTATCCGAAGGCGCGCGCCAATTCCGGCGCGTGGCCGTGGTGGCGGATACCGATACGCTGACGCCGCCCTGCGGCGCTTGCCGCCAGATCCTCTGGGAGTTCTGCGGCGATGTGGAACTGGTACTTGCCAACCTGCACGGTAAAAAGGAAACCTTCCGCCTGAAAGATCTCTTACCAAGGCCCTTCGATGCGTCTTTTTTGTAGCTTCCTGCTTTTCATCTCGGCGCTGGCGGCCGAATCCGCCGATTGGATCTGGACCGGCCGCTATGTAGTCACCATGGACCCGCAGCGGCGCGTGATCGAGAACGGCGCGATCGCCATCCGCGGCGAACGCATTGTGGCGGCCGGCCCGAAATCCGAAATCGAGCGGCGCTACCAGGCCCGCCAGCGCCTCGACCGGCCCGATGCCATCCTGGCGCCCGGTCTGATCGACACCCACACACATGCGGCCATGTCGCTTTTCCGCGGGATCGCCGACGACCTCCGCCTGCAGGACTGGCTGGAGCACTACATCTTCCCGGCGGAAGCCCGCAACGTGACGCCCGAGTTCGTACGCTGGGGGACGCGGCTCGGCTGCCTGGAAATGCTGCTCTCCGGCACCACCACTTACACCGACATGTATTACTTCGAGGACGTGGCGGCCGAAGCGACCAAAGAAGCCGGTATGCGCGGCGTGCTGGGCGAAACCATCATCGGCTTTCCGTCTCCCGATGCCAAAACCCCGGCCGACGCGCTGGCCTTCACCGACCGGTACCTCACCCGCTTTCACGGCGACCCGCTGATCGTGCCCGCCGTGGCGCCGCATGCCATCTACACCAACTCGGATGAGACGCTGAAAGCCTGCCGGGCGCTCGCCAACCGGCATGATGCGCCGCTGGTGATCCACCTTTCGGAAACCAAGCACGAGAACGACGAGTGTCTTGCCAAGCGCCACGCGACCCCCACACAGGCGCTCGACGCGCTGGGCGTCTTCAACGGCCGCACCGTGGCGGCGCATGCCGTGTGGGTGGATGAGGCCGATCTGGCAATCCTGAAATTGCGCGGCGTGGGGATCGCGCATTGCCCATCGAGCAATATGAAGCTGGCGAGCGGCATCGCGCCGGTCACGCGCATGTTGGCGTTGGATCTGGCGGTGGGTCTGGGCCCCGATGGTCCGGCCGGCAGCAACAACGACTTCAATATGTTCGAAGAAATGGATCTGGCGGCCAAGCTGCAGAAGGTGACCACCGGCGATCCGCGCAGCGTTCCGGCGGAGGCGGCCGTCGAAATGGCCACCATTCGCGGCGCGCGGGCGCTGGGCATGGAGAAGGAGATCGGCTCACTCGAATCCGGCAAGCGCGCCGACCTGATTTCCATACGTCTCGACCGGCCCAATGCCGTCCCGCTCTACAACGTCTACTCGCAGATGGTCTACGCGCTGAAAGGCAGCGACGTGGAGGACGTGATGGTGAACGGCAAACTGCTGGTGAAGGATGCGCAGGCGCTGACGCTCAACGCGGCGCAAATCGAAGCGAAGGCGGGCGAGTATCGGCGGCGCGTGCAGGAGTCTCTCCGGTGAGAGCGCCGATGCGTGCGTTGATAACTTCCGCTGGAATAGCCTTCCGGCCTAAGACAATGCCCATCTACTGCACCGTGAAGCTGTCGCGCGTCGTGGTAGCTCCTCCCGGCGTGGCGATGGTGATGGGTCCCGTGGTGGCCCCTTCGGGTACGGTGGCCCAGACGTAATTGGGCCCGCTGTTGACCGCATCCGTGGCCGCCAGGCCGTTGAACTGAACGGAGGCCCCCAACAACTGATAGCCCCAGATGCGCACGCGCGTCCCCGCCGCGCCGGACGCCGGCACGAACTGTAGCGCCATGGGAGCCGGCTTGGGCAGGCCCGCATTGAGGGCGAAGAGACCGCCGTAGCCCTGGGCGCCCCCGAAGCTCGCCAATCCCCAGAGAAGACCGTCGCTGGCCTGAATCAGGAAGCAGGGGCAACCCACGCTGGTAATCTCGTAGATCACCGAGTACTGGCCGGACTTGGTTATGCGGAACACCTGACCTTGCTCGCTATTCCCTTGGGCCACGCCATAGAAGTTGCCATCGCTGGCCTCGAACAGCTCCCACGGCCCGTTGACGAACTTGTCTCCTTTCGGGTAGGCGTACAAGAGGGTGTACTGCCCGCCCAGGGTGAGCTTGAAAATGAAGCCTGTGCCGTTGGGGCCGCCGGAGGTGAGCGCGCCATACAGGTTGCCGTCTTCGGCTTGGAGGATCGTCATGGCGGGCGCTCGCAGGTTGTTCATCGCGGGGAAGGTGTATATGGTGTTTAGTTGGCCGGAGGGGGTTGCCTGGACCACTGCCAACACGCCGGTGTAATCGGTCTGTGTGATGGCGTAGTAGTTGCCGTCCAGCCCCAGGGTGGGGACGCCCATGAGGTGTTGCGAGGTCTGGGCAATCGGCGTGGCAACTCCCGCCGTGCTGATGTGGATGAAGCTGGCGTAACTATTGGCGCCACTCGGGCCATATGCCAGGAACCCGCCATCCGGCAGATTCTGAGCGAGCCCGAGCCCGATGCTCTGAGGCGGGTACAGTTGCTGTGCGCCTTGGGGTGTTACCGAGAGGACATTGGCCGTATGGGAAGCTGTGGCCAGGGACGAGTAGATCCGGCCGTTGGGCCCGGTGACTGGCGGTGCGCCGAAGAATGCCGGCGGGGACATGCTGGACAGGACGGTGCCCGTGCCCCGCGCGGTCACCGAGTAGAACGCCGTGGTGAGGCCACTGCCGGCCGCGGTCACATAGAAAACGCCGGGTTCCCCCTCGGCCAGCCCGTTTGCGCCCTGGTATTGACTGTTGTAGACCAGGCGGAAGGTAGCCGCCTCCGCGGGCGGCGCGGCGCTGGTGAAGGCCAAGCATAAAGCGGTGCCGAACAGCGCTCGGGTGGCACGTGGCGATCGGTTCTTATCTGTGATCATAGGTTGAACTCCTTCAGTGTCTGGGGGCGGCTGGTTGGCCCGGAGTATCAATGCCCGGAATACACCAGCACGCCGTAGCAGCCCGGGCTGCTGTTGCAGGTTGAGGCAGCGTGAGAGGTGGAAGGCACCTGCGTTATGCCCGAGGTGGCTACATACACGTACCCGTTGATGACGGTTGGCGGGGTGAATAGCGACGCGGTGAAGTCGCTGCTCTGGTCGCAGTAGGTGTCTAGGTAGTTGCTGCACCAGAGGAACTTCAGCGTTGCCGCGTCATAGGCCAGCGCTGCGCCCGCTGTATTAACCCCTACCCCCAGCGTGCCCAGCGCCCACACCACGGCATCGGTGCCGCTGTTGGAGGTGATTGATAGCGCCCCGCCGGGGTACTGCACCACGCTGCCAACCGGCCTGGCGTCATATATCGGGTTGACAAAGTAACCGTTGTAGGTGAATGTATCGGGCGTGGAGGTGCAGGTGCACGAACTGCTGCACGAGCCGATGTTGTTGGTGAACGCCTGGCTCACGTTGAGCTGCGTATCGCTTAGGACCGCTGTAACCGTTACTGATTGGCCGGGGTTGGCGCTGCCGGTATCAGTGAGGGTGTCACCGGGGATGACCCAGCTTGTGAAGGTCGTGCCGCTGCCGCAGACGGTCGAGCCATTGGAGCCGATATAAGCACCGGCAGGCGGGTCGATGGCCTGATTGTTGGAAAGCGCCAGACCGGCCAGCTTTTCCGCGTTGGGCCAGACGTAAAGCCGCTCCGGCGAGCCATCTTTATAGAACGCCATGCTGGTGATCCGGTGGCAACTCGCCGGAATGGTTTGGTTTGCGCAGGCTTCAACATTCGCCTGGAAGGGGAACACATTTCCGGGATCGTTGGGGGCAAAACCCGGGCTACCCGAGGAGGAGCCAGGGTAACACGTCGGCGGGATCGCAGTCGACCCGCAAAGGTTTCCTTGCGTCAGCAAATAGCCGTAACCGGCCTTATCGATACTGAGCAGGCGGTGCTTGCCGGCAAGATCGTCGAAGAGAATGGGGCCGGTGGTACCCAGGTCGAAATCGTTCTGGCTCATGCCCTGGTAGGTGTAGCTGCTGGTGCCCAGAGGCTCCTGAACCGGCGTGACGCCAGCCGTCGTGTACCCGTACGGGACGAAGTACTCGGACGGGGCGCCGCTCGGCCCGCTCGATGAGAGGGTGAAGTCCACGACGGCGTTGCTCCAGTTCTGGATGGGGCTAAGCAGGGGGCCGGAGGCCGACGTGGCGTTTTGCTGGAAAGAGCCGTTGCCGATCGCGAAATAGGCGTGCGAAACGCCGTTCGCGTCGGTGGCGGCCGCGGGCCCGCGCCCGGACATCCAGATGCCGCCGGCGTGGCCGCACCAGTTCGCCGACTCGTGGTAGCCCGTCACTACGCAAGTGCTGTTGGGGCTGCAGCCGCCGTCGGCGTAGGGCAGGCAGGTGGGGCACTGCGGCGTACAGCCGGGAAAATCGGTGTTGCCGGTGGTGCCCTTCGCGGTTGTGACGAAGGCGAACTTCTGATTCAGATTCTGGTCGTAGCCAAACACCCAGCCATGGTAGGCGTCCTCCTTCTCGTATAATGTACCCCAACCGAAGGCCACATAGATAAGCGTGCTCGGACTGGTCAGCTCCAGCAGCGCGGGACGCTGGAGCACTTCGTTGGGATTGAAGGGGATGCAGGGGTTGCTGACCGAGCACGGGGAATTGGTGGTGACATCGTCCGCGCCATCCGAGCCCGGCGCGCTTCCTGTAATTTGGACTGGGGTAACCAGGTCCTGGCCGTTCAGCAGGCTCACCTTGTGGATGTACCACACCTGCGTGTTGGAGGTGTGGATGTTGGTCGAGCAGGCGCTGGTGACGTAAATCGCATTGGCGCTGCGGTCTATCTTCGGTGTGCTCAGGATGCCCGCGGTGTAGGGGTAGATGTTGAATGGCGCGGCCGGCCCGGCGGTCGAATAGGTTCCGCCCTGGCAGTCATCGTACCAGAGGTAGTTGGTGGTGTTCTGGCCGCTAGAGGATCGAGTGTTCCTGCTCCATACCGTAGCCCCGGCGTTCGTCCCGCCGCCGGTCGCGCTCGTGCCGCCGTTAAAGGCATAGAGCCCGCCTCCCATTGCGGCCACCACCAACATATTGCACGGGTTGCAGTTACTAAGCCCGGTAGAGACGCTGTGAGCCCAGAGCGGTTGGGCATAGACCGCATTGGCCGTGGCGGTGTATCCGACAACCGAATCAATCAGCAACGGCGACCAACTTGGCTGCGTGGGAACGACCGTGTCGGCCTGCATCGCGCTCGAGACCAGCACGCTCTCGGCGTTGTTATAGCCTTGGCGAACCATTGGTATAGGCAGCGTCTGGGACGTCGCTCTGTGCTCTAAGGGGATGGTTGATGGATAGGACGCAAGTCACCACGAAGAAACCAGATATCGTCTTCGGCACGGGATAGGTTCGCGTTGGTATAAAACGCATAGCAAACCTCCTGATTAGTAGGCACTCAGAACAAATGTTACAACGGTGTTTCAGATCTTAATGCCTTCTTCTCACAGAGTGTACGCCCGGCTCGTTCCGTTGTCAAGCGGATTTTGGAACGAGTGCAACGAGTCGGGATGCAGCACATCACGCGCCTTGGCTCACCTGTCCAACCGACGGAGACGGCGTCAAGGTATCACCAAAAGGGGCGGCCTGAGAGGCCGCGCAGGCTGAGAGCCTGCCCCACGTCAGTTCGGGAGGTACGTGGAAAGGTCCCTGATAATCTGCTGTTCCTGAGGTGAAAACCGGCTCCGGAATTGATCGCTGTTCCCGCGCGCCTGACGCCGAGCTTGCGGCAACAGACGAAGTTGTTCGACTTCGCGGTATACTATCTGACGGCGCGCCGGGGGCAACTGGCGGAGTTCGCTCAGCCGCTCGCGGACAGTTTGTTGTTTGTCCGGCGGAAGCTGGCTGAAAGATTGGTATCGCCGGCGGAGCGCCTGCTGTTCTTCCGGCCGCATGTGGTTGTACCGCCAGATGCGCTGGCGGATCAGCCGCGCGCGGGCAGGCGGCAGCATGGCGAGCTCTCGTTCGCGCTCCGCGGGGGACATCCGGTTCCAGCGGTCGATGGGATTCGCCGGTGGCGGTTGGGATCTGGCCGGCGCGGCGGCCGACACTGCCATCAGGATGGCTAATCCAAACCCGAGAAGTAGGGAGCGTCCAAAATCACATGGCATCGGGATGCCCGCTTTCCGCGGAGTCCGCCGTGCTCAACTGGCGCAATAAATCCAGATCGTCCAGCGTGCTTTCCACCTGATTCGCACCCACGACTTCATGCTGCGGCGCAACCGGCGTGGCGGGGCCGGGACGATGCAGCAGCAAGCCGGCTATGAGCAGCAGGCCGGCCGCAGCCGTCAGGGGCAACACCTGGCGGAGGGGCATGGGGCGAAATGGGCGCGTGAGGCGCTCCCACCAGGAGAG
>Ga0181535_10002972_pt1 | contig 20048 bp, 11 predicted proteins | sample PEATcosm2014_Bin_44_FD_119774 | JGI IMG/M metagenome (GOLD analysis project Ga0181535, IMG submission 119774) | Peatland microbial communities from MTU Mesocosm Facility, Houghton, MI, USA - PEATcosm2014_Bin17_30_metaG | ecosystem: Environmental > Terrestrial > Soil > Wetlands > Peat | place... | reverse complement strand
GTGTCGTCGTAGAGCGGTTTGTGGTGCTGTTTCTTGTTGGTCGCGGGATCGGTCCAGTCCTTTGTGCCTTGAGCCAGGCCAATGAAATTTGCGACGGCATTGGGGGCCTGTTTTTGAAAAAACTGGCAGGTAATGCGGCCCATCGAAGTATCCATCACGACGGTAGGGCCATTGGGATGAATGGTCGCGGCGGCGGTTGCTTGGGGCGCGTCCGGGATTTCCTGAGCGGGCTTGGTTGTGTCCTGTGCCAATGCTGCTGCAACGAATGCCGCAGCCATAGCGGGGGCGAAAAGAACTTCTGCGAATCTCATGCCATGTTCGAGGGTAAATCATCGGACGCCGGCTCTGCCACACTCCGGCATGAGCCATGTATCTTATGTCAATGAGTGTACTTTCCTTGAAGTTTCCCTTGGAGCGGGCCGCAATCACGCTCGCATATTGTTGCCTGGTTTTTCCGAACCCGCGCGTCCATGCACAAGCCGACAAAGCGCCACTAGCCGCGAACAAGCCTGCGGCGCCGGACAAACCCGTCGACGATAAATCCTCACTCCCGCCACTTCCTGCGGATGCACATTCGCAGCAGGCGATCATGCTGGATGGCAAGACGCTGAAGTACACCGTAACGGTGGGAGCGTTGCCGGTCCGCGACAAGGATGGGAAGGTTGCTGGCGAAGTAGTTGTGACCTCGTATGCCGTGGACGGCGACAATCGGCCGGTGACATTTGCGCTCAATGGCGGTCCCGGCGCATCTTCGGTGTATTTGAACTTCGGCGCGATCGGCCCGAAGCATCTGCAAGCCGGCAATGAGGGCGATAGCCCTTCGGATCCAACATCGCTGATCGACAATCCCGGCACTTGGCTCGACTTCACTGATCTCGTTTTCATCGATCCGGTGGGAACGGGATTTAGTCGTGCGACGATTCCCGAGGGCGATGCCAAGAAACTCTTCTACAGCACCGTGCCTGATATTCAGTACCTTTCGCGCGTCATTTACGACTGGCTGGTGAAAAACGACCGCTTGAGTTCGCGGAAGTATCTTGTCGGCGAAAGCTACGGCGGATTTCGCGGACCCCGCGTTACTTACTATTTGCAGTCGCAGCTTGGAGTAGCTCTAAATGGCGTGGTGCTGGTGTCGCCCTATCTGAATCCGACGGTCGACGACAATGGAGATCTTTCTCCGTTGCCGTGGATGATGACTCTGCCTTCGATCTCTGCGGCGCACCTGGAACGTGAGAAGAAACTGACCTCGGAGACAATGGCCGAAGTGATTGCGTACACGCGGGGAGAGTACGCAACGACGCTGCTGAAAGGCAGGGCCGACCCGGATGCGACGAAGGCAATGATTCAGCATGTGACGGATCTGACTGGACTCGATCCTGCGTTTGTGAAGTTCTCGGGCGGACGGCTCGAGACGGGCGCTTATCTGCGCGAAGTTTTTCGCGAGGAAGGCAAGCTCGGATCGGTCTACGATTCAAATGTCACGTCGTTCGATCCGTTTCCTTTTGCTCCGGAGCAGCGGGCAAACGATCCGATCCTGGCTAGCATCATCGCACCGATGACCACGGCCATGGTGGACTTCGTTACCCGTACGGTGGGTTGGAAAGTTGACGCGCGCTATAACGCGCTCTCGTTCGACGTGAATCGCCTGTGGGATCGGGATGACGAGTTGCGCAATGGCTCGGTTACGCAGCTGCGCCAGGCCGTGGCCGCCGATCCGAAGCTGCGCGTCCTCATTGTGCATGGATGGAACGATCTTTCCTGCCCATTCATGGGCTCCGTGCTTACGGTCGATCAGATGCCTTTGATGGGCGATCCGACGCGCGTTGCCGTGCATGAATACCCCGGCGGGCACATGTTTTATACCCGCATGCCCAGCCGCCTCGAGCTGCGCAAGGACGTGATGGAGATGTACAGCAAGCATTGATGAGCAGGAAATAAGAGATGCGAACAGGGAACAGATAAAGGCACTCCGCCTTTCGCGGCCCTTTAAGCGAAAGAGACCACGGCCCAGGCCAACAGCCTGGGCTGTATTGTCTTCAGACAGCTATCATTCCATTCGTCACAACACCATTGACACCCTATCCATAGACAAACTATAGGTAGGCCATGGCCAAGAAACCTGACCTGCTTCCCGGCACGCTCGACATGCTGATCCTGAAAACGCTGACCCGCTCGCCGCTGCATGGCTACGGCATCGCGCTTTCCATCAAGCGGCTTTCAGACGATGTGTTGACGGTGGAAGAAGGCTCGCTCTATCCGGCTTTGCAACGCCTTCTGCTGCAAGGTTGGGTGAAGGCCGAGTGGAAGATGACCGATACGAACCGCCGCGCGCGCTTCTACACGCTCACTGCCTTAGGACGCAAACAGCTTGGCCTCGAGGTGTCGCAATTCGAACAGATGATCGAGGCAATTGGCCGTGTGCTCAGCGATGCGCAGGAGGTATAGGTGAATCCCTTTTCCCGATTCGTGAAAAGGCTGGCGATCCTCTTGGGCCGCACTCGATTTCGCAGCGAGTTGGATGAAGAGATGGCGTTCCATCGCGCGGAGGCGGAGAAGGAGCTTTTGCAAAATGGGATGGCGCCGGACACTGCTCGCTCTGCGGCGGTTCGCCAACTTGGGAACCAGGCGCTCCTCAGGGACCAAACCCACTCAATCGTCGGTTTCAGTTTCGAGACGGTGCTCGGCGATGTTCGTTATGCTGTTCGCCAGTTGGTGCAGAGTCCGGCCTTCACCATCGTTATGCTGCTCACGCTCGGGTTGAGCATCGGAGCCAACAGCGCCATCTTCAGCGTGATCGATGGCGTACTGCTGAAGACGCTGCCTTATCCGCGTGCGGACCGCCTGGTGCGGGTCTTTCTCTCAAGTGCGAGCTTTCCCAAATTTCCATTGAACCCTTTCGACTTCCGCGATTTCAGGGCGCGGAACCGGTCTTTTGAATCCATGGCCATCTTCACGCGCGGGGATGTCCAGCTGTCCCGATCTGGCGAACCGGCGCGGCTGAATGGATTCGGCATATCGAGCGGTTATTTTCACGTGCTCGGTCTTCAACCGGAGCTTGGCCGCGAATTCGATCAGAAGGCCGAGGTTCCCGGCAACGGACTCCAGGTGATCCTGAGCGACCGTACGTGGCGCACGCGCTTCAACTCCGACCCCGCCATCGTTGGCCGCAAGATCACATTGAACATGCAGCCATTCACCATCATCGGCGTGATGCCTGCAGGGACTGAGCATCCGGGCAACGAATACCACGCGGTTGCCTATGGTGAAAGCGTCGACGTATGGTGGCCATTTTCTTTCGCGGGGGATCCCAATCGTCGCGGCTCACATTACGTAGAGGGGATCGCACGGCTCAGAGACAACGTGACCGTCGAACAGGCGCGCGCTGAGCTGAATGCCATCATGACGGGGCTCGGCCGCGAACACCCGAACAACGACGCGGGATGGACCGTGCTCGTGATTCCTCTGTACACAGAGATCGTCGGCGGAAGCCGCCAGATGCTTCTGGTGCTTTTGGGCGCTGTGGGCATGGTGCTGTTGATTGCGTGTGCCAATGCCGCCAACCTTCTTCTGGCACGCGCCTCCGCACGGCAGCGGGAGCTCGCCGTACGCCTGGCTATGGGAGCGCCGCGCGTACGCGTGATGCGCCAGTTGCTGACGGAGAGCTTGTTGCTCTCTTTTGCCGGTGGCGCTTTGGGGCTGTTGCTCGCCTTGGGCGGAGTAGACCTCCTGGTGTCTCTACTGCCTGCGGATTTTCCGCGCACACATGATATCCACGTAAGCGAGCCGGTTTTCGCATTCACTTTTCTGATCAGCATCCTTACCGGCATTCTCTTCGGCCTGGCTCCCGCGTGGCAGGCTGCGCGCACCGATCCGAAAGAAGGTCTGCAAAAAGGCGGCCGCACGACGACCGGAGCGAGCCACCAGAGCCGGCTGCGCAATACTCTGGTGGTCTCAGAGGTCGGCCTTGCCTGCGTGCTGCTGATCGGCGCTGGGCTGATGCTGCGCAGCTTGCTGAATCAGCTCCACCTCGATCCCGGCTTCCGGCAAGAGCACGTGTTAACGGCAAGCATTTCGCTTCCGCATGAACAGTACAAGACGAATGCCGCAGTGGGGCGGTTCTATCAACAGCTCGATGCCAATCTCGGCGCTCTCCCCGCAGTTGAAAGTGCGGGCGCAGGTAGCGACCTGCCGTGGACGGGATGGGATGAAAATGCGGGCGGCTTCAACATCGAAGGCAAGAAGCCCCCGCCGGGCAACGAATATCACGCGCGCTATCACATGGCGACGCCCGGCTACTTCAAAGCGCTTGGCGTGCCTTTGATCGGCGGTCGCTTCTTCAACGACGGCGACACGGAGACCTCGCGACAAATCATCATCGTGAATCGCGCCATGGCCGATCGTTATTGGCCCGGTGAGAACGTGATCGGCAAGCGCATGACATTCGAGGACACCCCCAAAGAGAAGGATTGGATGACGGTGGTGGGTGAGGTCGGCGACATTAAGGACCAGCCTAACAGTCCGCGTGCCGAGCCTGGATTCTGGTGGCCGGAGTCGCAGGCCTCTAATTCCGATATGTCGGTTGTTCTGCGCTCGACCTCCAACCCTGAATTGCTTGCCGATGCATTACGGAACGAGGTCAGGCGTCTCAATCCTGAGCTGGCGGTGGCCGACGTGCAGGTCTTGGACAGGATCGTAAGCGAGTCCGTTGCCACGCCACGCCTCGCCTTCGTTCTTGTCGGAATGTTCGCGGGACTCGCGATTCTGCTTGCTGCGATTGGAACTTATGGAGTGATCTCGTACTCCGTGAGCCGGAGAACGGCGGAATTTGGATTGCGCATGGCACTTGGCGCGCAGCAGCGTGATGTGCTGCGCCTGGTTCTGGTGCAGGCCATAAAGCTCACACTCGAGGGTGCGGCTCTCGGTATCATCGTTTCCCTGGCAGCAGCACGCGTTTTGAAGAGCCTTATTTTTAACGTCAGCCCCACCGATCCGGCAACCTTCCTGGCGGTCGGCCTTCTTGTTATCGCCGTTGCGCTCGTCGCTTGCTACATTCCGGCACGCCGCGCAACGCAGACCGACCCCATGAATGCTCTGCGATCGGAGTAGGTTGCGTTCGGCTGCGCAAGAGCGTGTAGCACCACTGGAGCAGGGAACAGGAGTGATTCGATGAGCCGATTCTTTCGCAAGCTTGGCCTCTTGTTTGGGCGTCGACGGTTTCGTAGCGATCTCGACGAAGAGATGGCCTTCCACCGCGCGGAAGCGGAGAAGGCATTTGTGGCTGAGGGCATGACGCCGGAGGCTGCCCGCTATACTGCGATGCGGCAGTTCGGAAATTCATCGGCAGTCAAGGAGCAGAGTCACGAGGTGGTTGGATTTCGTATCGAAACCGTGCTGCAGGATTTGCGTTTTGCCTTGCGGCAAATTCGAAAGAATCCGGGATTCGCCGTAACGGCGATCCTCATTCTTGCGCTGGGTATGGGCGTCAGCGTCGCCATTTTCGCGTTTGTGGATGCGGCGCTGCTGCAGCCGCTGCCGTATGCGCAACCGAATCGGCTAGTGGCTGTTGACGAGAGCACCGCGTTGTTTCCGCGAAACAATCTTTCCCGCGACGACTATGAGGACTGGAAGCGGATGAACCGGACGCTCAGTTCACTCGATGTATATACCGGAACCGGATATCTGCTACGTACGGCATCCGGCACCGATCCTGTGCCCGCGCGGCGCGTGAGCGACGGGTTCTTTCGTACGCTTGGCGTCCGCATGATGCTGGGCCGGGGATTTCTTCCCGGCGAAGATCAGCCTGGAAAACCGAAGATCGTGGTCCTAAGCTACGGCACGTGGCTGAAGCGTTTTAGCGGACGCACCGATGTGGTCGGGCAAAGGGTGAGCCTAGACCAAGAGAACTACACCATCGTCGGCGTACTTCCGCGCGAGTTTGCTTTCGCTCCGGGAAGAGACTCGGAGTTCTGGACACCGCTGCTCGAAAAGAACGGGTGCGAGCAGCGGCGCGGCTGCCACAATCTCGATGGTGTCGGCCGGCTGCGCGATGGCGCAACTGTGCAGGCGACTCTAGATGACCTTAAGGCGATTGCGGCACAACTGGAAAGGCAATATCCCAACTCAAACAGGGATCAGAGTGCAAGTGTTATTCCGCTGTCCGAATTGCTTGTAGGCTATGTGAGACCGATCCTGCTGACGTTGATGAGCGGCGCAGGTTTGCTCTTGCTGATTGCCTGCGTGAACGTCGCGAATTTGTTACTGGTGCGGTCAGAAAGCCGGAAGCGCGAGATCGCGGTGCGAGGCGCGCTCGGCGCGACGCCGATCCGCCTGGGGCGGCAATTCGTGACAGAGGGATTGGTGCTGGCGGGAGCCGGTTGCCTGGCAGGCATGCTCTTCGGGGCCTGGATGATGACGCTGCTGCGGAAACTGATCCCGCTTCCAATGATGGTTCACGTGCCCTTTCTCGACAACGTGCGCTTGAACGGCCACACGGCCTTGTTCGCCGCAGTCATAGCGGCGCTTGCTGCTCTTCTACTGTCGGCCACGCCTGTGGTGCGGCTCTCGTTTCGGGATATTCGCGCCGGTCTCGGGGATGGAGGCCGCACCGCGGCTGGAACGTTGTGGCGCCGGCTGGTCGCCAACCTTGTCGTGGTCGAACTGGCAGTTGCCGTGGTTTTGTTGGTTGGTGCTGGATTGCTGGGGCAAAGCCTCTATCGACTGCTCCACGTCGAAACCGGATTTGCGACAGACCACCTAGCGACTGTGTGGGTGATGGCTCCGGAGAAAACCTATGCGAAAGATGTGCAGCAGGTCGCGCTCCTACGCGAGATAGAACGGCGCGTGTCCGCATTGCCAGGGGTCGAGTCAGTTGGAATCACGACCGATCTGCCGGTGCAGTGTAACTGCGATACCGATTGGATTCGCATTGTGGGTAAGCCGTTCCACGGCGAACATAACGAGGTGAACGATCGGCAGGTGAGCGCCGATTATCTCCCAACATTGAAGGCGGCCCTTGTGCGCGGCCGCATGTTTACGAAGGACGAAGACGCGACCAACCCCAAAACGATCCTCATCAATCAGGCACTGGCGCGCAAATATTTTCCGGGCGAAGATCCAATCGGGAAGAAAGTAGGCAACGGCACCCTGAAGCCTGATTCCATTCGAGAGATCGTCGGGGTGGTCGCGGACGTTCGCGAAGGGACGCTGGACTCCGATATTTGGCCGGCGGAATACGAGAACATTTACCAGTCACCGAGTTCTTACTTCGCGGTTGCCGTGCGCACAGCGCAGGACGAGAAGGCCATCCTGCCGACGCTGGTGCGAACGCTTCGCAGTGTCGATCCAAATCTCGGGGCGTATGGCGAGGGCACGATGATCGGACAAATTGAGTCCTCCCAGGCTTCGTTATTGCATCGCTTTGCGTCCTGGATCGTTGGTGGGTTCGCGGCCATCGCGCTGGTGCTCGGTGTGGTGGGATTGTACGGCGTGATTGCTTATTCTGTGAGCCAGCGAACGCGCGAGATCGGCGTGCGCATGGCGCTGGGCGCGCAACGCGGATCGGTCTACAAGCTGGTTATGCGGCAGGCGGGATGGCTGACGGCCGTCGGCGTGGGCATTGGACTGGTGTGCGCTGTCGGGGCGTCCCTACTGATGCGCACGATTCTGTTTGGCGTGCAGGCTTGGGATGTCCCAACGCTGGTTGCCGTGGCTGTCGTCCTGAGCACGGCTTCGCTGGCGGCGAGTTTTCTTCCCGCGCATCGAGCTGCATCAGTGAATCCGACAGAGGCGTTGCGAGCCGAGTAGCTGGATCAGTCTTAAATGCCCTTTATGAGCCTCACACCTGTGCGTCGACTAGAGGAAATAATCTGCAAATCAAGGTGGGTTGGGACGAGTTGCCTGCTGGCCGGAAGTATGATCGGTCCAAGGAACAGGGAGCCGTGGCCACGCGACCATCCAAGGTACAGGGCAAGATTCAAAGCAAAGTGCAAAGTGAGGTTCAAACTGACCTCGGACGAGCAGCGGCGCGGATGTTTGCGGCCAACGAGCGCATGAATCAGGTTCTTATCGAACATCTTCAGACTGGGGCTTGGAATGCGCAACTGCCGGCCAAACCGGCCGGCAAGGTCCGCACGATTGCTGCGATCTTCACCCACATGCATAATGTCCGCTGCAAGTGGATCAGGCTTACAGCGCCGCACCTGAAGGTTCCAACGCAACTCAACCGCGCGCACTGCACGCCGCTGCAGGCCCGCGCGGGATTGGCCGAGAGCGCGGCTCGCTGCGCGGAGATGCTGAATGAGGCACTCGGCGGCGGTGGGGGCCGCGTGGAGAAGTTTGTGCGAGACGGATGGGCTCGGCCCTGGCCGGTGGGCGTAGAGATGCTGTGCTACATGGTTGCGCACGAGGCCCACCATCGCGGACAGGTATGCATGCTCGCGCATCAGCTTGGACTCCCGTTGCCGATGGAGGCGACGTCCGGTATCTGGAATTGGGAGAAGCTGTGGAAGGAGTGCGGGTTGCCTGGTGGCCCTGGCGGGTAAGAGATGGGTTACGGGCCACCCGCCAGTGACTGGTTCGATGTTTCCGGGAGGGCCACGTCCGCCTGGAAGGATGAAAAACCTCGACCTGTGCGGCTCGAAATTCAACTCCAGAAATCTGTTTGCTTGAACCCCCAAAAGCGCAGTGCACGCACAGCCGGGGGTTAATTACTTCAAGCCTGCCGCAATCGTTTTTGTCAGGGACCCGCTCGCATCGTCGTCATTCAGCGCCCACACGTAAGCGCCGCCAAGCTTGTTCTTCTTGATGTAGGCGGTCTTCGCTGCGACTGAAGTGGGGTTGTCGTAGGAATAGAAAGTTTCAGTCGCTGGATTGTAGAGCGTCGCTCCGACCCTTGCGGAGTCGTACCAAGGGATGTAACCGCTTTTGTTAGCGAGGTTCTCGATCGTCGAGTAAGTCAGGAAACCCGCAGTCAAGATGGTGTCGCAACCTGGTGAAGCAGCGGTCTTACTCGGATTAGGACACACACCCGATCCGTCGGCCAAAAGAACTGGGGAGGAGGCCGTTACGTTCTGATATAAGCCGTGGTTGGCGGCGGGGACACCGGCCCAGCCGACGGCATACAGGGGCATACCCATGGTGTACTTACTCGGCGGCACGCCAGCCTTGAGATAGGCTTTGACTGTCGTATCGATGGAACCCGCCTCGCTCGATACAGGATCCGCGGCCGTGTCGTAGAGGGAAGAGGACTCATTGGTTTGCTTGTCCCATGTTCCGGCATAGTCGTATCCGTCGATGGTGAGGAAATCCACCTGGTCTGCGACAGCCTTGAGGTCGATGTTGACATAGTTCTGCGGGTCAGCGGGCGAGTCGAAGGTCAACGTGTATTTCTTTCCCGTGGTTCTGGTCAAAGCATTGAGTTGTGTGCGGAACTCCTTCAGCAGTGCGGTGAAGTTCTGCTTGTCCGCCGCCGTCGGGAACTCCCAATCAATGTTGAAGCCATCGAACAGGCCGGGAGCAGAGATGCCTGGAGCGATGTTGCCCTTGACGAACATGTCGATGCACGAAGCGGCGAGCGCGGCGCGGCCTGCCTCGGTGCCCGCAGCGATCGTGAAGCCCGCAACGTTGCCAGCTTGTCCTCCTAAGGAGATTAACACTTTCAGATTGGGATGGAGGGCCTTAAGTTGTTGGATCGCGCCGAAGTTTCCGAACAGTGGCGCGGTGTAAGCATTGCCGCTCACGCTCGGAAGCGTTGCATCCTCATAGGCCGCTAACGGATCGGCAACAGCGCAGGCTGGCGATGCAGTGGGAGTGACATTTCCGAAAGCGTAAATGAGATGTGTCAATTCAGCGGCAACGCCATTTCTCTCGAGATCGGCAATGTTGTAATTGGCATAGCGGACTCCCCATTCTTCAAAATAGCCCCCGAAAATCTTGCCGTCTTGACGTGCCTGCGAGAGCGATTGAGAGGCGCATGAAACGAGAACCAACAGACTCATCAACGCCGCTCGCAGCGGGCGCGGCGGAAAGTATTTCGACATATCGAACGCCTCAAGGATTAGTGAAGTATTTACCCTACGAGCATAGCTGCTCTTCAACCGCATTCACAGCAATTCCACCGATCGAGCAACGATATTCAAGCCTCAACGAGAGATGTATTCGTGTGGGCTCGTCTTGCATGGCACGACCGACAAAGTTAGCAGAATGCGGGTTGCGCGTTTCCCCACCTGCAAACGAGAATTCAAAGAGAGACGGGTGCCAAATACGTGTTGAAACGCAAAATGACAATCGGCCTGGTGCTGATCCTAGCCAGTTGGGGCTTGACCTCATGGTCGCAGGACGATCCGAGGCAGACGGCATTCGCACTGGAGCAGCAAGGCAAGACGGCGGAAGCCGAAGCTGCCTGGAGCGCTTTGGCCAAGGCCTATCCAAAGAACCCTGAGCCGTTTGCCCATCTAGGTCTGCTCGAAGCCCGTCAGGAGCACTATACGCAGGCAGTTGCGTCTTATCGCAAGGCGATGGCACTGGATCCCGCCATGCCCCGCCTGGGTTTCAACCTGGGCCTTGCGTACTTTAAGGCAGGCGCATACAGGGATGCGCTTCAGCAGTTCAAGCCCCTGCTCAAAACAGAGCCGCCTGATTCAGACGAGGCGCAACGGCTGGCCATTCTGATTGGCATGTCGCACTACGGGCTCGCCGAGTTTGCGGCAGCGACCCCCTACCTGAAGCAGGCTGTTGATCGCGACGCAAGGAATCTTCCTCTGCTTCTGACTTTGGCGCACAGTTGTCTGCTATCGCAGCAATATCCGTGCGTTCTCGATGCGTTTCACCGGATCATGGCCTTGAATCCAAATTCAGCCGAAGCCCACATGTTGGCTGGAGAGGCGCTGGACGAAATGAAAGAACCGGTCGATGCCGTCCGGGAGTTGCGTGCAGCTGTACAGGCCAATCCCGCGGAGCCAAACGTGCACTTTGCGCTGGGGTACCTGTTGTGGACGCAAGGCCGTACAGGGGAGGCCGTACAGGAGTTTCAAGCTGAGCTCAAGAACATTCCGGGACACAATCAAGCCACGCTCTATCTGGCCGATTCCGATATTCAGATGAACCGGACTGAAGACGCCCGGCCGCTGCTCGAAGCGCTCGTGAAGATGAGCCCCACAAGTTCCATGGCACATCTCGATCTGGGAATCGTGTACGCCGAGGCCGGCCGCAAAAACGAAGCGCTGGGCGAATTTAAGACGGCCATCGCGCTCAAGCCCGACGAAGTGAATGCTCACTGGCGGCTGGGCCGGCTCTACCGTTCCATGGGAAAGACAGCCGAAGCGAATGCCGAATTTGAAAAATCGAGGAGCCTGAACAAGTCCGCCGACGAAAGACTTCTTAAGGTGATGTCCCGGGTTCCGCAACAGGAGGGCGCGCCGGCTGTCGAGCCTTCGGTTAAGTGACTGCCTGACCCATCAGCCCGCACATCGGAAAAGACGGCTACAAAAAGGAAAGGCCGGGACATTCGCCCCGGCCTTCGTTCATGCGGATTGATTGAGCCCGAATTAGAAGGTGACCTTTGCACCCAATTGAAGGATACGCGGCTCGTGATCGGAGTTGACCGTCCCGAAGCTGGCTCCATCGCTGATGCTGTTGTCGACGGTAAGGAAGTTGGGGTGGTTAAACACGTCGAAGGCCTCGGCGCGCAGTTGGATATTGACGCGCTCGAAGACACTGGTGTTCTTGGCCAGTGCCATGTCCCATTTCTGCAGTCCAGGACCCAGCAGCGAGCCGTTGCTCGTGTTGCCGAATTGGCCGGCCGCCGCCTGGTAGGAGGAAGTAGTGAACCACTGAGCCGGCGTCTTAGTCATGTGGACCGGAGCGATCTGATTGGGACGGGCGGCAATATGACTATCGGGGTTGCCTATCCCTATGCCGCGAAGGCCCTGGCCGGGAAGAGTCAGCGCAGGATCGCAAAGTCCTGCCTGGGTGGTGGGGCAGGCGTAGGGATCCGAAGCCTGCACTACAGAGAAGGAAGTGCCGGATTGCGCCGAAGTGATGCCGGAAAGTTCCCAACCGCCGAGAAGCTTGCCTTCCAATCCATTTTGCCCCTTGAAGATGGGAAGGTTGTAGACGTAGTTCACGATGAGTGTCTGCGGCTGATTGAAGCCCGACGGACCGTAGTCCATCTTCATGTTGTACGTGTCGGTAGTTCCGTACTGCGTATTGCCGTTCAGGCTTCCGGCACGATCGACGGAGTTGGTGGTCAGGGACTTCGACCACGTATAGGCCGCGCCCACCGTCAGGCCTTTGGTGGAGCGATGTTGCAGCGCGATCTGCAGCGAGTTGTAGTTGCTGGTAAAGACCGTGCCTTTGGTGTCGAAGTAGCTGTAGCCCGCGTAGGGACGCAGCGCATTCACATCGACGTTGCCAGGGTTGGCCAACCGGGCGCCAATCGTGGGCTGGTTCATGTCGAACTCTCCGATCAGATGACGCGCCTTGCCACCCACGTAGGCCACCGAAGCAATGGTGCTGGGAAGGAGCTGGCGCTCAACAGTGAGGTTGTAGTCAGAGTAGCTCGGAATCTTGAAGGCGGGAGTGCCGGTGGTCCACAGCAGGTTAGGCCCGTAGTTAGTGGCGCCCGCCACGGCGAGCGGCTTATCGAAGCTGGTGTTGTTGACGGTAACGGACTGCACCTCGGGCGGATCGTAGAAGGCGCTCTGCTCGAAGATGCCGTTGAGCACACGGTCGTAGAAGATGCCGAAGCCGCCTCGAATCGACGTTACGCCGTGGCCGTCCGGGTTATAGGCAAAGCCGACGCGCGGAGCGAAGTTAGCGCTGTAAGTGGGATCGATGGTCTTACCGAACGGCGAGCATTGGACCTGCGAAGAATAGGTCTGCGCGGTTCTGCAGGCCTGGCCTTGCGGGAAGATAATACCGTTGGCATAGGTGGCAGGGACCAGGGCGAAGCCGCCGACAGCTTGGCCTGGCACGAAATTTCCGGTGGCCGGGTCGATTGCCGGCGCCAACTGCGGGCTATAGAACGCGGGATCGAAGTTGGCCAGGATGTTGGCTTTGTCATGCGGCGAAGGGAAGCTGCTCCAACGGAGGCCGAGGTTGAGCGTCAGTTTATGGTTCAGCTTCCAGTCGTCCTGGATATAGGCTTCACTGTTGAAGTACTGGAGATCGGGAATGGTGTCCTTATTCTGCTGCGTATACTGGACTACGTTTCCCAGCAGGAAGTCGGCGAATGGGACATCGCCCGTGTTACCAGTGCCGAAGCCAAACGTTGCTTCGCCGGCTACGGCGTTTTCGCTCTTCAACATCTGCTGCAGCTGGAATCCGAAGCGAAGAGTGTGCTTGCCGTAGGCCAGAGACAGATTATCGAAGTAGCTGCGGTCGAGGTTGCGCTCTTTCCATGGCGTGGAACCCGCTCCGAAGCCCGTGATGCCGGTGATGTTGACTGCGGGAAGTCGTCCGTAGGGATCGTTGAACTCCTCGGTGTTCGGCTGCAGAGCGGCAAGGGCGCTGGCCGAATTGGCAAACTGCGAGCCGTTAAAACTCGAGTGATAGGTGCCTTGCGCATAGACAAATTCCAGCTCGTTGACGATCTTCGGCGAGATCGTCCAAGTCAGGTTGCCGACTACGTTTTTGCCGGGTGAGTCGACGGAGGCAGCCGCCGCGCCGGGGTAGTTATTGCCTGCCCAAAGGCCCATCGGCTCGGTGACCGGCATTACGTCGTTCATACCACGGGCGAAAAAGTGAAGCTTGTCGTTGAAGTAGTGATCGATACGGACGATGTCATTGCGGTAGCTGTTCTCCGATGGGAGGTTGAGGGTCAGCAGTCCGCTGCTGGTTGCATTTGGAGTGAAAAGGTCTTTCAGATAAACCTGAGCATTCTTACTGAACGCAGCCGTCGGAATTGTCGATGTGTTCGTGGCCGGGTCGTACGTCGCCTGTGGATACTGGGCCGTGATGTTGCCCGGGAACACACCCTGAACGTCGTTCGTGGTCGGCGTGGTAATGCTCACGCTGGAGGCCGCTTGTGTGATCTTGTGCCAATCCTCGGACCAGAAGAAAAATGTCTTGTTCTTTGCTTCGTTATAGACCCTGGGAATGTAAATCGGGCCGCCAATCGTAAAGCCGTAGACGTTGTGATGGTTCTCGCCGGCTTTGTTCGGCTGTCCGTTCGCAACCTGGCTGTGCTCGTTGAGCCAATCGTTGGCGTCGAACATGGTGTTGCGCACGTACTCATAACCCTCGCCGTGGAAGGTGCTGCCGCCGCTGCGCGTGGCTACCAGAATCTGGCCGCCGCCCGAACGTCCGTAGCCGGCGTCGTAGTTGCCTCTCTCCAGAGTGATCTCCTGAATGGAGTCCATGCTGGGTTCGTTGACAACCGTGGCGTTGGAGCCGGAGTCGTTGATGTCGGCGCCATCCACCGTCCAGTTATTGGCCGAGGTGCGCGCGCCGTTCACCGAAATCGCGATGCCGGACGAGTTCGGTTCGTCGCCCAACTGGTTAACCACGCCGGGTTGCAGAGTAATCAACTGCTCGAAATTGCGGCTGCTGATCTCGAGTTCCTGAATCTGGACACCCGTGATCGTGCCGGCCTGCCCACCGGTCTCCGTGTCGACCGAAACCGGGTTATCCTCCACGACCACCGTCGTGGAAGTCGACCCGGTCTTGAGCTCGACGTTGAAGGCGTGTTTTTCAGCGACATCCAGAACGATGTTCTTGCCTGTGAACGTCTCGAAACCCTGAGCCGTGACGGTGACTGAATATGTCCCGGCCGTCAGGTTGGTAGCGACATAGTTACCGCTGCCATCCGTCTCCACAACGCGGGCCGTCCCATTGACACCGGCGAGTGCGATCGCGACAGAGGCGCGAGGAATTACTGCACCTGAAGAGTCTGTAACAACGCCGCTGAGCGTGGCTGACAGCTCCTGTGCGCGCGCCATCAGCGGGCTGCACACAAGCAGAATGGCCAACATGCAAAACAGAGTTCGGATTCCCTGGCTCAGACTTCTCAGCTCGAAAGTGCCATTGAACGCCGGGTTGCCGCATCGCGATCCAGACGAGTAATTCGAAGACCTCTCAAAGTGATTGATGATCATCGCGCCTCTCCTTGAAATCCAGTGGTGGTCGATGCGCTCGTTAGGCATCGATGGTTGATTTCTGAGGTCATGGAGCGGAAGACTTGCAGGAAAACTATCGCCCCGGGCTATTCAAAAGAGGCGTGGAACAGAAACGATCGAATGCATCGCAATCATTAACGGGGAGCGATGGTGCCCGCTGCCGGAATTTCGCGATAGACCGTTCTGTCTGCGCATCACATCCATCCAAAGAGGTGGTTCAAATATTGGTTCGCTTGGCCATCTTCATTTACCGGGCCAAGTCTCCTAGCTCTGCCCCTCGCGACAAAGAGCAAACGACCTCGTGAACCGTCGGCCCATGGCGCAAAGCGCAAGAGCAGGTGGCAAGAACATTAACGCCAGGCGCATCCATTAGCAAGCAAAAAGTGACTACATCAAGACAAAATGATCAAGATTGTGGAAAAACTGCTGCCCATGGCGCATTCCGGTACTGACATTAGTAATGCAGATACCTCGTAAGGATCGTATTAAGATCTGAAAGAGAGACTCGATGGGCAGGCCGCCCAGCGCTGCATCCGATTCCGATGTGATTTATATGTTGTTGAATAAAAAATGGATATAATCAACTTCCGCGACCGCTCGGCTCGGCCACGGGCGGATATCCTTTCCCTTCGCCTGGTGTGACTTTTCGGAGCTCGTGTTTTCCAATTGCTCATCAATGATCAAAAGTTTGAGCAATAGTCGCCTTTACCGCCATATTTTAATGGACTATTCCGAGCTTTGATATATGCTCAGAGCGAAAGCGGGATGACCACTGCAAACCATGGATACACCACACGATCTTCCGATACATATTCAATCGCTCGAATGACCAAATTTTGCTCACGCCCCCGGAAAGCATGTGTCCTTGCCATGAAAGTCCCTCTCTTTGAGCTGTGTGTAACGACCTTGGAGGCCGCGCGAGCGGCCGAAAGCGGGGGCGCCGATCGAATCGAGCTTTGCTCCCAGCTTTCCATCGGCGGAGTCACTCCCGGTGTTGACCTGATGACGAAGACCATTGAATCCCTTTCGATTCCTGTCTATGTGCTGATTCGTCCCCGCGCTGGGAATTTCGTATTCTCTCCGACGGAGTTCGACGAGATGAAGCGTCAGATCGAGCAATCAAAGGCCGCTGGGGCCGCTGGTGTCGCCATCGGCGTTCTGCATCCAGATGGTCGCGTGGATGTGGAGAAGACCCGCGAGCTGGTGGAACTGGCCAGACCGATGAAGGCGACCTTTCATCGGGCTTTCGACGAGACGCGAGATATGGCTGAAGCCCTCGAGGATGTGATTCGTTGTGGCGTCGACTGCTTGTTGACCTCGGGCGGCGAACCCGACGTGCTCACGGGCGCAAAGTCGATTGCAAGGGTGCGCAAACTGGCGGCCGGGCGGTTGGATGTCATGGCCGGGGGTGGGCTGCAGCTAAACAGTCTCGTCGAAGTTTTGCGCCGAAGTGGGGTCACGCATCTCCATGGATCGTTGTCCCGCCCCTATGCCGCGAACGGCGATCGGGGCCCGGCGCGAAATGGGCAGCACGCGCACTCTGGCCCGCTGGTTCTGGAGGCAGATGTACTCGAGGCGGTCCGCCTTTTGCATCGGGAGTTCGCGACCCGGAAATTTCAAACAAAGGTTGCGCAATAAGAGCAGAGATAAACGCAAGCCTTCGGAGCGGACTCCTAATTATCCAAAATTGCGATCCGTTCGGTGGTCTATACCCGGATCACACGAATTCCCTGGCGTTCAAATGGGGCGACTGTCTCGACAGAAGCGCCGGTATCGGTGATCAATATATTGATGTCGCCGGCTGGGCAGATGAAAGCAGGGCTGACATTGCCAAGCTTGCTGGAATCGGCTGTAATGATCACCTGCTTGGCCTGCTTGAGCATCTTCCGGTAGACCAAAGCCTCGTCGGTCTCGAGGGTCGTGGCGCCGCGCTCGGCGTCGAGCCCGGTCACACTCAAAAACACCTTGTCCATATAGACGTTATCGAGGAAGGTGAGCGCCGCATTGCCTGTAAGCGAGAACGACCAGGCCCACGGGCTCACGCCGCCGGTCACATAGGTGCGTATACCGGGCTGGTTGCAAAGCTCCATGCCGATATTAATGGCATTGGTCACGACTTGAATCTTTTCGCGGTGGCGCAGGCTGCGTCCGACATGCGTCGTGGTTGTGCCCGCCGTCAGGCCGACGGTCTCGTTGGCCTGGACCAATTCGGCCGCCGCCAAACCGATGCGGCGCTTCTCTGTGGCGTGACGTTGTTCACGTGCTAAAAAGGAGCTGTCAAAGCGAAAAGGCTCGTAAAGCAAGGGTTCGACTAGCGTTGCGCCGCCGTGGGTACGGCGAATCAGACCCCGCCCTTCCAGTCGCGCCAAGTCGCGTCGAATACTGGGTGCAGAGGATCCTGCGGCAACAAGAATCTCCTCGATCGTTGCGGTGCCGGTTTTAAGAAGCAACTTAATGATCTTTTCGGAGCGCTGACTGAGCGAGTCGGACATGCCTTGCCGATTGTATCCCCAGCATCATGGAGTGCAGAACTACATTCTGTATTCCTTTGAAGATTTTCCGATCATTTCCCTTGAAGTGTTCAACATATTGATCTATTCCGCCCCGTATAATCGCAATGAACGCCCAACGGCGATGGGGAATGCCCTGATCCTGAAGAGAACCTTATATCGCTGGCTTAATCCGCCTCGGATTTCTCCGACGACGCGCATCCAATCGGGAAATTATCCTCAACGGCCACCGGCAGCTCGATTTGATTGTGGACTCCAAGCATGCATCTCAGCGATTCCGCGGGCGCAGGGAACCCCGCAGTTAGCCGAAAAGCAAGCAATGAGCTATACGAGGCGCAGGAAGTTGTTCGGGGCGATACCTGCGCCGGGGAAGACGAGGTCAAGGTTGCTGGCGCTGAGGGTGCGCGAGACGACTTCGCCGAGGACTTCGCGGTAGTCGGTGGTGAGTGCGAGGTCGCGGCCTTCGTTGAGCTGCTCGTTGTCAAGGCCGGGCCAGCGGCCGTAGACCTTGCCGCCTTTTACTTCGCCGCCGAGCACGAACATCGCATTTGCATGGCCGTGGTCGGTGCCGCCGGTGCCGTTTTCGCGGGCGGTGCGGCCGAACTCCGACATGGTGACGAGCGTGACGTTGGCCGCGCCATCGCCGAGGTCGCGCCAGAAAGCTCCGATGCTGTCGGAAAAATCCTTCAGGCGATTGGAGAGCTGGCCGTTCACGCTGCCTTGATTCTGATGCGTGTCCCAACCGCTTACGTCGGTGAAGGCCGCTTCAACGCCGAGGTTGGCTTTGAGCAGTTGCGCAATCTGCTTCATGTTGTTCCCGAATTCTGAGTTCGGATAATTCGCTCCGGCGCTGGGCGTGTATTGGCCAGGGTTGGCGGCGCGCAGCATCTTGACGGCTCCGAAGGTCTCTTCTCCGGCGGGATGAAAGATGCGGTCGCCGCTGTCGCCATACATCGCCTCAAACGCGTTGGCTGCGGGCGAAGGAGCAGGACCGCGGCCGCCAATGGCAAAAGAATTCAGATTGCTTAGCGCGATTGCGGGAATGCTGCCCGCCAGCGTGCGGGGCACATCGGCTCCGAGGGCAACGGCGCGGAAAGGCGTGTGGCTGCAGTCGCAGCGAATGTCTTCTGACTGCAGGGCGCGGTTGAGCCAGCCATCCTGCGTGCTCTTGAGGCCCGGAGTGCCGGATTCCATGTAGTCCTGCGCGTCGAAATGGGAGCGGGACATATCGGGAGAGCCGACAGCGTGAACGACCGCGAGATGGCCTTGATCGAAGAGCGGCTTGAATGAGGAAAGAGATGGATGCAAGCCGAAGAATCCATCGAGATCGAGAACCTGGTTCTGCGGGATGGCGATGCTGGGGCGCATGGAGTAATAGTTCTTCTCGCGATAGGGGACGACGATGTTGAGGCCGTCGGCTGCGCCGCGCTGGAAGATGACGACAAGACGGCGATTGGGCGCGGCCAAAGTCTGCGCCATCACGGAGCGAACCAAAAAGCTGGGAATTGCGGTTGTGCCTGCGACCGCGAGGGCGCCGTTACGAAGAAAGAATCGCCGATTCATCTGCTGCATAAAATCTCCTAACGACGCTGGAACTCCGGTGAGCCAAGCAGGAGTCCGGCGAGCACCTGGTCCTGGCGTTCGAGAGTCGAGGCCTGCGCGCGCAAGGCTGGCCGCTGTGCGGCAATTTGCTGGGTTGAAGCGCCTTGCGGAAGTTGCGCGCTTTGCTGTTGGAATTGCTGGAGGACCGCAGAGCGGGTTGAATCACTGATGCCGCCTGCGACCAGCAGAGATTCGAGGCGCGACTCCTCCGATTCGGCGGTTACGTCGTCTATCGCCAGCATCGTACCGGCACTGTCGTCCGCTTGCGGAGTCCAGGACGCAGTAATGCCAGGAAGCCTGTTGGCGGCGAGACTCAGCGCAAAGTTCATGCGGTCGACCAGCGCGCCCGTGCTAACCCAGTCCGATGCTTTCCAGTTGTAGCCGGTCGGAGGGACGCATCCGTAGAGCGTCATGCCGAGGGTGCGAAGTTCGTTGGCGATGGGGCGCAGATTGTCGATGTTCGCGTCGCTGGCGCGCACTGCGGAGACGACGTACTCGATGGGCGTCTTTACCTTCGCACGATAGACACTTGTGGACCAGAACTCCGGCGAGTGATAAAGCGTCTTGAGCACGGCGGAGATGTCGCCGCCGCTGGAGAGATAGGTCTTGGCCATGCGGTCAATGAGCGATTGTGGGGGATCGTCGCTGACGAAACGGACGGCGATTTTGCGTGAGATGAATTGGGCTGTCGCGGGGCGCGTAGCCAGGAAGTGAAGCAGGTCGCGGCCTTCCTGTTCGCCATGATCTTTGAATTTCTCGCCGAGCGCTTTTTTGGTTCCCGGTTCGTGGCGATTGGGATCGAACTCGAATCCGCCGCCGCGCT
>Ga0181535_10002971_pt1 | contig 20051 bp, 20 predicted proteins | sample PEATcosm2014_Bin_44_FD_119774 | JGI IMG/M metagenome (GOLD analysis project Ga0181535, IMG submission 119774) | Peatland microbial communities from MTU Mesocosm Facility, Houghton, MI, USA - PEATcosm2014_Bin17_30_metaG | ecosystem: Environmental > Terrestrial > Soil > Wetlands > Peat | place... | reverse complement strand
TTGCTGATCATCCGGCTCGTTCGTGGCGGAGGCGGATGGCGCGGAAGTTGGGGGAGGCGCTGGTAAGCCGGCCGCTTGATGAGCCGCAAACTTTTGCGCGCATTTTGGGATGTGTTCATGGTTTGGGCTTGCTCACATAAAGGCCGTGCTGCTGCCGCATCCATCACACGCCGCGCGAGGCGTGTTCTTGACGCCTATCTTTCAACGATCAGAGTCGACAACGCGTCGAACGCGCCAATTTTCCGCAATCGGTCCGGATGTGCCTATTCCAAGGTTACGCTCGGCGATGACTTCCGAGACATACGCGCGATTGTGTTCGGACCGGGAGAAACCCAGACGCTGGACGACTTCCGCCGGTCCGGTGCCGTCGAGGCGCTGCGCGGCGGCGCGAGCGCGGAGATCATCGGGAACAAGCTCGCTAATGACTTCGCTTCGTCAGCGAATTCGCAGAAAACCTATGCGCCGGCCGATCTGAAAGCGGTTCGCCAGGCCGGCGAGGCAAGGTGCAAAGGACGAACAAGATGAGCGCAAAAGCTTACCAGAAGTTGGAATTCCAAATTTCCGCCGGTCAGTGAATATTTGGAAAGATTCGTCAACGTATTGATTAAATGGCGAGAGAGACGGGACTTGAACCCGCGACCTCCGGCGTGACAGGCCGGCGCTCTAACCAACTGAGCTACTCCCCCGCATTGGAGCGGTACGACCCCGAACTCGGATACCTGCCGGATAGGATAGGCGCGGGGCCAAGTCAAGCGCGGGGCCAAGTCCTGGCACCGGGTGAATCCTGTCCGTCCACTGGACTGGCCTTCTGGTTGTCGTACATTGAGGGGCGGTGACCATTAAGATATTATACAATGACTTTTGACCGATTGCAGCGGAGATTTAGCTCAAAAAGGCCCTTTAACCATCATCGCCAAAAGTTGAATTTGTATCCTTACTGGGTTTTGTCTCAAAAACGCTTACTTAAGTTGTATTTTGACAAGGCGATTCAGTAAAGTCTGGGATCACCCGGCGAACAAGCGTAAGGCCTTGTTCCTGTCATCCTGGAACTGTTCAATTGCCCGGGTTGGAGAGGACGAGACGGATTTCAGTATTTTGAGCGCGAAGCCAATCAGGGAAAAGATGTTTCGCGGCGCGTCGTCACTTCGATTTGTGTAGCCGTCCTCGCCGAGAATGACGTCATTGTTTCGATGCAGGATCTCTATGCCCCAATGGCCGCGATTGGCGGACAAGAGGGCTTCGGGGCGATGCCTCGCCATCCGGAAAACGGGCGATCAGATAGATGACTTCCGTCTCGGGCTCCTTCCATTGGCCGTTCTTCTTGCCTTGCCGGAAGCGCGTGACGCGGCAGATGTGTTTCACGCTCGACCAATCGTTCTCGATGCCAGCGGCGTTTGCTGGAAGCCCGTCGAGCGAACGCCGTTCGATACGCCCATGTGCCTTTTGGACAACGCGCTCAAACGAGACGAGTGGGATAAACCGGCCCGTTGAAAGCCGTTGCGATATTCTCCCGTAGGTTCTCCTGATTGTCCTTGACCGGAAATACGTAGCCGCCGCCTTTCCCGGCGATCTTCGCCACGCTCGATTTTTGCCAGAACATCGCGTCGCCGGTAACGATTTTGTCCTTCAAATCGAGCGGGTCCAGAAGCTTCAATGCATCAGGACGCGAGGCCTCGTTGCCGAGAATGGATTGCGAACCCGCGCAAAACGCCGGCAACATGCGTCACATGGCCATCGCCGTCCTTGCTGGCGCGCACCGTCTTGCCGTCGATGGCGATGTGACGCTGATCCTTGCCTTCGGCGCAACACGCGGCGCCCAACGCCCGCGCGCGCCCGTCGATGGCGCGCCGGGTTTCGGTAAGCGTCGCATGACGGGGCGTCACGCTTTTTGTAAAGACGGGCGCCAGGCGCTGACGTTTGTTCAGGCCACGCCCCAAATGAAACGCCGCCAACATTCTGCGTTGTCCACAGAAAAGCGACACCACGATCAGCCCAAAATCGACCATAGAAAATCGTACTGACCTTGCCTACCGCGCGGGTCGGGCACGTTCTGACTGAGATGACGCGACAGAAGCGGCGCCAGCCCGGGATCACGCAGCCCTGGACGGCGGCCCGGCGAGACCGCGTTTGCGCAAAAGCGCGTCTGGCTTGGCCATTCGGCCCCGAAACGCTTTAAAGGCCTCTTCCGGATCGCGGCTGTATCCCGAGGCGTAAACATGGTCACGCAGCTTCCGGGCAAGCGCGGAATCGAAAATATCGCCGCTTTCCTCGAAAGCTTCGAAACCATCGGCATCGAGAATTTCCGACCAGAGATAGCTGTAATAGCCGGCCGAATAGGACTCCCCCGAAAAGATATGTTGGAAATGCGGTGTGCGGTGGCGCATGATGATCGATGCGGGCATGCCGAGCTTTTCGAGGTGCTTCGTCTCGAAGGCTACAATATCAAGCGCCTCCGTGTCCGGCTCAAGATGCAGTGCCAGATCGACCAGCGCCGAAGCGGTATATTCGACCGTTGCGAAACCTTGATTGAACTGGCGCGCCGAGAGCAGCTTCTGCAACAGCGCCTCCGGCATGGGCTCCCCCGTCTCGTGGTGGCGGGCGAATCGGCGCAATACCTCCGGCTGCTCCAGCCAATGTTCGTAAAGCTGCGACGGAAATTCAACGAAATCTCGGGCGACATTGGTCCCGGAGAGCAACGGATATGTCACATCCGACAACATGCCGTGCAGCGCGTGGCCGAACTCATGAAACAGCGTGTGGGCATCGTCGAAGCTCAAGAGGCAGGCTTCTCCCTCGGCGGCCTTGGCGAAGTTCAGCACATTGATGACGATTGGCTGTACATCTCCGTCGAGCTTGCGCTGCTCGCGGAAGGAACTCATCCAGGCGCCGCTCCGTTTGGACGGCCGCGCGAAATAATCGCCGATGAAAAGCGCGATCTGTTGGCCCTCTTGTCCCTTGACGGTCCAGGATCGCACGTCGCGATGATAAAGCGGAATGTCCTTGCGCTCGGTGAAGGAAAGACCAAACAGCCGGTGTGCGGTGTAAAACGCCGCCTCGATTATTTTGTCGAGTTGGAAATAGGGCTTGATTTTGGCTTCATCGTGATCGAACGAAGCTTTGCGGCGTTTATCGGCGTAATAGCGCCAATCCCATGGCGCCACCTTGAAATTTCCGCCATCGTCAGCGGCGATCGTCTGCAAGGCCTCCTCTTCGCGCAGAGCTTGCTCGAGGGCCGGCGCCCACACGGACTGCAAAAGGCCAAGCGCTTCTTGAGGGGTTTTCGCCATCGTGTCGGCAAGCCGGAAATGCGCGAAACTCTCATGGCCCAAAAGCTTTGCACGCTCCGCCCGTAACTTCACCATTTCGGAGGCAATGGCGCGATTGTCGGTGACCCCGCCGCTCTCCCCGCGGCGCGCCCAGGCGGCGAACGCCTTTTCCCGCAAATCGCGGCGCGCTGAGAACTGGAGGAAAGGCTCGATGCTTGATCGCGAAAGGGTAATGCCATATTTGCCGGGAAGGCCGCGGTCGGCAGCGGTCCGCGCCGCGGCGGAGACGAGGGCTGCGGGCAGGCCCGCGAGATCCTCCTGCGAAGAGAGAACCAGCATATAGGCCTTTTCATCGGCAAGCACGTTTTGGCCGAATTGCGTGCCGAGCGTGGCAAGCCTCTCGCTGATCGCGGCGAGCCTCGCCTTGGTTGCCTCCAGCAGGCCGCCGCCATTGCGCACAAAGACGATGTAATAACGGTCGAGAACCCTTAGCTGTTCAGTGTCGAGGCCAAGTTCGCTCTTACTCGCATGGAGCGCGGCGATGCGCTGAAACAGCGCGTCGTTCAAATAGATTTCGCTTCGATGCCGGGCTAATTTTGGCGCGATTTCCCGTTCGATCGCCTCGAATTCATCATTGGTGTCGGCTCCCGCGAGATTGAAGAAAACAGCGGAAACACGTTTGAGGTCGCGGCCGCTTCGCTCCAGCGCTTCGATCGTATTTTTGAAGGAAGGCGGGGCCAAATTGGCGGCGATTGCCGCAACCTCGGCTGCAGCACCTGCCAGCGCAACCTCGAAGGCCGGCTCAAAATGGCTTGGTGTCAGGCCATCGAAGGGCGGCGCTTCAAAAGGCCCTGTCCAGGGTGCAAGCAGCGGGTTTTCCGCCAGCGAATTGAGTTTATCCATGGTGCGGATTTTCCAATTCTTGCCAATACTTGAGGAACTTCTACTATCATAGCAAGAAAGTTGGCTTTTCTCCAACAGCGCCTTGTCTCTGCTCGCCTGGATAACGCGTAAACTTTGCGCTCACTTCCGCGTTTAAATATAAGGGCGCCTTGAAAAATATCCATTTCTGGTGTGATTACCGGCTCTTCGAATTGGGTGTGAAAATTATCGGGATCGAAGCCGCTATAGAGTTAGTGAAGCGAGTCGATGTTCTCTGAGCCTTAGGCTACCGCGAAGTAATTCTCTATGGCCACTGGTATCGTATCATCGTTCATAGTGCGGTTGGGATGCCACCTCCTGCCTCTCGTAGCAACCCATCGAGCCAATAGGGCCTTCAGCACCGGCGCGGACTTCCGCTATGGTTAGTTCAAAGTTTTGGCCTTGAGCTTTGCGGAGGGTTCCCATAGGGCCTCGTGCTCAACGGCTATCCGGGCGATTTGCAGGGCCGCTTCGGTCGCGTCACGGAACTTGAGGCTCAGGCGGATAAGCTCTTTGCCGGGGTAATGCTGCTTCAGGTCCTGAAGAACGCGACGCTAATACCAAAGGGAATCATCGGATTTTCGGCGGTGCAGGTAGAGAATCTTGACCTTGAAATAGTTACCCCGAATGAGCATCCGTATCACAATTTGTATCACAAAGGTAGGCGCTGCGTTCTCGTTAACCATCAGTAAACACAAAGGAATTTGTAGATATCTTGGTGCGGCCAAGAGGACTCGAACCTCCACTGGTCTCCCAACTAGCACCTCAAGCTAGCGCGTCTACCAATTCCGCCATGGCCGCAATTGTCTGCCCACTGAAATGCGCGAAAGTCCCGCAAGGGCAGGCGCGTCGTCTAACAAATCGGCGCCAGGGTAGCAAGGCCGGGCTGGGGCTTGCGTTTGTGGAACAGGAAGGTGCGCTTTTGCTTGCCTGCGGTTATCATGAGCTCATGCTGCATGAAAAACCGGCGCGGCGCATATTGCCCCGCGTCGCCTCCTTGGTCGAATGGCAGGTTTCGGACGGGTTGGTGCCTTATACAGACGCCGTGGCCTTCATGGAGGCTCGCGCCGAAGCCATCGCTGCGGGCGAAGCAGGCGAACTCGTCTGGCTCCTCGAACATCCGCCGCTTTATACGGCGGGAACATCCGCGCGGGAGGTGGATCTCTTGGAGGCGCGTTTTCCTGTCTATAAGAGCGGACGTGGCGGTCAATTCACCTATCATGGGCCGGGCCAGCGCATCGTCTATGTCATGCTCGATCTCAATCGCCGGAACCCCGATCTGCGGGCATTCATCTGCGCGCTGGAGGCGTGGCTCATTGCCGCATTGGCAGTTTTCAATGTAAAGGGCGAGCGGCGAGGCGATCGCATCGGGGTCTGGGTCGCGCGGCCGGATAAGCCGCACGGCTCAGGCGGCGAGATCGCCGAGGATAAGATCGCGGCAATCGGAATCAGGGTCCGGCGCTGGGTCTCTTTCCACGGCATCGCGCTGAATGTCGCGCCGGCTCTCTCGCATTTTGCTGGAATCGTGCCGTGCGGGATTGCGGCCGCGCATTTTGGCGTAACAAGCCTTCACGATCTTGGCGTGCGCGCAAGCATGGGCGAGGCCGACGAGGCGCTGCGTACAACATTCGCGCCTATTTTTGGTAAGACGAAGCGCCTTTGAAGAACCGCCTCAATCCCGTCCATTCGGCTCGATGAGGAGGTCGAGCGGATAGCCTTGAAAGGCCTTGTCGACGGCGAGCACGACATGGCCGTGGAATTTCTCGACGCCCAATTCGTCTCGGCTCATAAAGTCGCTGAGCTCGTTGTAATGCTCGATATCGCGGCAAAGCACCCGCATCAAATAATCGATCCGGCCGCCGATTTTGTAGCATTCCAAAACTTCGTCGCGTTTGCGGATCGCGGCCAGAAAACGCTCGAAATCGGTTTCGCGGTGGTTTTCGAGGATCACTTCGACGAGAAGCATGACCGTGCTGGAAATTTTCGAAAGGTCGAAATCGGCGATGTAGCGCCTGATCAGACCCAGTTTTTCGAGCGATTTGACCCGCTCCAGGCATGCGCTCGGTGATAGATGTACAGATTCGGCGAGGTGCACATTGCTGATTCTCGCATCGAGCTGAAGCCGCTTTATGATTTTGAAGTCCATTTCATCAATCATCTGCCGGTGCGTCATGGCTTTCTCATGTGTCGCTGAACGGGAGCGATTATGAACGATAACAGACGTTTGGCCTCAGTCAGTAAGGTGCTGGCGCATTTTCGCGTGCAAATAGCGGATTTTCGCGGATATTCTGCTGCAAAACAGTCCATTTTCCGGGGCAAGATCGCCCGAATCGGTGCGATAATTGCTCGGAAAAAGCAAAGATGATAGGAGGCCGCCGTGTCCTTGCAAAGCCCGCTCACCGCGCAAGGCGTGATCGCACGCGAAGACCGTTTTGGCTCGAAAAATTATGCCCCACTCCCGGTTGTCTTGGCGACAGGCGCGGGCGCGCATCTCTTCGATACTAGCGGTAAGCGGTATATCGATATGATGAGCGCCTATTCGGCGGCGAGTTTCGGGCATCTGCATCCGCGTCTGGTGCAAGCCCTGAAAAATCAGCTCGAACGCTTGGATATCGTCTCAAGAGCCTTTTATTCGGATAATCTCGGGCTCTTCTGCGAGGAACTCGCGGGGCTCACCGGTCTCGATGCATGCCTGCCGATGAACACCGGCGCCGAGGCGGTCGAGACCGCGATCAAGGCCGCGCGCCGCTATGGCTACGGCCGGCTTTCGATCCCCGAAGGCAAAGCGGAAATCATCGTTGCCGCAAACAATTTCCACGGCCGCACGACGACAATCATTGGCTTTTCCAGTGAACCCTCCTATGCGCGCGGCTTCGGGCCTTTTGCGCCGGGGTTCGTCACGGTGCCGTTTGGCGACGCCAAGGCGGTGGAGGCGGCGATTGGTCCTTGCACGGCCGCCGTTCTCATCGAGCCCATTCAGGGCGAGGCAGGAATCATCGTGCCGCCCAATGGATATCTGGCAAGCCTCCGGCAGATCTGTGATCGCCATGGTATTTTGCTGATTTTCGACGAGGTGCAGTCAGGATTCGGGCGGACCGGGCGGAATTTTTGCTTCGAGCATGAAAACGCCAGGCCCGACGGTCTCATCCTTGGCAAGGCGCTTGGCGGCGGCCTGATCCCTGTCTCCGCCTTTGTCGCGCGGCGCGCCGTCATGGATGTGTTCGATCCCGGCAGCCATGGCTCGACCTTCGGCGGCAATCCGCTCGCCGCGGCGGTGGCGCGCGAGGCGATTGAGATTCTCCAGGATGAGGATCTGGCGCTTCGCAGTCACGTGCTGGGGAAAACCTTGATCAGTGCGCTTTCCGGCATCGGCCATCCGGCCATTGTCGAGGTTCGCGGCAAGGGGCTGTGGGCCGGGGTCGAGCTCGATCCCGCGCGCGCTGGAGCTGCGGATGTGTGTCTTGCGATGATGCGGCGCGGTGTTCTGACTAAGGAGACGCATGACAGCGTGGTTCGCTTCGCGCCGCCGCTCGTCATCGATGAAGCCGATCTTTTGGCTGCGGTCGAGATCTTCTATGATGCGCTCGAGGAAATTGCCGGCCGCCGTGCCGTGGCTTGAGTGGAATGACATCGGTGAGGGGAACCCGGGTGACGCGGGCGTCCGCGTGGTTTCTTGACAAATGAGCCGCGATTCGTATGGTCGCGGCCTGCTCATCACATCCAGGCTTGGCTGGGACTGCGCGATTGCGCTGCATTAGAGGAATTTTACAATGGCCAAGGCCGCAATGATCAAGATCAAGCTTTTGTCCAGCGCGGACACGGGCTATTTCTATGTGACCAAGAAGAACGCCCGCACCAAGACGGAAAAGCTGGCGTTCAAGAAATATGATCCGGTTGCCCGCAAGCACGTCGAATTCAAGGAAACCAAAATCAAATAGTCTGGTTTGCTTGAAGGTTACACACTTGAGCTGAAGCGCGTGGCGAGAGCCCCGAGATAGGCGCCGCGCGCTTCCGGCAGGGCTTGGCCGCGCGGCGCGAAAAGATCGCGAGCTAAAAAAAAGCCGGTCAGTTGAAAACCATCCAGGATGTCGGCGGGAGGCGGATCGTTCTCCCCATGTCCGTTGCGCAGAAACGCCGGCAGCGGCAGAAGCCGGGTTTTGTAAGCTTCGCCCGCCGCCTTCGAGACAGCGCGGCCGGACTTTGGCGACACGTAAATGAGATCCTTGGTGACGCCCGTCGCCGCGCAGCTCTCAAGATCGAGGCCAAACCCCATCTGGGACAGAATCTCAGCCTCGAAGCGAACGATTAAGGGAGCTAAATTCTCGGATCTGTCGACGCTGCCGGCAATGCGCACCGCCGTATCGTAAAGTGCTGGATGCGGGTCGCGCTCGGGGCCAAGGCGGAGAAGCGCCGCAACGAGACAAACTGCGTGTAGTGCTTCCGCGCTCGCCATCAAGCGCGCGGTGCGCAATTGCATGGGCTCGACCGAAAATGTGCCGAGATGCTCGTCGAGCCGCGCCCGCCACACGAATTCAGCATGATTGCCGGGTTGCAACAGGGGTTGCATGCGCTTGGAGCGGCCGCCCCGGACCAGCCCGAAGTGACGGCCATGCGTGCGGGTCATCGCCTCGACGATGACACTCGTCTCGCCATGTTTTCGTGTGCCGAGGATAAGGCCGTCGTCCCGCCATTCCATATGTGACGCCTGTCAGGGAATGAGCACGGTCGCGCCCGTGGTCTCGCGGCCTTCCAGCGCGCGATGAACATTCACCACATCGTCGAGCGGCCGCGTCTGGCGCAGCGGAATTTTTACCGTGCCGCTCGCGACAACGCGGAAAAGTTCGCGGGCCATTTTCTCGAGATCCACGCGTTTCGCCGAATAGGTGTGGAGGGAAGGGCGGGTGGCAAAGAGGGAGCCTTTCGTTGACAGGAGCCCGAGGTTGAAGGCTTCGATCTGCCCCGAGGCCGAGCCGAAGCTCACGAACAGTCCAAACGGCCTGATGCAATCGAGCGAAGCTGGAAAGGTCGCTTTGCCCACGCCGTCATAGACCACATCGCAGAGTTTTCCCTTGGTGATTTCTTTCACACGCGCGGCAAAATCCTCCTCGCGGTAGAGTATCACATGCTTGGCTCCGGCCTTTTTGGCGAGCTTGGCTTTTTCGGCCGAGCCCACCGTCCCGATCACAGCCGCACCGAGCGCCTTTCCCCACTGGCAGAGGATCAAGCCGACCCCGCCCGCCGCCGCGTGAACCAGTATGGTATCACCCGCCTTCACCTTAAAAGTCCGGCGCAGCAAATATTGCGCGGTGAGGCCTTTCAGCATGATCGCGGCGGCGCCCTCATAGGAAATGCTCTTCGGTAATTTGACGAGTCGGTCCGCCGCGATCACCCGCTCCCCGGCATAAGCGCCCAAGTTCGTCGCGTAGGCGACGCGGTCGCCAAGCTTGAAATCCTTCACGCCCGCGCCAAGGCCAATGATTTCGCCAGCAGCCTCATTGCCTGGCGTGAAAGGAAGCGAGGCGACGGGGTAAGCCCCGCTGCGGAAATAGGTGTCGATGAAATTGACGCCGATCGCATGGTGGCGGAGATGCACTTCTCCACGCTTGGGGGAGGGCGGTTCGATATCCTCGATCCGCATGACCTCCGGCGCGCCGGTTTCGAAAACGCGGACAATTTTGGTCATAGCGTCGAGGCCCTTCGCTCTGTCAGGGGCGGGTTCGCACGTTCCGTTGCGGAGTTATGGGAATAGGTCTCCCACGCTGGCTCATAAGTATCATCCGCTTGATCGCCCCATGTCATCCAGCCGGGGCGAACACCGCGGCCGAAGAGTTCCAAATAGGGGCCACGCGAACAGGATTCAATGAGCGGATATTGCTCATCGGGCTTGCGCGAATGTTCACGCTTTCGTGTCGCCAGATAATTCACCTGCGTCCGGCCAGGTGCCAAGGTGCGGGCATTTTTTCCCCGCGTGCCGAACAAAATTATTTCGGTCACGTTGCGAAAATAAAAGCCGACACCGCGGCCATCGGATCCGCCATCTTTGCGGATCTTGTGCCAAACGATATTGGCTTTGTAGGTAAAGCCCCATGCGGCCATGACGGCAAGCCCATCGGGCAAGAGCGCGTTGGGACACCACAGATAAAGATGCGCGGTTGGGGCTGCGATCCCAGCCAGTGGCAATCCGCAAATCTCTTCGATAGCCATTGTGGAATAGCGGGCAAGGCGCCGGTGCTCGGGCGCGACTTTTCCCGTCTTATTTTGAAAGCGCCAGGGCGGGTCCGCCAAAATGGTTTTAAACTGGTTGCCCGCCGTGGCATTGAGGAGATCCAAGGCGGGATTGGAATGCTTGGCCCTGGCGTTCACCCAATGATCCCGCTTGCTGCGCCCCAATTTTGGACGGATTGATTCGCTGTGTTTAGGTAAATCTATTTAGCCAGCGAATACGCCGTTGAGCAATGAGCGTGGAACAAATAGCAGTGGCAAAGCTACACGTCGCTTTCAGCCAGCATGGCGGCGATTTCCGCCTCGCACACAAGCACGCCTTCGACGAAGGCGCGGCCCTGGTACCACCACATGGTACGGCGCCGGTTGGTCTTGGTCATGTGGAACTCGACGCGATCGCCCGGAGTGACCGGCTTGCGGAATTTGGCCTTGTCGATACTCATGAAATAGACAAGAGGCGGCTTTTTGCCTGGGGCATGTGCGTTGACACATAAAACCCCGGCGGTTTGAGCCATGCCCTCGATCAGGAGAACGCCGGGCATGATCGGACGCTCCGGGAAATGCCCTTGAAATTGCGGCTCATTAATGCTGACATTCTTGATACCGATACCGAATTCGTCGCCGCGTGCCTTAATCACACGGTCGATCATCAAGAACGGATAGCGGTGGGGCAGGGATTTCAACAAGCGCAGAACGTCGAATGTCTCGATCGTTGCCGGCTCCGCCTCGCTCATGGTGTCCCTTCCCAAATATGTATGATCTGCTTGATTGTCATATGTTGCCGGATCGCAAATCCCCTTGCAGCATGCCGGAATCGAAAGCCAGTCAGCTCGCTTAAGGTCAAGCGTCAAAGCCGGCAAAATCTTCGAGCCGCGCGCCGGCGGGTAAACCGGCTTGCGAGGGGATGACGCAATGGCGTCCAATCGCAGCATTTTCTGCGATCCGCGCGAGATTGCCAATTCGTGTGTCTTCCCCAATGACGGTATCGCCTGCCGCGCCGCGATCGATTGTTGCGTTGGCGCCGACTTCGACTCCGTTTTGAATAATGACCCGGCCTATTCCCAGCGTCTTGGGAAGCCCGGGCGGAACAAGAGCAGCGCCGGCAACGCGGAAATCGATGCCGGACTGGCCGATGCGCGCGCCAGGATGTATAATAACCTTGTCGCCGATCAGCGCATGGCTGATCGTGACTTGCGGCCCGATCAGGCAATCGCGGCCGATACGGACATTGGAGCCTATCACGCTGTTTGCACCGATGATCGAACCGGTGCCGATTTCGGCACGCGGACCAATGACCACGCCTGGATCGACGATCACGCCTTGTTCAAGCCGTGCTTCTGAATGGATCGAAGCACCCGGATTGATTCCCGCCGTACCCAATAAGGATTTTGGCCGGATCGCCTGCGGGAAAATTCTTTGCAAGGCGAGCGCGAATCCGCGATAGGGCTCGTCCATCACAAGCGCAAATGTCGCTTTCGGCACGTGTGCCGCGTACCCCGGCGGGACGAAGCACGCAGTGGCACGACTACTCTCCAAGAACACTAGGTCTTCTGGAGAATCGAGAAAGGTAAGCTCGCCAGGCCCCGCCTCATCAAGAGGCGCGACCCCGCTGATGATGGCTGACAGATCCACGCTCTCAATAATTGCCGCGCCGCTGCAAGCCACGATATCGGCGAGCAAAGTCCTTTCGGCGCGTGGGAAGAACTTCGGTTCGCTCATGCAAGACACTCCCCGCCGGCCCCATCCGCGACCCGCAAGGAATGATTTGCAAGACCGGCGCGGTCAGACTTGAAAAACCCTAGTCAATTTCCCTGCGGCAAGGGTTTGCTGCGAGCAGCACGTATCGGGTTGGACGGGCGTATGTCAGAAAGTGGTGCCGCCGGAGAAACGGAAGAACTGGGTTTGATCGTATTGGCTCTTGGTAATGGCCTTGGCGAAGTCAAATCGTATCGGCCCGAGCGGCGACGCCCAGATAAGCGACGCACCAGCGGAGGTGCGAAGCATTGACGTGTCGCCGCCGACGGTGATGCAATTGCCCTGTGTAAAGTACGGCGGGTAGTCGTTTGGGGTGCATACCCCATTCGGGCTGAAATTCGTGCGGCCAGTAAAATTATACAACGTTCCGGCATCTGCGAAGATGGCGCCCTTCAGGCCGATATCCCTTGGCAGGCCATATATAGGGAACTGCACTTCGAGGCTGCCACCGTAATAGACGGTGCCGCCGAGCGGGTTGCCCTGGGGGTCGCCGGACCCTATGTCGCGCGGACCGATGCCGCTTGGCGCAAATCCGCGAACGAGGCTTGGGCCCATATTGAAATTGTCGACGATGCGCAATTGGTTACCGCCCCAGGCCGCCAGATCACCGCCTTGCAAATGCACAAGCCCGACGATTTGGTCGTATATCTCATGATAATACCGGATATCGCCGGTGGTGCGCACGAAGCGATCGTCGCCACCTGCGCCGGCTACGTCCTGACGCAATTCGGCGAAGAAGCCATTTGTCGGATTCCGATTGTTGTCGAGCGTATTAAAGTTAATGGTATAGCCGAGCATCGAGGTGAGAAAGGGTCCCTGTGCCTCCTTGAGCGCCAAAGAGGCCTCGCCATTCGTCAAGCAGTTGTACCAGTAATTCGGAGCAACACCGGTGCCATTGAATCCCGGTGTTGTTCCCCAAACTGGATCGGTACAATCGTCGTAGGGTCGCACCGAATTGTTGGGAATGGAGATATCCGTGCGGTAAAGTGAGTATCTAGGTGCGAACGTCAGGTTTTCCGTTATAGGCAACCCGAAGCGCAGAGCACCACCGATCGTAGTGTTGCTGTAGTAAGAGTATTGCCAGGGATCGCTCTCCTTCGCGTAGAGATCGAAGCCCGCCGCGATCCGGTTGCCAAGAAAATACGGTTCGGTAAAAGTGAAATTGACGCCGCGGCTATACTGCCCCTCGGAGACCCCAAGTTTTACATATTGGCCGCGCCCCATGAAATTGGTTTCAGTTACCGAGACATCGGCAATGAAACCGTCAGAGGTCGAATAACCGCCGGACAGAGACAGCGAGCCGGTCGGCTGATCCTCGACCTCGACGACAACGATCACACGGTCGGGCGTCGATCCCGGTTCGTTGGTGATCTTCACCTTTTTGAAATAGCCGAGATTGTTGAGCCGCCGCTCGGCCCGGTCCATATACACGCGATTATAGGCGTCGCCTTCGCCGATTTCGAATTCGCGCCGGATTACATAGTCGCGCGTCCTGGTATTACCCCGCACGTCAATGCGTTCGATATAGACACGTGGGCCGTCTTCGAGGACGAAGGCGATGGTCACGGTACGCGTCGCGGGATCGCGGTCGCCGCGCGGCCGCACTTGGGTGAACGGATAGCCGTGTTTGCCAACCTCTTTTGTCAGCGCATCGACGGACTTTTCGACCATGTCGCCATTATAGATTTCACCGGCCGAGAGACGCACGAGAGGGAGCAGCGAAGCGCCATCAATGTCGGGCAAATGCGAATCCACATTGACCGCGGCGACGGTATATTGAACCCCTTCCTCGACCGTGATCGTGACGATATAGCCGCCTTGTTCCGCGTCGAATTTGGCGTCGGAACCAACGACATGAAAATCGGCATAACCATTTTTGAGATAGAACCGGCGGATCCGTTCTAGGTCGGAGGCAATCTTGTCGGGATCGTAGACATCCGACGTCTTGAAAAACGAGAGATAATTCATCTCCGTCGTCTCCATGAGTTCACGGAGCTTGCCGGAAGAATAGACCTGGTTGCCGACGAAATTGATGCTCTTAATACCAGTCTTTCCACCTTCGTCGATGGTAAAGACGACGTCGAGCTTGCCGTTTGGCAGATCCACCGTCCGGGCAGTGACCGAGGCTGCCGCACGGCCGGAACGGCGATAAATATCCTTGACGCGCTCGATATCCGCGTCGACCATGGCCTTGCTATAGGGCCCGCGCGATTTCGACTGGACTTCGGCCGTCAGCGTTTCTGTCTTGACGGCGCTGTTGCCCTCGAAGGCGACCCGGTTGATGACGTTGTTTTCGGTTACGGTTATGACGACCCGGTCGCCGACCCGGCTCACGCTGACATCGGAAAACAACCCGGTCGCGTAGAGATCCTTAACGCCCTTATTGATGGAGGCCTGATCCGTGCCGGTAAAATACCCCCCGATCGTTTCGCTATCGACGCGTTTGTTTCCTTGTACGGAAACGCCTTCGGCGGCGATAGCGACGAAAGTGCCGCCTGCCAGCCAAGCCAACGCGACAACTGAGACCGCGATCCGGCCTCGAAACATACGCAAAACTCGCATCGTCAGACCGGCCCCTAGTTGCACGAAGATTAATACACTCTTGCTGGCGCTAGTTAATTGATACAACTTATTTTAACGGAATGGCCAAGATTACCTCCAGTATTGTTAAGCCTTGCTTTATAGGCTTTACCGTGTCCCGCCAATCACGTTTCGTTGCATTGTAGCGTTTTTGCCGGACCGTGGCACGTAAGACACGCATCAGACACGCATCGCGGTGAGCAGACTCATAACAAACAGGGTTAACCGTTTGCTTCTATACGTGTAATCACATTTTTAAAGCCAAACGACTCCGAGTCCATCCGCCAGCGGAGGATCATCCCCAATGCATGAATTGGCGAGTGAGGCGAAGGATATCGTTATAGGTGGCGAAGATCATCAAGCTTGTGACCAGCATGAGGCCGATCTTGAAGCCGAATTGTTGCGCCCTGTCATTCATGGCCTTGCCGCGAATCACCTCCACTGCATAATAGAAAAGATGGCCGCCATCGAGGAGCGGAATCGGAAACAGGTTCAGCAAGCCGACCGAAATGGACAGAATTGCGGCAAGGTTCAGCAAAGCACCAAGGCCGATCTTGGCCATCGCCCCGGACACTTCGGCGATCCGGATCGGTCCGGAGAGCTGATCGGCGGTTTCAGTCCCGGCCACCAAGCCTTTTAGATAGCCGCCGGTCCGCGCGATGACATACCAGGTCTCCGATCCCGCGAGCTTAACCGAGTCGGCTAAACCATAGTGCTGGATGTGCCAATTTTCCGGCTTGCCCTTGGATTGGACGCCGAGGATGCCAACACGCGTGGTGCCAAACGCGGTCACCACATCGCGGCGGCGCGGGGTCGCGACGAGCTCCATCATTTTGCCACCGCGATCAATAGTAAACACCAGTTCCGTGTCGCTCGCGGTCTGCACGATACGCTGCATCTCCTCGAAACTATCGACCTTGATCCCGTCGATCGCTACGATCAGATCGCCTGGCTCAAACCCGGCTGCCTCGGCAGCGCTCTCTGCCGCAACACTGTCTACCGTGGGCAACAGGATGGCGCGCCCGTTCACATAAAAAATGCCGGTGAAAATCACAATCGCCAGGATGAAATTGGCGATTGGACCCGCGGCGACAATTGCGGCCCGCTTCCAGACGTTCTGGGCAATGAAACTGACTGCCCGGTCCTGTGGCGACATCGCCGCCACCGCGGCTTCGTCCGTCATTGAGGCGCCATTAGCGTCCCCGTGGAATTTGACATAGCCGCCAAGCGGCAAGGCCGCCAACCGCCAATGGGTACCGTAGCGATCGTTGAAACCGAAAATTTCAGGTCCAAAGCCGAGTGAGAAAGCATCGACTTTAACGCCACACCAACGGCCAATCAAAAAATGTCCAAGCTCGTGAAAGAAAACCACGAGGCTCAAGACGAAAAGGAAAGGTAATACGTACCCAGCGATAGCCCAAATATGTGTGAGAATTGACATTTGAACTCCTAGCCCGTCTTCACAAAGCTTTCGGTATGGCCCCGAAGACTTCGCGGTGCGACGCGGTGCGGTGGCCAACAAACGGACGGCCGGATCGTTTCTTCCTCGCTGATGCGGTCCCTGCTGAGCGGAACCGCATCAGACATATTTGTTCAGGGGGAAGCGCCGATCTAGGAGATAAACACGGCCCTGCCAAAATTACCTTGAACGGAGCAATGGCGGCACCCGTAATCATGATTTTTTAACTTCAAAAATGCATTTTGCATAGTGTGTCATATTGCCGACCATGGGTTTATTAGCATTGCGACGATCTTAAACTTTGTCCATATACGAGGCGAAAGATGAGAAATTTGAGGCGGATCAGTAATTAGGGACGGATCAAGTAACATTGAAAGTGTGACCGTTGGCCGGTTTAAGCTCGGCGGCTATCCATCTGCACATCCGTTTCAAACTCCTCACCTTTAATGCCCCCCAACGCCAGCGGCAGCCCGCCGGGAGAGAACCGAGCGCGACCTCTCTCGCACCGCTTGATCCATTGCAAGAGCTTCGGCAACCGTATCCGGCTCGTGTGCGACTCCGTCGGCAAGTGCCGAATTGCAAGCATCCTCCACCATTCTGGCAATCTCGTGAAACGAAATCAGCCGGTTCAGAAAAGCCTCGACCGCGATTTCATTCGCGGCGTTTAAGACTGTGGGGAGGCCATGGCCGGCGCGCAAGGCATCGAGAGCGACGCGCAGGGCGGGAAAGCGGTCAAAATCGGGGCGCTCAAAGGTAAGTTGTCCTGTGGCGGCCAAATCGAGGCGGCGCGCTGCGGTCGTGCTCCGCTTTGGATAAGAAAGGCAATGGGCGATGGGCACTTTCATGTCCGGCGCCGCAAGCCCGGCGGTGACCGAGCCGTCGGTGAAGGCGACAAGACCATGTACCACGGACTGCGCATGCACGAGAATGTCGAGCCGCGCCGCCTCGATTCCAAAGAGATAATGCGCTTCGATCACTTCCAGGCCTTTATTCATGAGCCCGGCGGAGTCCACGGTGATTTTTGGTCCCATCGACCAATTCGGATGGTTCAGTGCCTGTTCTGGAGTAGCCCGTGCAATGGCCTCGCTTGTCCAGGTCCGGAACGGCCCACCCGAGGCCGTCAGCGTGATCATTTCGACTGAATCGAGGCTCGCTTCGCCCATGGCCTGAAAAATCGCGTTATGTTCACTGTCGACGGGAAGAAGTCTTGTGCCCGAAGCAGCGGCTTGGCGCATGAAGGGGGCGCCAGCGCAGACCAGACATTCCTTATTTGCGAGCGCTATGGTGCGTCCGGCCGAGAGCGCGGCGAATGTCGGTGGAACTCCAGCGGTTCCGGCGATCGCTCCCATCACGATGTCGGCTGGACGCAACGCAGCCTCGATGACCGCCGCGTCGCCAGCCGCGGGCTCGATTCCGGAGCCGGCGAGAGCGTCCTTTAATTCGGCATAGCCGAGGGGGTCAGCGAGAGCCGCGAATTTTGCGCCAAGTTTGCGCGCGAGTCGCGCCAAGGCCTTAGGATCCCGCCCACCTGCGAGGGCTTCGACCCGGAAAGCGCCGCTCGCGCCGGAAATGATCTCAGCCGTCGATCTGCCGATAGATCCCGTCGCCCCGAGGATGACCACACTTCGGACGTCGCCCTCGCCCGCAAGTCTTTGCCGGGATTCACTGATGCTATTCATACCGCCTCGCCGCATTGGTTCAAATATTCAAGGAGCATCTTCGAGCGAGGCGGAACAGAGTTCAAACGCGAGCATTTCCCGAAAAAGTTGAACGAATCTTTTTTTGATTTCGGTACGCTCCAATTCATTAAATTTGAGCCAGTCCTTTCGAGCACGGGCTTCCACGTGACAGGGAAGTGCTCGAAGAATCATAATGTGTGAGCTACACAACAGCACATTGACATCCCCAAAGGATGCCGTCCATCTTAAAACCAATCGAATAGTCCCGCCGCGATCGAAGCAAGCCCGCGCGAGGCCCCAATGAGGGCGGCGAAAACGGCGGCGGCGATAAATCCATCGAGCCGGTCCATGAAGCCGCCATGACCCGGAATCAAACCGCTCGAGTCTTTCACGCCGAAGCGTCGTTTAACCCAGGACTCGAATATATCGCCGCCTTGCGAGACGGCCGCGGCGGCAAGCCCGAGCGCGAAGAGGGGCAGGCCACGCGCCGGACCGCCAAGGCCATGAGTGCTTATCGCCGCACCGATAAGCCCGCCGGCGAATACGCCAGCAAGTGTGCCGGACCAAGTCTTCGAGGGCGATATCCTCGGCCAAAGCTTCGCGCCACCGATGAGGCGGCCACCAAAATAGGCGAAAACATCTGTGCCCCAGACTGTTGCATACAGCCAAACGATCGCTCTCGTTCCATAGTCCGGGGACCCATTCAGAGCTCCGATGGAAACAAGCAGCAAACCCGCATAGATCATCCCGCCAAAAGCCCACATCCGCCGCCCCGGACCCGCGGCCATTGCGAGGGCCAGCCCGCAACCAGCGAGGACTGCGCAGGCGATGCCGAACCACGCCTTAGCGACAAAAAGCGCGCAAAGAACGAGACCAGTGCCAACAAGGAGAAACCGGATGCGCGGACGCGGCGCCGCGATCAGTTGTTGCCACTCGTACCCGACCGCCAAGACGGCGCAAAGCCAAATAAGGATGAAAACTAGGCCGCCTTGCCAGACCGAGACAAGCGCCGCCGTCATCAAGACAATGGCAGATGCGAAGCGCGGAACGAGATCAGCCAAGCCACGCTGCCTGAAAAATCTGGGCGCCGAAGAATTTTTGTCCGGCGCACCGGCGGCATCGTTCAGCATGGCAAACCGCACGTGGTTTTTGACGGCATAACTCATGTTTTGGTCACGCCGGCCAGCACTTTACCATTCCGGCATTGCCCCGTCACGCCGCCAAACCGCCGTTCTCTAGCCGAAAATTCCGCCAACGCGGCCGAGAAAGCCTGACGATCGAAATCCGGCCAGTGCATCGGCAGGAAAACGAACTCGGAATAGGCCGCTTGCCACATGAGAAAATTTGACAGTCGCTGTTCGCCCGACGTCCGGATGATGAGATCGGGATCGGGAATACCAGCCGTGTCGAGATGGCGAGCGAGCAGCGTCTCGTCGATTTCGGACACCTCAATGAGGCCAGCCAAGGCTTGTTGCGCCAAAGCCCGCGCCGCCGCGGCGATCTCTTGCCTGCTTCCATAGTTGAAGGCAACAATCAAAGTCAGGCGCGTATTGGCCGTGGTGAGGGTCTCCGCCTCTTCAAGCAAGGCGCGGATATCGGCGTTGAGATTGTTGCGAGCGCCAATCACCTTGATCTTGACGCCAGACTTGTGCAAGTCATTGAGATCATTTCGGATAAAGCGTTTAAGCAAGCCCATGAGATCGGCGACTTCTTCGACGGGCCTGTTCCAGTTTTCCATCGAAAAGCTGTACACCGTCAAATAGTCGAGCCCGAAGTCAATCGCGGCGCGCACAGTTTCACGAAGCGCTTCCACCCCGCGCCGGTGCCCTTCGATCCGCGGTAGCCCCTGCCTTGCGGCCCAGCGTCCGTTGCCATCCATGATCACGCCGACATGCACTGGCGTGCCAGGCAGGCGCTGCTGTGCCGGCGGGGCTGTCTCGTCCTTAACCATGGATGATATTGTCATAGGTTGGCCTGCCAATGGCCCGCGCCACCAGACCCCTTGGCGTTCTCCTTACTAATGCAAAACAACCCTTCTATCATCTAGCCTGTCTCTCATCGGATCGCCCTGCCGCGATTCCACTGGCCGGCTGCAAATGCAAAACGCCTTATGAGGATGCGGCGCCCTCGCAGCTTAGCAAGTCTGGCTGAGACCAGGCCGCAAGCCCG
>Ga0181535_10002969_pt1 | contig 20057 bp, 12 predicted proteins | sample PEATcosm2014_Bin_44_FD_119774 | JGI IMG/M metagenome (GOLD analysis project Ga0181535, IMG submission 119774) | Peatland microbial communities from MTU Mesocosm Facility, Houghton, MI, USA - PEATcosm2014_Bin17_30_metaG | ecosystem: Environmental > Terrestrial > Soil > Wetlands > Peat | place... | reverse complement strand
TGCGGTTTCCATGTCCATCGCTTCGGGCTGGAACATCCGGATGCGGGCGCCCAATCCGTGCAACGCATCCAACAAATCCTCCATCGCCAGTTCGTCTTCCCGCACCTGGATGGCTAGGCGGTCGGCAAGCTCCTCCGCCGAAGTGATTCCGGGCACGCGCCGGATCGCTTCGACCAGCGGCGGCGCCAGATTGGAAATCTGAACATGCACGGTCCGCTTCAAATCGAGTTTCCGGTAAATGTCCGCGAGCGATCCCTCGGCGACCATTTGCCCGGCTTCGATGATTCCAATCCGGGTGCAAAACTGCGACAGTTCGTGCAAAATGTGGCTGGACACCAGGATCGTCTTGCCCATCCGTTGGAGTTCCTTCAGCAATTCGCGCAACTCGATCCGCGCCCGCGGGTCCAGCCCGCTGGCCGGTTCGTCCAGCAGCAGTAATTGCGGATCGTGCAACAAAACGCGCGCGATGCTTAATCGCTGTTTCATCCCGCGCGACAGCGCGTCCACCTGCGAACCGGCTTTATCGCTCAAATCCGTCAGGGACAGAACATCCTGGACCGTCCCTGTTCGCTTCTCCCGCTCGATGCGATAGGCCGCCGCAAAAAAGAGCAGATACTCCGCGACGGTCAAATCCTCATAGACGCCGAACGAATCCGGGACGTAACCGATGTTGCGGCGGACCTGTTGAGGTGAGCGCACCACATCCACGCCGAGGACGCGCACGAGCCCCAACGTTGGTTTCAAGAGCGTTGCCAGCACTTTAATCGTGGTGGTCTTGCCGGCGCCGTTTGGTCCGATGAAGCCGAAGACTTCGCCGCGGGGAATGGTGAGTGACAGATTACGCACCGCCACTTGCCGGCCGTAGGAAACGCTCAAACCCCGGATGTCAACCACGGGGAGTGGCGGGAGTGAAATGACTGATTCAGTTTCCATAAAAAAATCTCCGGTAAACGACAATGTCATCACCAACTCGCGTCACGATGGCCAGGACGGAGTCATTTGTTTCGGTGTCCATTGCTTGCATGTCTTCAAAGTTGCCGCCGCCGCCCGGCGAAACTTGCGAAACCAAAGAAAGCAGACCTCTGGAATCGCCCACACATAACGCTGCCAATATCGAAGCGGGAAGAATTCCGGTGGAGCCTGAATCGGCCGTGATGGAGTTGGAACTGGAGATGGCATATAAATCGCCGCTGAAAGATTTTCTTTCAGAAAGTTTCGCGCGAATATTTTGCAGATTGGGCCATGCCTCCTCAATCGCGCGCCAGTTGGTGAACAGCGGCGCCGGCGGCGGCTCGAACGAGAAAGTCCGGTTCAATACCGGCTGCCACTGGCGAATCGCTTCGCTGGTTTGGAAGTGAACCGGCAGCACGCCGTCATACAACGGCGGATCGGCTTCGCGCCCGGTGTCGGCACTGTATCCGTAATTTCGCATGTTTGGATTAATGTTTGGATTAAAATTAGGGTTATAGATTTGTCCTGGCGTCACTTGAACATCCAAAGGCACCCAAAGCGCATCCTTCAGTTCCGTCACCGATTGTTTGTCGCGGGCGGCGAAGATCAGTTCGTAACGGTTCCAGCGCAGCGCGGTTCCGTCTTGGGTGAGGTCCACGACGATCAACGACCGCCGCTGGTCGCGCAGGCCGAGATAATGATTGGCCATCAGCACCGTCGCCACCGTGAACGCGATGCTCGTTGCCGGAAACAGCACCCAGGTCAACCGCCGCCGCCGGAGAAAGCCCAGCACAAAATAATCCGCCGGCCCGATGATCAACAGAAACAGCCCCAGCAGACCGAGCAGCGCGGAAAACGGGATGAGTCGGACTGTTCGGGGCATCAACAAGTTCATCAGTTCGGCGCCCAGATTGGTTGGTAGGACCGAGTAGGAGAGCGATCCGGCGAATTGTCGGCCGTTCGGGATAATTTGCGGCAAAGGCACAGGTTGCGGCCCGCGTGAAAAAGAATTGTATCCCATCGAAGGATTCGCGGGTGTCTCCCAATGGCCGGAGTCAACAATCGCCTGCATCTGGCTGCTCCGCACCTTCCACAAAAATGCCGCCGCTTTCCGGCAGGCCGGCGCGTTCGTGTTCAGGTCCGCCACGATGTCTTCCGGCACGATGACGCCTCGGCCCAGGCCGGAGCGCAGGCTCAAAATTTCCTTCCGGGCCGGCAGAAGATTTCCGGCGTCGTCGGACAGAAACGTCGGGCCGCCGGATGTGGTTTCGGCCAGTTGGTTGAGAAATTCGATGTGGTTTGGTTGAAGTCCGCCGCCGACATACACGCACGCGCTGCCGCCGCCTTTGACCCAGCGGGCCAGGGCCTGGAGCTGGCGCTCGCTCGCCTGCTTGAATGCTTCCGCTGTCAGGACCACCACGTCAAAGGAGGTGTAGGCGAGCGGTTGCGCCGGCAAATTTTCCGGATCCAGCCGCACCACGCTGGTCAGCAGTAATCTCTGGGAAATGTTGTCCGACGTGGGCGCAAATCGTTCGAGCAACAGACTCTGCTCGATGCCCGATTGTTGCCAGCCTGCCGTGGATTCGGGAGCGCACCATCCCACAACCAGCGAACGTTCGCTCGACGTCGGCAAAAAAAGAACTGATGGCTCGACGTCAATGGCGTTCACGGCGGTCACAAATTTTATTTGCACCTGCACCTGCGAGTCCGAGAAAGGTGCCAACGTCGGCGGCAACAGCATCTGGAATTTTTGCTCGCCACCCGTCAATGCCATCTCGCCGCTGCGGTATCGTCCCAATACCCGGTTCCCTTCGAGAAATTCCATTTCGAGCCGGCCTTCGAGGATGCGCGTCGAGTCCCATTTGAATCGCGCCTCGATGGGGATCGGCGCTTCGGTCCGCGCGCGCAGCCCCAACGGGATTAGATCCACCTGGAGTTCGCCTGCGGCAAAAGCTCCGCTGGCGATTATTTGAAGGATGGTGTAAATCGCCAACACCATGCGCCGACGGATTCTCGATTTCACTTCCAGCCTCCGGGTTTTTTCTGGAAGAACCACCACTCGGCCAGCATCACGACGAGCGCAACCATGAGCAGGGTCGGCCATAAAGGCCAGTCCGTTTTCATCACTGCCGAAGCTTCGGCAACCTGCAGTTGTTCGTTGAATTCAATCTGCGCGACGCCCGCCAGCGATGTTTCACTCGGTGAAAGCAGGCCAGCGCCCACGCGCCGGCGCGTCACGCCATTTTCCAAAACGGAATAGAAGCCCGCTCGCGGGGCGGCCACGCCAGAGACGATTCCATGATCATCCGCCGTGACTGGCTCGGTGGTTTGCTCCGGTGTTTGGATTTGATACCGGCCGCCCGGCGCGAGCGTCAACGGCGGCAACACGCCGGTGCGATTGGCTAGCGCTTCGGCAAGTCCGGCTTGTTCGAGCGCGGCTTGCACGACGTTCGCGACAAAAATCGGAAACCCGACGCGATACGGCAGTGTCGAACGGTCGGTGTGGAACAAAAGCGCGAACCGCACTCCGTCCGAATCCTGTTTCCGCACCAGCAGCGGTCCGCGCTGGCCGTAGATCAGCGCTTCGTATCCGGCATTCTCCAAATCGCCTTCGCCTTCGCCGGCGGCGAAGCGGGGCTGGTCGAGCACCATGAGGTCGGCGAGTTGCACGTGTTGCAGCACGGGCGCGTCGCGACGCCAATCCACCACGGACGATCCGTTCGTGCCGAGTTCGACGAAGCGCTCCAACTCCGGCGGAATGAAACCCACCGACAATTTTGTGCGCGCGACGAGATCCATGTCTTGCGGGCGGTCGCTCATCACCAGATCGAACGCGCCGCTCGCTTCGTCGCTGGTTTCCTGCGGGAATGATTGGATGCCTCGAATGCCTTGCAACGCGCGCCGATACGTGACCAGTGATTTCGGGACGAACACGCGCAACGGACGCGATCCGGGCAAATCCAAATAAGCCATGTTGTCCGCCGCGAGCGAATCGAATCCATCCGGGGTCAATTGGACTCGCAGCGACGACGCGTGATCGCCTTTGACTTGAAACACCATTCGCTGCGCGCGACCGCGGGCGACGGTGATGCGCTCGCTGGCAATGCTGTTTCCGTCCTCAAACAACTCGACCGACGCGTTGCCTTCCGCATCGGCTGAACCTTCAATCTGCACGAAAACGTCCCAGGCGCCGGTCACCGCGCGCTGGGCGCTCAACGCCGTGATGCCGAGGTTCGGCCCCGCCGGTGACAGCCGCTGATAATTCAGTTTGAAGGACAGATCGAAATTGACGCGTGGCGGGAAATTGCCGTCGGAAAACAACAGCACTTCATCGAACGGTTCACTTCGTCCCAGCGCTTGAACGAGGCGCAACGCCTCTTCGAGGTCGCTGGGAACATCGGCGACTTGAATCTGGTCCAGCGCGTCGCGCAGCAGCCGTTTGTCGTTCGTAAAGCCGGTGAGTTTCCGGGGCGTATTGTCGAACGAGATCAGGCAAAGCTCCTGGTCCGAGGCGAGTCCGTCAATCATCTCGCGGACACGGCGCTTGGCTTCGGCGAGACGGCTGACTCCGCCCGGCTTGTCCAGCGCGTCCATGCTCGCGGAACAATCCACCAACACCGGCAGGCGGCGCTGTTTGCCCGGGCCGCCGCGCCAGAAAGGTTGCGTCGCGGCGAAGACCAGGAACAGCAGCAGCAAAATTTGGAGCAGCAACAGCAGGTTGCGCTTGAATTTCTGGAACGGAGAGTTGACGCGGTGGTCCTGCAACACCTGCCGCCACAAAACGAGCGATGGAATTTCCGCCCGTGGCCGCTTCAATTTTAGGAAATAAAACAACGCCAGCGGCGCCAGCAGCGACAGCAGCCAGAGATGACTCAACGCCTGGAAACCTCCCCAGTTCATTCGATCCACCCCTGTCTCCGCAGTTGGTCAAACAAGACCGATTCCACCGGCGTCGCCGAACTGACCGGCAGGAACCGGCCCTGCCGTCGCCGGCACAGCAGCGCGAGATCATTTTCCAATCCCTGCCGATACTCCTGGTATAAATTTAAAAGATCCGCGCTTGAGGAAACGTCCAGCGTCTCCTGCGTTTCGGAATCCACCAGTCGCAAATCGCTCGTCACGTCCGGCTCGATTTCTTGCGGGCTTAAAATTTGAATTCCCATCGGTTCGAGTCCGGCAGCAAAGAGCATGTTGAAGCTGCGCTTGAGATCGCCAAAGGTCAGAAAATCGGAAACGATCACGCACACGCCGCGGCCGCTGTGGTGGCGCAGGAGTAATTCCACCGCGCGGTCCAGCGGAGCGTCGCCGCGCCCTTCAACGCTCTCTATGAACTGGAACAGCGTCCGCAGGCTCGCGCGGCCACGGCACGGCGGCATTCGGTCCGGCGCACCACCCGCTTGGTGCGAAGTGTAGGCGCTGACGCGTTCGTTGTTCAGCAATCCCATCACGCCAAATGCCGCGGCCAAAGGTTTGGCAAGGTCCAGCTTTCCTTCGAATTTCATCGAAGCCGACGCGTCAATCAGCAGCACGACGTGGCGCTCCTCTTCCTTGTGAAATTGTTTCAGGTAGGGCCTGTGCAGCCGCGCGAATATGTTCCAGTCCACAAACCGCGTGTCGTCGCCGGGCGAGTAATCACGGTAATCGCAGAATTCGGTGCTCGTGCCGCCCTTGCCGGACAAATGCTCGCCGCGGCTGCGGCTGGTCCGCTTGCCGGCGGGGCGAATCCGCAAGCGCTGCAAACGATCGAGCACGCTGTTGGTCAACAGCGTCGTCATTTGCGGTCGCGGCGTGAGCAGTTCCATTTATGCCTCCACGGGAACTTGTTCGACCACTTCTTTCACCAAATCGAGCACGCCGATGTTGTCGGCCTGCCCGTCGTAATTCAACAGCAGCCGATGGCCGAGCGATTCCGACGCGAAATTGCGGAGGTCATCGGTCGAAACGTGCGCCCGGCCTGCCGCGAGCGCCCGGACGCGACCGCCGCGAATGAGCGCCTGACTGCCGCGCGGGCTGGCGCCCCATTTGACGTAGCGTTTGATTTTTTCCGGCGCGAATTCGGAATCCGGATGCGTCGCCAGAACCAGCCGCACCGCGTAGTCACGGATTGGATCCGCCACGACCACTTTGTCCAGCGCCTGACGCAATTGCAGGATGCGTGCGGCATCCACGATTTTCCCCACCGCCAGCGATTGCTTCAAAATTGTCCGCGTGACCACTTCGTTCAGCTCGGTGCGATTGAGCGAGGCGACGTTCAGCTTGAACATGAACCGGTCCAATTGCGCTTCCGGCAGCGGATACGTTCCTTCCTGTTCGATCGGATTTTGCGTGGCCAGCACAAAGAACGGCGGTTTGAGCTGGTGCGTGACGCCGCCGGTGGTGACCGAACCCTCCTGCATGGTTTCGAGCAACGCCGACTGCGTCTTCGGCGTGGCGCGATTGATTTCGTCGGCGAGCAGCAACTGCGTGAAAATCGGTCCGCGCCGGAACTCGAACCGATATGCGCCATCCGGCCCGGCGTTCATGACGTTGGTGCCGATGATGTCGGCAGGCATCAGATCGGGCGTGAACTGGATGCGGCGGAATTCGAGATCCAGCACGTGACCCAACGTCTTGACCAGTTCCGTCTTGCCGAGTCCAGGCACGCCTTCGAGCAGGACGTTTCCGCCGGCCAGCAGCGCGGTGACGGCGCATTCCACCACGCGCTCCTGTCCGACGATGACCTTGTGGACTTCCTGGAGGATGCGCTGGAAGTCGTCTTTGAATTGGCTGGCCTCGGCCTGCAATGTTTCCAAGTCGCTCATGATCTTTTCCTTTCAACAGTTGTTTTATTGTTTCGTGTCATCGGTCTTTTCCTGCTGCTGCCGTTTCCGTTTCATCGCCAGCAATCGTTCGGTGGTGGATGCCGGAGATTCTTGCTCCGGCGCGGCTTCGGCAACAGAAGATTTTCCGGCCGGTTTCGACTGCGGCATAGGTCGCGCCGAGGCCGGCGATGAACTGACCGGCGTCGGCTTGCGACCCGCATCGGTGGTCTCTCGCACTTTTTCCTTGAGCCGCAGCAACGCGCCGAGCGTTTCGGTGGATTCCGTTTTTTTGCCCGCGGCGAACCAGCCGCGCACCACGCTCCAATCCAGTTGCACGCGCCGCACGCCGACATCCAGCGGAATCAGGCACGCCAGCAGGATCAACAGCCAATCCACGATGGGCTTGGACGTTTCCTTCGGCTCGCGCGGGACGGTGAACAAGTCCTTGCCGGTTTCCTGGCCGGAAAGAATTCTTCCTCCGGTGCGGTCCGCTATTTGGCGCAACGTGATGGGATCGGACCGGAACCGGAGATATTCGGATGAATAGGCGATCACAAATCCGCCCAGCGTCTGTTCGTTGCGTCCGGCGCCGACGCCCGCGATGGCAACCTGATATCGGCCCTTGCCCCAGAGCGGAAACCGGCCTTCGTAGCGGCGGGGACCGGTCTGTTTCAGCGACAGGCTGGTCTCGCGTTGGTCCGGCCCGCTGATCTGCGCCTGGATTTCCAGCACGGATTCCTGCGGATTATAATCTTCGACCTGGATCACGCCTTCATCGCCGGAGGCAAAGGTCTGTAGATTCAAATCAGAATGCTGTTCCACGCGTGAAATCTCGATCATGAGCTGCTTGACGAACGCTTCGTATTTGTCCCATTGCACCCAGTCCGAGCCCCAGTTCGGCGACAGGTCCGAGGTGAACGCCGCCGCTGTGCCCAGCCCGAACCGCCACGTGGACAAGACCGGGTTGATTTCATCCTTCGACGGTCCCTTGAGGATGGTGATGGAGCGGGCCTTCGGCGTGGTCAGGACATAAGCATGCAACGGCGGCATCGAATCAATTCCTTTGAGCACCGGCGAAGAAAATTCCACCGTCGGCACGAACGTGGTGTTCTGAATCATGCTCCGCTTGAGCGTCTTTGCTTCCTTGATAAAAATTGATGGCAACTCGTTCGGATCCATCACCAAATAATGGTGGCCGCCGGTGACGCCGGCCAGCGTCTGCATCACCGGAATGTCCTCGCCGCCATGCGGATTGATGACCACGGTCGAGACGCTGATTTTCTCGGCGAGGAACTGGTTGACGAGATCGGGCGTCGGCGGCGAAGGATCGCCGTCGCTGATGATGATCATGTGTTTGGCCGCGGCGTCGCTGGCTTTGAGGCCGGTCAAGCCCATTTGCATGATGCTTTGGAAGCTGGGCATGTCGCTCGGCTCGCATTGATTGATCAAGGTGACCATGTCCTCGTAATGGCTTGCCGGCGTCAGCGGAAAAACCCATTGATCGCCGCCCGGACCGTAAATCAGCACTCCGGCCTCATCTTCCGCGCCAAGCACGCGGATGGCTTCCTTCGCGATGCGTTTGGCCCAGACGTTGCCCTCGGGAAATTCGCAAGTGTGCAGCACAATCACCAGCGCGCCCTTCGGCAAAACTTTCTTCTGCTGAATGTCCATGTCCACCGGCAGCGCTTCCTCGATGGGCGTGCGATGATAGCCGCCGGGCCCGAAGCTGTTCTTGCCGCCGACCATCAGGAAGCCGATGCCCTGATTGTAAACGGCGTCGCGCAAGGATTGCATTTGCACCGGGTCGAAATTGTCCGCCGCAACGTTCACGAACACAACGCAGTCGTAGGGCATGAGCGACATCGCATCGCGCGGAAACTCGAAGGCGGACCGCGTCTCGACCAGGCGCTTGGCGTCCTTGAGTGCTTTGACCAAAGTGTCCCAGTCGCGCGAATCGCCTTGCGGATCCGTCACCAGCAGCACTTTGCCTTCGCCTTTGAGGTAGAGAAAGTTGATCGCCGTGTTGTTCTCCTGCCAGCCGTCCTGCCCGGGCGGCGGCTCAATCGTGGCCACGTATTCGTAATAGCCCGGCTCGCGGAAGTAGAGCGGCAGGGTGTAACGATTCTTGCCTGCGTCGTAATGAACATTTTGTTCGGCAATGACTTTGTCGTTTTCGCGCAGGACCAGTTTCCCATCGCCCGGCTGCAACGAATTTAACAGAACGCTCGCCTCGTAGGTTTCGCCAATCTTGACCTGGCGCGGGAGATCGAGCCGTTCGAGCCAGACTTCATGCTGGTAATCATATTGGACCGGCAACACGTCCACCGCAACATGGCGCGACTTGAGATCATCGAGGATTCCGGCGACGTTGCCTTCCGTTTCCACACCGTCACTGATCAGCACGATGCGGCCTTGTTTGTCTTCCGGCACCACGGCTGCCGCCAGCGACAGCGCCTTGGCGATGTCGGTGCCGTCCTTGCCGACGCGCGCGTTGATTACTTCAAACGGGAAACTCAACCTCGCCGGAAGTTCCACCGCCGCGTCGCGTCCAAAGACCACCAGACCCGCTTCGTCCTTTTCCGGTTTTCCGCCTGCCGTTTTAAGAATGTAATTCAGCGACCGGTCCGAAACCTTTTCGCCTATCGAGTCGGACACGTCCAAAGCATAAACGAGAGCCAGACCGTTGGTTCGCCAGACCACCCGCGGCTCGGCCAGCGCGAGAATGAAAACTCCCAGCACCGACAATCGAACCAGCAGCGCGACAGCGGACCGGAATCCGCTCAAGCCGCTGTAACCGGCTGTCTGGAGCCACCAAACCCACACGCTCAAAACCAGCAATCCAAATGGTGCGAGGTTGGAAAATTGAATCAAATGCCGCAGGCTCACGAACAAGCAGCCGCCGATAAACACGATCAGGAAAATCAGCAGCGGCAAAACGGCGCCGAACGTCACCCGCTTTCGCGGCGGCGGCGCGAGATTCAACAACCATTTGCAGAAGTTCAACATTTCATGGCATCTGCAGTTCCACCACGCGGCGGTTTCCCGTGTCCGCCACGTAAATCCGCTTTTGCGCATCCGCGGCAATTCCCCACGGCGTGGCAAATTGTCCGGCGCCGGAGCCGTTCGTTCCATACCGGCCCAGCAGCCGGCCGTTCAAATCAAACCGCGTCACGCGGCCCGCGCCATACTCGATGGCATACAGCGTGTCATCCGCGCCCAGTTTCAAATCGTATGGCAATTGAAGCGCCAGCGGTTGTTCGCCCGAGTCCAGAATTTTCAAAAATTTTCCGTCATCGGTGAAAACCTGGATGCGATTGTTAAAGGCGTCCGCCGCGTAAATTTTGCCGTCGCGCCAGACCAGGCCGGACGGACGTTGGAACTGGCCGGGATTAGTTCCGAAACTGCCGAACGCGAGCAGAAATTTTCCGTCGGAAGTGAATTTCTGCACGCGATCGTTGGAGCCATATTCCGCAATATACAAATTTTCTTGTGCATCTTTCGCCACGGCAACCGGATAAATAAATTCGCCGGGGCCTTGACCTTCCTTGCCGAAAGTCGTGAACGTCTTCCCGTCCGGGTCGAAAACAACCACGCGATGATAATGCGTGTCACCCACCACGATGCGACCGTCGCGCAGAACGCAAACGCCCTCCGGGTTTCCATTTCTGCTGTCGGGCATGTGCCACTGGCGCGCGATGGAACCGTCCGGCGCATAAACCAGCACGCGACCGGCGGTGTCCAGCGCGATCAATTCGCCGTGGTTGCCGATCGTCAGACTTCGCGCCGCCGGTTGCAACAATCCCTCCGGCGGCACCGACCACAGATGAACCTCCGCGACTGGAATCGTCGGCCCAACCGACGACCTGCGGCATCCGGCGATGTGCAAACAAAGCAACAGGCACAACAGAGCCTTCAAGATGATTCGAGTTCCCTGTGGCAAATGGTTGGATGACGGGCGATGGAAAAATTTCCGGACGGCACCAGAGAGTTCGTGCCGCACTTCCAGTTCGGCAACCGCACCCTGAAAACTCGCCGACTCGACCACGAATGGCGACTGGTCGTCGGGCTGGGCCGAGATTTGTTCTGGACGAAAACAGCGCGCCGCCGGTTCCTCGCGGCGCAACCAGAGTCGGGACGCTTCCGGTTCCAGCCAATTGGCTTCGCCGAGACACTCGGCCAGCTCCGGCGTCGCCGCGCGCCAATACAAAGTTTCCACCTCGCCGTCGTAATGCACGCAACCGTCTCGCAAACAAATCACGCGCCGTGCCTCCGCCAACACGGGCCGTGGCGAGTGAGTTGCGAAGATGAGCGAATTGTTTTTTTCGGCCAGATGTCGGCGAATGATTTGCCAATATTTGCCCACGCGGCTGGGATCCACATGTTCAAGCGGCTCGTCCATCACCAGCACCGCTGCGCTGGCGGCCAACGCGCGGGCGACCGACAGCCGCGACTGTTCGCCAGCCGAAAGCGTGTCGGGGCGACGGTCGCGGCGATGCGTCAGATCAAATTGCTCTAACCACCGATTGGCCTCTGTTTTCTGGTTGGAAATATCTTCAGTCACGGCTGTGATGTGTTCCAACATCGTCAGGTGCGGCCATAAGCCGCCATCGGCCGGCACCCAGAACAATGCAATTCGGTGCGTGCCGCGGTTGAATTCGGCAGTGAGTTTTCCCGCGTTGGGCTTTTCAAATCCAACCAGCAAATTCAGCAGCGAAGTTTTGCCCGCGCCTGAATGTCCCAACACCGCCGTGACGCCGGGTTCAATTCGCAGCGTGATATCCAGCAATCGCTGCCCCAGTCCGACGCTCTCCAATTGCCACAAAGTGTCTCTCATCGCGGTGCCCACCAGCGTCGCGTTCCGAGCGCCAGCAGGAAAATAAATATCGGCGCTGCGAACGCCGCGCACGTCATCGCGGACAACGCCGCGATTTGGCCGTAGTGCATCAGGTTATAGAGCCGCACCGTCACCGGCGTCATGCCGATGGGTGCGAGAATTGATGACGCCGTCAAATCCCAATAGGCCCAGACGAACAACAATACCATGGCCCAGAATTTCCCACTCGTGCTCAATTTCCAGGAGAGTTCGCGGACTGCCGGCGATTTTTGCAGCAGCGTGGTCAGGTGCAACCCGCTTCGGTGTGCGGTTAATTCCAGCACCCGCTTCAGCATCAGCGCCATCGGGAGCAGAACCAGGCCGAGGGTGAACACCAACGGCACCGGCGTGTCGCGAAGCGAAATCAGCCCCGGGAGTTGAACCGCCGCCAGCACCGTCAGCGACAGCACCAGTGGGCCGAGGAGTCCGACAAAAACCGCGCCGACGAGAATCACTTTGCAGACAATTGAACCGATGCTGCGACCGTGCGCGGCGGTGCCCAGCCAGAATGCCGCCAGGCCGGCCAACGTGCTTGCGCCGGCGGCGAACAAAAGGCTGGCAAGAATTTCACGGCTCAAAACAAAATTCTCCAGGAGCGGGCCAAACCCGCGAATCGTGCCCCACAGCACCATCGCGGCGGGAATCGCCAGCACGAATACAAACGCGATCAGCAGATGACACCATGCAAACCAACGGCTTGCCAAGCTGCCCTCAATGCGCCGTGTTGGAATTACCTGGTGCCGCCCCAGCACGACGAACGCCGTCGCTATGGCGACGGTTTCGCACAACAACGGACCCAGCATCCGGCGCAATGATTCACTCAACGACAGACCGCCGGCGTGCGAGTCGAACAGCGCCACGGTCCACGATTTCACGACCATGAGCGAAGCCATCTCGAACTCGGCGAACGCGAAAAGGAACACGACGGCGAATGCCGCGACCGTTCCTCCGGCGCAACCGGCACGGATGAGAAATGCCCATTCGCCAAATTTGGAACTTGCCAAGGTGAGTCTTCGACAATGGATGGCCTCAGCCGAAATTGGCGCGGGCGTGAAATGAAGAATCACGGCGGCGATCGGCGTGAATTTCCACCAGAGCAGCGCTGAATAAAAAATGGTGTTGAGGATTGGATGATGAATGAGCGAAAGGGAAAAATTCGCGTAAGCGTAACCGGTGAGGAGAACGGGAGTGAAATACGGCGCCAGCAACAGAATCCACGCCATCCGCCGGATGGGCCGCCGGCGGTCGGCCAGCAGCGTCCGCATCAGTCGCGCCGCGGCGACCGCGAGCACTCCGACGATCAAGCTCCGGAGCAAAGTCATTGATATTCCGATTTCAGCCATGCCAGGCATTCGGCATTGGCAACGTCAAGATCGCCGAGCGGCACGCCGTCGGCGGCCCAGAGTTGCAGTTGTTTCACGTCGCCGGGCAGGCGATTGTTATCCACCGGGCCGAGTGGTATCTGGCGCGATTTGGCGGCGGCCAATGCCATTTCACATTTTTCCGAAAGGAGAAAATCCACGAGCTTTTGCGCCTCGGCCAAATGCCGCGTGCCGCGGATGATTGCAACCGTGTTCGGGATGCAAATGGTTTTTCCATTTTCCAATCGCACCGGAAGCATCGCCACCGGCTTGCCTTCGTCGTGCGCCTCGAAGAAATCGTCCGTGTCGGTCCAGCCGAGATCGCACACGCCGGTGGACACCAAATCTTTCACCATGGAATTGCCGTCCACCTCGCGCAAATGGCGCGCGCGGCGGTCGGCTTCCCAGGCGAGAATTTTGTCGCGGCCCCATAATTTCCAGAGGATGGTGTATTGCGTCCGCGTCGTGCCGTAGAGCGGTTTGGCGATCACCATGCGGTCCAAATCGCCGCTCGTTGCCTGCTGAACCGTCGCCTCGGTTGGCGCCAGGCGGTTCGTGTTGATGATCCACAGGCGCAGCCGCGCGGCAAATCCGGCCCAGCGGCCGTCCGCATCCTTGAACGCGGCGGGAATTCTTTCGTAGCCAGTTCCACGGTAAGGAAGCAACGATCCTTCGTCGGCGAGTTGAAGCGTGCCGAGCAGCTCATTGTTCCAGAAAACATCGCAGCGCGGGTGCGCCTTTTCCTGCAGCAACAATTCCACGAGTCCAAGCGACTTGGTCGCCTCGGTGTCGTAGCGCACCGCGACGGAAATGCCGGTTTCCTGCTCGAACTCGCGGAGAATTGAATCCGCATAAATGGAATCATGGGCGCAGTAAACCACCAGCGATTCCCGGTGCGGCGCCCAGAGCAGGTAATAACCGCCAAACAAAAGCGCGACGAGCGCGGCCAGCACAACCAGCCGCCGGGCGAAACCGCGATCACGGTTGGGCGTTGGCGCTGGAGTCATTGGGGAGCGTGTCGAAGTATTGTTTGATGGCCGCTTGATATCCCGGCGGGATTTGTTCCTGGACCACCGCCTCGCTGGCTTGCTGGCGGACATCCTGAACGGCCCGCAAATATTCTTCACGCGCCGGACCGGCGTCGGAAACTTCCCGCGTCTTCCATTCCATCAGCATCCGGCCCGGCTGAAGCAGCGATGGGGATTTCTCCGGCTGTAAACCGTTCGCCGCATTGTCGTCGCCATAAGGACGCGGACCGTAACCGTAACCCGGCCCCATTCCCATCCCCGCGCAAAGAGATTTGCACTGTCCTTCGCAAAACGCCGCATACGCCGCAAGGTCGCCAAGCTTGATGAAATCCTGGCCGTCCAACGGTTTCAGATTGTGCAGCGTTTTTGCCAATTGCAGCGCCTTGAGCGCTTCCTCGATGTTCTGCATGTCCGCCATCGCCTTGGCCAATTGGGCGAGTTCTTCCTGCGTCAGCTTCAATGAGTCGGCCATGCCTTTCAAGGATTCGCCCGAAAGGGCCGGCACGTTCGACAGCGCCAATTGCTCCAAGGCGCGTTGCAAATCGGTGTCAACGGCCTGTGAATTCAACTGCTGATCGAGGGTGTCTTTCAGGTTTTGCAGGCGGTCCATGAGTTCCTGCCGGAGTTTTTCCCGCTCGACCGGGTCCTGGGTTTTGGCCAATTCCTGCGCCATTTGCTTCAGTTCATCCAACTCCTTGTTGGCGCTGGAAACATCGCCCTTTTGCAAATCATTTTGCAATTGCTGGGCTTTCGCCGGATCGGCCAGGCCAAAACTTTGCGTGGGCGGCGGAAGGTTCAGCGCGTTCTTAAGTTTTTCCTCGCTCGTCTGCTTCCAGAGCTGGCCAAGGATTTTTTGTTGATCATTGAGGCGTGACAGCGTGCCGGCTTTGTCGTTTGGCTTGGCTTCCTGAAAGGCTTTTTCGAGACTCGCGATGGCTTGCTTCACCGCCTCGGTTTGTGCGCCGGCGCTTTTCTGCTCCAGCAGCGCGGCCCGGACATCGGTGGCTTTGCTGATTTCGCGCACTTGCTCGCGTTTTTCGGACAGTTGCCGTTGGCGTTGGTGCAAATGGAACGGATCGAATTGCGGCAGGCAATAAGCGGCAAGGGCCAAAACAGCCAGAGCGGCGCAGATTCGGAAAGTGTCCCGCTGCCATTTGTAGGGCACAACCTTTTGGGGAGCTATTTTGGCGGCCCGTTGTTCCGCCTCTTGCAGCACCAAGTCTTGATAGGCGCCGAGGGAATTTTCGATCAGCGAGGCGGTCAAAAACAAATCATGCGTCCCCATCCGCGCATCCGCCGATCGCGCCGCGTCGGTGACATTCATGCGACGATAAAAAATCCAGGCCAGAACCAAGGCGCCTGCGGGGAAAACGGCCAGCGTGACGGGCGTGAACCAAGCGGGAAGCAGCCCAAACAACCGGGATGCCAACAGGGCCGCAGCGTAAAAGCCCAATGCAATCAGGAGAAAAAGGCGCCATTGCCGGGCAAGCGATACAATCATTTGTCGCCGACTGACCCGCCGAAGAAATTGTTGCACGACGGACGGACTCATTTTGTCAATCTCCGATCGGACTATCCTATCCATAACGGTTCGCCGATGGAGATTCAACGACAAAGTTTTGAAATTGATAATCGGATTTATGGTTTGGCACGGAAAAGGAGCAACGCCGCCGGGCCATTTGTCGTGTGCGGCCGGGCGACAACCAAGGTCTGCAAATCAGGAATGAACAGGCCGGTGCGCGCACGGGAAGCCGTCGGCACACGCGCGAGGCGCGTAAATCCCTCGCCGGTCGCGGGAACTTGAAAAACATCCACGTATCCTTCGCCGCCGATAATGTAAATCCGTCTCAACTTCGCGTCAAAAAACAAGTCGTCGGCATCGCCCACGCATGGCGCTTGGGAAAGCATCTTCCCGGTGTGCGTGTCGTAACTGGCCAGGCACGGCGGTTTGCGGCAGGCGATGTAGAGCCGGCTGGAGGCGGCGTTCAGCGCCATCGGAAAATTCTTTTCTGCCACGGTCACTTGCCAGTTGGTGGCAACGGTCAGGTTGGTGGAAGAGACGTTGAACACGGCGATTTGATGTTCATCGGGGACGTTGACATAAATCCGGTGGTTCGCCGGGTCGAGCTGAAAAGATTCGGGATGGGCCGGCAGTTGAATTTCCATTTTAATATCGGCTTGTCGCGGGCGGTCCAGAAGGAAATCGGCGGGCGAATGCGGTTCGGCGGGTTGACCACCTTGTCCAACCGGGAGCAATGAAGCGAGATCAATCGCCGAGAATAATCCGTTGCCGGGTTCGCCGCCGGAGCCGGCGTAAATCATTTTGGCGCCAGCGGCGAAACGCACGTTGTCGGCATTGCGGCCAAGGTCCACCCACGGGCCTTCCTCGAACGTGTTCGCATCGAAGCTGCGACACGTGCCATCGCCGCGACTGCACACTATCAGACGGTTCTTTTCGGGAATGAAGACAAGCCCCTGTGGTTCGCTGACACCAGTGATTTCGTAAATGCGTCGCCGTTTCGCAAGGTCAATCACTTCGACGGTATGATTTTCCAGACCGGAGACAAACAGCCGCTGCGACCGGACATCCACGGCGAGATGATCGAGCCGGCCCTCCACGCCTTCGAGGGACACGGAGCCGATGGGAACCAAGCATGACGGGCCGGTCTCAGTTTGTGCCGGGACGACTCGGAGGAACAATGGGACGGATGCAAGGAACAGAACAATCAACCACTTTTTGCCGACGATAGGCGGAATTTTCATCTGCTCGAGTGACTAACAACATTTCGTCGAATGTCAATTTCTCAATCGCTTCGACAGCGATGGAAACCGGCGCAGGCGGAACAGATTTTACCACCATAGCGCCGGCGATGGCTGAAACTTGAGCGCAGGTTGAGCATTGCGGCGTGAAGCCATGAAGCGTCGCACCCGCCAGCCGGTATTGTTTGCTGCGGGGCTTCATGTTCGTGTCCACTCTCAAATCCCGTTCAAACAACTCCAACACTTCGCTGAATTTCGGCGGCGGCACGCGCACCCGTGCTTCCTGATGCTTCTTGAGGAAGTCCACCAAGCGCAATTTGGCGGTTGTCCAGACCGAGGATTGCAGGCTTTCACGAATCAACTTGCGGCCCACCTTGATTCGGCAATAGTAATTGCCGCTATTGACGTATTGCAACAGGTTCGGCACTTTGGGAAAGGAACGCCATTTTCCATCCGGGAAATGTGTTCTTCCCGTTTGCGACTGTTTTGCGGAATGTCCCGTATGGTTTCCAAAATTTAATATCTACTGGATACAATGGCGGGATACAACGTAAAAAATGCCGAAACAGGAGTTGCGTAAGTCGTTGCAAATAAAAAGTCCTTGCAAATAAATGATGCGCGCGTGGCGGAATGGCAGACGCGCCAGACTTAGGATCTGGTCCCGCAAGGGTTGGAGGTTCAAGTCCTCTCGCGCGCACAACTTTTAATCAATGGTAGCAATTGTTTTGAAAATAGTGTTGACTTGCTGACAGTTTGCTGACATAATCGCGGGATATGAAAAATCCCGCGACCTCCAACCTTCAATCGGGTGGCGCTGCCGTGCTTCCCGCTGATGTTTCTCCTGTTTCTACCACTGCACCGGTGAAAAATGGCGCCGAATCCACGCCCGCCGGTGACGTCTTGGATGTCCAGCTCGCCAAGCAGATCAAAACAAAGGTCGTCAAACGCATCAAGAAGCAGGCAGGCGGGCCGGACAGGGAAATTTGGGATGTGCGCGTCGGGTCGGCCCTGCTCACGGTTTATTTCACACCCAGCGGCGACCGCGAACTATTTACGATTTCATATTGGGTGGATGGAAAACGCAAACGGCAGGTTTTGCCATCGCTGGATCTGGCCATCGCGGAGGCCAAGTCGGTCGGGAGACAACTGGCCAGGGGTGACTTCGGCACCGTGGAACTGTCAGCAGCCGACAGAGTGTCCGCCGACCGGGCTTTGACCATCCTGAAACCGCTCGGTGTGCCGCTGGAATTGTGCGCTTCCGAATATGTTGATGCCCGGACGCGGCTGGGCAAGGTTTCACTCTCGCAGGCGGTGGATTCCTATCTCAAACGGCATCCAGCCAATCTTGTATCGAAAAAGGTCGAGGCGGTCATGGAAGAAATGCTCGAACTCAAAAAGAATGATGGCTTGAGCGCGGGGTATCTCCGGCATTTGCGCTACGATCTGGAAAAGTTTGCGACCCGGTTCCATAGCAATATTGACATGGTGACGGGGCCGGAAATTGACAAGTGGCTGCGCGGGCTGGGCGTGTCGCCGCGCACACGGAACAACCTGCGGAACTCGGTGCAAACGCTGTTCGCGTTCGCCAAGTCGCAAAAGTATCTGCCGAAGGATCACGATGAGATTGACGGGGTGACGCGGGTAAAAGATGGCACGGGCGAAATTGAAATCTTCACGCCCAAGGAAATGGCGGAAATCCTGACGCACGCGGATGCGCGGGTGGTTCCGTTCCTGGCGCTGGGGGCGTTCGCGGGCATCCGGCACGCAGAAATTCAGCGGCTGGATTGGGCTAACATTCAATTTGATGCGGGCATCATCGAGATTCGCGCGGCGAAAGCGAAAACGGCCAGCCGGCGGACAATGCCGATTCAGGATAATTTGCGGGCGTGGCTGTCTAGCCGCCGCAAAGAGGCCGGGCCGGTGTGCGCGTATCTGAACATGGCGAGCGAAATTGAATCGCTGGTGCGCGCCATCAATGCAGCGCGGCGGTCGGCGTGGGCGAAGGCGAATAAAATCGGCAAAGAAGCGCTGGCGGCGGCGGAAGATCGGGCGACCAAGCGCCGGACCGAAGAGCGGAAAAAAAAGGGCGCGCGGCTGGCGTGGGGGACAGCAGTGCCGAGGGGTGGGGAAACGGCGGCGGAAGAGGGTTGGGCACCGTTCGCATGGAAACATAATGCGCTGCGGCACTCCTTCATTTCCTACCGCGTGGCGGAGACACAGGATGTCGCCAAAGTTTCGCTGGAGGCGGGCAACTCGCCGCAAATGATTTTCAAGCATTACCGCGAGCTTGTGCAGCCGAAAGAGGCGAAGGCGTGGTTTGCCATCAAACCCAAAAGCTGAAATTCGGAAAGCTGAAACGCTGAAATTGTTGCCGGTGGATTTCCGGTTGCCGCTCGTGACGTTGGCGCAAGCCAACTAAATGAGCCGTCCGGCGTAGGGGTAATGCGGCGGAAAAAATTAAAAATTCCGGTTGGACAGGCGTCCTCCGCGTGGTTTGATATTTGGGCGATGTGTTCGCGATATACATACACAAAGGACGAAGCCAAGCTGCGGCTGCGTGATAAGATTTTGGTGTATGGCGCGGTGCCACGCGCCAACATCCGCCCGACCGACCTCGGCCCGGTCATCCTGCCGGAATATGACGGTTTTGCCTGCCGGGAAATGCGCTGGGGCTGGTCGGTGCCGTGGGACAAGGGGCCGTTCATCAACGCCGAGAGCGAAACGCTCACCACGTTAAAACTTTACGATGCGCATCTGGACCAGCGCTGTCTGCTGCTCGCGGATGGATTTTATGAGAAAGGCGTGCTGTTCCGGCAAACAGGCGGCGGCCTGTTCTGTCTGGCCGGACTGTGGCGCGAAGAAACCGGCGTCCAGAAATACACCATGCTCACCACCACGCCGAATGAGACGGTGGCGAAATACCATCACCGGATGCCGTTCATCCTGAAACCGGAGCAGTTTGATTTGTGGCTGGGCGAACCTTGGCAAAAAGTCCTGACCGAGCCGGATCGTGCGCCCCTGGACAAATTTCAGAAGCAGCCGGAACTATTCTAAAAAGCTGAAATCCTGAAAACTGAAAGCTGAAATGGGGGTTGGACTGCGGATGTCCGAGGCCGGGCGTAAAATGTGGGGATGAATGCCGCGCGATATTTCATGCGCCGAGAAGATTATCAGCCCCGCCAGTCGCCCGCTGGCAGTCCGTTCCGGCAGTTTGACGTTACATGCCTCAAATGCGGGTCGTATGACTTGCGACTGGCGGCACAGATGGACGAGGATGCGGGGG